>Ga0307517_10002162_pt1 | contig 31895 bp, 26 predicted proteins | sample 23_EM_MG_FD_194515 | JGI IMG/M metagenome (GOLD analysis project Ga0307517, IMG submission 194515) | Populus trichocarpa ectomycorrhiza microbial communities from riparian zone in the Pacific Northwest, United States - 23_EM | ecosystem: Host-associated > Plants > Roots > Unclassified | place... | reverse complement strand
CCCCCCCCCCCCCCCCCCCCCCCCCCCCCCCCCCCCCCCCCCCCCCCCCCCCCCCCCCCCCCCCCCCCCCCCCCCCCCCCCCCCCCCCCCCCCCCCCCCCCCCCCCCCCCCCCCCCCCCCCCCCCAGTTCGCATTATTCCGCCGTATCAATTCGATAACCGCACTTGCACTTCGCTTTTTTCTTTTTTCTTTCTTGGAGGGTACTTGTATCGATTTGAAAATTGCACTTGCACCTCGCTTTTTTTTCATTTTTTTTCAGGTTACCTGTATTTGTATCAATTCGACAACTGCACTTGTTCATCGCTCTTTTTTCTTTCTAGGAGGGCGCCTTCTAGTAGTCTACCCTCCCTTCCACTCACAAGGAATTGCTGCAGCCAAATTTTGGGGAGTGCCTCCAGTTGGCCAGCCAGCGCTAGCGCACGCCACTGCGACGCGACCTCACATCAATTCCCCCCAAAAATAAACCAGAAATCACTGTTACACCTGCTTTAGTTATGATGATGGTGAAGGCCAGGAGGCCGGAAACTTCGATATCAACCTCACATGCACATCCCACTATTTCCGAAAACCGGTACGAGTACTAGTAAGCATATTCGACAACTGCACTTTTTTCATTGCTTTTTTTTTCGTTTTTCCCACATGAGCAGGTTCGACTCCTTCGTAGCTCCTTCATCCACTCATTGGATTCCCAAGTCCTAATACTCACTCTATCGGGAAGCGGGGTTCCTGGGGCTAAGCAATCAGGAAATTTTCTGGAGCTCATTCGTTGCCAGGTTTGGTCGAGATGGGGTCGGTTTCAGACGCCCGGCACAGTACCCAGTAAACGATCCGACTGTTCGGAGTTTCTAGGTACATGAGTACCAACAGTCATTTATGCAGCTTTGTTGTCGCTAATACAGGGGGCGGGGTCGATCACGGCTGAGCCTTTCTCTGCTACGTGTGGTATAAATTGACACCCGCCGCCAGTTTGCCTTCGCTAAACTTTACGCCCATTGCTCTAGACGCTTTTGTTCTGTTTTTTGTTTTCTTCACAAAACAATACCTCCACCCTCTCTACAAAAGCTCTTGAAGCCCTTTAGGTTAACGAACCTCACGAAAACCTGGTCTAATCTTCAAATGAGTGTCACATTTAGTCTGTTTGTTTGCTCTGGGCTCAACGTCCTCTGCTGCTTCCGACCCACCGATAGCGCAGAAGAGCCCGAAATCATCTATCGGCCCGCGGCAACCACGCTTGAGCCTTTGGAAAGGCCCACCATGCAATTGGCACTCGACCTACCTGCGTCGGTCACAACGACTCAGATCCGTAGCAACTTTTTAAGCAGCGGCCGACCTGGTACTGGCTCGGCACCCTTAGACGGAATAACTTAATGTTTGGTAAGTTCAGCCTTTTGCTACTGTTATGATGGAGATCCCCATTGTTGGGGGCGACCCATGGGCAAACTTATCTAAGAGTGGATAAACGTAGGTAAAATAAATAGAGAAGGGCGGGTACCATCAGCGTAGACTTGAGCGGTGGGCAGGAGGATATCACTTGGGCGCCACGATCCTCCTGGTCGTCGTCTACCCTATCAGAATTATTTTGGGTGTTCAGGGTGGAGAGCCTATTTTCTAGAGATCAAACATGTTTTCTTCTTTTGTTTTTAATAAACCTATAGCCTAGATTGGAGGCTTCAATTTTAGAAACCGCTCACTGATTTCTCGTTCTTTGGCCTTCGAGTGATATATTATGAATGACCCTTGCCTCGTAACTGTCCAACTGAGCCGGGGGCAAAGCGCAACGGCCTTACCGATATACGGCCCTCTATCAGGAATAGTCTCAGATTGAATAGAGCTCCTGCCGTAGTTGTGTTGCGATGATGCACGCGCTTACAAGAAGCGTTGTTGCTACTGCTTGTTAAGAAAAAGTGCGCCACCCCAGTGTGTTTGGCAATAGAACGATGAAAATTTCGCATCCCATCCGCTCTGCGGTAAATAGGCAATCGCATTGTCCGGTTAGTGCTACATAAGGTGACCGTGTGGGAATCCCGGACCCTGAACTTTTTAGTTTCCCGTTTTTTATTTGCACAGTAGACAGTCAATTCGGCGACGCGAGAGCAAAATGTCATTAACACCGGAGTCCCTAGGGGCTTCTTTCTCCGACCACCACTCTTCAGAGACCACTTTGGTTCCTTAGCCAGAAGGGCTGAAGCGGGCTTCGGGAGGCTGTGCTCGAGGCGAGAAACAGCATCTTGAGAAATCTAAGTACTTACCCTCCAAAGATGTACAGCAAGCAAATATGAGGTTTCAGAAAGAAAGCTTATGATGTGCTTGTATGTGTATTGTGTGGCTTGTTGCTGATATTCAGGGCAAGGATTAATGCCAAGCCGCTGTTACATTCCTCCGGTCTTCTGCGTCATGGAGGCCCTTAGATGAAAAACGTGATCTCTGGTGATAACTTTTGCTGGATTCTTACAGAAAAATTCGAAATCACTTTGAGTTAAGAGCTTTTTTGCTCTAATATCCCACACTAGTGCCTCAAGATGTCTGGAAAGGAGTTTAGAGCTATTGGCCCCTCAAGAACTGACGCTGTTTGAGCAGTACTTCTCTGGAGAATCGCTCTATTGAAGCGCGCTCAAGTAGGAATTCTAGGGAGGGCCAAGCTGAGGTCTGTATATTTGGGATTTTGCTGAAAGTCGTTATCAGATGGAGTACTAAGTTAGCAAAGTTCCTCGAAATGCAAAGAGAGGGTCACAGGGCTGCCTATGATTAAGGGAAGGGGCTATGCAAATAGCTCACTACTGGAAATGGTAGAGATATATGGTGTATCATACGTACTAGTGCTATTTTTGGAATTCCCAAAGAAAAAACGCAGTGCTGAAGTACCACAGAATTTCTTGAAATAACTCAAAACGCTGTTCCTGCTTCTGGAAGGCACGGGACGGGGCATAACCATGTCGACGTCCGAAGGGGATCTGATATCCTCACCAGAGGAGTATATAGCTGTGTTCAAGCCCGGCTTGAACATTATATCCGATTACCCACCAACAGTGGAGGAAATATCAATGAGTTTTGGCGCCCTCCTGGCAACAAAGGCGCCAAGAACGTCATACACACCGAATCCAAGTGACCCAGTGCCAATGGAGAGCGATATTATTGTTAGAATATTCACGAAGGTTCCATATCTACGACGGTTGTACTACACAAAAGGTTTGGAACTAGTGTTAGCTAGAGGATGCAACGGACGAGTGTCACACTTTGGTGATAGCGAAACAGGCACAGGTATTAGGAAAGTTTGGGAAGGAGCATTCAGGAAAAGTGTGTAAGTAGTTGAAACGGGCGAAGGGATTCGAAAGTTGAGGGCGCGGTTTGGAAGGCAAGAGACAGTGATGGAAGAACGGACTTGAACGGTGGAGAAGGAGTTTCCTGTATGAGAGTTTTGTGTATATATAGGACGCTGCTGGCAGCACAGAAGGAATAAGGACCGCAAGACTCTCTACCCATCATAGCCTATTTTTATGAATTATGAATACATATCTAACCTGCATCTCCAACGTTCATCCCCTCAACGAACCTGAAAAAGGGCGAGTTGCAGCCACCGGAAATACACTTCCACGTACTAGCCCCGACGCAGATTGGTATTACCCCATTCAACGCGTTCTTCCCAGCGGCATACTTTTACTCGCACAAGGACCCGGAAGATGTGCCCCTGGTAGACCCCTCCGCCCCCAGAGCCTTCCGATGCACCCCCGAAAAGTCAAGGGGGTCGGCATCGGCGACAGACATCGCCCCCACGGGTGAGGATGCGTGCGCCCCACTCCCCTCGCCCCGGTGGTGAGTGCAAAGTCTTCACAGGCGGCACCTTTGCGACTATCTCCTTCAACGTGTTCGTCTGGATCAAGCCTTCCAATGGGCCAACCCGGGTCCAAAAAGGGCCAGCCCTAGTGTTCGTTACGGGGCGGGGCGGGGCGGGTTTTCACTCGCCAGGCCCCGCCCTTACACAGGGCCGGGGGGGGTATTTTTAGGGTAATCCCCGCCCCGCCCCCGCACGGGGCCCACCCGCACTCATTCCCTGGACGGGGCCCCGTTTGTTACCACCCATTTTTAGCGGGGACCCGTTCGGGGTATGGGTGGGGCGGGGGCCTGAGCGGGGACAGGGGCCGGGAATGCCGAAAAAGACACCCCGCCCCAGGCCGTTGAGCGGGGCAGGGCGGGGAAAAGGGCCGGGGGCCCGCGTTTTCCGGGGCCCCGTCCGCCCCGTAACGAACTCTAGCCAGCCCAACCCGGCCCAAGAAACGAAAGCCCGGGTTAGCCCAATGGGCCCAGTGGGCCGGCCCATATAAGAAAAGGAATTAAATATTATATATTAACATTGGTGTGAAATTAGTATTAGAATACAAAATGGATGATAGGAAAAGTTGAGCTTGCTTTAAATGTTTGGTCTTTGCCGGATCGTCTTCATGGATTGAATGAACGCGTATCAGGTGGGTGGCAGGGTTTCTGGTACCACAGGACTTTTGGTACTTCTGGGCACAGCATATGCATTGCCAGTACCTAATTCATTTGATATAAAGCATTAGATATGACTTCATTAGCAGAATATTCCAGGGGTGAAGACTTACTCGATCTCATCAACAATAACTAACTTTCCATTAGGTGACTCCAGAGGTCCCCATACCCAAGATGAGGGAAACTGATGCTTGCGTTTCTTTCTTGAAGCATGATTTGGCGGAAATAAGCAATCGGAGCCTGACTCGCTTTCTTCGACGCGTTCAGAGACAGGAACTTCTAGAGTTCGTTACGGGGCGGACGGGGCCCCGAAAAACGCGGGCCCCTGGCCCTTTTCCCCGCCCCGCCCCACTCAACGGCCTGGGGCGGGCTGTCTTTTTCGGCATTCCCTGCCCCTGTCCCCGCTCAGACCCCCGCCCCACCCATACCCCAGACGGGTCCCCGTTAAAAATAGGTGGTAACAAACGGGGCCCCGTCCAGGGAATGAGTGCGGGTGGGCCCCTGACAGGGGCAGGGCGGCGATTACCCGAAACATATCCCCCCCGGCCCCATGTAAGGGCGGGGTCTGGCGAGTGAAAACCCGCCCCGCCCCACCCCGTAACGAACACTAGGAACTTCAACATCCCCCAAGTCATATAGTGGAGACACAGAGCCTAGACTGGGTGATCGTAGATCAGCTGGAGGGTTTGAAACCACACTACTGATATTAGAACAAAAGCTCATTGTTTCGTGTTTGGTATATACTCAAGGGTAAAGAGGAAAGCTAGGGAATGGAAAGAACGGAGGGGGGTCAGTCAAGTAGATTGTAAAAAGAACAGACCTTGTATACTCTCAAGCAGCAGCTGCTCTGTTTCCCATCAATCAAATGCCCAGAATGACTGACTCGGACCATTGAAAAGCACTAATCACTTTTCCTTCTCGCTTTTCACTATTCAATCGCAATTTGAACATGCGTCTGCTAGGACCTAGCTGCTATAGGCAAATCCATTCCCAAATTTTGTGTGCTCAGATTCTGGTTTCCGTGGTGACAATGACTTGAAGGATCGTCATGGTGAAAGTCAGGAAGGCGAGACAAAACATTCACTAGGCCCGCCGGGTTACCCGGGCTTGGCACCTCCGGGCCCGACCCGGCCCAAGCCCATCTAAAGTTGAGCCCAGCCCAATGGGCCCAGCCCGGCCCAACCAAGAGCCCGGGCTGGCCCAACGAAGCCCGGACCCATTGGAAGGCTTGGACGCCCTGCATGGTATGATATCTAGTAAACGATCTGATTGTTCGGAGTTAATACGGTACATGAGTATGATACCAACGGTCTTTTATGCGGCTTTGTTGTCGCTAATACAGGGCGCGGGGGCGATCACGACTGAGCCTTGACCTGCTACGTATCGTATAAAATAGCACCCGCCTCCGCTTTGCCTTCGTCAAACCCCATGCTCATTTCTCTGGACTTTTTTATTTATTTATTTTCTTCTTCACAAACAAAATCCCCACCTCTCTACAAAAGCTCTTAAGGTCATTCCGGTTAACGAACATCACGGAAGCCCGGTTTAGTCTTCAAATGAGTGTCACACTTAGTCTTGTTTGCTGTGGGTTCAACGCCCTCTGCTGCTTCCAATCCACCGATAACCCAGAAGAGCCCGAAATCATTTACCGGGAAGCGGTAACTACGCTTGAGCCTTTAGAAAGGCCCACCATGCAATTAGCACCAGACCTGCCTACGTCGGTCACAACGACTAATATCAGTAGCGAACTTCCGGCAGCGACCGACCTAGTACTGGCCCAGCATCCTTAGATGGAATAAATTAATGTTCGGTAAGTCCAGCCATTTACTATTGTTATGATAAAAATCCCCATTTCTGGGGGAAACCCATGGACAAATTTGTTTAACAGCGGGCTAACGTAGATGAAGTAGATAGAGACGCAGACCTGAGCGGCGGGTAGAAGGATATCACCTGGGCGTCACCATCTTTGTTGTCGTCTACCCTATCGGAATTACTTTGGGTGTCCGGCGTGGTGGAGAACCCATCTAAAAATCGAATATGTTTTCTTCTTTTCTTTAATGAAGCTCTTGCCCGGAGTAAAGGCTTCCTTCAGTTTCAGAAACCACTCGCCGATTGCTCGTTCTTTGCTCTTCGAGTGATATAATATGAATCACCTTAGCCAAGTAACCACCCAACTGAGCCTGGAGCAAAGTGTGATGGTTCCACCATTGTACGGCCCTATCAGGAATAACTCCAAATTGAACAAAGTATCTCTTGTTGTGTTGCATGCTTACAAAAAGCTTAGTTGCTGCTGCTTATTAAGAACAAGAACATCATTTCTGTGTGTTCGGCTAAGGAATGACCAAAATTTCGTGTCCCTTCCGCCCTGCGGTAAATAGGCATCTCATCGTTTAGTTAGCGCTACTGTGGGTGACCATGTAGGAATCCCGGATCCTGAGCCCTTTTGTTCCCTCTTTTTTTTATCTGCGCAGCAGACAATAATCAAAATGGGAGCTAATACCCGCGATATCACGGCTTGGAGTGCGAACGCGTGGGAATACAAGCACTTTACAAGGAAGTCGCGGTTACACCATAGTACAGATAGCAATGCCTCATACGGGCTTCTACTCTTGGGAGGCAAAGGTTGGTCTCAAAGAGGTTTATCACCAGCCGAAAAAATATCGATATCCTAATTCTCTAGATGCCCAACAAAGCTGGGAGGAATCCACCCTCCATATCCTCCTTTGGTCATTTGAAACCTTCAACCATTATGCCTATCATCTTCGTTGGTACAGTAACCTCGTACCCACCGCCCAATCGCCGTAAGAACCGTTGCGAAGGCCTACAATGATACTTAACCATGAAGCGGGGAGTCAGCATAACGCGCCTTCCACACCTCAATACAGCAGACCCACCCTTCAATGGTCTTAGCCACCTGAGTTGTGTAAACCAGCCTATCAACAGTAGACACAGCGAGGGCATGTGCAGCACCTCCAAACCCCTTGAGCGGAGACCCACGAGTCTTCCACCCCAACGATTGGCCCTGGCGCGCCTTATCTTTACTGAGCTCCCTGCCAACTCGCACTTCTCATCATTCGCGAGCCGCTCCAAAACAGTTTCCATCTTGCTTTGCTTCCCGCGGGGGATGTGACTGACGTTTACGAAGTTTGCGGGCTTGAGCTTGGATTTACTAGAGCCCTTTGAGGTGGTCTTAGATGAGGAGGAGGAGGAGGAGGAGGAGGAGGCATCTTTGGACTCGTCTTTGGAGCTGCTGGATTTGGCGTCTATTTTAGATTTTGCTATGGTCATTGAGCAGGTGGTGGGTGGGTGGGTGGGTAGCTAAAGGATTGTAGGGTTTGGGGTCTATCAAGGGTGCTAGCGAGGGTGTTGGGTGACGTTGGGGTAGAGTGTTTGCTTGGTGCTATAATACATAGTTTTCGCTATTAGCCTCCGCGCACGAAACGAGAACGACTCTAAGTGGTCCAGAATTCCCCCCTTTAGATTCAGAGGAGAGAACACAGCGAAAATGTTCTCTTTTAGAGGCGACGAATAGAAAGGAAAAAATAATACAACAGACCTTACTAGGAGAGGCAACTGCAGCGCCTTAGCGGGGACCTCAATTGTTCCGGTCCCTACAGTCTGGCGCCCTAAAAACCATAATAATCAACCATTGTGCTATGTATGCACCGGTAGGTTAGAATTCCCCACTCTAGAGAGCCAAAAACACAGCAAGAAATGAGCTGCTAAGCCAATCTGAGAGAAATACAAAAGCAAAAAGCCACCGGAGCTTACTAGGAGGCGAGTCCAACGACATAGAAAAATCCTCGATTGTTACGGTTTTTATGGTATTTGCCGTACAATACTCGGTAGATCATGACTCGTCACGACTCATGATTCATTAAGCAGCGAGCCACTGAATCCCACCACCAACCCCCCCCCTGCCATGGGGGCAAGACTCGCCGCGAGAGCCAACCATGTTGATGTATATGTTCCCCCGGACCAGAGAAAAGAAGCTTGATTTTTCTAAGGAAGCGGAGAGCCTGTTATTTATGCTGCGCAACAAGAATACATATCCACTGTAGAAAAGAACTTCAAGAAAACAAAAGAAGACGAAGGAAAATATAATGCGCATAGAGTTAGATCTATGATTGACTGATTGACCAGCGAAATAAATGAAAGATCCAAAACAAATGAATTGAGCTTAAAGTTAAACTTAGACGGCATTGAAGTGAAACTAGTATGAACTAGGAAGTAGTCGTACTCAAGAAGATACTCGAGTAGAAGGCTGAACCAAGGTCTAATGACCGACCTTGTCGTGCTCTAATGCGTAGACAGTGCATATCCGAAAGCCTAATTCCAACAATGCCCAGATGGGCAACATGAGTGATATCCCATGTCTGAAATGCGAGGGAATACCCCCTCAAAGTGGAAAACCCCTGCTCAAAATCGCTAAATAGTTGAACAATAAGGCAGGTTTCGCATGTTCGGGACCATATATGATATTATAATAATAATATCATAAGCCTCACTGCCCGGGAGGACATATCACCATCAGAGCTCGGGCCCTTCCCAGATAATATTCAAACTTTTTTATACCATACCCCTGCGCAAATAAGTCATGGCGCACTCCCCGGTCCGGCGCGACAGCAGGAGCCCCCTACCAGAAATACCCGAACGATCAACCTCAACCAATTCTACAACGGAAATCATAGGAATAGTGACACGAGCGGTTGCAAGGAAGAAAAGGAGGGAGGGGGAGATAGGGCAACCAGAGTTGGAGCTCCGGAAGCATGAGGCTATTGTGAATGGTGATATGTAGTGTTGTGTAGTTGATTCAATATATAAGTTGGAGCGACTATCCGCCCAGGCTTGGGTAGCTGATAGGATGTTTGGCCGAGGGTGTGCGTTGCCAGCCCCTACTGGGAAGCGAACCATAACATATTTTGCGCGGAAGTATCAGCAAAAGCACAATGTTTCACCCAACAATTCCCTGTGGTGATGGTCGTTCCTTGTTTAGAAGTTGAAGCTATTATTTCCCCGGCCGAGGGCGAAGCGTGTTTTTTCTGGCACAAAAAACTTGGATGGTATGATATAAGGATCCTAGTTTTGCTGGTATTGTATAGGCTTTTCTCGAAAACTCTTAGATAGTGACAAGGGTCTAGCCTGCCCCAGGCAGCCGGATTGAGATATCCAGCATGCTTGTGTGAGTTTTGTGATTTAGCACAGAATAACAGCTATTGCATCACTCAGCCTACTTGGTTGATCCAATTTTCAATTTTGGAAGAGACAGCCTCCGGAGGACTAATTGTGCAGTACAGTACACTACACTCACCAAATTCAATACCCGCAGCTTGTTCTAAACTGTAAGCAATAATCAACAGCTTCTAGCACAGTGAAAATCTCTTAAAACCCTCCCTTCAAAATGACCCGAGCATGAAACCGAATTGGTATCCTCAAAGTCAGAATTTTACAAAAATAAACCAGCTACGCGAGATCTAAGATCTAGCACCTGGCATCGGTGGCTCCTTTCTTCTTCCAGAAGTGAGAACTTTGGTAGCCTACTTAATACACTGGGTACCAGTACACTTGAAGAATTTGTGTGGATGTGAAGCAACTTTCTGGTTATTTGCAGCAGAGGATGCTACGGTAGATCAAAGGGCTCAGTGCAGTACTTGGTTGACTGGTTGGGTTGTCAAGGTATGGACTCTGATACTGTCAAGTAAGCAACAGAAATTTGGGGCAGTTTCCATGCATTCCGTTTCAATCCTGGTTCAGTTGTTGAGTGCTTTCGGCGGCAAACTGGGTGAGCTGTCAGCAAGGCAGCACTGTCATCGAGGCTTGGCATGGCTTGGCACAAGGTTACTAGGCTATTTCTGCATAAAGTAGCTAAGAGGTATGATAGGACAATGTCAGGATAATAAGCGTACCTGTGGGTTAACAAACTGGCTGGTTGCAACCAAATTTGCCGTGTGCAACATTATCCTGCCGGCGACATTGTCCTATCGGGCTCTTTATCATACCAAAAAAATAACGTTATTTGCCAGCCCTAACTGTGCCCTAAGTTTATACCTCTATACACACGCGGAGGGTACTGTCTCACCGAACCTTTTTTTTTTGTTAAATCCCTGGATTTATTTGTAAAATACGGGAAGATCCCGGCAAGCACCCTAAAGTATGGCCTAAAAAACCCAAACTGCCTCACTGAACCCTCACCCGGTCTATTATATGATATCATAATTATTATCATACATGGGAGAATCAACAGTATTTGGAAGTTTTGGCACTGGGCGTTCGGGCGGAAACTATGCCAAGACTTCCAGATTCTCCCTGTTTTGGCGGGCCCCATTAACTTTACCTTGCACCTTGCAGGAAGGAATTGGATTCAATTTTCAAGAATCGTGGCTCTACTCAATATTTGCTTATGTGAGAAACCTTGGAAATAGTGGGGGGTTGTTCTGCATCGGAGGGGGTCAACAAGTGAATCTTGTTATCAAGATAAAAAACACTCTACCGTACCGGTATGATAAGAGGACTGCGATTGCATACCGCCCAAATCTAAGCGAAAAGGGCCAAAAAATTTGTGGGATGCAACAACAGCCTTTTTTAAAAACGCTTCGACATCGCGAGCGGAGGGGGCTGCAGTCACGCTACATACTCGAGTAGATACCGGTATCAGATCCCTGCCTTTATGTGTGCATTCTGACGCATTTTCCTTTTTTCCCCTTCTGCTTCCACGGTTCCTGGGAAGGCTTTTTCTTTTTCTGCTCTTTCCTCGAGTACCGGTATTCCCGCCATCACTGTGTGTTAGGGAAGGCTTTTTCTTTTTCTGCTCTTTACTCGAGTACGGTACTCGTGGAGCAGAAAAAGGAAAAAAACGGAAAGGGATGGGTGGATGGATCTATCATAGGAAAAACAATTAATTGCGGAGTAGGAAAAGGAAAAGAAAAGAAACGGATCTGAACGGTGACTGGATGGATCTATTACAGGAAAAATACTCGTGGAGCAGAAAAAAAGAAAAAGGGATGGACTGTAGGAAAAATAACCATGGTACGGAAAAAGCAAAGGATTTAAAGGAATGGGGCCAGTGATGGCGGGTACGGCTGATGGAGATCTTAAAGAGCAGAAAAAGAAGGGGCCTTCCCCAACACACAGTGATGGCGGGAATACAGTACTCGTATTGTAAAGAGCAGAAAAAGAAAAAGCCTTCCCTAACACACAGTGATGGCGGGAATACCGGTACGAGTACTCGAGTATTTTCCCTCCACCTGCCTGTCACAATTCAGATCCTTTTTCTTTTCTTTTCCTTTTTCTACTCCGCAATTGTTTTTCCTGTGATAGATCCATCCATCTGCACCGTTCAAAACCCCCCCCGGCTTTCTTTTCTTTTTCTGCTCCACGATTATTTTTCCTACCTCCTAGACTGCCGAGACTGTGGAAAATTTGTGCCTCTCCCTGTCAGTGTCTAAGACAGAGATGACTAAGCTGCTCCCTGAGTATTCTTGAGTGATGGTGTAAGTAGATATCATCATATAGCTAAAATTGGTTATGGTCTGAAGTCTGCATACCCGCAAATTTGTAGTAATTAACAAATATTGCTTATTGACCTATGCCGCAGATAGAGACAGGAGCACAATATTTTCCACGGTTTCAGCGAGATAGCATCCACCCATCTGCCGCCATCCTTTCTTGAATCCTTTTCTGTTTTCTTCTTCTCCTGCTCCACGATTGTTTTCCCTATGATGTGTCCATCCACCTGCCACCCTTCATCCCTTCCGTTTTTTTTCCTTTTTCTGCTCCACGAGTATTTTTCCTCCACCTGCCTGTCACAGTTCAGATCCTCTTCGTTTATTTTCCTTTTTCCGCTCCACAATTGTTTTTCCTATGATAGATCCATCCATCTGCCACTCTGTGACGCCACATAGTTCACGTGGACCGTGGTTGTCTCCAAGCGTCCACAACGACCGCGCATGTTCTTTTTCTGCTCCACGATTATTTTTCCCTTGATAGATGATAGATCCATCCATCTGCCACCGTTCGAATTCTTTTCTGTTTTTTCTTCTTTTTCCACCGGACGATCACTTTTCCTACAGTACCGTATCCATCCATCGGCATCATCACCCCCCATGGTACGTGAGGGTCGAGAGCCTCTTACGCAGGTCTGTTGTCTCTGTTGGGGGGTCCGGTGGCACGACTATGGCTGAGCCTTAATCTATTACCTATCGTATAAATTGGGACCCCCCGCTACTTGCTCACGCTCTCTATCAATTGCCAGAGGCGCTTCCGAGGGGTTTCTCTTTTTCTCTCTTTTTCTGGAGTGATTCCACCCTCTCTGCAAAGGATCCCAAAGTCTTTCGGGCTAGCCGACCTCATCCGATTTAACCTCCAAATGGGCGTCACATTTGGTCTGTTTGTTTGCGCAGGGCTCAACTTCTTCTGCTGCCTCAGACCTGCCCGTAGCTCAGAGGAGCTCGAAAACATCCACCCGCCCGTGGAAACTACACATGAGCCTTTGGCAAGGCCCACCATACAGTTAGCATCAAACCCGTCTGCGACGGCTGCAACAGCTCAGACTCCCAACGAACTTCCCTCGACACAGACCTAGTATTGGTTCGGAACCCCTAGGATGAATAACCTAGTGCTCGGTATGTCCAGCCCTATGCTACCGTCGTGAGAAAACTCCCACTATTTGGCGCGACCAAGGACAATGTTCTTTAGCTAATAGTGGGTAAACGTAGATGGAGAGATGAGGGGGAGTGGTGCCGTCGGCGCGGACTTGAGCGATGAACAGGGGGATATTGTCTGGGAGTCACCGGCCGTGTTGTCTACATTATCAGAATTACTTCTGTTTTCTAAAAATCGAATATGTTTTTTTATATTTATTTTTTAATGAAACCCCGGCCCAGGTTGGGGGCTTCCTTCAATTTCAGAAACCGCTCACTGATTACTGGTTCTTTGGACTTCGAGTGATATTGTGAATCATCCTCGACATGTAGCAATCCAACGAAGCGGGCAAACAGCATGTGGGGGTTCCACTGATGTACAGCCATCTGCCAGAGATACCCGTGCCTCAAATTGGGCAAAATATTTCAATACAAGCCTTCCAATGGGCCGAGTTTTTCAAGCCCGGGCTTGTTCGTTGTGCTCGCTTAATCCCTGTCAACATCAAGCCCGGGCTCAAAAACTTCGGCCCATTGGAAGGCTTGTTTCAATATGAGGCTTCAATAAGGCGCATGCTTATGCTTTTACAAAGTGTTTCTGTTGTGGCTTATCAAGCAAGAGAGCCACATCGGCGTGCGCAGCCACAGAGTGGTGGGAGTTTCGCATCCCGTCTGCCATGCGGCAAACAAGCTTCCGGCCAGTGATATTGTGGTGCCCGTGTTGGAATCCCGGATGCTAGGCTCTTTTGTCCCCTGTTTCTATCTACATAGTAGAAAATCCCAAAATCGTGCTAAGAACCATGGCATCATAGGGCGGAGCGCGAATGCCAAGGAATGTAAAAAACACTTTAGAGGGCAATTGTGGTTACACCGGCGCAAAGATAGCGGCGCCTCATGTGGGCTACCACCCTTGGGGGTGCAATGGCTCGTCTCAAAGGCGTTTATCAGCAGCCGAAAAATATTGATATCCTAATTCCCTAGATGCCCAACGAAGATGGGAGGAATCCACGTCTCCACATCCTCCTTTGATCATTTGCGACCTTCAACCATTATATCATACCTACCATGTTCGTTGGTAACCTCCTATCAGTCCTCAATCATTCTGAAAACCATTGAGAAAAATTCACAACGATACCCAATCAGGAACCAGGGAGTCAGCAAGCATAGCGCGCCTTCTACACCTGAATACGGTAGTATTCACTGCCGGATTTGTATAAATCGGCCTATCAACGGTAGACACCGTAAGAGCATACGCAGCATCCCCAAACTCCTTGAGCAGATACCAGCAAGTCTTCCTCGCAGAGGACGTGACGGACGTTTATGGAGTTTGCGGGCTTGAGATCGTCGGATTTGCTATTGCCTTTCGCAGTGGGAATAGATGAGGAGGAGGAGGAGGCATCTTTGGACTTGTCTTTGGATTCGCTGGATTTGTTGTCGGATTCGGTGTCTGTTCCGGATTTTCCTACTGCCGTTGAGCAGGGGTTGGGTGGTTAAAGGATCGTAGGGTTTGGGGTCCAGCAGGGGTGTTGGGGAACGTTGAAATAAAGTCCTTGCCTGGCGTTACCCAGTTTTCGCTACGGGTCTTGGCATAGGAACCGAGCATGACTCTAGGAAGTCTAGGATTTCCCCCTTGGGATTAAGGGAAGAAAGCGCTGAGAAAATGTTCTCTTTCAGCCCTCAGTCAATAAAAAAAAGAGAAAGAAAAAATATCATACAACAAATCTTACTGGGAGAGGCAACTCCAGCGCCCTAGCGAGACTTTCAATAGCTCCAGTTAATAGTGTATGGCACCGTAAAAACGGTAATATTCGAGTGTTGTACAATTTAGTTCAAACTACCCTACCTTAGAAAACTTGGGGGACGCACTGTATGAAAGAGCTGCTCAACCTCTCAGAGACATACAAAAGCAAAAATACACCAGACCTTACCAGAGGAAGCGGGTCCAACGACATAGCACAATCCCTAGCTATTACAGTTTTTATGGTATTTGATGCGCTCGGCGTATCATGCATGACTCGTCACGATTCATGATTCGTCGAGTAACAAGGCACTTAATCCCGCCACCCCCCTGCCGTCGGGTGAGAGCTAGCCAATAGAATGACATCCCGTGAGCTCGAGTTGGTGGCTGCCCCCTGCTGTGTCCCGGCATTCTAGGCTTCGGAAGATACTATATAGAAATGAACGACGCCCGACAGGAATGTGAATACACGAATCTTTTTCCTTTCGTAGCGCCCGACCCCTGTTGCTGCTCTAACCAGCCAGTAACATGACCCATAGCGTAAAGGAGCTCCCCACATTTCTGCCAGAGTTCACGTGTATTGTGATAGATAGCTTGGTGTGATAGTCAAACCCCAGAGCTCTTGACTAACGCCCTCGACTAACTCTCATGTACGATTATCTACAGTCAGGCTGCGGATTCTCACGTTCGAAGTACGGGGTGACCTACTGTAGGAATATATGTATTCCGCTTGGAGAAGATGTCCGTGCTAACAGACTTCCTGCGGGACATCGTATCATATCACGCCATAAGCCCAGTCTGGAAACAAACCACGCGGTACAAAATAAAGCGCCCGGACCATATCCTACACTTGCCACTATACTTTGTAAAATTGCCGATATCAGTTTGGGCAAGCCCAGGCATGTCGGACCGTGCTGATCTCGTAAACCATGTCGGGTTTGTGCTCTGTTGGGCGAAAGGTGCCGGTTCAGAGATGTTCCTTCAACCTGCCTATCGGTCCACAGGGAGCTGTCAGCTTCACCATTTTCCGAATGGTAGCACTCAAAGATAAGATATGGGCTGCGATAAGAAAGCAGAATGGTAAGGATTGGAAGCAAAGCGATAGCAGTTCGATCGGAGCCTCCCCATTCAAGTCTGTATTAGAGCAACTGTGCATGACTTTTCAGTTTATTCTGGGGCTTGGTTTAGTAAACAGTGTTCCGGGTCCGCCATGGCTTCTCGTTCTTTTTTTTTTGCTTTTTGATACGGAAGAACAGAAACTCGTCTCATTTCCTAGCATCCTCCTACCGTCCCCAATTCGAACCCCACATTTGATTACGAGGGAGGAGGAGCAGGAGCTAGACCTTTTGTCATAGCGAACGCAAAAGCGGCGGTGGAGCATAGCTGCAGTACCTATTTGAATTTACACACCAGTGTAGTAATCGAGGCCATCGGGATTGCCAGGCCTTCGTAGGCTGCGCCATTACACCAGCCTTGTCATCACCATGAGTTTCTGGCATTCCTGTTGGAGGTCACACAGAAACGGCCGGAGTCGAAGCGTAAATTAATGGGACTAATCAATGAAAGAAAAAGAGGGAGATGATTGCTATCCCTACTTGGTTGCCTACCCTGCGCTTGAGACTGCCGTACTTATAGCAGTGCGCACGAATATACATCAATACGACCACTGTCATTTCCTAGATCCGCATGTCCCAAGTTGCCTAAAAACTAGCCGAACTTATTCGTACCAAATCACTGAGGTAGTGCTTCCAACAATTCCTATTAGCATTGAAGCGAGTGATACTTGGTGACTGCGATTGTAAGAAAGGAATCGGAATCGAGACTATAGTTACAAATGGGAGGAGAAAAGAAGTTCTGCTATGCGCATACGTACCTCATGACGTCTATAATTGCAATTGCCAACCGCCGGTTTCAGAGACGACCGGTAAACCGGAATTTCTTCTCAAGCCTGCCTGAGCCTCCCAAACTCTAGTAGATATTCGAGGTAAAAGCGATAATATAGGGAGGCACGGTACTGTGGGGACAAAACTAAGTGCTTTATTTCCGTAAACCCTTAGTGAGTTTCATGTTCTCGGCTGGTAGCTAAGTTTTAGTTATGCTACTGCACGACTCTGGAAGTGACTGCAGGGGGCAAGATTTCTTGGGTTGGTATTCCTGGGAAGATTATCCGCGCATAGTGAGATAGAGAATTGAGAATCTCGCTAGGATTTTGGAGTTGCCTCTCCTAGAAAGATTGGTTGTATTCTTTCTTTCTTTTTATTTGTCTCGGTTGAGTGCTAAAATAGAATATTTTCGCTATCTTCTCCCCTTAATCTAAAGAGGGAAATCCCAGACATCCTAGGGCCACTCTCGGTTCCTACGCCAAGACCCATCGCGAAAACTGGGTAATACCAAACGGGGACTTTATTCCAACGTCCCCCAGCACCCACGCTAGACCGACCCCAAACTCTACAATCCTTAGTCACGCACCCGCCCACTACACGCTCGACGGCTAGAGGAAAATCCAAAACAGACACCAAATCCAACAACAAAACTAGTAACCCCAAAAACAAGTCCAAAGATTCCTCCTCTTTATTTATGACCACAGCAAAAAGCGATAGCAAATCCGACAATCTTAAGCCCGCAAACTCCATGAACTTCCGCCACATCCTCTGCGGGAAGCACAGCAAGAGGGAAACCGTTCTGGAGCGGCTCGCAAATGGGGGGAAGTTCGATGCCGTTGAAAGGAAGCTCAGCGAAGAATAGGCACGTTAGAGTGGATCGTTGGGATGGAAGACTCGCCGGTCTCTGACCAAGGGGTTTGAGGATGCTGCGTACGCCGTTGCAGTATTTACTGTTGGCAGGCTAGTTTATGCAAATCTGGAGGTGAAGACAAGTGAAGAGTAGGTCTGCTGTATTGAGATGTGGTAGGTGTGCTATGCTGACTGCTTCTTGATTAGGTATCATTGTGAGTTTTCGCAAGGGTTTTTACGACGATTGGGCGATGGATACGAGGCTACTAATAAAGGTGATAGGCATAATGGATGAGGGTCGCAAATAACCAAGGGTGTGAATTTCTCGGCTTTTGTCGGGCATCTAGGGAATTAGGATATCGATATTTTTTCTGGCTACTAATAAACTTCTTTAAGACGGGCCTTTGCTTTCCCAAGGGAAGCAGCTCACATGAAGTGTTGCCATCTGTGCTGTGGTATAAACACGATTGCCCTCTAAAGTGTTTTTGTATTACCAGGCATTCGAGTCCCACCTCGTGGCCCCGCGGCTACTCGCACCCATTTTGATATTGCCTAATACGTAGATAAAAACAGACAGGGGATAAAGGGGTTAGTATCTTGGGTCCCCATGTGGCCACCATTGCAGTACTGACCGGACGATGCGATGCTTTTTTTATCAAAGAGGGAACGGGATGCGAAAGTTTTGTCGTTCTATGGCTGAACATAGCGTTTTTCGGGACCCCATAAACCACAGCAACAACGCTCCCTGTAAGCAGGTGCATTATCGAAACACAACCAGAACTATCTCACCCAATTTGAGGCTATCCCTGATAGAAGAACATACGCCGGTGGAATCGTCATAGCGAATGTGATTCATAACACATCATCCAAAGGCCAAAGGGAGATTTCTGGAATTGAAGAAACCATCCAAGCCAGGTCAAGGTTTTGTTTAAGGGGAAAGACATTTTATTTCTAGAAAACGGACTCTCTATTGCGCTGGGCACCAAAGATAATTCTAGTAGTGTAGACCACAAGGTTGGTAACTCTCAAACAATATCCTCCCACCCACCACTCAAGTCTGCGCTGATGGCACCACCCTTCTCTATCTCTCCATCTGTTTTTACCCACTATTAGTTAGGGGGCCTTGTCCGTGGGTCGCTTCAAATAGTGGGAGGCTTCTCACGGCGGCAGCATAGGGCTAGACATACCGAGCATTAAGTTATTCTTCCTAGGAGTGCCCAACCAGAGCTAGGTCCGTCCGGGGGGAAGTTCGTTAGGAGTCTGAGCTATTGCAGCCGCCGTAGACAGGTCCGATGTTGATTGCATGGTGGGCCTTTCCAAAGGCTCAAGCGTAGTCGCGGCGGGCAGATGGATGTTTTCGAGCTCCTCTGCGCTCTGGGTAGGTCTGAGGCAGCAGAGGATGTTGAGCCCAGCGCAAATAAACAGACTACAGGTGACACTCATTTGGAGGTGAAACCGGGTTCTCTTGAGGTTCGTTAATCCGAAGGATTTTAAAAGCTTCCGCAGAAAGGGAGGGATTTCCGTTTTTAAAAAGAGAAAAATGAAAAATGAAAAAATCCTCAGAAACTTTTGGAGAAATGAATACAGGGTGTGAGCAAAGGCGGCGGGTGCCAATTTATACGGCATATAACAGATTAGGGCTTAGCCGTGGTCGTGTCTCCCCCCAGCAACGTCAACAGACCTGCGTAAGAGACTACCAATAATCGTGTATAGTGGGGGCCGTATCAGTTGGAAATAGTGGCCGACCTCTGAAATCGACTTTCATCTCGGCCAAGCTCAACAACGAACGGGTCCCAACAACCACAACCGCGAGATTTTTAGAAGAAAGTTCCGCATATAACTACCTAAACTTAGCCATTCAATTCTAAGAACTATGTTTTTCAGTAGAGTGAGTATTGGCTAGGAACGGTAAAGAAGTATCAGTATTTAGAAAGGGAGCAGGCTACAAATTTTCACAAAACATAGTTTCTTGTATGCATTACTAAGCTGGAAAAAGTGAGCATGATAGAAGGAATAAAGAAGAGGAAAATAAAGAGCAATGAAGAGAAAGAAGCCGAGACGAAGAACGGCAGAAAAAGAAAAAAATGAAGAGTGAGGGAACCCACAGTCTGAGAATGGGAGAAAAAGAAAAGAATGGACAGAAGAGCGAGAATGGAGGGTCAGGGGTGATGGGGGGGCGGTGTGGTAGGTCGAGAGTTGGAACTATGTAAAATGGCAAAGAAGATCGGGAACGAGTAAATTGAAAATGGAAAAGAAAAAATAATATAAAAGCCTAAATGAGCAGAAAAAGGAAAAAAAGGCAAAGCGAGGAACGTTGAAAGTACTCGAGTACAAGTGGAGGGAGAAAAAGGAATAAAGGGGGGGGGGGTCAGGAAGGGCGCAGAGGAAGGTAGCACGGGCAAGAAGAAAATAGAGGGGGGCGAAGATCGCAGGGTAGAGGAAGAGAGGTTGGGGACCGGGAAAGAGGAAAACTGAAGGCGAAGAAGGCCGAAAAGAAAGATACGGGAACGAAATACCGGTATCCCAATACTTGTACTAGTACTTTACCCCTGTCCCGAGTAGAAGCAGGGGGGAAAACCCATTCTATACCAGCCGATCTCGGGTCCTCCTTATAATACCAGCGATGTTTTTTTATCCCAGCAAAAAACACCATGTTTCACCCACTATGATACCAAGAAAATAGTACTTCAACTTCTAATCAAGAAAACACAATCACAAAAAATCACAAAAAATCTGAATATTTCATTAAAATACAACAGAAATACCACTGAGTTTTAGAATTTTCTCTGACACTAAAGGGCTGCTGTGAAGCTTGCCTGTGTCGCTTAAAAATCACCCCTTTAGGGTAGGCATGCTGCCGAGTTGTGTTGAGAGGATGCTTATTACCTTGTTGGGCATAATGGGCAATCAGTGGGTGAAACATTGCACTTTCGCTGGGATAAAAAACCGTTGCTGGTCTGAGGCCTTCTGGTAGACAATAGGTTTCTCAGAAGCAGGGTGTCGGCACCACGCCTTCGGCGGAATCTGGATCTCATGGCTGCCTGCCAAAAACCGCCTTTGTTAGTGACAACCATGATCCGGCTTGGGGCAAAGCAAGGTGGATCTGGGTCGTAAACTTGGGTGGGTGCTCAGACACCGGCACTCTCCGGTCTTTTACTCTTATCATTTTTCCGAATCCCTGTTAGGTACAAGTACTCGAGTACGGCACCGGTACAAGGTGCAGGCATAAAGAAGTGGTACGGCGGTTGGGTGTGTTGGCCCTGTTTTGGAAACATAAAAAAGTCTTACAGAACTGCCTTCTATGTAGGGGTGGGAAGGGTTATTTTATAAAATTCGTGCAACTGGGGATGCCTTGGCATAAAATACTTGGCAATAAAATGCTGTCGGTGTCCGAATTGGATATTGGGTAGACCGGGTGAGGGTTCAGCGAGGCGACACCCTCAGCGAGGCTCGGCAAAGATTTGTTAGTGTCCGGTCTGATACGTACCGAAATTTGGGATGATATCAATTCACGCCACGCCTCGCTGAGGGTGTCCCCTCGCTGAGCCCTCACCCAGTCCATCATACAGATACGGTCTCTCATGGGGTCGCGACAAATATCAACGGGTCACGAACCAGGATTTTTTGCTACCCCACTCTGACTAATTTGATTTTTTTACTGACCAGATACCCCTGTTCGTCACCCCACTGATATTCGTCACGACCCCATGAGAGACTGTATCTTTTATTGTAATATTATTTTTATTTGAGTTAAAACCTATAGGAAAATGAAGGAAGCAAATGCATGCTGTTCCTAAGGTTATACTGTTAGGCTCCACCTGATTGCCGATGGAGTTTTTACTTTTTACGTTAAACCCTATGACAAAGGAGCCCCCGTTGCATCGATCGAACTGTTCGAGTTGTGTATATGGCCGAAACCATACACCACAATTAGAAAATATGTTGCAATGGTGAGGTACCTCTTAAACCACGCCCCTCACCTCATAGCCTCCAAATCTTAAGGTCAAGTCTCGCGTTTGCTATTACTCACATAGACAGGAAGAAATATATAATAGTAGGACAGATAAGTACAATCTCCAGATATAGATACAAAAGAATAAATTTTTAAAAGATCTACAAGGCCCTAATTAAAATAACGAGACCATTAAACAGAATACCAGCTTAAAGGTTTGGGCACCATTCTCAGCAGACACCTGTAAATGTTAGATTTGATGGCAAATGTGCTGGAGGAGAGGTTATCTGCATCACTCACTAAGATTTTCTTTTATTAATTTCATAGTAAAAGAGAAAATATTGATTTCAAAATGTTTCCCTCTTAGGTGTACAGTACTGTACTAGTACTCGCTACAGCGGTAAATTATTGGAACAAACTGGGGTCAAGATGGCCAATGCGAAATTTCCTTTATTCAGATCCCAAGATACCTAAGAGGGAAACAACCGCTCGTTATTTTTGTTCATTGTACTCGTACAGTATAGACATTCGCCCCATGTTTGTTCCAATACTTTACCCTTGTCGCGAGTACGCACTGTCACACTTTTTATCCCTGTACCTTGTCTGAGTACGAGTACTTCTTGCCACTGCGAGTGCCGGCAGTCTTGTCCCGAAATCGCAATAAAACACCATAGGCTGACCATAGTTAGGACTAAGCCTTTCACTTCTCTACTCTTGACGCGGTTGTGAGCATCGCCTCAGCCGCACCTCAACGGAAAAGTGTCAACGTTTCTCCCTGGTTGATGTGGCACCGGTAGCCCTGTTATTCCCCTGCCACAGTCGCAGGCCGTTGGGGGCTGTGTCCACCAATCATTTAATATTCCGAACCCCTCCCCTTTATCCGTCCTGAGAAACTGTCATTAGACTACCTAATAATCCCAGTACTCAGCCGGTTCGGGACTGCAGCCTTGCTTAAGCAGCAATCCTAGTGCCTCGGTCGATAACAGACCCGTCGAACCATCCATCGGAATAAACATCGCTTGCTCACTTTGTCTCACCCCCGAAACTCATTAGAGACCTCTAAGTTGCCTATCAAGATCCCTTGATATATAGGAGCAGTATGTTGACATGAGGCGAGGCCCAACAGGGAAATCCCCAATCCATGGTGACGAAAGGAAGAACTCATCAAGCAGGACATTGCAACTATGACAGTACATAACGACACACACACGAAGGTAAATGATTACAAGAGGCCTACGGACAAAATAATTAACAATTTAAGCGCGTCCTGGACAAGTTATGCCAAAAACTGAAGTTAGGTTAGCATCTGAGGGAATCGCCCTGGACTTTAAAGTACAGCAGTCACCAGTATTAACCACTAGGTTGCACTATGCACCTAGATGGAACTAGAAGGTAGACATTCAGGAAAATATCCTCAATGGCCAGAAAACCCTCAAGTCCGCCCCCCCTCCCCTTGAGGGTCTTTATGAGAAAGCACTCGGGGGGGGGTATTAAAGATCAGGAACTAGAGAGTGGCAGTGCAAAGATTATTTCATCGAACAATCACGCTACCTAGAAAGAAATACAATGTTACAGAAGTCAAAAACCTAGACTAGGTGACTTAAAACTACACTCAATTGAACAAGTTGGAATCGGGTCTCTGGAAGGAGTCCTCGTTGTCACAAAGGGACTCGTGGGATTGAGCTGTTTCTGGCTCTGATTTGTGCCCTCTATTTGTCACTATCATGCTACTTCTGGGGTGTCATACCCGGCAGAGCCCACGTGTATCGTGGTAGATATCCCCGTGTGCTAGCCAAACCCCAGACCTCTTAACTGACGTACTTGACTAACCCCCATGTGCGATTATCTGAAGTTAGGGAGCAAATCCTCAAGTCCAGAATCTGAGGTGACCTAGGGCTACATGCATTCCACTTAGAGAAAAAGCTCTTGCTAACAGACTTCCTGTGGGGCGTCTTATAGTATCGTGCCATAGGCACAGCCCAGAAACAAACCACGTGGTACGGAATAGAGTGCCCGGGCCATGCCCCACACTTGCCACCTCATCTCATAGAATCGCTGATATCACTTTGGGCCAGCCCAAGCATGCCAAAACCTCTGCCGATCTCGTAATCTATGGTAGTTTGTGCTGCATTGAGCGGAAGGGGCCGACTGGGAGGTGTCAGTTTCTCCTTTTTCCGAAAAATAGCACTCACCAATTTTCCAAAGCCCGAGACCCATATATTAACGATAGATAGCTAAGAGAGGGAAGGAAGAACAAAGTAGACCCTTGATAAATAACGCCAAAAGGAAATACAGAAACTATTGTCACCCCACCTGGTGCTGGGTTCGCTAATTCCACTGCCGGAGGCTTTGGTGCTGGTGCCGCTGCCCCTGTCGGGGGAGATTGTTACCGCCGGCGTATCCCATGTGACAATGAGGGCTGGAGCTGGGAGAGGTATATGTATTGGGGGTTCACGGACCCCCCGTGTGTGAGCTAGGACCCAGCGCTGGCCGAGCAACCGGCTATACCTTTTTCCGCCGTCCACCGAGATTGGGCTCCCATCACCGGAGCGCTATCCCGGATGCTTTGCCCAATTGTCAATGGGTTGCTTCAACCCCCCATAAGATGAGATGTGGGCTACGATATGATGGCAGGATGGTAAGGATTGGAAGCAAAACGATACCAGTTCGATTGGAGCTTACCCGCTCAAGCTCGTAGTAGTGAAAACGTGCAAGCTTTTTCAACTTTTTCTGGGGGATTGGTTTAGAAAAAAGCGTTCCAGACTCACCATAGCTTCTCGACTTTTTATTTTCTGATACAGGGGACGGAAATTCGCCTTATTTCCTAGAGTCCTCCTACCGTCCCCAATTCAGACCCGACATTTTCCTAGGTGGAGGAGCAGAAGCTGGATCCATTGCCATGGCCAAGGCAGCAGCAGCGGGGGGGGCATCGCAGCAGCACCTATTCGAATCAACACACTAGTGTAGTAATAGAGGCCCTCGGTATTGCCGGGTATTTGTAGGCTGCGCCATCGCACCAGTGTTGTCACTGCCATGGGTGTCTTGCATTCCGATTTGTATTCAAGCCGAGTGATACTTAGTGACTTCAAATGCGAGAAAGAATAGGATCGAGCCCATAGAGTTAGAAACGGCGAGTATGGTATGGCCCGACCAGAAGGATAGAACCTGCCGTTTTGAGTACCAGGGAACCTAGCATAGCACATGGCCATTAATTGTGGGACTAAATAATTGCAGGCTCTGTTGTCCCAAGATTTGCGACAAGGAAAGAAGATCCCCCATAGCGCATAACCATCTCAGAAGGTCCGTAATTGTAATGTCTCACTGCTGACTTCAGACATAATCTATGAATTAGAATTTCTTCGTCTTGGTTGAACATCTCGAGCACTGGTGGATATCTGGAGCAAAAGCGATGATACGGAGAGGCACTGGTACTGTGGGGAAAAAACTAAATGCTTTATTTCCGTAACCCCTTAGTGAATTTTATGTTCTCTGCTAGTCAGTGTTCCGAACCGCCCAGGGGCCCCACAGGGGCGGTGGGGATAATGCCAAGAAGAAGACGGGGCGGTGCCTGACCACTAGTCGCTGTCCTGTGTAGGTCAAATTACTCGGGGGACCACCAGGCTAGGCTGGGACCGCTAGGCCCTACACGCTAGGCCTTTATTAGTATAGTGAGACAAACTGGAAAGCGGCTGCTTGGGCGGACGGCAGGGGGATGACAGGGCGGCCGGAGTTGCGCGGGGACTATAGGGGGTATTAGAAGACAGGGTGTGGGCAAGGACTGTAGGGTGTAGGTAAGGACTGCGGGGGGGGGGGAGGTCCACAGATGGTAGGTATTATGAATGACGACCGGGCACATGTGGTAAAAAATGAGGGGGACGGCCGGGGATGGCTAAGGACCGCCGGGGGCTAAAGACAGAAGACAAACTATGAGTGATATATTGTGATGCCAAGGAACCAGCAATAATAAACTATATTCCTGCAAGAAAAAAAAGGTTAAATAGATCAAGTGCTCCAAGTAAGATAAGACTAAACTAGCCATTCTACTACGAGCCTTATTTTCTTTTTTAAATACTTCCATAAGTCTTTTGCTTTAACTGCAGTCAAGGTGGTGATGTACTGATGCAACCGAAGTTGACTCGCAGCACAACGCCTGGGATTTTCCAGAAGAGTTACCGGGAAACTCAGTTGATCCTCTCTGGTCCAGATATCTGCGACCAATATCAGAACTTTCCAACTACGATAGTGCTAGTCCCCTCTCCAGGGATATGTCTGCTGCCTTGCAGATTCATGCCGGTGGTTTTGAGATCTAATTTGGAAAACACTTTTGGCTTTTTTATTTCCTGAAGATGTATTCTTCCTTGCTTATTATTTTGTGCATATGGCACATGATTTGCCTGATCATAAACTATAAGCGAGATCAATTCGTCCGCTTGAAGTTTCTGACCATACCAGCCAAAGAGCTGTAACAGAAAAGCACCACAGGGCCCTACCGGTAGGGCGTCAGGTCCCACCTCCATCTGCCCTAGTCCGCCCATGGACTGGAAAAATGACGGGCTACCACTGGCGGTCCGACCGGTCCTACCCCTAAGGCTGACGGAGGGGACGGTTCGGAACACTACGCTAGTAGCTAAGTCTCAGTTATGTGGCAATAGGGCTCTCGAAGTAGCTACAGAGGGTGAGATTTCCAAGGTTGGTATTCCTAACAAAATTATCCACGCATAGCGGGGTGGAGAATTTTAGGTCGTAGAAACAGCACTCCCTTCCAGCCCCACCACTGTGGTGCCAAGAAAAAACAACTTAATAACATAATAATATTATAATAGAAATTAATATTTGATGTGGTATCTACCAATAATAATGGCTGGTTCTAGCAAATTCACCAGAGACATTGCCAAAGAATCTAAAACCAATGGTCCAAGATGTTCCCAGCAGGTAGTGGCCTCCTCTATCGATTCTTTGGCCTTATTGGCAGCACCCTTCATGAGTAGGGGTTAGGCCAATGCTTATGAAGCGTATCCTTAACCAGAGACCAAATCTATTGAGTCGGATTAAGGTCTCGTATTCAGACAGGAATTTCCATCAGGGCAATCCTCTACCTTCAGAGGATCTCTTGGAAGGCGAGCGAGTCTTAGGATTCTTGATTCCTTGTCGAGGGTATTGAGGTATCCCTGTGGTGATGGAAGGTCTGAACCACCTTACTATATATGTTGAGAGTGTTGAGAGCTATCGGGTGTGAAGGAGTGGGGGTGAGTAGTTCCACAAGTTCAAAAGGAGAACAGCCTAGTTACCGGAGAAAGCGAACGAGTTGTATTGCTTATCGAAAAAGAAGAGGATCGAGTGAGAGAAGGAAAGAAAAGAAGAAACAGAGAAGGAAGAGAGAAGAGGGGCGAAGATTCTGAGAGGGGACAGGGGGTGACGCAAGTGGTCACGAGGTATCACTCGTCACAGCAACAGACAAGGGGGTTCCAACAATATAGCTGGGCTACGTCTTTCTCATTATTCATATGGGTACAGCTTCAATTAATAATCTTGATCGTCTACTATTACCACCTCTCCATCTCAGCTATTACGATTGCCACAATCTAGCGAGTGATTTTCCATGTCTGGGGAGCAGTAATGAACTACTGGAGTGCCAATAGTTGGCGCGTTGCTTCTTGTAACAGCTGGAGACTTTATTTCTTTAATCCCCGTTGCTAGGGTGGTGCTTCTTTTTTTATGAGGGTAATAAAGGATTGCGTGGGTGTCAGTAATGCGCGGGAATATGAATGTTCTGTTGCCGTGCATGAAGGACTGTATAATACCGAGCAGGAATGGTTGATCTCCTCTAGTTGCCACCAAGGCCTTTCCTACCACCCAGAGAACGGTGTTTTCTCTAGCCACCGTGCCAGGAGTTCGGCAGACCCTTGTGCATACCCCTGGAGAGAGGGGTTGTTGTTTGGTGGGCCGGTCATATGATATGCACTTGCACTCTTACATCCTCTGCAGTCACCTACCTGTCTGTACACCTAGTTCCTGACTCCTCTTTTCTCGCCTCTTTTCTGGCCTCTTTTCTCTCCTTTGTTCTTCCTTCACTCCTTCCTTCTTACTTAGTGTTGTGCACGAGCCGAGCAGACTCGAGTCAGACTCGAGCCGAGCCTGGCTCGAGCCCTTCGAGCCCGGGGGTGCCACGAGCCGGCTCGAGTCTCTTAGCAACCGGTCTCTTGGCGGCTCGAACAGGGGTCCACGAGCGGACTCGAGTCTCTTGGAGGCTCGAGCCAGCTCGGACAGGGGTCCACGAGCCGACTCGACTCTAGACTCGAGCCTCTTGGGGGGTTCTTGGCGGCTCGAGCCGGCTCGTGAACAACACTATTCTTACTTCTCGCCTAAATCTCTTTGCAATCACTCAATAGGCAATCCAAGTTACTCGCTCGCTTTAATTACCTTAGTCGCTTACTCTCTCTCGTGACACTACTCGACATGGTGTATTATTATTACCTGAGAGATATGAGGACATCTTATCTGCGTGCAAACCCGAAGCCTGCTACTCGGGCTTCGGAAGTCATTCTAGTCGGGGTGACAGTTGGAGGCAGCCGCTGGCGGTAGTGTCCGCCGGGTATGATACTCCAAGTGTAGCATGATAGTGACAAATAGAAGGCGTAAATTATCAGATACAGCCCAATTTTATGAGTTTTCTGTGATAATGAAAGTTGCTACTAGGCCTTCAATTCCCACTTGTCCAATTGAGCGTAGTTTTAAGGCCTGATCTAGAATTTTGACTTCTGTAACACTGTATTTATTTCTGGCTAGTGCGATTGTTCGATGAAATAATCTTTGCACCACCGCCCTCTAGTTTCTGGCCGTTAATAACCCCCCCTCCCTGAATGATTTCTCATAAGGACCCGAGGGGAGGGCGGACGTGAGTGTTGGAGTTCACAGAAGCGGATAGTTGTTTTATTTGTTCTAGACGGAAGGATAGACGGGATAGTAGTTTTAGTTATTTCATTTGTTCTACACGGAAGGATAGACGGAAGGATAGATGGAATGGTTTTCTGCTTATGTCTTTCCTTTGTTCTGAGTACGGAGATACGCAGGCAGAAGGCGATTACGCATGAAGGAGAGATTGATAGGTGTGGCAGACGATAGAATGATTGAGAGAGTTTTATTATTCTTATATAGACTTATGTTTGGTTAGTTAGTTTTGGTGAAGAGCGAGCGAATGAAGTTTTTGATTCTCCCCAGTACCCTTTTAGTTTTGCCCTAGTCTAGTTCGACCGGTTGACCATTACGCGCATTATCCTCGCAACAGTGAGGGCTTGCAGACCGTTGCAGATCTCTTTTTGTCCAGGCCGCACTTAAATTGTTAGTTATTTTGTCTGTGGACCTCGTATAATCGTTTACGTCCGTGTGTGTCGTTATGCACTGTCATCGTTGTGATGTCTTGCATGATGGGTTCTTCCTTCCCTCACCCTGGATTGGCGGTTGATTTGTTCCGCCTTACCTTATGTTAACCTACTGCTCCTAGATATCGCGGGATCCCGATTGGCGGAAGCCATTAACGAGCTTCGATGGTGAGACAAAGTGAACAAGTAATGTTTGTTGCAATGGCATTGGTTGATGGGCCTGTGAGCGAGCGTACGGTAGTACTGTAATGGCTGCTTAGACAAGGCTCAAACCCCGAACCGACTGACTGCTGGGATTATTAGGTAATCACACCCTTTCAGGACTGATAAAGGGAAGGGGTCCGGAATTGTAGATGATTGGTGGCCACAGCGTCCAACGGCCTGTGGCTGCGGCAGGAGATGAACGGAGCTACGGTACCGGTACTAGCGAGAAACGTTGCTTTTAAGTTTAAGGCGCGGCTGAGGTGAAACCCACAATTACGATACGTCAAGAGCAGACCCCTCAAGGGATCAGTCCCAGCTATGAAAGGTTAGTCTATGGCGTTTTATTGCGATTTCGGGACAAGACTACTCGCAGTGAGCAAGAAGTTATCCCGCGCCGGACTACGATAATAAACAGGAGTTAGTTACAGTCTTCGCCGTACTAAAACGATGATTTCCGGCCGGAGGAAGATAATCCCCGAGTAAAGTCCCCAAATAAAACAAGAAAACCAAACAGAGAGAAATGATCAAACCGCTGGAAATACCTTAGCAGAACCTAAGTGGGCAAACGCCGCTCGCACTTACAAGAACTGGTAAAGTATCGTCGATGTTGAACACGGAACTCTTGATGAAAGAAACTCGCGTGAAGTGAAAACCCTTCTATGTCCCGCGTATCTGTACCAAGCTGTCTCCGTCTGCGTTCCTTTGTCCTTGCTCCCCTCAAAATCCCACGATACAACCCGCTGATTACAAATCACTCCCTGCCCGGGAGTCACAACACCTTCCACCCACCTTCCACCTCCACCTCCCCAGTAACTGCTGACTAAACGGCTCGCTCGCGTCCATGAACATAAAGAAATAAAATATCTAACAATCCATAGTCGCACTTTTTGCCCTACAGTAACGACGAAACCGGGCTGGCGACGAACAGGGGTATTTGGTGGGCAAAAAAGCAAATCGTCAAGGTTAGGGTTACAAAAATTACCTGTGATTGATCCATGCAATGAAGAGAATAAGAGCACAGAAATGAGGAGGAAGAGCTTGTGAAGAGAACTAAGGATTTATTTTATTGATTAAGTGGAAGGGGAGGGTGAGCCGTAGCTCCAAAGTAGTGAAGATTTTTGTATGTGAGGAAAAAGAAGTGAACAGCCAAGAATCTACCTACGGAGGTATCATACGTTTTGTAGGTTCCACGAGGGGTGTGGTATGATACTCGCGTGTGAAACCTACAAAACTTAGGCCCTGTACCTCCTTAGATAGGAAATATGAGTGATATATCATGTAGACAACTCCTACCTTTTATTGCAGAAAAATCCCTGTTCAAATCTGCCAAAAATGTGAACAGGGGGTCGGTTTTACAGTACGGTACTCGGGCACAAGGGTAATTGGGGCCCGGTAACACGAACACACTCGCGCAGCGTATTGCTTGAGAAAACGCACCGAAAGTGCTTGTCTCACCGGTCCCGACTTTTTGCCGCCACCAAAAAATCCTCACCGGATATCACTCGAGCTTCCTAATCCGGCCTGGTCCCCATACAAATTCCGCGCCTCATACACGTAATGGAGGTGGGCCCGACTTTTGGCTACCCGCGAGTACATGACAGAAATATGCCTGAGCTTCTTCCCTGGGTTTCGAAAAGTATCGTACCAGTACAGTACCGGTATGGTACGGTACTCTGGGCAGGGGTAAAGTATGAGGACATTTAATTCAATGCCGGTGTTTCATCCCTATTTCTTTCTTTTCTGCTTCCTCTCTTTTTGTTTCTTTCTTTTTCGGCCCATCTTTCCTCCCCCTTGCGACCTTCGCCCCCACTTTTTCCACCATACCACAGGCTCCCCGCCCGTGATCCTCCCGTGCCAACCCCCTCCCGACTCCTTTCTTCCTGCTGCTCTTGGTTATTTTTTTTCTGTCTTTCTTCTACCACTTCACCTTCTCCCGCTTAGTATCATAATACACACAAGAAAGTATGTCTTGCGCAAACTCACTCCACTCCAGACGCCGGCCTCTATTTCCAACCGATACAAGCCCCCACTGTACGCGATTATCGATAGTCTCTTATGCAGCTCTCTTGTCGCTGTTGGGGGTGCGGAGACACAACCACGCTGAGCCCTGATCTGTTATGTGTTATATAAATTGGCACCGGCCGCCTTTGCTTGCACTCTCTATCCGTTACTCTAAGCGTTTCTGGGGATTTTTTTATTTTCCATTTCCTCTTTTTAAAAATAAAAATCCCACCCTCTCCGCGGAAGCTTTCAAAATCCTTCGGATTAACGAACCTCAAGAGAATCCGACTTCACCTCCGAATGAGTGTTACCTGTAGTCTATTTGTTTGTGCTGGGCTCAACATCCTCTGCTGCCTCAGACCCACCCATAGCTCAGAGGAGCCCGAAACCTCCCTCTTCCCGCGGCGACAATGCTTGAGCCTTTGGAAAGGCCCAGCTTGTAGGATTTGTTATCACCCTTTTAGGTGGTTTTAGATGAGGAGGATGCTTCTTTGGATTGTTTTTGGAGTTGCTAGATTTTTTTGTTGGATTTAGTGTCTGTTCTTTATTTTCCCATGGTCGTTAAGCACTTCCGCATTGCAAACCCTCCAGAAATGTGGACCTTGGCTTGGCGCTATCTTGGGTGCCATAGCCTGATAAACAGTATGGTGCGAATCGTCTAAAGCGTGTACCAGTGGTGTTGCAAAATGTAATGCTTTATGTAATTAGGGCTAGATTATTTAATAAGGCAAAAATCATTTCTGGAGGTTCTCGAGGTCAGTTGTTCAA
>Ga0307517_10002161_pt1 | contig 31899 bp, 21 predicted proteins | sample 23_EM_MG_FD_194515 | JGI IMG/M metagenome (GOLD analysis project Ga0307517, IMG submission 194515) | Populus trichocarpa ectomycorrhiza microbial communities from riparian zone in the Pacific Northwest, United States - 23_EM | ecosystem: Host-associated > Plants > Roots > Unclassified | place... | reverse complement strand
TTAAGATTTAACAAATATGAGATCATCAGGTCTCAAGAATATGACAGAAAAAAAATAAAATAAAAATTTCAATGCTATTTTTTTGGGAATTAAATTAAACAATTTAATGTAAAAAAATGAGCTATCTTTTTTTTTTTTTTGAATTCAAGGCCGGTGCTGGAAATGGTAAGTTGTTGCTTGGCTCATCCGCTGATGTGGCACAGGTAAATTTCTTACAAGATTCTTGCGCTAAAAAAACCTGCACCGAGTTGAGAAGCCAAGAACACATGTACAGCTAGCTAAAGACTTTATAACTAAGTACAGCTAGCCTTTGCATATTTCAACTTGTGTAATGTAAATTCAAGACTCATTCATGGCTTCCACATTAGAGCAATCTCCCTACACTATTTCTCAACGAGGAGACGAAACTGAGTTCAATTTAAGAGAGTGGGCATTCAAGGCTCAAACCAGCCGTGAAAACACGAGATTAAGAAGGTTTTCAGGATCATATATCAGAAGTTTTAGAGAAGATGCGAGGTCTTTTAGATCAAACATTACCATTTCCAGCACTGCCTCATCTCCTGGCTACTCCTTAAGAGGTTGCTAGTACTCTTAACCCCCCTTTTTTTTCAAGCGAGACTTGCTTTTCTTTTTTATTAATTAGTGCTATCAATTGACTAATCCATCCTATCTTAATATTTTCAGAAGAGATTGACCCTTCAACATACTCATTCACCACTGCTCTTAAAGGTAATTAGTATGCAGTGACAATGCAAATAGTCACTAAGCTTTTTATGGGAGTAATTATTTGCATTATGCGTCACGATTAGTGATTTTGATTGTTATTTTTTGTTCTTTTTTTATGCAGCATTGCAGGAAAGGTCAGGGTATTATAACAAATGGGAATGCTTGTTACCAGGTGGATTTGCTTTAAATCCCAAATGGAACGAAGCAGAGAAGTATATATGTAATCCACTTTCAGGAGAGGTTCCAATGGAGTGTTTATCAGCTAAAACACTAAGTGGAAGATCGTTATGGAACTTAACAAACAGAATTACAATGTCTGCACCTCTTGTTTACTCTAATCATTCGCGGCAAATCCATACAAAGACTACTACTATTGCTACACATGATGATATTGTTAATCATTTTCCAATTAAAGGTTATAATTTGAGTACTTGCTGCTGTTTTTTTCTAAAGAAATTGAAGAAAAAAGGTTGTTTTTGAGTTGGTTCAGGATTCTTTGTTTGTAGAAAATACAATGGAGGGCTTGTTGAGTACTAGAGATGTTGGGACTCAAAGCACTCCTCCTGACTTTAGTTCTTCATCAAGCAGTCCTAGTCCAGTTTCAACGCCTTCGATTACAGAGAGAAAGAGATGTGAAATACAAGGTGGAGATTCGCCTAATTGTAATTCAAAGTTGAAAGCTGAAGAACAGGTATGTTTTTCAAGTAATTTCAGTTCACGATACTCATTTATATTCACTATTTCAAGGTTGAAAGCTGAAGAACAGGCAAGTTTTTCTTGCTGAACAGTTTTGTCTCCTTCGCATTTCTGAACATAAGTTTTGACTGCTGCTTTTTTTTTTTTAGCTGCTATTTCCCCTTCCAGAATCATGATCTTTTTTTTTTATAACTCTGGCTATAAATTTTGATCTTCAGAATTTTAACATTAGCTGTTTCTCAGAAACATTTTTCTGGCAGGAAAAGCTCTTTTCCTGCTTTCTTGTTTTTCCATTTATTTACTTCACGAGGTAAAAAGAGATTGCAAATTAGAGCCTCTTTTGGATGTTCAACACAAGTGAAAAGCAATTCTCAAAGGAGATTATCTACACTACCTTTTCTCCCTCCTTTTGTTCTCTAATCACACTTGCATGAATTCCTCCTGTGTTCTTTAGCGCTCCTCTTCTCTTTGTTGTATATGGTGCCACTGAAGATGCTTTCAATTCCTTTTTCTTTTTTGTTTCTTTACTTTTGATTCTTTGGGGTTCTCAATGAAAGTAGCATTTCACTGCCTCTTTTCCTTCTTTTTGGACGTAATAGCCTGTGTTTCAGGGCTGGATCACAAAATAGTGGTATCATGGGATACAAAAATTCTACATGATTGCTATTATCATTTACAATGAAGACACGCCACTAGTGGATCTTGACATTACAGCGTTGTAGTAAACTTGTACAAGCAAGTTTGGATAATGTGACACTGACACCTCTTTAGTCTTTGCAATCTTTAGGTATTGTGGTGTGATACACTGAATTGAATGGTATTGGTAAAATAATGACTAATACAGTAATACTCTTCAGGTGCTCATAGCCGTATAGTCTTATTCCATGGTAAATGTCATGTTAATTTTGATAAGTCTATACACATTAGTGGCTAGTTGTTAGAGTTAGAGGGGAGATGCTTAGTATTCAGCCATGGAAGAGGGTTTCTAAGACATTAAGCTTTGTTATTACACCTGAGGTGGTGGGGGGGGGCTAGGTTATACAATAGGCAAGAGTTGAGCTCAGACTTGGTGAGTCAAGACTGGAGTGTAACTTTTTTTTGCCTAGTCTCAGTTAGAGTTAATAAAATCTCAGAGCATTGGATCTCTCCAGGATAATCACATTTGTTATCCTTATAGGACAATAATTATGGAGAAGTCTTTCTTATTTTAACCCATTATTATACTTGGGCTACATAACTATCCTTGTTTTGATCCTAGCTGCTAGCCCGCAACACTGTGTATTATTCTATAGCATTATTGACGAGTCAAAACACTCAAGTAGGCTAAGTACTAGATTCTTGTTACTTTTAGAAATAATTTTTTTGATGAAGTAGCTTAATATTTCCAAATTTGGCAAAACCAGATACAAAATCATAATGGAAAAAGGAAAGGCTACCATATAGATGATGACACAATGGTGCATAATATGATGAATGCTTGGGAAGATGCAGGTCCAGGTGAGAGGAAGAAGAGGGAAAGAAGAAACGACGAAAAGAGAGAGTAATAAAGAGGAAAAGCAGGAAAAAAACGATGAGCAAGTGTGGAGGTGCAGCATCAGCAAGCAAGGTGGATGCTTGTCATGGATGAGAAAAAGGCACAGGGAGAAGAGCAAACCAAGAAAGAAGAATATTTTCTTTTTAAACTTGAAGGGCGCTAAAAAGGAGAGCTAGAGATGGTAAAATAGTATATTGGATTGAAGGGGTTTCAAGATTCTCTCTTTGAAGAGATTTTGTACGTGGGAGGTGGGATTAATTGACGGCAACCATGAATGGACAGAGATGAACGACAGTGTCCTACGTTGTTTGTGTTTTTTTCCATGAGTCTTTTGTTGTAGTTGGTGATGTAATGTTTTGTTCCTTGTCTCTGAAAATGGCTGACAGCCTTTGGGTTCACGTGCACTCCTTTGTTTACGGCTTTAGAATGGAAAGATTCTTCTTTCTCCTCCACACACATAGAACTCACCAATTAATAATTCATGGGAAGAATTTTACCCTTCACCTGTTTGAAGATGAATAGATATATGATTGATGAAGAAACATCGAGAAAAAATGAAAATGAGATGTCATTCATTTCATGTCTGCTCTTGTTTTTATTACAATTATGCAGCTATACACCATTTTCAACTCAAAAAGTCCTCTGATGGGATACTTTTAAGAATACCTTTTTTTTTTTTTTTTATATATATCTTGAAACATAAAAGACGTATACAATAAAGATAAAAAGAGTAATGTTTATCAATATTTTCTATTTTAAAAATATAAAATTCACTCTAAAATGTAAACATGTTTCCATGTATAAAACTCAAGTTTTTAACAACCTACATTGTTAAAATCAATGAACAAATCTTTTAACACAAGAAAAGACAGTTCTAACACTCTCTATCGTCCTAAATTTGTGTCTGAGATTTCTCTCAACTAGTGGAAGACTTGCGGTGATTTGTTTATGTTACAGCAGCTTTGTTCTTTCTTAGTAGTTTAATATTGCTTTAAAAATGACTTAATTGCTAGAATATGCATCAGGTCAATTCATAATCATTGCGCAAACTACTATATATACATATATAATCTTGTTTGCTCAATGCAACTTGATTTTCTTCAGAAAAATTGTCATGCAAGTCATTGGAACCATTATGCATGGAAATGCATTATGCTAAAAATGGGAAATTACATTGCAATCTCATTCGACTCTTTCTGAAAACACTTGCGCAAAAGCTTCAGTATACTCTGCATGAATTGCATTTATTTCTGCTTTTTTGCAGAAAGAAAAAGAGTTAGCAAGCAAGAGGTACACTAAAGAACATTGTTTTTCTTAAGTTCACTTCAAGTAGGTGAAACCATAACTAACAATACATCGGTAGAGGTGGCTGCCAAGAGGATCACAATAAGAATTTTAGGTGACGAGGGAGCAATGCGGCTAGGCATCTAGAATTTAGCAATCTCTTCGCACTGAATGTAGGGGGGTACCTCATGGTGAAAACCCTGTTAGGTTTGCGCACATTGCTTACAGAACAGATTTGTGTAAAACGAATTTCTCCTGGCTTTCATTTGAGATTATATGTAGCATGTATATGTTTCCCCAAGATGTTATGGTTTACAAAAAAAAAAGAAAAAAAGAAAAAAAATAGTGACAAACTAAATCTAAACATCGTTACACAAAATTTTCACAAGGGAGTATATGTATATGAAGAAAAGACCAAGCAGATAGCAGAGTGAGATGATACCACGAAGCACTTCATGAAGGTGATGCGTTGGCGTTTAAGTTGGAAACAAGTCGAACTTCGTATAGATTGTTTTCTCCTTTCCCTGCAAATCATTATTGATTAGCATGACTCCGCAATTCACTACATAAAGAATTCCAAGCTGTTCCTTGCCTTTGAAAGCTTTCCAAAAGCATATGTTTACACCAAAGCATTAAATGTAGCTCTTACCAATTTCAGCTGTGATATCTGGTCCAAAGAATGAAGTGAATTTTCCCTGAAAACATTATTTGAGATTAAAGAATCAGCATGCCATTATTCTTTAATCTCTTCTGAAATTAATGATATAAATGCAATTGCAAGGTGGAATTCAAGACAACCAAGAACTCTTACATAAGCTTTATAATAATTATTTTTTATATAAATTTTAGCAAACACTAAAATGCTTAACTTCTAGTGAACCTCGTGCAATTTTTACCTGTCTTTTTTCAAAGTCTGACAGCTGCAAAGCCTTTGACTCGAAGACCAGGACTAGACAGTATTTACCATCCTCTGTGACCTGCGACAAGGTATGATACGATCAAAATGATATTATACGAGTCAACAAAGAGTCTCCATTCACATATCTGAACAGTATTTAGGAGGCAAGGATTGGTTCAACTGGTTTCAAGGTATAGTTCTCCAAAATCATTTTAGTTACAGAGTCAGTCAGAGAGAAAGAGAACAAAAGGGCTATTTTTATTTTAAAAAAAGAAGTCATGCGTCCACCTATCAGAAAAAACCTAGCAGCATAGCGAAACAGACATCAAAATTTCAGGGTTCTAAGCAATTCAACATCTCTTGACTAATAAATTATGCTTGTAGATGACCAATCAAAAGCATCTGGTGAACCATCACATAAGTTGCATTCCAATTATATGACCCAAGAAGTTGCAGCTAATGACAGCGTCCATCAGAAAGTTCTTGTAGGATACAACAATCAGTATGTTTTGTTTTTAGAGTTTAATATGTATTTAAGGAACATACTTCTTCACGGATCATCTGCAGAATAGGTGCATTCCGCCTCGGAATTCCTCCACCCTGAAATTCAAGGCAAAGCACATGATGATGAAGTTACAAGAACATGAATAATATATATTATCTCCTTTTTAAATAAATGCACCAAATACACAAAATGCCAGATCATATATCAGAATTCATATTCTCAGATGTAAGAGAAGTTCCTTTTCAATTCTTCGAGAAGAATTTGGTTTCACCTTGTCATCAATCAACTAGACTATATAAAAGGGTACATCAACCAAACAAATTCAAGCAATACTTTGTCAAGTGACCAGAAACTGTCCTGAGCTAATGTATCACGGCCAATGTTAAAGTTCACACACCACATGGCCTTCTGAAACAAATGCCTGGTTTGTAATGACCGATCCCAAAAAATAATAAAGAAAAAAACAAAAGAAAAAATCCGGTAATCATTGGTTCTAGTCCCCTGTTCACAAGTATAAGAAAGGAAATTCTCTTCCCTAAGATGAGGTTTTAGGAATATTCATATCGCAGAAACCAGGAAGAGATTTTTCAAATGCGCATATTATCATACATCAGATACACATTTTTTTTCTTTCTAAAATTTTGTACACAAGCAGAATTAAAAAAGAAGTGTGAGCAGTAGAACCTAAGATGCCTTATTGCCTTGAATATACACTGCAGAACATGGAAGCATGAGAAAGTATGTAAGCAGGAGCTTTAAAACAAAATTAATCCAGTTTCATTGATCAAAAAGATAATCCAGAAAACATGCACCAGGTACTATTAAATTATAATCATTTGTAGCATACCAGACCATACTGGAAAATTCGTTTCAATGCCTCGTCCAAATGCTGCTCGTCTCCATACCGATATCTTATAACATCGTTCCTGACCTGATTAAAGAGAAACAAAAAAACATAATTCCAGATGTCACCCTATATTCAAAATGTGAAAGAGTATACTATGCTTCATAGTTGTGCAAGCATTATCATAGTATAGACTACATCTGGTAAAGGTGTCTGCAGTCAGCACAAGAACAGGCTATTTTATGGAAGAGCAAAGCAAAATGCTACAAGGTTTTGCATCATTGCATAAAACAACTACATAGCACAACGTTATTACAGGAAGAAACTTCACAATGAATATTATATTATCCAACAATATATTACAAGTCTGAAAGGGATGCCATGTTAAATCTTTAACTCTCTAGAGCATAATATACTGATGCACATTAATCCTGAATTTTAGAGATGCTAAAATATTGGCAAGGAAGGAGTAATGAAGCTCTTAATTTAGGACTTCGAAATTGGTCCAGCATTAAGCAAAAATTGTCCCTGTTTACCTTAACCACACACCAGGTCAAATAGAATTGGGATTGTGAATAAAGTCAAACATATGACTCAAAATAATACCATGATGGAAACTAACCGGCTAAGAAAGATTTGTTGAAGAAAGCTAATATTCACACTAGTATGAGAAGACTAAGTCTGGATGAGATGTCCAATCATATTATCAGATTTCCTAAGCTAAGTCCCTAGAGTTAGGAGTTTAATTAGAAGAATTCTTGGAATAAATAAGAAAAAGAGCTAATTGAAATTAATTTCCGACATTCTGTGTCCAGATGCTGAAAATACCTGTTTAAGGATTGGAGTGGCACATTTTTCTCTTAACATCTCAGCATCGGAATAAGTCAAGCATGGCACTGGCTTCAGTTCTGCATACTGCACCGCAGTAAAAGGATACCACTTAAATAAACCGTATATGTCATTTAATTTAAGCGCTCCATTATGGTTTTTAAAGCCTTCCTTTGAAAGCAAATCTAAGGAACCATCTATAACTAGACACACATGGGCAGATATCAACTTAAGGAAACAGGTTATGCAAAACAAACACGAATAACAAATATGTTTCAAGAGGTCTACATTATTTTTTGTACTTGCTACCTTAATCTCCAAATGATCTCCAATAAGAAAATTAAAAATACAGAATAAATAGTCTATGACATGAGTGTCATAAAATCCCAGTCATGAGGAAAAGAAAACTTTTACCTTGAGAGCCATACCAATTATTGCAAGAGGGAAGCCATATGTTAGCATTATCGCCGACCATTCAGATCCTGGAAGGATGTTAAAGTAAGCCCCAAAACCATACCTGTAAATCAAGCACAAATCATGACCAGCAGTCACTTCAGATTACTTAGGTACAATCAAAGGGAAAATAACTCACGACAGGAGCGAAATCCCAAAACCCAGTCCAATAACACCAAATGAGACCTGCAAACAATAGAAAACACTATAATTTCATTAATCAGAACATATAGATGAGGACACCAGGTTTGCTAAAACTTATGCAGCAAGCAGGCATGTGTCAAGTCTTAGCCAAAGCATATTCAGATAAGTGATTAGACTAAAGAAGATGAGGGGAATGTTTGGCTATTAGTTATCACTGGGAGTTTTCCAACAAAACTATAATGCACAATAAATGGCTCCCCCAAAAACAAACTCTGCATCCCATTAACCTTGAACTATGGAAGACAATCACTGCTCTGATCAACAGAGAACAACACAAGTGACAAAAGAAGTCAGAGTGTTAGCATCTAGGAATCTAACTCAAAAGCTTACCAGTGCTTATCCTTAAAATATGGCATTACACAACACCTCTGATCACCTATTAACAAAACTACAGTTTACGTACTTGACAATTACAACAAATGAGTGTAGCCCAACCGCCGCTTATAGTGTAATGAACAACAAAATACAACAGTTGGAATAAGAATTAGTCAACAAGCACTTAACAAATACTCTTTTCGCAATTGCAAATGATAATACTCATATCACCTTGGACTTGAACCCCATAAAGGTAAGAAAACTGTTCGTGCCTATCAAACAGTATTTGTAATTTCTAGGCCTGAAGGAGCAAACATTCTACAAAGCCTCCTTATCTCTTCACAAATCTCATTTACAATCCAAAGTAATGATAGTTAAGTTTATTCTCTGGAAGTTGCCTTCCAATGCCGAATACCACAATTGCAAAATTTACTCTAAAAATCCCAACATAATGCCTAAAAACCATCATTTATCAGCATCTTATTTTCTTATACAATTTTCATTGAAACAAGTTTCTAGTTTTGGTAACCCCATTACTTTAAATTGATAAAATTGGCAAACCACAGCAACAAATTACTAAAAAACAACAACTTCAAATCCATAACACCTAAACCCAATCCCTTGACGCCAATATGTTCTTTAGTTAATCAAAAACCAATTACTTATGCAAATATTATCATAAACAACAGTAAAAACCTCAACTTTAGAAAAAAAAATAAAAATGGCACAAACATGAAATGGGTCTATTTCACTTAAATTTTTACAACGAATTTAATGAAGGAAATCAATTCGACACAAATTAAAACCAGACAAAAAAGAAGAAGAAGAAGCAAAAAGATTAATACCTTAGCAAGAGAGAACTCATCATCAGTGATAATAGTTTTGGAAGCAGTAGCAGTAGAAGAGGGAGAGGCCTGGCTTGAATCAGCAGCTTTGGTTAAAAACACAAGCTTAACCCTGTGGGGTTGTTTAGGACTCAATTTTGGTGGTGAAAAAGAATGTACAGAGAGAAAGCTGCAACCTTTGTTGTTGTTCTTGTTATTACAAAACCTTCCAAATTGGACATCATAGTTGAAAATGGCTGTTCTTGTTGTTGCTGTTGCAGCTGGTGATGATATTATTGCTGTCATTGGGTACTGATCGATTGATTTTATTAGTTTGTTTCTAACTCTAAAAATTACAGGACTTTTTCTTCTGTTTCTTCCTTTGACCACGCAGAATGTATATATCTGTTTTTTTTTTTTTTTGGAGAGAATAAGAATGAGAGGTTACAGTTTGATGATCCCAAAACTGAAAAGCCAAGTTTCAACCGCCAAATCTATTGTTACGTGGCACCATTCCTTTCTCTACTTTCTTTTTTCTTTCCTTTTTCCAAAAAAAAGGGCTATCCTCGGACCAACTTGAACATCAATATATATATATATATATTTAAAAAAATGCTTGTAACCAAGTTTAAATCAAGAAAACGTACGTGCATTGCTGAGAAAAAGAAAATGCAAGAGAAAGGGGGCTAGGTTTCGATTAATTCAAAAAGAATTACTGTTGTCATTCTTTCAACAGATGGTTGAAACACAACATTTCATTAAGCAGTATCCACCACAACATTTTGGTTCCAAGAGTTAGTTGTGTTAGTGTTCTCGTTAGTTACTGTCAGTGCCGCGTATTTGCCTAGCATAAAGGATAGTATTGTCATCTCGAAGAATAACTCATGATATGTAATATGTAAATGTTGGTTCAAATTAGTGAAGATCTTTTCATTATTGATAAACAAATAACTTGTTTAAGATAGAAGTTTATTAAGATTAGTTAACATTATCTTTCATGTAATCGTCTGATTAATTTATATTATTTAAGAGATAAATTCAGATAGCATAAAAAAAGTTATTCAAAAATAACTTTATTAGTGGTTATGTAAAATAAGTTAGCATTTTGTTACCAACATGACAAATTAGAAAATTTAAATATTATCCTTATTCTTCACATAAGAATGTATATAAGAAAAGTATGTGTCATTTGCTTCAGATGAGATTTTCAAAACGTAAAAACATCAATTACATTGAAGCAAGTGTGCCAACCAGTCAAGGAGTTTACACAGAGTTTCACATCACATACTCTTGACACACGAGAAGTGTGTAGGAAATTCTCGAGGAGAATTGGTTACTGAAAAGTTGGAGAGCCTGCAGACTCTTAGAGGGAGTTCCTGTGTGAACTGTTAGCAACTGGAGGTTTCAATTAGGATGACAACTGTTTGAAGATCGCCAGATGTATTGACAAGCTACTATAATAGGAGACATAACCTGGTTCACTGTCTCATCAAGTAAGGTAGTGTAGACACAAATGGTTGTGTTCAGAGATACTTTTGTTGTAATTGTTCAAGCTAGTAAAAAAAATAGTCTATCCCGAGTTTGGTTATCCCAGAGGGTTATATATATATATATATTTTAAAGAGTTCTTCAAAAAGTTTTCTCTTCATAACCAAATACCTTGTGGATTTAAATTTTTTGCATTCTTTATTTATTTGGTTACTGATTAGTGTTTGCAAAGTGTTATTAGATCATTTATTAACAGGTGGTAAACATGAAAAAAAGACTTTCATAACAGAATTTTACAGAACGAATATTCCAAGTAGGTTTTATCGAAATATAGAACACTGCAAGTGGTATCAAAGCCCCTCATTTTTGGATTGGTGAAATGGCCCTTGAAACTCAATCTCAAGACCTTAAAAGATTAGATGATTCTCTTGAATATGTTACAAAAGTATGAGCACATGGTTAAGATACTGGATTTCTATAATAAAAAACTAGAGAATACCAAATTTAATAAAGAAGCTAGGCTAGGTGAGTTGATTGGTTTCATTAGAGGTCTTTCCTACCAACACACATTAATCCTACAAACCCTACAACAAAATGTTGTTGAGTCTAGTTCCATTAGGGAAAGGTTGAATCTACACAATGAAGATTTTGCTGTTAAAACTTGTAAGTCTTGTGATAAAGGGTAACAACACTACCACTTGTAAGTCTTGTTTTATACACAAATAGTTGTATAAATATAACTAATACTTTGATATGGAAGAAATCCACTATTCTGAAAAATTTAAGTTAACTTCCTATTATCTAGATAGTAGAGTCTTATATTGGCATCAAAACTACACTAGAAGCTTGAGAGATCAAGAGATAACATATGAGGAATATGTGAAAGCTCTATGTGTTAGGTTTGGGTGTTAGAAGGACTCATTAAAGGAGCTAATGAATCTGAGACTATAAATTCCCGGTAAAAAAATAAAAACATTCAAACTCTCGCATTTAAAATATAGAAAGAATTTAAATAAAATAATAATAAAATATAGAAAGAATATAAGATGAAAAAAATGGAAAGTATAAAATTATATTCAGTGTATTCATCCAAACAAATTAATTGGGAACCTGTATATGGAAATTAGGAACCATGGTTTAAAATTTTAAAATTATAGTGGAATTCTAACAGAAATAAAATAATTGAATGATAATTGGGAGAGAAAAAATGGTTCTTATACATTTAGGTTGGAATAAAGTTATCAATAAGTTAAAAAAAAGAAGAAATATAATAGTCATCGAGTTAAATATCGAAAAAACACGTCACTAAAGAATGAGGGTAGTTTTGGAAATGGAGCAAAAAATTCTCTTTTTTCTCTCATTGAAAACTCGTTGACCAGCACATAGGGAGAAATGAAGTAAGCTTTGAGTTTTTATCCTCGTTTTTTTCATTTGAATAAAGAGCGGGGGAGTGAGGGATTGGTTTTCTTTTCTAGTTTTCTTATAAAACCAAGTGTGTGGGATAGTTTCTAGGAGAGAGAAAGTGAAGAACTAGTGAGAGAAGTAAGGGAAAGTGAAGGAGGAGGGAGAATTGAAGGAGAAACTTACTAGAAAAGTATTAAAGGAGGTTCAAAACTCTTGGGGTAAGATACTATACCTCTCTAATTTTAGCAATTTATGTATGAGTTTAAAAGGAGGGGAAGTTATAAATTTTTATTTTAGAGTTTTTGGAAAAATTTGGGAAAAATGGTAAAGTAATTGTAAATTGTTAAATTGGGGTATAAGATGAGCCTAACTAGTGGAAATATGAAAATAAACTCAATAAAACCCTAGGGAAAATAAAGCCTATAGGGTCGCCCATAATAGATAAAAGAAAAATGGGAAAGGGTTGAACTATTTGAATAATGTGCAATTGTTAGAATTAACTAGTAGTTCTGTGTGTGAAATGGTGTTTTGGAGAAAAATTATGGGTAAGGACTACATAAGTACTAAGTAAATGTAATGTTATGCTGTATACTGGTTATGTGCTGGATAAGTGCTAAATAGGTGCAACGTATATGCATGATAGGTGTTGATTAGATGTAATGCATGTGCTGAATAAATACTGGTTGAATGTAATGTATGTGCTAGATAAGTGTCAGTTATATGTAATTTGTTGGATATATGTGCTAGTTTAAATTGAATTTTTTCAAGAGTGTGTATAGAATATGATGGATAATATGTTGGAATTCTATGATTTCTTTTATATATATATATATATGAGGAAATGATTGTAAAAGAATGAATGAAAGGAGTGTCCATATTGTTGAATAAATGTTATATGTAAGGAGTATAAGAAATAAAAGAGAATGGGTAATGTAGTGTAAGGAAAATTGATAGTATGACATATAGTGATATCTTAAATTTAGGAAATTATTTGAATATCAATAGGAATGTGAAATCAAAGTGTGTTGATAGTATCATGAAAAAAATAAATTTAAGAGCACAAAAGAGATTAATATAGATATAAATTACATGTTAATGTTTGTGGTAGTAATATATGTAAATGGTCAAGATGTGCTTAATAAAATTAAATATTCAAAAATTGAATTGGTGAGATTTTGATAAGGATGTTTCTTGTGAATAAAAGGCACATTGGGGGCGGGACTTGACATGATCAAAAGATTGATGTCTTATCCCAAGTGTAAAAGTGTCGAAGTAATAAATAACCCGGTAAGACCGGAGTCGAACCATAGGGAGGTGAACTATATAAAATTATAAACAATAAATGAAAAGGAGTTGAAGAGAATTTTTGAAATGTGATATTGATGTAGGGATTAAACAAGGATAAAACAATTGTCAAGGTTAGAGGATCCACTAATGGTATTTCAAATAAGTATAGTATAAACTTTTTTTATTACTCAACTGGAAACCACACACAAAGGAGGTTCCAATCAGATTATAAATTATTAACATGATTAAATTACTTATCTTATTTGAGTAATGCCAATACTTGTAAATATGGTCGGGTATTCATGGTGATAACTTATGTTAACAACAAATCAAGTTCCTTTCATAGCACAAGTGTCGGTTATACCATACAGTAGGCTATGAAAATGTCAAGTATTTGTTATACCAAGGTTGTACAACATAAATCTAGATTAACCATTTAACAAGTAAGTTATTAAGAGTAAGTAAGATAACAAATACAAAACATGTTAGTATCAAATATTAAAGTCCATGTTGAGTTTATATCATATTTATTCTTACACCATTAATGTATCCTTTTCACATTGACAAAATTAACTTAGCTAAACATTGTGAAGAAGAGAAACATAAATAAACTAGATAAGAACATAGTTATGAAGAAAAGCATAAACAAGAGATTAATGAAAGCAAAACTTAAACATTACAAAAATACAAAGAAACAAAGCAAGAATATGATCTTGATCTGAAAACCAAGATGTCTAAATGTATGGCAAATGCCTCTTTTTATAGGCTAAAATTCAGAACTATTGATTAGATGACTAATTATTGAGTGGGTGGCCACCTCTTGACTTGGTGACAACCATTATCTTTTTGTTTGAACAAAACATCATTGCTAACGTCAGAATTTGAATAGATAGTTTTCATGAAAGTTTTGGGCATTTGTCTCATCTTTCCAACAAAACAAGAATGAGCTCATTTGGACTTCTAGAACTCGAGATATGGGCTAAACACTGAATAGTGTCTGGGCTACAAGACAGATTCCGACTTTTCTTTTGTTGCTACAATTTGAGCTTGAAAATGACTGTTTTGAACCTTGGACTCCAATGAAAATTTTAGGCCTATATCTTAGCTTTCCATCCATATAAACCAGACCTAAATCCATGTTCTACAGCTTTAGTTATGATCCAATAACCGAATGATGTTCCAGTTTGAATTGAACCAGCATCTCTTCTTTAAGCTTAACCTTCTTTTTGTCTTCTCAATTTCAATAATTAAACACATCAATCAATCCTTTAAATTATGAGATATGCCTGCATTCAAATGAACATTTACCATAAATTAAAAATATCTCATGTTATAGACTTATTATATAAAACATGCTTAAGTTAGGGAATTTAATGATACTTTAAGTGGAATATGATGATATAAAACTTTAATGAAAATGCACTTTTAAGTACTAATCAGGACCTACTATAGAGGGGGCACGTTTGAATGGTGGTTCAGATAGGTATCAGATACCTTAACTGTTGATTTTATAAATTCATAATTGTACTAACTATGTCTTTAAGTGTTTATTGATATACTCGAATATGAGAATTATAAATGTATAAGTGGTTTTAGTGTGTCAGCTATAGGAGCGAGGGCTATCGAATATAACTTAAGGAAGATTATACATTCTTAAGTTAACCTAGGTTTAAGCTATTAGCTAGCCGCAGGAGCAAGAGCTGTTATTAAACATAATGCGGGCCATTGTTACTCAATTGTTTAGCTTGCCCCAAGAGTGGAGGATTGAGGGTCATTGTTATATAAATTATCTAGTTGGCCACATGAGTAGGAGGTAATATTTCGGGCTATGAGAGAGCTGGTTGTAAATGCAGGGGCTATCATTATGCAAAATTGGTTTGGTCGGCAGTATGAATAGGGGCAAGGATTATATTGAGGACATTGGTTCAGGAAAATAAGATAGTTTGTATATGTATTTATTTTATGGTCTACCATTAAGTGTAAATATAATTAATGGTATAATTGACATTATTTTTAAATATGTATTTCAGGTTCTTCTTATCATCCACCCTAGAAGTGATTGTTAGTTTTCGTATATAAATTTTGTGTTAGGTAATGTTTTGTAATTTTTCAAACACGATATGTAATTAATCTTATATATGTTTTAAGATGTATTCCTAGTTATTGTAAATAAATAGTTAGTTTGGATAGTTATGGTTTTAGATATATGTTAATTTAAAATGGTTGTAATTAGAAGTAATGTAGTTAGTTTAAAATTCATGTAATCTACTAGTATATTCATGTTTGAACCCATGCATTCGATAATCATATGATTAATGTGAAATTAATTTTTAAGGAAGGATGGAATGGTTAGTTACGGCCATGAATGATTTTATTTATGACAGTTGACATATGTTGAGATGAAAATGTGGAATATTTTTGTTGTGATAGGATATGAAAATTTTAGGGAGAGCTTTCTTATAGAGAAACTCTATTGAAACTTCGTTAAAAAATGGAAAATCTTCTCTTTGATAAATTTAGAATCTATTTAATTGAATGTTGCTCAAGAGTAAGGTATCACCCTACATTTTGCAAAATAGGATGATTTTAAAGTGTGTGTGTGTGTGTCTGATATACCATGAGTTTATATTTAATATTGATTAAGAAAACTTGGGGTGTTACAGAGATAACTTAGAAGTCTTGAGATCTATATATAAGACTTTGATATTTTATAGAACATGACTGAAATCAATGAAAAATAGGCCATCATGTTCTTCATTAGAGGATTAGAAGTGAGATAAAAAATTTAGTCAAGATATTTGAATAAAAAAACCCTAAAACAAGCCTACAACCTTGCTCATCTACAGGACAACACACTATTTTATAGACGATTATACACAATAATCAAATTAAACAGTCCACACAAACCACCCTACAAACTACCCAAACAAAACTTTATCCTTTCTAAAATCACTTTAGAAGCGTAAACCCACTAAACAATAACACACTAACACATAAAACCTACCAAATCATTAAAAACCAGGGAGTTAGAGAAAATAAGGGTCAAGAGCCTATGTTTCTAGTGTGATGACATGTTTATACCTGAATATAAATGTAAGAGCAAGAAACTATATTCATTATGCATAGTGGAATATGAGGAAGATAATAAAAAATGTGAGAATGTTAAGGAAGAAGCTAATTCAGAGACAATCATACCTCTCATTTCCCCTCAATACTTTGGAAGGTACAATGAGGTACCATATTTTGAGGGTCATTGGTAGAAGAAGTAAACACTTAGTCTTTATCTTGATTGACTTAGGTAGTACCTATAATTTCTTAAGCACAAAATCATCTAAGAAGTTACAATGTGACTTTAAAATTTATTAAGCCTTTAACAATTGAGTAAACAAATGGTAGAACTATGTATTGTATTGCAATATGTTAGAACTTTAAGTGGAAAATATAAAGGGTAGATTTTATGGTTGATGTTTTTGTTATTGATCTAAACAACTATGACATGATACTTGGTATTCAATGACTAGTTATGCTAGGAAACATAGTATCAGATTATAAAGAGTTGTGGATGTATTTTACTTGGCCAGGTCAAGAAGTAGTGCTTACTAGGGATAGGACTACCAAACTACATATTATTATGTTTAAACAATTGAATGGCTTATTAGATAATCCATCAGAACTTACAGAGGTGAGCTTGTGTAGTTTGATTATTTTAGAGGAAGCTGATAATATGACGTGTTTTATGTTGTCCACCCTACCTCCTATTGAGGAAAAGAATACTGCTTTAAAGGAGTTATTGAAATACTACTAAGAGGTGTTTAAGGAGCCAGAAGGGTTACCTTAAATCAGAGGCCATGATCACACCATAACACACAAAAAGAGCTCAAGATGTTAACTTAAGACCATATAGGTAATCTGGAATATGAAAGAATATGATGGAGAAATGGTTAATGAAATGATGGAATCAAGGGTAATTCAGCCAAACAACAACCTATTTGCTTCTTTAATGACTCTAATTAAGAATAAAGATGGTTCATGAAAGCTTTGTATAGACTATAAAGCCCTTAATAAGCTGACAATTAAGGATAAATTTCCTATACCCTTAGTGGATGAGCTATTAGAAGAATTGGTTGGTGTAACAATATTCTTTAAGGTGGATTTGAGGTTTGGATACCATCAAATTAAAATGGCAAGGCAAGATATTTTTAAAACATTATTCAGAACTAATAATGAACGCTATGAATTCCTTGTGATGCCTTTTAGGCTAACTAATACCCCAGCTATATTTCTAAGATTGATAAAGAAACCTCGACCTAGAAATAACTATGTACCTAAAAACCAAAAGTATTGGAAATTAAACTTGGATTTGTTGATTATAGAGCATAAAGAACCCAAAGTATGTGAAGATGTCACAAGCTCAATTATAAGTTGATAAATCAAACTTGTTTTTTGTCCTAACAAAGAGAAAAATATTGCATCATGAAAAACACAAGTTTATTCAAACACATCATGGCTGCTGGATTTTGCAGCAAAGAAAATAATATACATTCCTCCTAAATAAGCCTAATAGATCATAGACCCAAGGCCCAAAATAAAGCCCAACAAAAACTAAATTCCAAAACACTAGATAAACCCTTAAACAATAACTAATAGGCTGTCATGAATCTAAAGTTAAAGTAAAAGTTCAAATTGAAACTAAACAAGCATTTAATAATGAAAATAACACAAACTCAAATAATAAATATAGTTCTTCATCAAACAAGCTTAAATAGCCCCAAAAAACAAAGTAATGTGCCATTAAATACCACCAGCCCCCTATTTTCTTGTGTAGTTAGGATAAATAAGAAATCTTTATAAGAAAAGAATTTTAAAACATTAAGGACTCTTTGCCACACTTGAAAACTATGTTATTGCCCATTAAAGATCCTTATAGAACTAAAAACATAAAAAAATAAGTTGTTGAATACCATTGTATCATTAAGAGAAGAATCATTTCTAAATATGAAGCCTATAAGTTAAACAACAACAAATAAAATCTATATTCCATGTGTTAACCTATATCATAAGACCTTCTCGAGATCCAATTGATCTAAAATTTTAACCCAATGTAGAAAAATATATTTTGAAACTCCTAGTAAAATTATAGCTTGATCCAATTATCGGATTAAAATTTATGTTTAATAGCGTAAGGCAGACAATAAGCATAACTACATTTAAATCTAAATTTTCTTGCTCAACCTTTTCTTGGATCATATCATTCCATGTCTCTTCAATATGATTTATCCTTTAATCTTCAATAAGTATAATGGATGTTTCATAGGCCACTTGTATAAGCCTTCAAAGCTTTTTTCTTGCCAACACTCAAACTCCAATAACTTTGTATAAAAATAGCAACCTTTTTTTTTTTCCCATCTTTTCATTATTTTAGCATTGTTGCTCCCCTCTCTCTCTCTATGAAGCTTTCCATTTATAGAATAGTTCTTTAAACTTATCAAATTCTTGCCTCAAAACCCCAAACATATGGGATATCTCTTTGCTTTCTTGAGCGAGAACCCTTCTCCATTTCCTCTTCGTTGGTGAGTACAAGACACTAATTGAAAAATGAGATGAAAGACAAGTAAGATATGATATTAAAACACTATGGAATAGAATTTATGACCCAAGTTCTCAAATTTGAATTGATTTTAATGAGACCATACTTAAAAACTTTAATTCACTTTATTACCCAAATGAATCAACCCATATAAACTAGAACTGCGATTTGATTGTTTATTTTTTTTTATTTGACTCTAAGAGGATAAATTGCTCCGAAATAAAAGCTTTTTTTATATATAATAAAAGACCCAATAACAAAAACTAGAAAATAGAAAGAAAAAGAAAACCTAAACCATAAGCGCATGACACCAAGAAACTTGAGTTGAAGCAAAGAAGAAGAGAAACTAAAAGAATTGACACGAAATTAAAATAAAACACAAAGAAATAAAGGGTATAACCTAATTTTTAGAGCCTACCACTGATACCAACTGATTTGAACCTTATAGATATAATGATCTAGAAACCCACGGCGAAGTAGATAAACAACCCAAGAAAGCTAAAATTCAGGTTTGGATAGAAACCTTAACCCGAAGATAACCATGTATATAAGAACAAAAAATATTGAAATTAGACCCATTAATTATAGAGAATTAAGAACATGAAGTATGTGAAGATGCCATAAGGTCAATTATACCTTGATAAATTAAATCTTTTTTTTTCGTCCCAACAAAGAGAAAAGTGTTGCATAATGGAAAATACAAGTTTATTCAAAACATCATGGCTCTTGGATTATACAACAAGGAAAATAATATACATTCCTTCTAAATAACCCTAATAGATTATAGACCCAAGGCCTAAAACAAAGCCTAACAAAAACTAAAGCCCAAAACACATAATAAACCTAAACAATGACTAATAATAGGCTGTGATGAACTCAAGTTAAAGTAAAAGTCCTAACTGAAAATAAAACAAGTCTTTAATAATGAAAATAACATAAAACCCAAGTAATAAATATAGTTCTTCATGAAATAAGTTTAAATATCCCCAAACAAAGAAAGTAATATGTCATTAAATACCACCAACTTTTCTTTTCTTGTGTAGTTAGGATAAATAAGGAATCATTGTAAGAAAAAAGATTTTGAAACATTAAGGAATTCTTACCACACTTGGAAACTATGTAGATGACAATTAAATATCCTTGTAGAATTAGAAAACTATGTAGCTGACAATTAAAGATCCTTGTAAAATTAGAAAACTCCAAAACATAAGTTGTTGAATATCTTTGTATCATTAGGAAAAGAATCTTCTCAAAATAGAAAGTTCACAAGTCAAACGACAACAAAAAATAAAATTTATATTGCATCTGTTGACCTATATCAAAAGATCTTTCTAAACTCTAATTGACCTAAAATTTTATTCCAATGTAGAACAATATGTTTGAAAACTTATGGTAAAATTTCAGCCCAACCTAATAGTCAGATTAAGAGTTATGTATGATAGCATAAAAATGAATAGTAAACTCAATTACGCTTGAATCTAAATTTCATTGTTCAATCTTTTTTTGGATCTTATCAATTAGTCTAAACCTCAAAATGTTAAACATTTGCATGGATTTCTTGGCCTTATTGGTTACTACAAGAGATTTTTCAAGGGGAGTGGGTTGACTTAAACAAGGTGTTTGTTATAGAAATAGATGTTTAAAGTAGTGGAATTGGGCAATATTAATGTAGAAGGACATCCCCTAGCTTACATTAGCAAATCTCTAGGTCTAAAACAACAAATCTTGTCTATATACAATGACATGATAGCCATACTTCATATAGTGACATTACCTATAAGGCAAGCATTTCAAGGTTTGAATAATGTCAGCATGAAATATATAATAGAGCAAAAAATAACTTTCTTATCTTAGCACTTATGGTTAGCTAAACTTTTAGGGTTTGATTTCGAGATTAAATATAAAAAACACAAAGATAACTTTGCAGTTGATGCCTTATCTAGGAGCATTAAGAGAGAATTGTTTGTTGTGGCAGTATCTTCGATCTTTACTACCCTAATAGGCCACATTAAAGTATCATGAGAGAAAGATAGTACTATACAAGGATTATAAATGATATAGTTAGGGATCCCAACTCTCACCCTCACCCTTACTATAAGAAGGTGAATGGTTAACTAAATAAAAAAAGTAATGGTTGATTATGACTATGAAAAAAAATTTATTGAATTAATATTGTGTTTATTTAATTATTTATGATTCAAGGTAATTTTTTTTTAATGGAGTATTATTTTGAATATAATATTTTAATTGAAATAAAGCATGCATTGTTGTCATGCAAAGAGAGTGCTTTCGTCTTTTTCTTCTTGCTAATTTTGTGATTGAAACCTTGTTTGAATGGCATATGAAAAATAATTAATTTGAATATACAAGATGAGATCAGTTAAGCATCAAATTAAGTTGTTGAGTTCATCATGTTGCTCATCATGTGATAAACTTGCTATAGAACAATTGAAGGTAAAAATTTCTTCAAGTTGGAATATAACTGAGTACCAAGATTTGATCGTGGCCTGTGAGTCAGCTGATGAAGTGAAGCATCCCTAGAGTAATATTCGTTAGAGAGTTCGGCCATAATTGGCCATTGCCATACTTATTCCACTTTTCCAATAATTTGATGGCATAAATATGGTCGTGTTATATGCTCATGTGCTGTTCCAAAGCATTGGTTATAAAGATAATGCTTCGCTTTCCTCTGCTGTCGGTACACATTAAATGCTAAGGAAATTTGGAAGAGACGTGACAGGGATTGTTGTGGCGTGTATTTGCTTCTTTGTCAGCCTTCACATATCATGGGGATGCTTGGTGCCAAGTGAAGTGTTTCCAATAGAATTCTGTTCTGGTGGGCAAAGCGTCACTGTTTTGGTTAACATTTTGCTTACGTTTCTTGATTGACCAACTGTTTTTTTTCCCATGCTTTGCCTCAGGAAATTTGGCTTGTTCATCTTCTATTCATGTTCTGTGGCTATTATGACTTCATTGAATTCTTCCTGCCTGAAACAAAGAACATACCAATTGAAGGGATGTGTGGAGTGTGGAAGCAACATTGGTTTTGGATTATCTTTTAGCTAATTTTCTCTCTTCTTGCTAGTAGTTTTTATTTTTCACATCTATTTAATAATTAGGTTCATAGACTTCTTGCGATCGAGGAATGGTTTTATTGTTCTGAGTACAACTACTACTCATCAATTGTCTAGATAGTTGTGATAGACAGCATTTTGTTGATGCTACTCAATGGCGGATCATGCTTTGGACTTGCGACATCCAGTGAATCCTAGAGCCTGAAGTAAGCCTTGGGCAACATTTGAAGAACAGTAGATTACTTGAGACTGATAGTAACTTCCATAACATGTTGAAAAAACAATTTACTTAGTAACTGGAAATCTTAAATAAAAATCCTTTTTCATTCAATAACAAGAAGAGAAATGGAAGCCAAGTTAAGAATCCAGGTCGATTCTCCTGCAAGCCAAGTATTCGCGAAGGGACCGTGGAACCTCATATCTTGGATTTTACTTGCTGAATGAGCTCTCTTCTGAGGATTTTTCCTGAAGCTGATTTAGGTACAGTATTTATGAAAGTCACCTTCCGCAATCTTTTGAAAGGTGCAACCTGCAAAACAGAGAAAGGGGTCGATGGTGAGCTGAACAAAGTGTCGGCCATGGCGTACTTATCGCAGAAAAAAATAAATATGTATTCCATGCACAGAGTGCATATGCGTAAGTATTTCCACTTCATAGAAAAAAATCGATTGTAAGTTACAGAAAAAAACTTATCCAAACATCACATGCAAGTTAAAGAAAAAAGATGTCATTTTTTGAACGAGCAACAACAACAGAGCTACTGGACTGACAATGATGGAGGACTCAGCATAGCTTTGAGAACTAGATGGCATGAATTTATTTTAGAAAACAGAATCTAACAGTTAGAATAGTGATATTACTACATTACTATGTGTTGCCTAATCTTTGATAGTTGTGCAGAGCAAGTTCCCCTAAGTTTTCTGCAATCCAATGGAATTCAGAATTCATAGTTCCAAAGAGGAGATAGAAGATGAATCAAACCGAACTGTATTCTACTAAATGAATTATGATTCTCAAGAAAGCGCACTACTTTGCATAATCTGCCACTTACCTGATCAGCAATAAATTTCTGAACATCTACTTCAGTCAGTGCGCTATTGGGTGAGCGCACAACATATGCAACTGGGACCTCACCAGCTTCAGCATCAGGATATCTACAGAGAGTAAGTGATGCAAATAATCAGCAGCATGAACTTACGATATAAAAGTACATTAAAGTAGTTTTCACGAGTCCGCTGATGTCAGTGGCACAAATCCTTGTGTTCAACTTACGGGATGACAACAGCATCCAAAATTTGAGGATGAGAAACTAGCAGCCCTTCCAGTTCTGCAGGTGCAACCTAGTGAAAATCGATCAAGAAAATGTCAACACCATTCAGAAGCCATTCAGCTCAGAATAGCCAAATTGCGTGAGTAATGTTGCAATGTATTTCTTCAGGCAATAAACAATTTTACATATATTTAGGAATTTCCTTTACTAGATAGTACCTGAAAACCTTTATACTTGATGAGCTCTTTAATCCGATCGACCACAAAAAGTTGTCCATCATCATCAAAATATCCAACATCTCCAGTATGGACCCAACCCTTTTTATCCATGGTATCTTTTGTGGCTTGCGGATTATTGAAATAACCTGCCAATGGATTGCACAAACATGGTGGCTTTAGTTAAATGGATATTTCAGATGTTATTCCGTCAAGATAATCTAATTTTAATCCAAGTTAGTCATCTCATTATTTTTCCTAGTTGGACAGGATTTAGTTTTTGTTCTAACACAGCCATTTGCGCAAGAACTGAAAGCTTCTCATTGAAGCATGCTAGATGGCATCTTACCTCTCATCATATTGGGTCCCCTGACCCATATTTCCCCTAACTGATTAGGAGGGAGAGGCTTTAGAGTTTCCACACTGACTATCTGGGCCTCAATTCCTGCAGCAAGTATTCCAGCAGAGCCAGAATGTCGAACACCTAGTCTCGAATCCTCCACTGATACAATGCCACAAGTTTCAGTCATGCCATAGCCCTAAAACCACAGAGAACATCTTGATTCAGAAAGAAGAAATTCTTTTCTTTTCTTTTTTTCCAAATCAAAAGGAAATGATTTCTGTGCATAAACGTGAACTTCGAAACATTTCATATTTTCTTAAACATGAATTATGATTTTCTTAAGCATTAAAACCAGCAAAATCAACTACCTGAGAAATTATAGTATCAGGCAAATTCTTGGCACATTCCTTCATCAAATCTTTTCCCAGAGGGGCAGCACCAGAACCAATATTTCTCAACGACGAAATGTCATACTTCTTAACCATATCCTGTTTAGCCAAAGCAAGCACCACTGGGGGCACAACCCACATATCGGTCACTCTGTGCTTCTCAATAGTCTTCAAAACCATCTCAAATTCAAACTTTCCCATTGACACAACAGCATTTCCCATTTGTAGCTGTGAGTAAGTGATCACAGCCAATCCAAACACATGAAACATGGGCAAGAAACAAAGGAAAACATCGTGCATCTCACCTGCCATTGCTTGATCCATGGTGACCATTAAAGAAGCAGCAATGAAATTCCCATGTGTCAAAATCACTCCTTTACTAACCCCTGTAGTCCCTGACGAATACAAAAGCGTAGATATATCACTTTGCTTCACATTACTGGAAGGAAACTGAGAATTAGATCCTCCTAACCCAACCAAAGAATCGAAACTTGTGATTCTAGAACCTGACTCCAACGGCAAAGACACTCGTTTGGGTCCTAAAAAGACAGCAGGCAAATTGAAACCTTTGACTTTGTCCCACAATTCAGGGACTGTAATAATCAACTTGGGATTAGAATCTTTAATCTGTTTCGAAAGTTCTGAGGTTGTATAAAGAGGATTTGCAGTTGTTGCAATAGCACCAGTGGAAGTGATAGCCAAGAAACAGATAGGGAATTGGTAAGAATTGGGAGCAAAGATAAGAACAACATCATTTTTGGAGATGCCCAGGTTGAGTAATCCATGAGCGACCTTGATGACAATGGATTTGAGCTCTGAAAAAGATAAGGTTATAGACAAATCCGCATCAATAAGAGCCGGTTTATGAGGGTAAGAATTGGAGTTTCTAAAAAGAAACGAGACCAAAGAAAGGTTAGGATCCTTAGGAAGGACAAGTTTTGGTCTTAGTGACCTGTAAATACCATCACGACCATAACCAGATTTCTCCATTGCAGATTGATTGGGAGACAAAAGAAAGGAAAAAGAAATAGCGGGTTTTGTTTATGATTGAAATTTGTGGCTGCAGGAGTGCACAATCTGCTCGCTATAAAGACAACAGGAACTCAAATAAGGAACTGATAAATGGGATCTTGTTCCATATTTGGTTTTGTTTCCTAAATTAGCAGTCAAGGATAAGGCAAGGATGATTTGTGGAGCAGAGTTTGGAGTGGAGGATAAGGAATAGACAATGGAGGAAAGAGAGACAGAGAGAGCAGACAGAAGAACCAGAAGTGCTTGAACGAAGTTTTGGTAAAACAACAGAAACGAAAGATCAAAGACGGCACTACCATTTTCATGACATTTGGCGGTTCGATAACCTCTGCATTGATTGATCATAGGCATTAGGCCTCCCCAGAGTCCCAGACAAAAGGAGATAGTGCCATCAAGAAACTTCTTTATTTTTTTTTTAGTCAAATCTGAATTTATTTTCTTAAATATATTATAAATATTTTATGAAGATATAAAAATATCGTTGAAATTTTTTATTTTTATTTTTCCTATTTGAGTTTACCAACTTTTATTTTTGCTATACGAGTGTACGGATTTTTAATTAAATCATCATCGATCATCATCATCATCGAATCTTTTGTTTCTCTTTGTACAAAATCAAATTACCTTTTATTTTTCTCCAGAACTTCCTTGCCATTCTTGGTAATGATGATGCAGTCCGAGATCAAAAGTCAACGTATAATTTTAGATATCGATTCCCTTTCTTCCCAAACCACCATTATCTTTGGCCAACTGACCCAGGAAAGGTACAGACATTACATTTTGACTCTGCAATGCTGCTTCTGCAAATTAAAAAAAAATATCGATATTTTGTAATGGAACACAAAAAAAGATGACGACGTTCCCAGCACAAACTTTCCTTGGATATGAGTGTAGCATCGTGGAGAGCAAAGCAGATCATATAAGGGTAGGTGGCTAATGGGGTCAAGAACAGTGCTTCCTTGGATGGTGTAATAATTCAAAAGGTAGCATCAATTTCTACATATAGTTACAAAGTAGTTTGAAAAACTGGAAGCAACATTTATGGACGATGACTTCTGGAGGAGGGCCTGTTTAATTTGGAACAGTTTTGTAAGGGCATTCGAGGAGTACTTTTATTTCTCTGCCTAACGAGAAGTGGAAGTCTATTAACCATCAATTTTATGACTTTTAATGATGGAGGTTGAAGCCTTTACAGTATAGAAACACGGTGTAAATCAAATTATATTTTTAAAATTTTTTTTATTAAAATTTAATTTATTTTTTGTATTTTAGATTATTTTGATGCGCTAATCTCAAAATAATTTTTAAAAAATAAAAAAAAATATTTTGATGTATTTTGACACGAAAAATACTTTAAAAAGCAACCACAACCACACTTCTAAATAGATAAAGTGACTTTCAGAAATGTCACCTGCAACTAGCCTTATTTATGTTCCGCTCTTATCATCTTATGTTTGATTTTTTTTTTGAATTTTCAGCTAATTTGCGAGTTAATCAATACTATTTTTTTAAAAAGTTTTAAAAACACATTTTCACATCAATTTAATGTATCAAAAAAATTTAATATTTTTTTTAATATTCATCTTATTTTTTAAAAAATACATTAAAGAAATAAACTTCTTAACCACCTTTGAGATGAATTTATCTTATCTATGGGTTAGCATAATAATTTTTTTAAATATCCATTATTAAACTTGCCTACCGGTAGCATGTCGCCCTCCATGCTTCAAACTTTCTTTTTTCCCGGTGGATATCGAAACTAATAGCCTAAAATAAAATCCCATTTGTTTATTTATCGAAATATGATTCATTACTTTTTCTTTACCGTTGTGTATATTCACAAAAATATATAATTGAGGGAAAGATTGAGATACATAATTTGATTGAATTGTAATAATTAAATAATTGAGAAAAAAAGAAGAAATTATATTCCTGATAGTTCATCAAGAAATTGGATATATTAATATTATGGCGAACATGGACAGACAAAGTGGTAAGCAGGTTGTGTTAATATTGTTGATAACTACTTGCTTATTAATTAGGGGGTGGGGTCAACCGGAGTTTTGTTAAATTTTAATTTTTTTATTTTAAATTAATTATTTTTGGTGTTTATGAATTGTTTTAATATATTAATATTAAAAATAAATTTTAAAAAATAATATTATTTTAAATAAAAATATTTTTAAAAATTATCATTACCTTAAATACCTCCAAATGATATTTGAGGTTCAAATGTGTGAGTGTGCTAAGCACATGCGGGGGAAAAGTTCTGCAAACCACCGCAGTTGAAAAAAAAAACTTGAAGAAAAATGCAGTATTGTGGTTAATTGTCGTTATTGTACTACAAAAAACATTAATGATTTGCGTGATATCCATTAAAAAATCAAAGTGGATATTATTATTTTTCTTCTGTGGTGAGCAAGCATGGTCATCAATATTGAATTAGCTGCCAAGCAGTTGTTTTCACGTCATCTTCGAATTAGATTTGTTTTCTTTAGAAGCAGCTTAGATCATCAATATTGAAACTGTCCGCACCTCCATTTTCATTGAATATAAACAGAAAAAAATAACCCCACCTGAACTTGGCTGAAACTCTCTACCCCACTCCATTGGAGCTCTGACTGATTCTGCAGCAGAGCTAATCCTGTGCCAAGTGGCTCAGTAGACTCTCTCTTTACCTTCCCCATCTGACCCACTCCTCCTCCTGTCGAATCCCCTTTAAAACTAGACTCGTGCAGTTTCTAATCAGCGGCTTCTTTCCTTGAGATATATATCGCCCATCGTCTGAGATGGAGCCTAGCTTTCTGGCTGGGCAAGCAGAATGTTGTCCCCAATTCTCCTTCCCTCAACAAATGTCGTTCGTTTGCTGCTTACATTAGCGGTGGGCCATGGCTGTGATGTTTTAAAAATAAAAAAAATAGAAAAAGGCAACGAAGTTCTTGAAGATTTAGAAAGTAAATAAATAAAGGGTACTGTGCTAATTGAATAAATTGGAAAAAAGAAGAAGATGAAAATCTGATTTGAGAGGGAAAGAATCAGCAGGTGAGAAGGGGAGGAGAAGAAGAGGAGAAACGAGGGAAAAATAAATGAATGAGAACTAGCATAATTTGAGATTCCAGACAGAACTGAGGATGAATTATGGACAAAATTTCAGTATAGTTATGAATTATGATATTTTTATTTTGGTCCTCTAATTTGATAAAATTACAATTCGACCATAAAAATATGATGAAATTCCAAATTGCTCCCTAGATGTAATATTAGATTTTTCAGATTGGTTTGATGAATAATTGATGGTTATTTAGTGAAATATTATCAAGTTTTATAATTTGTTTTCTTATGAATTAGATTTCGAGAAAAACAGTTTAATTTTTTGGTTTTTGGGAAAAATAACTTGTTTTGTTCATAAACATATAAGGTTATGAGTTAGACCCTTAGTTAAGTGTATTAAATAGGTTGTAAGTTCTTTTTAAGTCGTTTTTTAGTATGTCTCCTTTGGTATTTAGATAATCTTGATATTCTACCTCCGAGACATCAGTAGGATTTATTTCGGTATTTTCAAGTTCTGTTTGATTTTGAGTCAAGTAAGTGGATAATTTTCCATATGCATGATAAATAGTATAAATATTTGGATTGTTAATATGAATTGGATCATGCTTCTTGATAATATATGTGTGCGCGTGCGCGCGCGTGTTGATTATTATCCTTGTTACAATAAAGCATGATCAATTGTTGAATCTGAATTCTTGATATGAGCCAATATATACTTTTGAATTGACTTCTGAATTGATAACTCCTTATTTGATTGATGTCATGAGTTGAGTCTTGAGATATGAATCTGTTTGTTTGATTATGATCATATGAAACTATGGTATGTCAGTCAGAATACCCATGCTAACAAGGTAATGTTAATCTTTGTGCATATCGTATTTGAATCCTAGGTTGTCGGGGAAGTAACCAACCTGTGTGGACTTATCATCCCACAGTACGAAGCCTCATGCTCATTGCATTTTTGTTTTCTAATGAGCTTTACCTTATGATACTCTTGTTATGACCAATTTGAGAAATTCTCCTATAAGAATATAAAGCCATAATTGTATATATATTCCTCATTGTTTTTGTACCTCGTGTATGTATATTGAACATTATCTACTCACTGAGTTATTGAACTCACCCTCTCATTATTTATCTTTCTCAGGCTTATAGCTTATTAGCAAGTTATTTTTGTTGGACCTTCAGAACTTTCTCTTTTGGTTGCAATTAATAATTTTCCTCTATGTTTAGTTAGTGTTCCACAACTATGAATTTGTATTAACTCTTGTATTAAGACAATCAAATTATATTAGGAAGTTAATTTTGTTATTAGTATTGCATTGAACTCTACTTTAGTTATTTAAATGATAAGTTCGTATGTAAGTTTGGGTTCGCATAGGTTTGGAACCCTGGAGAGGGACCTTGCCTATGTGCCGGTCATGGATCCGGGAATCGGGTCGTGACAATGATTGGCTTGATGCTATTGGAAATGATCTTGGAAACGTGTTCAATACTTTATATCACCTTCGTTCTTTTGGCTTGCGTTATGGTGCCTACTAGTCGATCAATCCAATGTTATATGCGTTCATCCCCCGCTGCTTATTCTGCTTAAGATTTTTAGGTTCTCTATCTCATATAAAAAATGGTACTGAGAATGGTGAGGACACTGGACCTGAGAGATTGTTTATATACTCGGATGATTATAGATGATGAATGGTAACCTAAACCATTAAGAGATTGAGCTTTAACTTGTGTTTTAGTTTAATTTATATGAATTTTTAGTTGAGGTTTATTAATTAGGCTTTATTTATTGGGTTTGATTTAATTATTGTTGGGTAATTTATTTAGTAGGCCATAAACCCAATCGCTTGTTCTAATTAGGGTTTTAGTATTTATATCCTACTTTTCTAAATGATATGGAGTTTTTGATGAATTGATTAAAAAGTTCCAATTCTCATTTTTATTTTTCTTTACTTTCAATTCTTAACATCTTTCTCTAAAAGCTTTTTTTTTCTTTAATTCTTTTTATTTATTATTCCGCAACAAAGAATCCTTATCCATAGCATTCTGTCAGATAAAATACGTTCTACCAAGTTTTACTTCTTTTATAACATATTTTATATGATAAAATGCCATTTCTAAGATAAGAGACAGGGTCCTCCTTCCAAGCTTCAGAAATCGATTCTGCCTCTATTTCCAAGCAAGCCAAATACAAAGAACCCAAGTGAGTAGATCTGGTTATCATTTCAAGGGAAGAACAAGCAAATTTTCAATAAAATATCACACCGCAATTCATCCAATAATAATTGGAAGATAGTGCTCGTATTTGATATTGAACTCATTAACAAATAAATTTATATATCTAATAAAATTTAGGTTTAAACTTTAATATCCTCTAACATTTTCTTGAGAAGTCCATATTACAGCTAATGTTTAATTAAATAGAGACCATGAACATTGAAGATGATAGACATTCATCCATCTTACATCATATTGTTGGGAAGACCATGGATCCATACAACCGGAGCAGTAGCTTTCTCATTCCACCAATGCTTGAATTATATTATGAATGAGATGTTGATAATAGTCAAGACAGAGGAGATAGTTTCCATGATAAAAAACTATGGTTGAACCATTCATCGAGGCAAAATATTGTAGAGATGGGAACATTCAAGCTTTTGAAATTGTGCATACTAAATGGGTTCCTGAAGGTACGGTGTTGAAAAGGTTGAAAATTTTAAGGCTTTATTCCTCCCCACTTGTGCAATTAGGCTGTTTGCAATATGCCTCTCAAGATTCTAACAAGACCATATTGGTTTAAATGCACTTCTAAACAAGTTTTTTTGAAGCACTTTAAAGTAATGAATTTTTTGTTGTTATTAAAGATGAATCATTTGTCATTAAAGATTTATTGTTCCTCATTTATGCAACTAGATGTTTGCAATATGCCTCCCAAAATTCAAACCCCACTACCTTGATTTAGATCTGCTTCTAAACAAGGTCTTTGAACCATAGATTATGTAATAAGATGAACCCAAACTCTAGACTAGTGAGCCTTGAGATTGTAAAACAAAGTTTGTGTGTATATATATATGACTAGTGAGCAACGATGTTTAATTTATCATAATAAGGCATACGAAACATAATAAAGTTTAAGCATTGAAAAACATAACTAATAGCAAACATGCTTTTAACACAAAAATAATAATAGAATACTAGGATGCATGCTAAGCATATATTTACATTTACAATTAATATAAAATAAAAAAAAACCTAGCATGCAGAATATGCTTCAATTAAAATAAGAAAGGTATTTGCTTGTTATAGCACTTTATTTTTATAATCAAGGATATATAAATGTTGCAAAAAAAAAAAAAAAGGAAACATCTAATGAAATGGTTGAGAAATGGAAACAAACTTGATTAACTATTCTGGTTAAGAATAGTTAATGATATCAATGGGTCCCAATGATATCTGTATTTCCCTGAATTTAATTAGTCGGTCCCGATTACGGGAGGCTAATGATGCTAGTAAGGTTGGCTAATATCAGCATAATCACCCTGGAACATGGGGGATATTGAACTTGATTAATTATTCGGGTTAGGAATAGTTAATGATATCGATGGACTACATTGATATTGGTATTTTCATGAAACTTGATTAGCT
>Ga0307517_10002160_pt1 | contig 31907 bp, 18 predicted proteins | sample 23_EM_MG_FD_194515 | JGI IMG/M metagenome (GOLD analysis project Ga0307517, IMG submission 194515) | Populus trichocarpa ectomycorrhiza microbial communities from riparian zone in the Pacific Northwest, United States - 23_EM | ecosystem: Host-associated > Plants > Roots > Unclassified | place... | reverse complement strand
TTTTGACTTTTTTTTTTGTTATTAATTTTTTTATTTAGTTTTATAATTATTATAACTAAATTTAAAAGGTGTGAGAAAAATATTATTTCTCCACACTCATTAACACTGTGAATTACAATAGTAATTCATATTATTTGTTGTTGTTTTTTTTGTATTTTGACCTTTTTTTCCTTTGGTTATTGATTTTTTTTTTTCTGATTTAGTTTTTCTATGATATGTTTTTGGGGTTTAAAGTTAATAATTTATTTTAATTTTTCTTTTATATGGTTATTATAGTATCAAAAAAATATCTCAGCATCGCAATATGAAATATTTTCCAAAAGTTTAGTTAAATAAAAAAATGATTTAAAAAAAGCTAGGTTAATAAACTTTGTGGAGTCAAGACCCGGTTTGCGAGTTTGGTGAGGTAACCCTGGTTGTCCCGGTTTGCGAATTTAGCGAGGTAACCCTTATTGCTCCTGTTTGAGAGTTTAGTGGGGTGCTTTTTTTTTTTTTTTTTTCTAATTGAACTTGATGATGTAATTATCTATTTTTTCTTTTTATCATATAGTTAAAAAAATAGTTTTGAAAAAAAAACATGTTATTAAATTTTAGAAAGTACATGGGCCTATTGATGGGTATGGTGAGTTTAACTTCTTATTTTATTTATAAATTCATTTTTTTTATTTTATCATTTGATATTGAATTGATTAAGAATCGAGTTTCATAATTTGTTTCGTTTTATTTTTTATGAGGTTATCATAGTCTTGAAAAAAAGTCTTAGTATTGATTTGACGCTCAATTTTGTAATTGTCTATTTTTTTCATACTCTTAATATTTTCTTTTAAGTTTAGAAAAAGAATAATCTGACCCGCAGCGGAGTGTGTGCAAATATGCTAGTTTCTAGTATAAATGGATTTATCTTTATTATATCAGAACCTCCATATCAACCACAAGAGCAAGGCTTTTTTCTTTTTCTTTTTTTGGGTATTAAAATTAGGGCATTTAAACATATTTTATTGTATATAGCATGTACGACATCGAAGAGATTTAAAATGATTCCAAATGAATCATTAACTAATATGTTTACTAGAATGAAAACTATCACTAATAATTTGGATGCTCTTGGTAGGACTTATACTAATGTCGATATCATGAGCAAAATTCTTAGGTCCCTGCCAAAGACTTGGGAAACAAAGGTGATGACAATATGATAAGCTAATGATCTCACTAAATTTACATTGGAAGAACTCATCAGATCACTTATGACTCATGAAATCACCATGGAAAAGCAAGAACTATAAGAGAAGCCAAAGAAAAATTTAGCATTCAAAACTGAATTTAGGTTCCAAGTATAGCTTATTGAAAAAGAACCATGTATATTTACTTGTTAAGAAAGATACTTAAAAAAAAGCATGTATTGTAGTTGATGATTACGATAAGATGAGCCAACTTAAAGAGAAAAACAAGGCTTTAAAGGAAAAGGTTGATAAGTTGAACACTACACTAGCTAAATTCACTTAAGGTTCTAAGATCTTAGAAACCATACTTACGAGTCAAAAATATGTTTTCAACAAAAGAGGTTTAGGCTATCAACCTAAGAAGAATAAAAAATATTTAAAAAATTACTCTGTTAAAACCAAACAATCATATGACCTAAACCAAACATGTAATTATTGTAAAAGCATCGGTCACTTAATTTATACATGTCCTATGAAGAAGGAAAAGGTTAGTAATATGTGTAAAACCCGACAAAAACTTTAGTCCTCAGCCGCCCATGCTAAGGAAAACAATTGTGTTAGACCGACTTGTTCTAAGGAAAAAATAGAAGAAGGACTAACCTCTCCTAGATAAGGATTGTAAAAGATATAACCAGCCTTAAGATAACTCAATAAGGGAATAGGAACCTAAAACAACCAACACCCAAATACCTCATCTCATTTAAAAGGAGATATAAATGCAAGAGAAAAGAGAAGGTGACCCTTTCTCTTCCCAAAAACCAGCCAATTGCATGCAACTGACCTTCTCTCTCTTTTCTAAAGAGAAAACCCTCAAACCCAGCTGTATACACCCCTCTTGAATATTAGAAAGGAATGGAGAGTTAAAGAAAAGTGTAAATGACTAAAACCTTAACAGGAAGAGGAGTGTAGGAGGCCGGTTGCTATAGCTAGTGAAGGAAGGAAGAAAACCAAAACTAGAGAAGAGGAAGAAGAAAAAAACCAAGATTTGAGGGGAAGAAAAAAATTATTGAATCCCTTTCTAAAGCTACTAAAAATCCTAAGGTATGAACCATACCTCTTTCCCCACTTGTTCTTGAGACTTTGGGACCAAAAAGAATAAGAAAACCGAAAGTAGATGACCTAGGATCCTTACATCAGCTGCTAAGGAAAACTGGACTAAAGAATGCATAAAAAATAGGGATGAATGAGGGGGCTAATTCCAGAACATTTAACAAAGAAATTGGATAATTTTAAACACACAAACTGAAGAGGAGGGCCGACCGTTGTAAAGGCTGGACTGAATGCAAATGTAATGTGATGTAATGCATGGATTGTGACCTTGTTAGAACCTTAGACCATGCTAGAATAAAAACAGAAAGTGTATTGGTGCTAATGACGTGAATTCTACTTGTGTTTGATAAAATTGTGTGATAATATGTTAGAATGATGTTATGTGCATGATTGTGTTGTCTTTGAACCTTAAAAAACATATTATGTTGATGCCCAAATTCTATTGTGTAATCGACGAAATTGCACGGTTATGAACCAAGTGAATGAAGGTGTATTTGTAGCATGTTGTTGTGATTATGTTTGTGTTAAAAATGTCAAATTTCATGTGTAAATTAGAGGGGCCAATGGACAACAATGTCCGACCAAGAGGAAGAGGGGGAAATAATAAAGGGACCTTGCATGATCCTTAGAGGGATAATGCATATGATGGAAATGATATCCTTATGTGATGTGCATTGATTAGTAGTGGATGAATTTAGCATGATGAAACTGAAAACATCGAAGGTATGGTTATGTGTGCTAATGATTTCTATGTTAACCGTAAACCATATGCACTGATGATTTTAGCGTTAGCTGTGAAACTGTGTTACGTTGACAATTTCTAAGTCGGCAGCGACTCAGTTTTTATCAACATTTTATGTGTCAGCCGTAAACCATATGCACTAATGATTTCAGTGTCAATTGTAAAACTATGTTGTGTTGACGATTTCTAAGTCGGTAATGACTCAGTTTTCGTCAATGATTTCTGAGTCAGTTGTAAACCATATACGCTAACGATTTCAGCGTCAGTTGTGAAACTGTGTTGCATTGATGATTTCTGAGTTAGCAACGACTTAGTTTTTGTCAACGATTTCTGCGTTAGCCGTAAACTATATGCGCTGATGACTTCAACAATAACTATGAAACTGTGTTGCATTAACGATTTCTAAGTTGGCAGCGACTTAGTTTTCGTCAACTATTTCTATGTCAGCTGTAAACTATATGCGCTAACGATTTCAATATTAGCTATAAAACTGTGTTGCGTTGACGATTTCTAAGTCGGTAGCGACTCGGTTTTCATTAACGATTTACGCGTCAGCTGTAAACTTTATGCGCTGATGATTTCAGCGTCAGTTGTGAAATTGTATTGCATTGACAATTTCAATGACTCAGTTTTCATCAACGATTTCTGTGTTAACCGTAAACCATGTGTGCTGATGATTTCAGCGTTAGCTGCGAAAATGTGTTGTGTTGACGATTTCTAAGTCGGTAGCAACTCAGTTTTCATCAATGATTTCTAAGTCAACAGTAGCCTATGTGCGCTGGCGATTTCTGTCGAATCTTGTATCAATAGCGAATCAGTTTTCGCTGCTAAATTTTTTGCCACCAGTGAACCATCTTTCGCTACCGAATTCTGCGACAAACCTTCATAACATAATTGACTTAAATACTTGTAACGATTTCATGGTATGATTGTGTAATATGTAGAACACTTAAATGTGAACGTGTGTATTCTTGAAATATATATGGTGATGAGTTATATAATTACTGAATGCAAATATGCTGATTTGTGATCATTGATATGTTAGGTAATGCAACCGAGATCGAACCTTCGACCGGGAAAGGACACCCCACGGGAAGAACAAATAGGTGGTCTCTACCTTCCTCTTACATAATGCTAATTTATGAAATGTTTTATTACGAATGACATGATATTATATTAGTATGAATACCAAGTCGTCAAGGAATTGCTTATTTTGTGATTGATGATTAGTTTCGGCTAATTGCATCTTAAACAGATGGCCGAGATGAATAATTGATTAGCTTCAGCTAATGACATTTGAAGTGGATGGCCATGATGAACAAATGATTAGTTTTTGTTAATGGCATCTGAAGTGGATGACCGGTTTGTGATTGATGATTAGCTTCGGCTAATGGCGTTCTAAGTGGATGACTGGGATCAATAGATAATTAGTTTTGACTAACGGCATCCAAAATGGATGGCCAGGTTGTGATTGATGATTAACTTTGGCTAATGTCATCCTAAGTGGATGACTGGGATGAATAGATGATTAACTTTGGCTAATGGCATCCGAAACGGATGACCGGGTTGTGATTGATGATTAGTTTTGGCTAATGACGTCCTAAGAGGATGGTTGAAGTTGAAAGTTATGAGTTGGTTCCAAGAATTGATGCGTTCATGTGTACTACGTTTTATATGTACCAAGTATATGAAAGAACTATGATTGTTATGCTTTAAATAGAAAGTTACGATAATGTTTTCCTTTAACTACTTATTTGCTTATCATTAATTATTTATAATTATTGTAAAAATTTATACTGTAGCAAGGATGTCACACCAACAAGGTGCCTAGAAACCCATCTCATGAGATCCTATTTTTGTAAAGAACATGTAGTCGCATTTTAGATCATGATGTATTTTATATGAACAAAATGTAATAACTATATAATTGTTATTCAATACTTTTGTTTAAACTCGTAATGACTATTATTAATGTAGGGATGCAAACTTATGACTATGTACATATATTATAATGTAGACTTGTAATTATGCAAATGTGATGTTATATGTATGTGTGAGAACTACTTCTTATAAAATGTTGATTGATGTTATTGCATATGGATCGTGCCTCGATAACGAGTGGAAATCGGCTTATCAATTTCCAGAAATGATATGGTGATGAACAAAAAACAATTTACCGTTGTTTTGGCTTTGAAAAAGCCGGGTTGTTACAATATGACTTGGATTCCAAAATAAACCACCACTAACCACAAAAGACCCAAGAAGGTATAGGTACCAAAAAATTCATCTTGATTTTGTGTGTGTAGGAATCAATGGAACATATGGAGTGGTTCTTGAATAGTGTTTGCTCAAGACACATGACTTTAGATGATTCATTGTTCTCAAACATTACCAAGATCAATGGTGGGAAAGTCATCTTTAGAGACAACTCAAAAGGAAAGATCATTGGAGTTGACAATATTAGAGGTAAGTTATCTCCTTTAATAAAAAAGGCATTTCTTGTAAATAGTTTAAAACATAATTTCCTAAGAATTAGTCAATTGTGTAATAAAGGCTACAAAATTATATGTTGACCGTGCATGTTGCTTAATCCTTGAAAATGATAAAGTTCTTTTTGTTGGTAATAAAAAAAAGAAATGTCTATAAGATTAAGATTAATGCATGCATGAGGAAGGAAAGTTATCTTGTTGCTAGTATTAATGATAGTTTTCTTTGGCATAGAAGACTAGGTCATATAAGCATGACCATTCTTTATAAACTTATAAAAAATGAACTTGTTAAAGGTCTCCCTCATATTGCATTCAAAAAGAAAAAGTTATGTTATGCTTATCAAATGGGTAAACAAGTAAAAACATCTTTTAAGAGCAAAAGTCACATTTCTACTGAAAAGACCTTTAGAATTGCTATACATAGATCTATTTGGACCAACTAGACTTAAAAGCATAAGTTGTAATAGATATGTGTTTGTAATTGTGGATGACTTTACAAGATATACATTGTTGTGACAAAGCTGCCTCTTGGTATGAAAGATGTTTAGGTTTAATCATAGTTATGATTTGAGGGGGTCGCCACCTAGTATCATGGTCTCTAGGAAACCTATGGTTTGCAAGAGTTTGGGTAAAGTGATTAGTTGTGCCAGAGGAAGACGCATCACCCCCAGTACACCTTATCTAATGTAAGCTACATTGTTGATTGATTGTTAATTTAAGTCATATTTCTATTCATTGGTCTCATCTAAGGTTCAAAGCAGATCTTTATTTTTGAAGAAATACCTATCTTATCAGGTTAAATCCTAACCATTCTAAGGCTCTAATTTTAACATTACATTTATTTTCTATTTTGTATCTTTAATATCTAAGGGTATACCCTAATATTAAAGTCTATAGCTAAATCCTAATACCTTGAAAACTAATTAAACAAATTAATTGTTGTGAGATTTTTAATATTTTGACTAAATCCTAATGGATAATCATAAATTGGTTACGATATCCTTTTTGTATTTTTAAAACATGAAAAAAATATGATTTTGTTTTTTTAAAAGATAACATTATTTTATTTAGAATTTGGTTGTATGTACAAATACAAAACATATTTTTTGTGTTTTCAAAATGAGGAAAATTTTTAATTTTTTTGGATTTTTTAAAATTTTAGAGAAAATTGAGTATTTTTAATATGGGGTCCGTATCTTATAGTATAAGTATACAGTCCAACATTAAATGAAATTTTTGAAAAAAAATATATTTTTGTGTTTTCTAAAATAAGGAAAATTGTTTTTTCTTTTTGAATTGTTTTTTGAAATTCCAAAGAAAAATCAGGTATTTTTAATACCGAATCCGTATCTTATAGTATAAGTCTACAGTCCATAATTAGACAAAAACTATTGGAAAAACACGTAAGGGATCCATAAATAATTTCAAAATAGTCCTTGAATTATTTTAGAATTATTTGAAATTTTTAAGGGTATTTTTTACTAGACACAAATAAAGAAAAAATTAAAACTAAATGGAAAAGGGCGAACCAAACATGCCTTTAGCTTTTGGTTTGGACTTAGCCCAACTACATGGCTTTAATCTATGGGGCCCAAGGCTTAAGCTCATGCAGATAGGTTGGGCTCAAGCTAGACCCAACCCTATTTGTTGCTTTGACAGATGGCCTAACAAGTTTTTTTTTTTTAAGAGATGGGTTGGACCTAGCCCAACTATATAGGCCGGGTTGAAACAAAGGTCCAACATTTTCTCTCTTTTTTGTTTGCAAATGTCAGCAGTAGAATGTGAATTCACATTCTACATGTAATCTAAGGTAAGAAAAGAAAGAGGGATTACCTAAACTAGGGAAGGGTGTTGGCTGGTGGAGCTTCGGATGTGACATGGTAGTCTCAGTTGAGGTCGGTGGTGGTGTTGCTGAGAAACAAAGTACAATGCTCACTAATGTTTCTAAGTTGTCTTGATGAATTCATGCATGTTGCATTTTAGGAAACTCAAAATGAAAAAAATTATTAAGATTCTAGATGACATTAATGAAAGTATTCAATATTTTAATCTTAATAATAAGACCCCTATGAAGGCTAACAATGAAGAAATTGACTAAGACCAAGCACAAACAATCAACAACTGATGGTAAGTAATTTGTTTGTGCCACCAAATGAGCTAAGGTGTGTAATCTCTCATCCTCTCAAGTTAATTATTGGTAATCCCTTTGAAGATACTAAGAATATAGCATCTCTTAGAAACATTAGTGAGCATTGTGATTTTGTTTCTCATATAGAACCCAAATCCTTTATAGAAGTCGAGAATGATGCAATTTGAATTTTAGCCATGCAAGATAAGCTAAATCAAATTGAAAGTTATTATATGTGGGAACTAGTCCCTAGACCTAAAATCTAATCCATTATAAGAACAAAATGAGTGTTTAGGAAAAAAAATTGGTGAGCATGAGACCATAATTAGAAACAAAACTAGGCTAGTTACCAAAGGTTATAATCTAGAAGAAGATATTGATTATGAAGAAACCTTTACACTGGTGGCTAGACTAGAATTAATAGGAATGCTTTTAGTTATTGCATAACATGCTAATTTTACATATTTTCAAATGGATGTTAAAAGTGCATTTTTAAATGGTTTCATCATGGAAGAGGTGTATGTTGAGCAACCTCAAGGTTTTAAATTTTTTTTTTACCCAATCATGTTTTCAAACTCAAAAAGGCTTTATATGGTTTAAAACAAGCACCTAGAACTTGATATGATAGATTAAAGACTTTTCTCATTGAAAATAATTTCAAAATTAGCAAAATTAACACCACCTTCTTCATAAAGAGAAAATGTAAAGATATCTTACTTGTACAAATATATGTTGATGATATTATATTCAATGCTACTAACAAATCACGTTTTCAAGCATGTCCTAAAAAATCCCATGTTAGTGTTGTAAAATGATTTTTTTGATATTTGCATGGGACAATTAATTTAGGGTTGTGATATTCAAAAGGAATTGAGTTGGATTTGATTAGCTTTTTGGAAGCTGATTTTGCTTGGAGTGAAGTTGATAGAAAAAGTATTAGTGAAACATGTTACTTTCTAGAATCATCACTAGTATCTTGGGCTAGTAAGAAACAAAACTTAGTAACCCTATCAACAACTGAAATAAAATATATAACAAATGATAATTGTTGTGCACAAATCTTATAAATAAAACAAACTTTAGAAGACGTTGGATTTAATTTTGATTATGTACCTATTAAGTGTGATAACACCAGTGCAATAAGTCTATCTAATAATACTATACAACACTCAAGTACAAAACATATTAAAGTGAGACATCATTTTCCAAGGAACCACATGATGAACAATGATATTGTACTTGAGTTTGTAAGCACATAACACCAATTAGCAAATATTATTACAAAGCTTTTAGGTAAGGATTGTTTCTGCAAATAAGAAAGAATTTAAGCTTTATTCATGCTAATGATATTTGAGGTTTTATCTTTATGTGTATACATTATTGGAAATAAGTCAGATATGTTTAAGTGATGAAATTTATACCTTCTATTTGTATGATAAATATGTTATGCTACAAAATTCCCTGACAGTACAAATATGGGACGAATCGATCAACCGATTCATCATACCATTTCAACTAGTCGACCTATTGAAATAAAAAAACAAAGGGTTAGCTATTAGATGAACAATAACTTTTTGAGGTTTCAACTAGGTATAGATTTTGAGGCAATAAGTTTGAGGGTTAGCTATTGGATAAACAATAACTTTTTGATGTTTCAACTAGGTTTAGATTTAAGACAACAAGGTGGATAAAATGGTACATGTTAATCTCATAAAATATTTGATTTGATCAAAACAGGAAAAATATGGTTTTTGTGTGAACTGATCGATTGATTTATACATATGAAACAATTGGCCAACCGGTTAGGAAAGAGGACAAACAATTTCACTACTGCTAAATTTTTCAGGTTTTGATCCCCTTATTTCTTTGTGTTTTGGACAATAATTTTATATCAAAAAGACCCTTTTTGAATGTTTAAGAAGGATTAAAAGAGAAATTTGAGAAATTTTAAGGTTGAGTTATACAGGTCAACCAGTTTAACTAATTTTAGGTAATTGGCTGACCGGTTACACGACAATATATATATTGTTGTATTTTTCTAGCAAAGAAGAAAAACCCCTAAATAAATTTCTCAAACCCTAACCTGAAACCATCTCAAAAAAATCTCTCAAATCCCACCAAAACCCAATCTTTTGAAGTAATTTTCTTTAAGTTTAAAGCTCAATGACACCTAAGAAGCGTACTGGAACAAGTGAATTAAGGAGCAAAAGGGCATGATCCTCATTCCAAGTGATAACATTGAAAGGTATATGAACAATTTCTTAAATAGAGTTATTGTAATTGACAGAGGAATAAGAGGCGATGTAAATGCTTTTGAGACAAATACATTGGTTGATGAAATGGGTTGGAGTAGCACTTATAACATGAAAAAACCCACATACCCTACTCTTATTAGGATGTTCTATGCTAATATGAGAATAACCATATAGCCTAGAATTATAAGTAACCTTCAATTTAAATCAATAGAGTTTAATTGTGCTATGTTAGCAAATATTTTGAGTATTAGCAATTAAGGGCCTCATGTCTTTAAGATGAGGATTATTCCTACCATTGAGGGATTTGTGTATGATAATATCATGATAATGCATACTGATAGATATGATTTTGCATTAGTTGCAAAAACCAAAAGTCAAGACTTGATGTTAAGACCTAGATTGCTATATAGGATCACAACACAAAATATCTTGCTAAAAAATAGGCATTGTGATGAGTTTACCTTCATGGACTTGTGCTTTATTGATCGTATGATTATGAGAAGGCCTATTAATTTGCCATACATAATGATAAAAAAACTTGATTATGACAAACGACTAAAAATAAAAGTCCTTACCTTATGGTTAATGTCTATCTACAATTTTTGGATACTTTGATATTGAGTTAATGCATACAGATAGAACACTGTATTCTAAATATTTAAAGATAGATCATAGAACCCTTACCAAGATAAAATTTGTATTAAATGAGGAAGGTGTTTAGGTTCTCAAAAACCAAGTTGAAGATCATGATGAGAAAACACATGATGAGGAAGAAGAACAACATATCAGTGGTGATTATAAGTTTGTTGATATACTTGTGACACCACTTAGAGCTTCCTCCTCTGAAGATGTTGGTACAAGCTTTTGGAGATCAATGATAGAAGGTTGGCTAAAGCATAAAAAGGGTGAAGTGCATCATATTCGAGAGGATGTGCGCAATATCAAGGATATGATGACTAGTTTACTCTCTCTCTCTATCCACCACCCTAGACGATTGTACCACAATCATTTAATGTTTTCACCTTTTTTATTTTTTTTATTCTATGTTTGTAGTAGTTTTATTTCCTTATTGTAATTAATATTATTGTTTGAACATTATCCAATGGTTTTATGTCTTATTTCTTTATGATTGTTATACCCTAAAACATGATTACATGATTAAGGGGAAGATGAATTTATATTTATAGATTGTTTTTTAATTGAAGTATTCAAGAGACTATTGCAAAATATTAGGGGAGATTAATATTTTTATATCTATATATATACATTAATTGTTATCATAAAAAAAGGGAAATTGTTGACCTTTAGGTCACATGTTAATATTTTATGTATTTTAATGATAACAATTAAATGAAATTGGGCTAATAATTTGCTTGATTGAGAATAAGTTTAAATAAATTTATATGAAGATCATAAAAAAGCATGAAGAATTAAATGAAGAAATCAATTACAAGTCCAAGATGCAAAGTAAGTGGAGACTTAGTTCTTAAGAATTCATTTTATTGCAAATTGTATAAATCTTTATATCTAACCTGATAGCACAAATTAAAATAAATTTACACACTTTACATTGCATACATTATAAGATTGATATGTATTTAGTCGATTTAAGATTCACCAAGCATAAACTGCTAAAACTAGATTTTAAGTTGAACCAGTCGATCGCTTGGGCATACCAAGTGAAATGGTCGACCACTTGTTCATCAGGGATGAACACCCGTGAATCTGCAGGAACCAGTCGATTGATTAGGTTGACTAATCTGAACGGATCAACCATTTTTTCTGTCAGAGAAACAGTAACAACTATAAAGCGACTAGTTTTTGCTAGAAACACATATATATAGCTTGTCTAATTGCAGAATTAAATATATATATATAATATAAAAGCTATTTTAAGAGAAAAAACCTCAAATCATCAATCCTAAATCATAGTCCTATATGTGCGTTAAAACCTTTATATTCTTGCATAAGAGTATAAATTTTCACTCTTACTCTCACTACACTTAAATACCTTCATACATCCTAAGTGCTATTGAGTGAGCTATAGAGATATAAGCTTTAATTATATTATTTACTCTTCGAGAGAGTTGTTACATTTCAAACAAATTATAATATTTCAAGAGTTAAAGTGAAAAACTTTGTCATTTGTGAGGTACATCACCGAGGTAAAATTTTTTAAAGAAGATATTTTCTTTAAGTGGTGAAAAAGAGCTTAATGAGGATTCATTAAGAACATTGTAATCTTTGGCTTGGATTGGTAAAGAATACAGTACTCAAGACCGATTTGGTGCTTAAGATATGGATACAGGCTTGCCGAACCATGTTAAAAACCGAGTTTACAATTTCTATCCCTATATTCTTTACTTTAAGCACTTTAATTATATTTTTTGTAAACTCTCAAATATAATAATCTCATCTTGATTTAGTAAAATAAAATAAAATACAAAGGATGTGGAGAAATGATTAAATTGAACAAATAAATTAGGTTAATAGAGAAATTATTTAATGAGAGGGGTGAAATTGAAAACAATAATAAAGGAGTAAGGAGGTAGTAAAGAGAAAGAGAAGTAGTGGAGGTCTATGGATTGATAAAAGAAATGGTAGGGTCAATGTGAAAATAGAAGTAAATATGGGGGGCAAAATACAAATAAGGAAAGAACATAATTATAAATAACAAGAAATCTCTAGAAATCCCTAGAGAAATGGCCGGCCAAGGAGAGGAAGAAAGAGGAGAAAAGAAAAATTAAGAGGAAACCTTGTAAATTTATCCTTTGATTCTAAAGGAAAGTGAGAGTAACTGAACTAAGAATGTTTCATGTAAGATTTAGGAAGAAAACTTAGAAAAAAATTTACTAGTGGGAAGGGAAGGGTTAGAAGAAGGAAGGAAAGAGAAGAGGAAAAAGGGTTGTTCTTAATCTCTTGACTCATTGATTTGTAATAAAAGATAACAAGCTCTCTTATTAAGTCACTTGAATTTGTTTGTGTTTTTCTTGAAAAATTGAGATTTTTGAATGCCTTAGTATAGGTTTAAGAAGTTTGCTAAATAATGATAGGTGGATGAAATGATGGAAAAAAAAATGCATGGGAAGCCAATTTATACTTGTTGAACTTAGAAATCAAAACTGTACAGGTTGTCTCTCAACTTCTCTGTTAAGATTTGGACCCTAAGATTACAAATTTTGAGATACTTGTCTTCATGAAAGTTGTAGACCTATGTTATAGTGTTTCAAAGAAACAAACCATGCATAAAACCAAGCTCTGTAGCTCCGGTTATACTCAAAATACTAAATAGTGTTCATACAGTAATAGTTTAATTTTTTAGACAGTAACGGTTGGACAATAACAGTCCAACGTTCATTGATGAGCAATTTTGAATGTCTTAGGGGTAGAACTGGGTTATCCTTCCTATATAGAACTTGTAGCCTCGTGTATTAGCTTTCCAACGAGATCAATCTCGCTTGAAATAAAGTTCTATAACTCCAGATATAGTTAAAAATCTTAGCAGAGATTAGACAGCAATAATTCAATTTTTTAAACAGTAACAGTTGGACAGTAACAGTCCAATATTCGTTGATGAGCAATTTTGACTGTCTTGGGGGTAGAACTGGGTTATCCTTTCTATATAGAACTTGTAGCCTCGTGTCTTAGCTTTCCAACTAGACCAATCTCGCTTGAAATGGAGTTCTATAACTCCATATATAGTTAAAAATCTGAGGAGAGGTCAGACAGTAACAGTTCAATTTCTAGATAGTAATAGTTGGACAATCCGTTATGTTGAGCCACCTAAAACTTGTAAATTGGTAACTTCTGTTTGGAATTGTTTTTGAATTACAAAATGTTGAATTATGAAAGTAGTTTGTATATTTGTGTATGTATGGTCAATACTTGAAATTTAAATTAGTGTAGCTATTGGTATAGGTGAAATTGTGGAAAATAAACGAGAATAGGGGACGACTAGCAGAGCACAGTTTTCATGTAGGTGTCTGACACTTTGATTTCTAATTTAAAGTCTTGTGTAATTCTTTAACTTAGTCCTTGATAAGATGTAGTTCAAATTTTTGTATTTATATGTAATGTTTGAATGGTGAATGGACTAGTGTCCTGGTTTGGAACTAGTGCCCTGTGAATGGGCTGATGAATGGACCAGTGTCCTGGTTTGGAACTGGAAGGGCGATCAATAGAATTAATTATTATTGGACAAGATGAGTGTGCTGGCAGATGGGAAACTATAGAAATTGATAAATAAAAGAATTAAAAAGCAAATTGTTAGTGAAATGAAAAATATACTAGATTATCTTAATTAATTTAATTATGTTTATGCAAATTACTATGCAGGTTCATCTCAACAACGTAACCCTTAGTTGATGCTTGGGTGATCCCTTTGTATAGTCACTTAAGTTAATAGGAAGATGGAAGAATTTTTCCCTTCGGGTTGTATATAATAATATTCCTAAATTGTATGTATAAAGTTATGTAGTGTTATTTTTGTTAAAACTGTAAGTAGTAAATTGAAATTTAAAATCTTTATTATGCTAACATATGAATACAATTACGATGGTTAATTAATAGTTACCTCTTAAATCATAGGATTCTTCTCATTTTTAGAACTTGATAATTGTGTGAATTTTATCTTAAAAGTCTATAGTTTGAGACTTGGAATGATTGGATTGTGTATGAACAATGAATACAGGATGTGTACAAATGATTTGTCGATAACTTGAGACCTTCCGGCATAGGGGAAACTCTACCAAAATTTTAGTAGAAATTTCAATAAACTGTGTATGAGTTCAATAAAGAGAAAAAAAAAATTCCATGTTTTTTTTTATAGTTGATGCATTGGTTTCAGTACGAGGGATGTTACATTTTTATTTAATTGTGTTTAATTGAGTTAATTGCAATATTTATTATTATTAGTTAAACACCTAATTCATCCCTCTTTAAGTGTTATTGTTACCTTGCCCTATTGCCCGTTAATTTTATGGATTCGGCCTAGTGTAGTTGGTGGTCTACCTTAAATCACTACTGCGTCGTCTATAATTCTGCTCACCCCTAAACCTTTTGCTAACAGTTCTAGTAGCCTACTGCTTCTCCACCATTAGAGCTCTTTTATACACTTTCAAAGCTGTCCAATAGGCCTGAAGACACAGTACATCTTGAATAGATTGACGTAGACCACTAAAATATCTTGCCACTAGCTACTCTTCTGTTTTTGGTAGATAATTTCTAGAAACTAGTCGGTAGAACTCATCACTATAGTCGTTGACAGATTTACCTTCTTGTTTTAGCGTGTAGATCCTCTAATATAGAGTTTGGGAGTAACCAAAAGGAAAAAAGTGCTCCCTCATCTTCTTTTTCATCTTGTCCCAGTCATTGATTCTAGCTTTTCCTTGTCTCTCTCATGTCTTCTTCAACTGCTCCCACTAAACATATGTCTTGCCTTTTAATATGATTGCCATCAACTTAACTCGTGTTTGTTTAGGCACTTGCTTATACTAAGAGAATTCTCTCAATCTCATTCAACCAGTATATAAATTCTTTTGTCTGAGTTCTTTAAAACTTAGGAATTTTGACACAAAAGCCAAAACCCTTAGATTTGTTCTCTTCTTGCTCAAGGATTGTCTCCTCCGAATTCACCTTTAATTTTCAGTACTAGCCGGGGACCCTTGGTCACTCTTCTAGTCCTGGTCATGCTCTTTTTAACCTTGTAGGTCCCTTTCCTTTAGCGTACGGGTTAATTATATGATCTGCCTTCACATATCTTCAATGACAAGCTCCTAGATGTTCCTTACTCGAATGGGGGTTCCTCATCCCCTTCTTGGCCACACTCTACTCCATGACCTTTTCCCACAATGGTTTGTTAGTGCACATTACTAGCAAACAAATTCTCTTTCACGGGATTACAGCACACATCACACAATAAATCTGGGATTGTTGGACTCTGATAGCACTTGGTACAGGTGGAAGCTAAAGACAACAATTACATAAAGAACACAAAATATTTTAATGGGCAAAAGGAGTTGTAAATATGAGCTCCAAATTCATAAGTTTATTCTATCTAAAATAATGATAATGAAGTCTACCTCCTTAAGAAGTTTACAAAGCCTTAATTAGGTTAGAAACCATATCTCAACTAGAAAAAAAAACCCAAAATAATAAAGAAAAGAAGCATAAAATCCAAAATAAAGCAAGAAATCTAAAAATAAGAAGGAAAATTAGAAAAACTACCAAAACCAAGGGGGCTCGACGAGATTTTTGATATCTAAAGATCTAACGGTCTGTGTAGCAATGTAGTGACTACTATAGGGAAAACAACTTTCAGAAACTCTTATAAAAATCTAAGCGTGATTCAACAGTCAGAACAAAAGTTATAGTTTTTTTAAGTTATTATTATAGTCTGGCATAACAAGACCTTCTCTAAGGCCTTGATTTGTCCCATTAGTTTATAAATGCATCTGCTAAGCCATCCATATAATCTGTTTAGAGTAGATCATTATTTATTTATGGCAAACTCATACTTGATTGCTCAGAATCACCTATTATCACAAATCTAATTACATATTAATTATTCGGTTAGGTATTCTGATTAGAAATAACTAAAAACATGCTTTATTTTTATTTTTTTTATTTGTATCTATTGTTGCTTCTCCCAAAGTTTATCATGGCTTTTACGTGTTTTCCTTCTGGTGCTTTTACCTCTATTTTTTGTTGTTGCTTTGTTTATCTAAGTGGTTTCCTATCGTTGTCTTAATCTCAATGTTATTGATTCTCAACTGGTTAGTTTAATTTTGACCTAAGCATTTTCTATCTTCTTTCATCATTGTCCTCTATAGGTTTTCTACTATTCATGTCTATAGGGTGCAACCCTATTAATTTTTTTTAGGTTTACTTGGGCTAAGCTTGCTAAGAGGAATAGATTGAATTACAGCAGAGGTATATTTCTATTAAGCCTTTGGTTTCTCTTACTTATGTTATTTTTTTTTATCCCTTATTATTGGTAAGAGAGTGTTTTAATTAGTTAGTGCATCTAATGTACATGTGCTATGATCATCGTAGGCAATAATCTTGCTAATAGAGTAGGAAATTTGAATTAAATTGACATTTAGTGCCTAAAAGAGTTTCATTATGCTTTTTATTATTCACGGTAATTGCCCAGATACATTTACTGTCTGACATCTGTTAGCATCAAAGGATAATTGTTGTTGTCTTCTCCTTCGTTTTTCTGATTTGCCACGTATCTGTATTGAGCTTCATGAGCATTCTCTCATTCTTCTAGAAAGGAAAATGGATGATTTTGTCATGTTGAATTGCAAGCACGCATACATACTTGCTGTTTTAGCAAAATTAATTGTTCAGCTGTTATTGATTGAAATAAATTAATGTAATGGTTCAAGATTCTCATGCAGAATTCATCACTTGAACGTCTTTAGCAGAGTAATGAAGCAATTCCCAAATTATACGGCACAAAAAATCTAAAAAATATCAACTGTATCTTACCTTCTTTTCTATGACTTTTCAGAGAAACTCAAGAGCAATATCTTCTCCATCACTGTCCCAGATTGGTCACTGTGAACAAACTATTCTATCATAACAATTGCATATTACACTTGAGTCTTAAAGTGAAGAAGATGCACCCAACCTTTGGAATGATTGTTCGAACAGATAGGACCAGATCCTATGTTATTGGTCCTTGATGATGTCTGACCCAGATCATAATATCTTCTTCACAGGCTCAAGTTTTGAATAGAAGATTACAAGGTTTTAGTGACATTAAGATACGAATTTTCAAGTTTTGGACCTACTTGTAGATTGAAAACATTGAATTTTTCATATGTCATGACATTTTTTTCACAAGTTGGCATTACCACCAGATGAGCAGTCATATACTCCAGATCAACATATTTTAGAGGAGACGAACATGCTTATTTGATCCATTTGTATCTAGTATTTCACCATCAGCACAAGGCATTCATGCATACAAATTAGTGGACAAATAATTTCTTTGTCGTGATTCCTGATATTACTTATCTGCATTTATGCAAGTTATCCCTATTTTGTCATGATTCCTGATATTACTTATCAATCAATGGAATATCTATACCCGGTGAAGCGCGAAAAACCTATCTAATTTTAGACCTAGAACTAGAATTCTAATATATCATTTTATGTCAATGTGTTGAGGAATGTAGTCTCAATTAATATATAAATACACAAACCATAATTAATATATTATTTTTTTGGTTTATGTGTTTAAAAAAAAACTAAGTTTTAATTGAGACATGCGCAAAAATCATTATCTTAACTATCTGACCTTCCAAAGTTCTCTAATAGGTGATTTTCTATAACGTGTCAAGAATTTGTTTCACAATTGCCTTAATGAGAATTGTTTATTGTCTCTATTTAATCTTGAATATTTTCGTAAAAATACTATATAAAATTAGAATGAACTTTTTTACCATTATACAAAATTTTTGTTTCATACTGTCAATTTTTCCACGAGGTTTGAATTCTATATATATATTATAAACAAACATGCCCCTCACTACCATTGAATTTGAATAATATAGCAAAAAATAACCCACTAGATTCGCCCAAAAATCAATACTAACACTGTTCAGGGATGGCTTTGCATCCTTGACACCAGTAATGGAATTATACTCATTGAAGTCTTTTCTTTCAACTTTCAGCACATTCACGCTACTTGAGCACCACAGACCTGTTTTTTTTAACACAATGCCGAGACGCCATAAGGAGGCCGGTACTTGAACACCGTAAATACTCGTACAAATACCCTGAAAATGTTACAAATTAACACACAAAGATCCAAACCAATTATATCACTGGTAAGATCACATATAATCATGTTAAGCAATTCAGTGAACTCCTGTTTTAGATCCGGCCTAGAAAAATTAGAGATTACACCATGGAATCCAGGTGAGCGACATTCAAAATTTGAAGAGTATATATTCAATTGCATTTTGGATGAACACTCACCAATGAATAACATGATTAACATCCTAATTCTACAACACCAATGCTGTGTTTGATTAGTGTCCTGTCCAAGACTAAAGATACATAAGCAACAAAAACATACTTAGTTGGAGGGACAAAAACCAAGATAAAATAGATGTTTCTCGAATAATTTTAGAGTGAATTTTAGTCACCGTCTCTGTCTTTTCAGTCTCAACACAGTAATCAAGCGCCCCTCAAATTACCAATGACAACTCTGAATAGGTTAAAAGAAAGTACAAGTAACAAGAACTCAGCCATATCTCTTATTGCAACACTCTACTCCAACACCAGCAAACACACATGCATTCTTCTTAGATTGCAGAACTTTACTTCAACACCAGCAAACTTAAATGCAAAGATTAACCATGGCAATAGGGAAGAAGACAGAAGAAAAGATAAGTTCAAAGAGAAGACAGATATGACCAAGAAAACATGAGTCTGAACCATCTCGCAGTCTAGATATTTTAAATGTTCACAAGAAAGCACCCATGAAGCATACACTCATTTCCTTTCTCCAAAAAGAAAAGATTCTAGACAAAATGCATAAATTTATCAATTATAGATAGTGCAAGACCCATGTCATTCCACACCAAATACAAAAAAGGGACATCAACCTTGCGTAAAATCCTAAGTTTTGGAACCACACAGTGAATTCTTGAGCTATGAACATTATAAATTCTTACTACGTGCTCTGGTTAAACTGCCCTTGATTCATAGAGAACTCTCCTCCACCACCCTGGGTGGAATTCTGGACATTATCCGATGCGGGTTGCTTTGCAGGTGGTCTCGGATCTTGGCTCCAATTCTGTCTTTGCACTGTTTCTCTCCTCTCAACCTGCATTGTTTCACGGCGCCTATCATACCGAGGTCGAGGCCTGTTCCTAGTCTGCTGCTGCCTTTCATTGTACCTATATTGGGGCCTATGGATGACCTTCCCATCCTCGTACAAATCCCCTAATAACACAACACCAACAAGATCAACAAAAAAAATAATCCATCATAATTCACAACAACCATAAAAAAAAGGAGAAAAACTTAACTTCCCATCATTTTTAAAAAAACCCACCTCCATAATCTTTGTTAGGAACATCAAGATACGAGTCTGGCAAAACCCAAAGCACTCCAGGCAACGCTATTCAACCAGATAAACAAAATTACCACAAGGCAAATTAGAGCCAATTCCTTCAAAAACCCATAGCTAAACTTTTCTTTTTCTTAAAAAAAAACCCTTAAACCCTATTAATCAAAAACCCATTTTCATTTAAAAGAAAAACCTTAAACCCTATGAATCAAAAACCCAAATTCATAAAAGAAAAACAATACCTTTAACTTTATAAGAAAGCTCTTCAGATATCAAAGCACCAAACCCAGTATACGTCGTCGTAGAAACGGAATAAATACTCTTCTTTGCTTCCTCCTCACTATCAAAAAACACCCATAAACAAAAAAAAAAGTTTCCTTTACAAGAAGAAGAAGAAGAAGAAGAAGAAGAAGAAGAAGAAGAAGCATTACCTGCCCAAAACAGAAGAAAGGGTTTTGACATAAGCGTTAATCATTTCTTCTTCTGTGGGTTTGGGGTCATTTGGAAACTCCATAACAATAAGCCAATGATTATAATCACAGCCATCGAGAAGAATCGTTTCTTTTGGCGGCCGATTTGTCCAGTTTGGTGACGGGTCGTTTAATGGAGAGTAGCCCGACCCGGTTGTTTTGGATCGGGTCAGGGTTTTGACTGAGTCCGGGATAAGTGAGGTTTGGATTTTGTTGAAGAGAGCAGGAGAGAAGCGAGTGCGTGAAGAGGAAGAAGAGAGAGCTCGGGTTAGGAGCGTTGCTAAGTTACGCCTGGCGGTGATATACGCCATTGCTGCTTGACAACTCTGTGTTTTGAAGATGGTTTCGATCGATGTTGGGGTTTTATTGGCATCGCCAAAATTGCTACCGATTTTTATTTAAACTTTTATGTGAGTAAAACTATATATAATTACCAAAACCACCCTTATATATATAAAAAAATTATTGTGATCAAAACAGTAAACACTTCAAAGCTGACGTAGGTTTACCTTCGTATTATTCTTTTAAAAATCTCTAAAATAAAATAATGTATAGATAAGTATTTTATAAAACCTAGTTTTAATATTAGTTTTTTTTAGTGTAATAAATCAAATGAGTTAGTCTTTGATATATTTTTATATTAATTTTAGATATTGAATTTCATTTAATATCCAATTATTGATATCTAAAATATTTTCAAATTTCATTAAAATTTTTAAATTAAATTCAATTCAAGTGGTTTTAAATATATTGCTCAAAATTGATGTAGGCAAATATGTATGATATGATAGTTTTGAACAGTCATATATGGATTTATCTCTAGTGGATTATGTAGAAAGTCTAGTATACTTATTTTATGAATTAGTGAAATAAAACTAAATTCAAGTAGAGATCTGTTTGTGCCAAACGAATAACCTAACAAAATAAGTCAATCCCAAGATTTTCAATTTAACCGCTGGATTAAACTCAAATTTTACCAAATGATTTGATAGACTTTGTTCGGGGGGAGGGTACTTGTTTGTAACTAGCTAGTTGTACTCTAGAAAATCCTCAAATTAGACTTATAAAATGATGTTTGAGTCAATTTTGTTATTTTTCTTATATTTTTTTTAACCTTTAGCTTAATTTAAAATTTTGCTTTTGACTTTCCTATTTCTTTTATGATTATGGTTTTTCTTCCTTGTATATGTCAATTTCTAGCATATTTAAGAAGTTATAAATCTCTTAAAGAGATAAACTATATTAGATAAAAAAAAAAAATTCAATAATATGGTGTGAAATCAACCATTTCTATGTTCTTTTATTATTGATGTTTTCTTAAGTTGTTTTAACATGCATCAAAACTATTTTCGTATTTATCTGGTTTCAAAGCAAAATTTTCATTGTACAAAAAAAATACAAATACTTAACTCCAACTTAATATTTTTAATCTATAGATTTTATGAAACACACACACATATTATTGTTTATATAAAAAATAAATATATGTATGTCAAGCAGATAAAAAATAATAATTGTTTATATATAAATTATAAAGGGAAACTAAGATCAATCGTGAATATTAATGTATCTATATAGGAAATGTTGTAGATATACTATATAAAAATATCATAGTCATACTTTTGTGTTGTAGCCTCACCATTAATATTGTATATTGCCCTACATATATATATAGAAAAGGTTGGCTAACCAATAGGTTAAGCCTTTCAATTATTCTCAACTTGGTATCAGAGCCTTCTGCTGTCAAAACTCTTCTCTTCCTCTCCCCCTTACAGCCTACCTCCTCTCTCCATCTCCTAAATGGACTTTACTGCTGCTGCCGCCTTTTCCCCCCACCAAACCAGTGGTGCAGCCTAGCCAGCCAGCCCATCAGAAGCTGTTGTCGCTGGTTCCTTCTCCCACCAGCAGCAACCCTAACCTTTAGAGCAGAACCATGGTTCCTTCTCCCATGTTTCTGTCGTCCCTCTTCATATCATGGGGACAACAACTCCTTCTATCGTTGCTTTGTCCAACACTCATCAAGTGGTCTCATTGAAGCTTACGACCACCAACTATCTCTATTGGCGAATGCAGATAAAGCCCTATCTTCTTGGTCAAGGTGTTTTCCACTTTGTCGATGGCTTAGTGTCGTGTCCTCCCTCTCATGTTTCTAACTGTTGTGATGGTTCTTCTTCGACAATCAAACCCTCTTTTCTCCGTTGGAAGCAACAAGATCAGCTTATTTTAAGCACGTTACTCTCCTCTCTTTCCATGAATGTCCTGCATCTTGTGGTAGATTGTCAGACTTCTTCTTGTGTCTGGCGCACTCTTGAGAAAATGCTCATTTCTCCGTCGAATTCTCGCATTATGCAACTCCATGGGTCTTTTCAAGATCTCCAGCAAGGAGATGCTTCGGTTACTACATACATGCAGCACGCCAAGTCATTATTTGATGAATTAGCTGCTATTGGTCGGCCCCTCTCTCTTGAAGACTTCAATCTCTATATATTTCGTGGTCTTCGTGGTGCGTTTAAAGACTTGGTAACTAGTCTCATGACCAAGACAGAACCACTATCATACGTGGACCTTCACAACATTCTTCTTACTCATGAGTATTTGCATACGTCTTCTCTTCCCTCCTTGGCTGTAAATCCACCTCTGCTGCCCACACCATCTCTGCTACCCTCTGCTCATCTTGCCCAGCAGCAGCATAACTCTAATTTTGGCTGTAACAGAGGTCGTTCCAACGGTAGGTGGTGCTCTAACAGCAACAGGTACATCAGTCATAACAGGTCTGATTTCTGTGGCTCTCATTCCTCTACTCTCATGAACTGGAAGTAAAGTCATTGGCAGGAGCCTAAACGGCCTGCTGCTGGTGGGCAGTGGCCTCCTCACTGGTCTTTTGAGCAGAACATCAAGTGTCAGCTATGCTTCTTCTTCGGCCACACATCACCACAATATGCTCAGTTTCGCAGCAGTGATCACCAGCTTTCTGCCCATCTTATTGTTCGTCCGGTTTCTGCCCCTACTTGGTTCCCAAACACCGGTGTGAACCAACACATTACGCCTGATCTTGCGACTCTGTCCAATTCTGCACCCTATCTTGGTAATGATCACTTGCATGTTGGTGACGGTAAGGGTCTATCCATATCTCATATTGGACATACCATGTTACGTTCCCCTAAACGCACCTTTACATTATCTAACATTCTCTATGTTCCTCACTTTACCAAACCATTGCTATCTGTTCAGAAATTTTATCGTGATAATAATGTTTATTTTGAATTTCATGTCTCTATGTTTTGTGTAAAGGATCTCACCACCAAAGCAGTGCTCCTTTCCGGTCAGAGCAATGATGGTCTCTATGTTCTCTTTGAGTCCTCTACCACCACCATTCCTCAAACTTATTGGTCTCCTTGCATCTCTGTCACTGCTGATCTATGGCATCGTCGATTGAGTCATCTTACTTCCTGTATTTTTAATTTGTTAGTTTCTAAAAATAAAATAATATGTACTTTTATACGCTCACTTGTTCAATGTCAAGCTTATCCGCTTGGCAAGTCTTCGCGTCTGTCATTGTGACCTACGGGTCATAAAACTATTTCTCTACTTGATTTAATATTTAGTGATGTTTGGGGTCCTGCTCCTATGTTTTCTTCTGATGATTTTTGTTTATTTGTTATTTTTATCGATGCGCATACAAAATACATATGGTATTTTCCCCTTGTTGCCAAATCCGATGTGTTTTTTATGTTCCAATGATTTCAAGTGCTTATTGAATGTCAGTTTTCCCGCAAAATTAAAAATCTATTTAAACTGATTGGGGTGGTGAATATTGTAAGTTAAACAGTTTCTTTCAAACTATTGATATTCATCACAGGTTAATCTTTCCTTATACGCATGAGCAAAATAGCAGTGTTGAGCGTTACCATTGTTATATTGTCAAAACTGATCTTACACTCTTAGGCCAATGTAGTGCTCCATTATGATTTTGGAATTATGTGTTTGAATCTTTCATATATCTCTTCAATCGCATGCCTATTCTTGTCCTTTAAAATCAGTCTCCCTTTGAATGTCTGTTTAATTGTACTCCTGATTATGATTTTCTACATACTTTTGGGTGTCTTTTTTTTTGTTTTTGCGTCCGTATCATGCTCATAAGTTGGATTTTCATTCATCTCCTTGTGTGTTCTTAGGTTATAGTTCTTCGCATCTTGGTTATCGTTATCTCGATTTCGCCTATATATATGTCTCCCGTCATGTTCGTTTTCATGAAAATTTTCTTTTGCATATTCTGAACAGCTAGCACAACCCCCAACCACTCCCTCACAGCCCACACACTTGCCCACCTTGATCACCTTTCATAATTTTCTCCCGACTGACCCTCCAAACGCCTCACCTAGTAACTCTACCACAACTCCAGCTCCACCCAAACAACCCCTTCGTTCCTCACCCTTGGCTGCCACCATACCACCGTCACCCAACCCTACTCCTATGTCACCATCTGCATGTTTCTATAATGATCATTATGCAGGAATAGGTTCACCTCTTTCAGGGTCGCATATTTCAAAGTCTGTCACTGTAGCCACCTTTGATTCTACAACAAGTTCTCCTGTATCTGCTGCTGTGAGCTCCGGTCCTTCCTCTGATTCTCCTACAGGTCTGTAATTTTTTGTTGATCTCTTATCTTATCCTCTTCAACAGCTCCCCAGTTCATATCCTTTTGCCCCTTGGTCTACTGCTTGTCAGCATCCGATGGTTCTTCGTCCTCGGCTGCCGAAGACTGCTCTTCTAATAGCGTCTGTAGTAGCCTCTTATGCACCTAACTGTCGGGTAATGTCTTCTCCTGCTTGTGAGCCCCTTACATTCTCTGATGCTGACAAGTATAAGGCGTGGCATGGTGCTATGCGTGATGAAATCCAGGCCTTACACTCTAATAACACCTGATCTTTGGTTCCTTTTCATCCTTCGATTAATGTTATTTGTTGCCAATGGGTGTATAGGATAAATGTTATGTGGATGGCAGTATTGAGTGGTATAAGGCACGTTTGGTAGCTAGAGGTTTTGCTCAACAGGAAGGCATTGATTATTCTAAAACCTTCAGTCTAGTTGTTAAGCACACGACCAAGGTTGTCGAAAACGCTTTTTTGACACGACACGGAACATACAATATAAACTCGACTCGTAAACTCGAATCGTAAAATCGCAAGTAAAAGTTTTTAACTAAAAATCGTAAAATCGCTAGTAAAATATTTTAAACAATACAAATATCCAAACATCTTAAAATACATAATTCAAAAAAAAGTAAAATAAATAATACAAATATCCAAATATCTTAAAATACATAATTCAAATAAAAATTCATACATGTCCATAGAATTCAGCACAAATTGCCACTGGTAATTTTTTTAGATGTCATATATCCTGCAGTTCAAGAATCAATATATGCATAAAAAAGGCAACTATTCAGCACAAATTGCACAAATTGCACATGTACAGTTCTATCTATATGTACATCCTTGATTAATGTGGGTATGTCATGCTTTTCAAAAGTAGAATGAGAAAGCAAAAACCGGCCAATAGCAGCATGTACAATTCTATCTACCAATATTTCCTGATACATTGAACTGCTTCATATCGGAAATTACAATTCATGCATGTGCAACAAAAGCAGCTTCAAACACAGTTTTTCACTCCCAAGAATTTTGCTAACATAACCAATTTTAGAAGTATCACAACAGACTTAAGACAACAAATTTGAAGTTTAAATGCAATAATAACTATGTGTCCTATGCAAGATTGATAAAATTATGTGTCCCATTTCATCAGGCAAGTTTCATTACAAGAATGATGAAAGGATATATAATAAAATTAAATGTTAAGTAAAGTGCTTAAAAACATGAAGCTCCAGAACTAAGATTTTTGAAATCTAGCTATTGCACAGGAGACAATTTGTATTAAGCACAATTTGAATCACAAAGCACTGTATTTTATTCTATATTAAGCATAGATGCATTGAACAAAAAAAAACGTTATCTTATCAACACAGAAAACTGGTATTTAATTCTATATTAAGCATATTGCTAAACTAATGGGGAAACGAAAGCAACAGCAGCGATGGTTACCCGAACACAACCGACCCTTGAGAATGAATATATCATATATGCCATAACTCCTCCCACCTGTACAAGTCCTCCCTCTTTTCCACACTCATTCTTAATTCAAGCTCCATTCCCGTATTCAAATATTCTTCCATTCACAACTTCTTTTGGTTTCAATTCACAGTTCAAGAACTATCAAGTGAAATATGGTTATATACTTATATTCATTCAACAGAAGCACTCCTAAAAACAGAGGCTGTTAATTCAAAACAATGATAATTTAGTTCTAACTTCTCTTCCATTTCCAACTCTGATGTTTTTTAACTTGATCGAAGCATAGTATAAAAAATTAATTAAAAAAAACAATTGAAATAAAATAAAATAAAATTATAACTTAATATAATTTTTCTAAATACAAATCGAAAAATAGAAGCAGGAAAAAAAATATAAAGGTAGAAAAACAGAAACAAAACAAGAAAAAATGATGTAAAAAATGATGAAAAACTTAAGGATAACGCATAATAATCAACAGAAATTAAACACAAAAAAAAACTAAAATAAACATGATATTTTGAAAATATACCTGATGAAATCGATCGGGTCAGAAATCAAGAAAATCAAAGTCGATGAAATGAGGAGGAACTAGGAAGGACTGAGCCACTGAGGAGATGAATTTGGAGAGAGCGGAATCGATAGGACTGTAGGAGGTCTTTCGATCGAGAGAGAGAGCGTTTCAAGAGGATGGAAGAATCAAGAATGGAAGAAAGAGAGTAAGAGACTGCTGTGTGCTTAGTCAGAGGAGAGAGGACAGAGGGCATTTCAAAATTCTGCTTTTGTTGAAAATTTTGCTAAACTCGGGAAAACGTTACGTTTTTAACGTTTTTTCCGAGTTGACCCGTTTTTAAACGAGTTTGACCGGGTTTGACCGATTTTACTGGTTTTCGAGTTTTAACCCCGATTTTACATGTTTTATGTGTTTTAACTCGTAAAATCGTTCGATTTTATGAGTTAAAACGCATTTTTAACAACCATGCACACGACATTCATATTAGTGTTCTCCATTATGGTCTCACGTAATTGGACGAATCATCAACTTGATATTCATAATGCCTTTCTCAATGGTGTTCTTGCCGAAGAGGTCTTCATGAGACAACCTCCAGGTCTTGTTGACTCTACTCTTCCCTCTCATGTGTGCCGGTTGCATAAGTCTTTATATGGTTTAAAACAGGCTCCACAAGCATGATACACTCGTTTGAGTGATTTTTTTTTTATTTCAATTGGCTTTCATGCTTTCAAGGTTGACACCTCCTTATTTATCTTGTCTATTGGTGCTGATATCTTCTATCTTCTAGTTTATGTTGATGACATTTTGCTTATGAGTAGGAACTCTGTTATGCTTCACCGCCTAATACAATTATTGAGTTCAGAGTTCAAACTTCGTGACTTAGGCGTCGTTCACTATTTTTTGAGCATTGAGGTTTAGCCCACTGTTATGGGTCTGATGTTACGCCAGCATAAGTATATTCTTGACATCCTCGCTCGAGCGGGTATGACCTCTTGCAAATCGGTTGATACTCCTATCTCTACTTCTAAAGTCACCATATTGCAGATCCTTTGTTTTCTGACCCTACATGGTTTTGTCAAATTGTGGGTGCTCTTTAATATATCACCTTTACGAGACCAGATATCGCTTTGCTGTTAACATAGTCTGTTAGTTTATACATTCTCCTAGAGATTCTCATTGGGGTGCCGTTAAACGCATTCTGCGTTACCTATGAGGTACGACCACCTATGACTTACAAATCACTCGCAGTTCCTCCTTTGCTTTCCATGGCTTTACAAATGCAAATTGGGCAGGCTGTACTGATGATCGTAAGTCTACGGGTGATAATCTTGTCTTCTTTGGTCAGACACCGGTTTCATAGAAATCTAACAAGTAACGCACAGTTGCTCGCTCCTCCACCGAGGCTGAGTATAAAGCCTTGGCTGATGACACTGCTGAGGTTATCTGGCTTCAGTATCTATTGAGAGATCTGTAAATTCTTTCTAACTCTTCTCCTACTATTTGGTGTGATAATCTAAGTGCTACTTACTTATCTGCATATCCTATCTTTCATGCTCGCACTAAACATGTTGAGGTTGACTATCATTTTGTATGAGACAGAGTTGCGAAGAAAGAGATTCAGATTCATTTTATCCCCTTTCACGATCAACTTGCAGATGTTTTTACCAGCCGCTCCCTACTGCTCCGTTTACTGCTTTTCGGTTCAAGCTTCAAGTTGATCCTCCACCCTCAGCTTGAGGGGGCATATTAATGTATATATATAGGAAATATTGTAGGCATACTATATAGAAAATATTGTAGTCATACTTTTGTGTTGTAACCTCACCATTACTATTATATATTTCCCTACACATATATATAGAAAAGATTGGCTAACCAATAGGTTAAGCCTCCCAATTATTCTCAATTATGAATAACAAAATTTATTAAGTTGAAAGAATATTGATTTATTAGAGACAAGAGGAACTAGAAAGCAAATGACTATACGACTAGAAAGTATGAAGAGCAATCTATCACAAGAGTTTAAATTCATATGAATATATAAAAAGTACAATTCTATTCACAATGAGAGTTCTCAATGAGATAAAATTAATCATAGTTACATATTAGTCTTGGATTCGCGTGGAAATATATAAAAAAGAAGTTTTGTCTATACTAGTATTCAATATGTTTTTTTTTTAATCTATATTAATATAGATCACCTGTGTGGTAATAGAATTATATGTTTGGGATTCAAATACCATACCAATATAAATATAGATTATCTTATAGCTAGAAATTATAGCTAGCCCCTTATATTTAATTTTATCCTTTCAAATTATTCAAGTTTTGTTTTTCTATATTTACAATTTTATTTACACCTTTCAAATTTTTCTTGATTTATTTACTTTTTTTTTTAATTTTAAATTCATATTTTTTTATACATCTATTCTTGTATTGTCGTGTGAGTTACTTGGAATAAATATATTTTTTAAAAAGTTTTAAATTTAGAAATATTCTCATTAATTTGATTTTTATATACAAGGTTGCTATTTATCTGTTTTCATTTCTAATTATATATATTTTTTTGTTTAAAGAAGGAAATGAAAAAATTATAATTTAATTAATGAATAGATTGAGGATTCGTGTGTGGAAAGGACGATAACATTGATCTTTATTTTTTGTTTTTCTTTGTATTATCTTTTCTATAATAACTTTTATTATGAGTTATTTAGTTACTAAATAACTAACAACTATTTTTCTATAAAACTATTAATGATTATATATACACGATTCTTCATTGTTTCATAGTCCTGTTGGGGAAATTGGACGTGGATAATTGGTAAAGTCATCGTTAATGTTTGTTCAAGTCCGAGGAAGAGGTTATAATTTTCAATACTTGTATAGATGATTGAGAAGATTATGCATTTCGTAGTCCTTCGAGAGGACATTGATTTGGATCTATGTAATATGAATGGTTTATATATAGGTTGATGAATTGAGGTTTGTTGATATTTTTGAAGTTTATGTTATATTATAGTTTTAAAATTTAATTTGGTATCAATCTAATATTTTTTTTTAAAATTAAAATGATATTATTTTGATTTTTTTTTAAATCTAACTAACTAATGGTTAGATTTTAACCGAGTCATCGAATCAATTGAATTAATCTAAGTTTTTAATTAGATTAAATTAAATTTAAATCAATTCAGATACTGAATCGAATAAATCGCAGGTTGATTCATGCATCAAAGGCGAATATGCAAATGAAAAATTTAGAGGCACCCATTTGCTTTTTAAGGATTTAATTCTATACTAGTATTCAAAAAAGTTTTATTTTGGCCGATAGTTTAATTTAAGCATGTAACCATTTTACAATCAAACAAACGAATTTAAGGAAGCTTTCTATATATTCCATTGTATCATCATCACATCATAGCATCTATAATTACATTAAAAAAAAGGGGATCGTCATTCATGAATGGCAACTCTCAGCAACAAGCGGGGCACCTCCTAGTTCTGATACTGATACAACTGATTAATGCAAGCAGAAAGAGGTCATCTCCTCTATCGTAAGCAGGAAGAAAGAGATTTCCAACTATCGGCAAGGTGATGGAAGCCAGCGTAATTTGATTTTGCATTGGTGCGAACAGAGCTGATTTCATGACTGTGCTCTTTTTCTCCAACGTAGTTCAAATTGATGTTTGACAAGCTAACTCTTTCACAGGGAACAGTCTGGCTGCACTTAATGTTTACTCCAACAACTGAAGTGGATGTTCCTCTAATGTTCTGGTATCGAACATCACTGAGCTTTACCATTGATGCATGCAAAGAGAATTGAAGAAGGCAAATTCAGATTAAACTGATATACTCTAGTACTCCAACTCATGATCGAAGGAGGGAAGCAGCTTGCTAAAGGGGTTGATGTCATAGTAAAAGAAACGAACCAAATCTTTGTTTCCATAGGATTGATCAATAATAACGGGGTTTTCTTAACTCTGTCCTGGAAAAGTATGCCTGAAGCTTGGCTTGGAGGTGATCCTCCATATGTTTTTATTCTGATTCCTCCTCATCCTGGTACTTTCCAAGGCTACCAATACTGTTATATATGGAAATGTAAATTACAAGTTAATTAGCTGCAGGTTGCTATACCAGTTAATTAATTACAAATGCATAATTACTGACTTCAAGTGTGTGTGTGTATGCAGCTGGAACATTGAATAGATAGATACTAATTAATTACCTGATACCATGTCCAGGGCCACAGGTTACATTTCTGATGCGGATATCGGTGCATCCACGTATTCGATACACTGGATTGGATTGGCTTATATGGATTCCATCAGTGTTGGGGCTATCGTCAGGGGCAAATATACAAACATTTTTGGCCTTGATGTTCTGGGACAGAACGATGGATATGGAAACCCATGGGATTGACAGAGGTGATCTGTCTTATAAACCGATTGACTACATGATTGAAATTTGTAGACTGCACCACAAATAAAATAAAATAAAATAAAAAGAAGAATTATTATGAAATTGCGATTAATCCCAACATTCTCTAATTACTAATTAGTTAGTGCATGTATGTCAAGATAGTTTTGTTGCTTACACTAGGGAACTTGGCGCCACCGTCGCTGACATTGTATTTCCAGACAGCATTGCCTTGGCCATCAACAGTGCCGGTACCAGTAACCAGGAAGCCATTGATGTTTTTCAAACAAGATCCAGAAATCTTCTTCGTACATGCTAGGGTCTGGTACAGCTTTCAGAGTTACTGCAATTTGAACCTTAATGGTCCCTGAAAGATAGTTGCCCCTATCAAGAAGGTTCCCTTGG
>Ga0307517_10002159_pt1 | contig 31927 bp, 23 predicted proteins | sample 23_EM_MG_FD_194515 | JGI IMG/M metagenome (GOLD analysis project Ga0307517, IMG submission 194515) | Populus trichocarpa ectomycorrhiza microbial communities from riparian zone in the Pacific Northwest, United States - 23_EM | ecosystem: Host-associated > Plants > Roots > Unclassified | place... | reverse complement strand
GTTACGGTGTCGGACTCTCGGTCAAAGTAGGCCTCGGCTTGCTGGGCTTGTACCTCTGATGGGGAAAGCCTCGGTTAGTAACATCACGGTCTCGTCCCGGTCTCGTCGTCGTCCCAAAAGCCCTTGCGATGGCCCTTTTGTCTGTTGTGGCTAGCCCGCTCGCGATCCTTCTTCTATCCCCCTCCCGGTTCCGTCCGCTGGCACCGTACTGCCCCATAAGCTGGCACCTTACTGCTAATCCTCCTCACCGGCTGGCACCCTACTGCTCCTCACCGGCTGGCACCCTACTGCTACTCACCGGCTGGCACCCTACTGCTCATCATCGTTGGCTGGCATCCCCTCTGCCCGGTGGCTCCGCTCGTCCACCTACCTCTCTCCCTCTTGCGATTTACTCTACGGTCGCAATCCTCGCTTAGGTTACGGTTGATCATGGTATTGCACTGCCTCCTTGGTCTCTCCTCAACGCTGACGCGTCGCCACCCTCCGGTCACTCCCGACCGTTGAGCTGCCACCCCAACCGGATTTCACCGGACGGGTTCTTGGATTTGGCATATTGGCAATAGTAGTTGTATCTAGGCGTTTCTTTGATTCTTTTCTTACTGTTACCAGGGGGCCTGCTGAAGGGTTTGGGTCTCTTTCCTGTATGTTTCTAGGAGTTGTTTCCCTCCGTGTCTGAGGTGCGAGTCGCAGGTGCTAGGTGGGGGAGGTTTCGTCTATGGTCTCGGGGGGTTTGATTTTTCCTATGACGAGGTGAAGCGGGCGGGATGACGTTTGCTTATAGGTTTTTTATCTTCATAGCTAGCGCTGCATGAGTCTTTTGTACCTTTAAACATAATAACGATTTGATTACAAAAAAAAACAAAGAAAAAAAAAAAAAAACGACCAAGAGATAGGATCTTCACGCAACCATCTAAGTACTTTTCTATACTCAAGATATTGCAATACGATTACGCTTTACTTTCTTTACATACACTTCTCCTCTACGAGAGCCTACACTCTAAGAACCTGGAGACTATTGTGATAGTCTAGACAGGTTGCCCGAACATAGGACTATTGTGATAGTTCTATCAAGCACAACAATCCACCCATCTTACTATCTGAAGAGATTGTACCTCTCACGAACCACCCAAGACAAGCAGGCCAGTTCCGTACTATCTGCAGAGATAGTACATCCCTACGCCTTGGTGCAGAACAACGAGACTAGCTTACACAGGAGACGACAGTCGTTGCCTGTTGCATATGTGCTCAACAATAGGATTGTTACAGGTGTAAGAGTTTTGCTGCTAGAAGCCTGGCGGCTATCGCTGCCTTTGTAGCCGCCAGTTCGATTCATGGTAGCGTCATAGAGTTCTGCTGCAGCCACCATCTAGTCCCAGGGATCTTCTGGTCTGAACTGGGGCTCAATATTGCGGCGTAATCTCGAGTCCATAGCTTCGAGGAATCGCTGTTTCTGTGCATAATCTGAGATTAATCCATTTGGAAGAGACCCTTTGAAGTCCGCTAGCTCTCCAGCTCTCTTCGTTATGCGTGCTGGCTGTCCACCTGCTGTCTGGCAGACATTCTGCCACTTGTGATTGGTGTCATCAGTGTTTGTAGAGGCTTCGAATAGCTGCTGAAAGCGGTGTGTCACCTGTGGTAGGGTGAGGTTCTCTTCCTCTGTGTTTAGTGTCTGGAATGCGTTATTCGCTTTCCCTTCTTTGTAAAAGCCATAGTAGTCTGCCACTCCAGGGGAGTCATCATTCAGTCCAGATCTCGCCAGGTATTTCTTGACTGTTCTGAGCCATCACTTGAGTTTGTCTGGTTTGAGGTCTTCTCCTTCACCGCTAAAGAAAGATGGCTTAGGGGGCTTAGGAGGGGGCAACCTGGCCAGACATGAGTCTCCCATAGTGCCTGTGGGTGGGTCTGGGGCTGGAGGTGGTGGATCTGGTCGTTCAGGGTGCTCTCTGACGCTCCTGGATCTTGAGGGTCTTTCTGGTGTGTCTGGGATGAATGTACCAGGTAGTTGTTGCTCTCTATGCTCTGGGGAAGGCCCTCTAGTTGGTGTCTGACTTCCAAAGCCTCCTAGAATGCTGGGTGCTCGCCACCTGCTTGTAGTGGGGCGTTCTGGTGGGCGGTCAGTTTTCGAGGTTTGCTGTACTGCTGCTCTTGCTGCTGCTCTTTCCTCAAGCCGCCGGGCTTCCCTTTGTATGAGTTCCTCAGCTGTGAGGTCGTGGTCTTCGTCTGAATCTGTGTCTAGGTCTCCTTGGAGGTGGTGAGTGGTTCTTGCTGGTGTATGTGCTGAGCCTGGCGTGGGCCCAGGTGTTGGTTCCTGTGTGGTTGGTTCTGGAGTATCGTCTGTAGGTTCTGCTGAAGGACGATTGTAGGCCCTACCTGACCTGGTAACACTTCTGCTCCTGTGTTCTGCTATTGTGAATGTTGCACCTCAGCCGGGAGTTCCATTCCCTGCCACTCCTGCTTCCAACTAGTTATCAACATACTGGAAGGGTCATCAATCCTACCAGGCTGTTCCCAATCCTGAGAACAAAGGGTTTTCACCTGCTGTAGGCAAAAGAATGTAACATGTTTATTCCTGTCTAATGAAAATACAATAGGACCGGCGATAGGCCTGCTAGCGCTGGTGCTAAGGGCGGCTTCCGGAGACCAAAGGCAAGAGATAATAGTTTAAAGACAGATTGGGCTTGGGCACTCAGGGATTGCCGTTCAACCAAGTGTATTCTTAGACTGAAGGTCTGTCAAAGTCTGCTGTCTCCTGCTAGCCAGGAGACTGGTTTAAATACAAAACCCAAGAGCGATAGCCTTCCTGCAATCACGATCATTACCAGTAGCTGCGCACATACCAGAATCCTGTAATCCTGCAAGACCAAAGAAAAAAACAAACAAACAAACACACAGTGCTCAGCCTTCGCCAGTGTTACATGACCCTTCCATACCCGGAATCCTAAATATAAACTTCCAACAAAGCAAACTAAACATAGCAATATGATAGCATAGCCTATCTGACTCAGAGAGAGTGGCGGAGCTGAAATCAAATCAAATAAACCAAATATAAATCCACTAAACATAGGAGATCCTGCACTGCCCGCTCCTGTGTACCGTTACCGGAACATGTACACATGTTACAGGATTCAACTCGGCCGCGAGAGTAGGGCCGATGTGTGAAACATGTTGTGGATTAGGCTACAGAATTGTGTATAATACGCACACGGCTGAGTTGAAGCCAGATGCTTAAGACGGCAATTGCCACTCGCGGGCCCGGATTCAACTTGGCCGCGAGAGTAGGGCCACTGTGTGAAACATGTTGTAGATTAAGCTACAGAATTGGGTATAATACTCAAGGGGCCAAGTTGAAGCCGGATGGGTGAGATGGCAATTCCCATCCAAGTGCCTGGATTCAACTTGGCCACGAGGGTGTAGCCGACCACCCTTAATGCCATATATAAAAATATATACAGGTTATGCTAGAAATCAAGGAGGTGAAAGCAGACGAGGGTAAGAGTCCGTGAAGGGCACCGGCAGAGTGCAGAAGAGGGTAAGAGTCCGCGAAGGGTGCCGGCAGGGTGCTGAAGAGGCTAATAGTCCGCGAAGGTTGCCGGCCGGGGGCGGACGTGGGCAGCAGTCCGCCCACATTGTCGGTATGGTGTTGCAAGCATTATGGTGTGTCGCCGGACGAATCTAGGCCATCGGGCTCCCAGAATCTTGCAGGTATACACGAGAGACCCCAGGACGACAAGAGACCGAAGGTGTGTATTCGGACGGAATCAGGCCGTGACACGTGCGCTCAGTCGCGAGGACGGGAACAAGGGTATTGGGAGGCACCAGGCACAGCACGTGCAATCCTAGGACGCCTGGACATTCAGGACGTTGAGCAGTCACAGGACGCAAAGGCAGATGTTCAGGATACACAGAACGAACGGGGTGGACGCACGCTGTCCTGACGCGGGCACTATGCTTCTGGAGTAAACCTTTTTTTTGCTGTGGTTTAAGAGAATCTTTTAAATATGTTGTATTGAATAGGCCACCAAGTTGAAACTTGTGAGTTAAGGGACAGATCATCTTAGAAAGTGTAGGGCTTCAACTGGGATGCCAGCATTCTGCTGAGGATTAATCCGAAACAAGGCTCTCCTGCGGGGAAGCAAGCCAGAGGAGGCCGTCTCCATGGCAGCTGTGCCAAGCCTCTTGTGAATACTAAGGGAATTATTGAAGTGACAGTAGGATGCAGGCTAAGAAAAAAGCATTGTAGGATGTCAGGAGATGGAAGCGGAGAGATGTTGGTCGCCAGAGGTGGGAGGGTGGTAGAGATGGCTGCCAGAGGTGCACAACCTCAATGTGAAAGAAGGAGGCCAGTAGATGAGAGGATACGGAGGGGGATACAAGTGGGAGGTGCTAGGAGTGGGTAGGGACGCACCAAGTGCATCAGATGCTGTGCAGGAAAAGCAGTGCGTCCGGGCGCACCAGGCGCAAGAGACGAAAAGCAAAAATGGCCCAAAAGATGATGGAGCACAGGACACAAACTGTGCACACGATTTGTCCGGAAGTGGGCTCTCTACATCTTGAGACAAAGTTCTTCTGCTCATGCAGGGAAAGTTGTGGGCCTGAAATCATATCACATAACGTACATATAAATTAAACTAAACATACAAGATCTTGCACTACCCGCTCCTGTGTACTCGTACCAGAACATGTCTACATGATACACATTTTTTCTGAGAAACAAAACGAATGCAATAAAGATACAAGTTTAGGGGGAATATTTGACTGCTCACATATCACACCAGCATATACTATGCTTAGTACTAAATGTAATCAAAGGCAATAACTTTGAGGTTGAGTTGGAGGATTTAATTATGATTACCTGTTACGCTATGTACATATCGATTGATAGAATTGATCTATGGAACAAGCTGATAGAAATAACTCTAGGAACACCTTATATGCTATAAGTAACCCCCCAAGAATCACTCAAGTTAGATCTTTCTAGTCAGTCTTGTCATTTTCCTCTTCAGTTCAACCTGCAATCCATACTATCTACAAAGTGTGTAGAGGGGGAAGGCAAAATAGGAACAGGAAGAAATTAACCAGAACAGATGAAAAAAGATGTGAAAAAAAAACAAAATTCTTGGAAATTTGTTGATACTAGGCATGCCCTAGCTATAGTTTCTTTTTATTTCTATACCCTTCATGCTTTCCTCTGACTGTCCAATCTACTATTCATCTTTTCAAGAGAAACATCCTTCCAAACCCCTGAACTTTCGTGAAAGAAAAGGGGGAACAGGAGTCCACCATTTGCACCAAAGGATCAGGAGAGTGGGAGTCTTTATGAACGATTGCCTTTTCTAAGGGATTACGCAGAACTACAATGTTGATTTTCTTGCTACCTCAAGAGTAGAAAATGACTGGGAACATGTCAGAACAAAAGCTGGCATAAGTGGTGACTGAGACGGTCACGGTCATGATAACTTGGTCATGCTTTTTCTCTATACCCCTACTTTACTATGAGTTTAGCAAGCGAGAAGAAGAGCAGAAATGAAGTAGGGTGTTTTGCACACGCATTACCATTCTCTACAGTATTTTCCTTCTTATGAATAAAATTTAAAAGGGGGAATGGAGGGAAATGAACAGGAAAGGAAACAATATTGGAAAGGTTTGTCAAGCAGGATTGGTTTATGAGTGCTGTGATAGATTACTTTGCTTAGAAATTGTGAATAACTTTGAAGAAGCGCATTGACAACATCAACTAAAGCTTGATAACAGAGTTCAAAGCACTTGCTCAAAAGGTGAACCTTCCATCATGATTATGCCGGTGGCCTAACGGTTTTAGGCTAGTCACCCACCCCGGCGGACTCCCATTTTGAAACCCGTTTTCAATGTAAACTCACCCCTAGTAACTTTGAACACCCTTACCACTTCAAGTACAGGCATTTCAAACAGGAAAGAAGGGGATATTTGGTATTATGCGTGTATCTTGCATATGAAAAGCAGTAAAGGATATGCTATATTGGAGACTGCTTGCCTCTCGGACATAATGCTGTAAAGGACGTATTCCTGGCCAACAGTATTCTTTTATCTGGTTACACACGAGGTCTGTCGAATTAAGCTAGCCAAACAGCTGACGTATTTTATTTTACTTAACGGTTTAGTGCCTGTTTGCCTATAGAACGCCGTCTAGCAGTTCGAGATGGTGCCAACCGTTAAGGTGAGCTTGACTATTAGAGGTGTGCACAGGTTTGAGGGCAAGTAGATTTCCTCAACCAACCGTAGCCTCCCATCTGGCCTCCTGCGGAGTTTGAAACTCACCTCCAATGTAAGGTCGCATTTTGACCCGCTAGCAACAGGAATTTATAATTGTGGAAAATTGCGTATATACTTTTGTACCATCTATGGGAAAAAGATTCCTGTTGAGATTCCGCAGTCTAGTTTTATCACTCGAATTTTAGAACTAGTCCGTTAGGCAGACCGGCCCATATGCACCAGCTTTTAGATTAGTTTGGTTTCCTGAAGAATAGGGACCGAAGTTGTGGAATTTACATCTCATATCTCCCTGGCAGTACATAACTTCGTGCCTAAGTTCTAAGCGAGTGCCTGCATTCTACTATCTACGGTTGAGCTACTAACTTCCCTTCTTTGTTAGTAATCTTGCGAGAAACGACATCATTGGTCTAAGAGGTAGGGCGAGCCATTAGTTGCTGCCACTATTATTGATGTGTCGCTCCAAGTCTTGAGGATACGGCGCTCGGGATTATCTGACTGGACAAAGGGCTCGCTGACAAACTCGAGTGAGAGAGGGTGATCTGGCTTTTCCTCAGCCCCAGGCACTCCATCCACTGTTCCCGCCGTATCGCCCTCTATACCCTCTTCACCAATCCAAAGTCTTCTAAACACCACAGAATGCTGAGATGTCACAATCCCGTGTTGGGGAAAATCAACCCTTTCTATAACAACAATCACTCTTTTAATACTGTGAATAACTCTGGTATTGCTAATAAGAGGGCTTGGATTCTGGCATGGTTATCTCCTCTGGAACCCCGGATACCCCACGATGAGCTTCAAGCCCAACGAGTCGATAATGTGGGAGACTGGCTCTTACCGGCAGAGGAGTATGGGAATTGTGTCGATGGGGTTCTGGGTAGGGAGCTAACTTAGATAGTTCAGCTTTGTTTTATTATGGGTATGCGGGGGTGGGTAAGACCCTCATTACTTAAGAAGCTGTATCCTTGATGGAGCAAAGGTAATGCTAAGAATCTGTGATGCTAGTGCCTTGGTAATAGATAGGTCATGCGACTGGACAGAGGGGCAAAATGTTGGGGTTGCATCCTCTACTTGGACCTCGCCACGCCGAAGGAGCAATCTCCAACGAGCATCAAGAGTTCCCTGATAGAACAGGTTGTTTGTGGACCCGAAGATATTCTAGCACAGATCTTTAAGGCCTTTCGGGATCTGAAGGTCACACGGGGCCGGAGACCGGGATTCGACGAAGTTGTAGAGGTGTTATACAATATCTCTTCCTCACGGCCTACCTTCATATAAATAGCTTCTCACGATGAATTTATGGGCGACTGTCGGACAAGGCTGCTTTATTCACTAGGACAAACCCCACTCAAGTCCCCAAGCACTCCGATATTTCAGGCGGGAAGGTTGCGTGTCAAGGATGAGGTGGACATCTTGCTGGACAAGTTTGTCCGCTACATCCACCAAGGGTGATATCACTTGGCTCCTGCAAGCAAAGCTGAGAGGGATGCAACACAAGACGCGATGGACAAGAGCCTGGAGGACATTATAAAGAGCATTCCGGAGACCGTTTCGGAAATGTAGGTCAGGACCAAAGGGGCTATAAAAAAGAGCTAAACTCTCCGCAAACAGATCTCTTGTCTAAATTCCGGCTGGTATATCTCAATATCAAGATAATCCTACAGGAAACGACACTATATCGGAGGCGAGAGAATCTCAGCATAATGACAAATGGCTTGGGCTTGAGGGATGCATACGACGCAATCGGAGGAAGGATAAAGGCACAGGAAGGGGGTGGAGCAAAACTCGGGGTTGCCGCTCTAGTGTGGGTTTCATGTTCCGAGCAGCCGTTAAGCGTGGATGAGATGTTGCGCACTAGCGATTAGGATAGGATAAACAGGAATTAATACTACCAATCTGCTTTCGATCCGGACCGTGATCGGCTGTTTCAAGGACTTGCGGCGGTTGGGGGGTCATCTATTGTTATTAGGTGTCGATCTTGGAGGAGAGATGAAACAGAGAGGAAGAAGGTTTGGAATGAAGTCAAGGTGGATGGAACTTCTGGGAATCGTATCTCGCTTGCTTGTGTTTCCTATCTAAAGAGATGAACTGGGTTTATATAGAAAGTACAATAGCTTTCCCGCACACTCAACCCCTGGCCCCGGGACAAGGAGAATGTTCTAACAACTTCCCCAGACGGCAAGAAATCATCTGGGGATGGTCCCGCACCGGCGGAATTCCGGTCCTCTCTTTCCGGCATTCTCATATCCTCTCCGCTTTGCTTTCTGATCCTCGTCGTCTGTGTGCGCGCACTCTTCGCTTTAGCATACAACCAGGTATCGTAATCTCCCCTCTTTATTTGATCATGAGTGACAAAGAAACTAGTAACGAGAGGTTAACAAGATAGCAAAAGGTACAAAGGAAATGTTGTGGTAATATTGAATGGAATGATAGTACGATATGATGAAGAAGTGATTGATTGCTTGAGGAAATACTGAGCACACTAACTATCTCAAAGAGAAGGGCGAGCAGCCCTGACTATCTACCATTTGGGAGCGAGACAAATAGGTCGAGCGAACAATAACAATAACAATAAAAGAAGAATGAAGGAAATGCAAGGAGGTATCTTCAATAGTGCCGGAGGTGTAGAGGTATGATAAGGTTTGATGCAAGGAGAAAAAACAAATAGCGTGAGTGACACCACAGTAGTGCCAGAAGTATGTTTCAACAGGAAAGGTGCGTGAGAGCCGAGTGATCGTCGGTGATTTGCAACATCATCCACCATTAAGCTGATCCATTTCACGCCCAAAGAGTGGGTATCTTTCCCGTCATGCCGACTTGTTTGATAGGCTTTACTTTGAAATTGCGGAGACATGTTTAACGTATCTAAATTTCCAACCCATTAAGGTTCATTTGGCCAGCCCCTCCTATGATCTCCGAGGCACCGCTACGACGATATTCTTTGTGTTGGACAACTGACATGCCAATAGAGCTCGCAGAGCTCAGGGGGCACCTTGTTCACGACATTCTTGCTTAATACAATAATAGCATATCAGCCAAGTTACTTTAGGAGTCAACTAGGGAGTATCAATTTCATTCCGTCAAGCCATTTTCTGCTCTAGGTTGTATTTCGTATTTCGGTATTGCAGAAGTCGCAATCGATCTGAGACGAAAATATGAGCTGTAAACTAAAGGGATAGTGGGAGCCTCAGGCCACTCGTGTGGGCTGTGAGGTCTGGGCGTGAAGGAGTAGTAAAAATACTCTCACAAGAAAGGATACACAACCCGATATACCATGCCCTGGCCGCCTTCGAACGGCGCTCTCATTGGCTGCTGAGAGCCGACATGAAGGGGTGGTCAAGCTATTGCTTGTTTGACAATTTGCGAATCTCATGAGCATAGGCAACAGGCGGGGAAAACACAGTGATTAATGAGTCTACTATTTGGAAGGAAAATGTGCAAACCCTGACAGGACTGAATGTGAGTGCCGGACACGACTCTCGCTGGCCGCCGAGAATGGGCACGACGGAGAAGTGAAGCTACATTGCGATGAAAGCTAAGGGAAAGCACAAAAGATGAAGGGAACAAAAGTGAGATCACCATAGACTATAAGCCGAGAAGTCAAGGATGGAGGAACGGTGGACTAGATGGCTGCCGGCTCTCTCTAGCTAAGGACAAGCCAGGAGAGATATCTCCCATCTAACTAACAACAACAGAGCACTCCCGAAACTCAAGGCACTCTAAAGTAACACACCCGGCTAACTAATTCTGATCCCTAATGATCACAAACAATCTAGACTCATCTCGATATCCTATGATCCTACCTAATACTAAGTATCCCCTGCAGGTGTGCCAACTCCTGCATGCCTAGCGGCATAGGGTATGAAAGAAACAATGAAGCCAAATACCCGATACTTCATACCCTATGGCTAAACACATCAACAAAACCATGAAAGAAATATCCTATGCCTAGCGGCATAGGATGTGAGAACAAAAACCCACGGGAAAATACCTAACCGCCGGAAATCCAAAAAGCCGCATGCCCTATAGGCAATCCAACACATTGGAGTAGGAAGACGTTAGCTCAGATAGAGCGGACAATAATGGCCAGACACCGCTCTCGTAAGATGACCTATATTAGAGTGATAAAGTAGTAAAGCTGCTGTTGGGATAGGAAGACGTTAGCCCGATAAGCCAAGTAATGACCGCCGAACACCGCTCTCGTGAGTCACCAGGAGTGGGCATGATGGAGCAGTGAAGCTGCTATTGAAATTGGAAGACTTTACCCCAATAGACCAGATCAGTGCGGCAGAGCACCGCTCTTGTGGGGTGGTGGCTATTGTAAGAGGACAGTAGTGGGACTATTCAAGGCTAGAGGGGCTGCAACCCCCGGCGAGTGGCGTCCTGGAGGTACTGAAAGAATGACTTCCAGCCGGAGGAAGATAATCTCCCGGTAAAGTCCCTAGACAAAAACAGGAAAGGCAAACAGAGAGAAATGATCAAACCGGTGGAAATGTCTTAGCAAAACCTAAGTGGGCAAACGCCGCTCACACTTATAGGAACTGGTAAAGTATCATCAATGTTGATCGCGGAAAACTCTGATGAAAAAAACAGTCCAAGTGAAAAACCTCTATGTCCTGCGTGTGTAGGTAACAAGTAGTCTTCGTCCGTGTTTCCCTGTCTTTGCCTCCACTTAAAACCCCACGATACAACCCGCTGATTACAAATCGCTCCCTGCTCGCGAGTCACAACACCTTCCACCTCCACACTAACTACTAACTAACCAGCTCTCTAGAGCCCATGAGCATAAAGAAATAAAATATCTAGCTAACCATCCGTAGTCCCACTTTTTGCTCCACAGTACTCGTCCCCGGCAGAAGAAACTGAAGATTTGCATCTGAATTTGGTGTGGGCGCTCAGATACGCAAAGGCAATCTGCCATCCAAATTTTTGACCCCTGTTTTCAGGTTCTGCATGCCAGGAACATGTACGACCTCTTTCGTGAACCTTGCCATCTTTACCGTTCAAAATCTTAACAGACACTCCACGGCTATTTCCACCTATCTCCTTGTCTGAGACGATGGAACTTTTTTTTTTTGGATCCCCCATTCTTTTTTTTTCCTGATGTTCTGGATACTACCGGTAAGGCTGGAACGTTCCCGACATAGGCTCCCCTTCTAGTTTTTTCTTATATTCCCCCCCCCCTTGCTTACTACTAGAAGGAACTTCGGTTAAAGTGTAACACCAAGTACTATGGTAGAACCTCTTATATATACTGTACATACCTTATCATTAAAGAGCAGTGATCCCGAGCGACCAGTCCCCCATGATGTTAAAAAATCCTGAGTCGGACCGGTGCAAATCATGGGGGCTGTTAGGTTAAATCTTGAGGCAATCCATGCCAAAGCCGCCCAGTCATTCAAAGTTTTAATACAGACTGCATGACCTGTTGATGCCCAGGTAGCCCACGGATGTCTACGAACACCTTGTAGGGGTTCACCGTTAATCGCTCAAAACAAGAGAATAAAACAACGAGCTTACGGTGCTATACATTTCGCTTAGGACAAATAGATATCATTAACCGATCAGCACCCACGATCTTCATATCCACTCTCTACCTACCCGAGTCCCTTTGCACAACCCACCCCATGGCCCTTCCGGTAAGGTATAAAGACTGCTTAATACCTACTGTCCTCTTGGTAGTATGCCTCTGGCATCCGCTCCTGTCCACAAGATCTGCAACCTTATACTTGTACCGTATACTTTCGGCACACCTGGAGCTCGCGCAATACTTAAGGCATCTTTGTATGCCTACCTAATTAGACTGTCTAAGAGGCTCTATGCTCAACTCAGCCATGCCGTGAAAGAGAGAGCGTGTGAGTACAGATATCGCTAGCAATCGTTCCTCTGGCGCACTCAATAAAATTCCCTGTTGTCACCTGGATAATCTTTACGCTTACACCCATATTCGTCCCCCCGGGATGCCGGCGACAGCCCCGATCCTCCCGGCAATAAATAGATAAAACATTCAAGCGGGTTAATGTGACCCCGGCGGGAGATAAGGCCTTCTCAATACATACAATTCGATTGATATCAGGCTTCCGCTATCCGTGCCCGCGGACGAACGATTCGACAGGCGGATGAAAAATAAAATATCTGTTTGACTTACAAGTGCCAATAGCTCTCCGTGTATCTGCCCGCAAGGGGCTCGAGAAACGTTTCTAGGTGTTAGGAAACTCGCTTACAAAATCCTACAAATATGCCCTGATCCCGGGGCACGTAACTGAAGACCCTAAAATCGACTTCAGCTTACCTCAAGGCAAAAAGATATTACTGTAGATGCATCCCTCCCTTACTATGGAGGTACAGGGCCTAAGTTTTGTGGGTTCCACAAGCGAAGTTTACTCCCCACGCCCCTTGTGGAACCTACGAGTATCGTACTAGTACAAGGGGGTGAGCATTAATGAGGCGAACTCGAGTTTTTACCGGCTAAAAGTACGTATGTGTAACATTATGGATAGCTAATCTTAGCTCCATTTTTCGTGGTGGAAAAAGTTGAGGCGAACTCAAACTCGATGGGTTGACGACATTGGAATCCTTGATTGGCTGATTGGTCCAGAAGCCAATCGGAGTTAGTTTCGCTTCACTTACCCTTAACCCCCGGTCTAGCACAAGTACCTCCGTAGAAAGCCGCCTCACATAATTATCTGCCACGGCTGGCCGGGCGGGTCGCTTTTTCAGTCTTTTTTCAAATAGTCGGCAAGCCCAAGGATTCTCGTGAAATATAAGGACAATATTACTTTGAGAGGTGCCGATACATTCTCCTCTAAATACAAGTACCGCATTTTCTGAGCTATTCGCCTGCCTCTAGTGCAAGTACTGTACCGTATCCACTGATGAAATTCGCAAGTTCAAGTTGGTCTGAAGCAGCCAATGAGAAATACCATCTGAAGCCTAATTCTGCTCTCTAACTGGGCCGGAAATAACACATCCTGGGAAGGGGATAGCAAGTTTTATCAGTAGAAACGGTACAGCCTCGTTCGCAAAGTTCTCGCTGATCGGTAGGTATCTTAGTAAAAGTCTGGGGACAACTCATGTACCGGTACAAGAATTTGCACTTCAGGTTTTCTGCAGGCACTTGTACCAGTACATTTGTTACTGCCAATATTTTTCCCTGGTATGATACCTCTTGATCAGCGAGAACTTTGCGAACGAGGCTGTACTTGCCCGTTGAAATAAAGTGGGTGCTGATGCAAACATCCAATACAGTGAGGAATAGGTCAAAACAAGCATTTTTAGGCCATAAAGAGTTAAGCGACAGCGTTTTATTGCCAATTTGAGACAAATCACAATGAAAAACTCTGATTTCAACATTACTACTCGCCGTGGCGTGAAGTTTGTGAAATGGACCGGGCTTGCATGGAGGCGCACAGTGGTGAAAATAGCCACTAAAGAACTCCGAAAGCAGTTAGTTTAGAATAAACAGCCCTGTGACTAAGCCCGGTCCATTTCACAAACGTCAAAACAACGACGAGTAGCGGTAGGCGAATTGAGCTCACTGGCGGGGGAGAGATATTTCATGCTACAAGTTTTTCTTGAGCCAGGCACCGATCACCAGGTGCATTGAAAGTTCCTTTCCAGAGACTCCGAGATACCGGTACCCCGATCTCTTGAATCCAGCGATTTCTAGAGTGCTAGCTTATCGGAGCACCCCTACTTTGAGGAGGTCTACGATATGTGGCATGTAACCTGTCAGTTTGTCTTCGCTTGTTGCAATATAAAAACGCCACAAGATTCACATCAGCCAGGTGTTGTTGCCTTACCTACATGCCAACTAAACCCGTCACCCACGACATCCCCCCGTTCAAACCCCAAGGCTGTTCTGAGCGCCCTGAATGATGTCATATAGATACCGTACTGGCCTAATGCTGAATTTTTTGAAGGCTAGCGTAGTGGGCTCTCTGCTGGTGAGGTGTGGTGATAATGCAAATACAGGAGTTCTTTTGTCTAATAATTTATATGGATTGATGTTGACCTTTGGGAGTCTATATTTAGGGTGGGGTGCTAGCTCTGCTTCTTGAAAAATTATGATTCAGGTGACCCCCATTAGATCCCTGTCTTGTTACCCCGATCGCAGGCACTTCAATACGACCCCGTAACATTTCTACAACGATTAGGAGCACCAGGAATCTGCCATCCCGCAGAACAAGGAGCGGATCTTTTCAAGCACCTAGTTAACGGGCTTTTGGATGAAAACTCATACAAAAAAGATTGCCTCTTTTTTCTCTCCGAGACTTAGCCATTACAGAAGTCCGCTCAAGCTACTACCGTGGCGCCATATTGTTTTCGATCCCGACATCTGTATTGCGACGGCGAGAGCTTGTGTTGTACTGGAAGATAAGGATGGCCCCGCTCTTCAGCCTCAGGATCTCTATCAACTGACTACCATACTCAAGAACCCATCCTCCAAATCCTCCCCAAATATCGCCCCCCGAAGAGCAACGAAAAAGGAGAAATGTCACAATCTCGGGCCGGGGAAGCTAGCAACTCTTTCAATAACAACATCAACTGTTTCAATACCGTGAATTACTTTGGCAGTGTTGACGAGACGGCTGAGAGGGCTGAGCTTCTCGCATGGTTGTCTCCGCTGGACCCCTGGATACGACACGACGATATTAGAACCAAGCGCGTGGAACATGTGGGAGACTGGCTCTTACGAACAGAGCAATATCGGAACTGGTTCGACTGCATTCGCGGTGGGGAATCCGATAATTCGGCCTTGTTCTGCTATGGAGATCCGGGGGTCGGCAAAACCTACATCACGTAAGGAAGCACATCCCACATAACGCAAAGCTGTTACTAAGAAACTGTGATCGTAGCTCCTTGGTAATAGATAGCATATGCGATTGGGCAATGGGAAGAAATACTACAGTTGTGTGCTTCTACTTCGACTTCGCCGCCCAGAAGGAGCAATCCCCAACTGCCGTTCTCAGTTCCCTCCTCCAACAGGTTGTTAGAGGACTCGAAAAAATCCCGGCAAATATCGTCCAGGCCTTTCGAGACCAGAAGGCCACTGGGGGCCGGCGATTAGGGCTCATTCAAGTTGTAGAGATGTTACAAGATCTCTCATCCTCACGACGTACTTTCATATGCATTGATGCTATAGACGAATGCATGGCCGGGCATCGGGGAAAGTTTCTTGAGTCGCTAAAGCAAATCCTGAGCAAGTCCCTAAACACGCGGATTTTTCTCGCAGGCAGATTGCATGTTTTGGATGAGGTTGAGAAGTATCTTGCTCAGAGTGTAGCGGCCGTATCCACAATGACTACTAGGGATGATATTATTAGATTCCTCCGATTCAAACTGAAAGAGGATATAAGACCGGACGCGATGGACAAGAGCTTGGAGGAGGAGATTATGGAGACAATTCCGGCGACGGTTTCAGAAATGTAAGGCGCAAGCGCACTGTCGAAAATATGTTAGGTTGCGAGCTGACAGATCTGTCTCTAGATTCCTGCTAGTATCTCTGAATATCGAGGCGATCCTACAGGAAACGACCCGCCACCGGAGGCGAGCGAAACTCAATGCAATGGCAAATGGCTTGGGCTTACGGGATGCATACCACACGACGATACAACGGATAAAGGCGCACGCAGGGAGTGAAGCAAAGCTCGGGATGGCCGCTCTAATGTGGATTTCGCATTCGCGGAGACCATTGAAGGTGGACGAGATATGTCACGCCCTAGCTGTCGAGATAGGATCTACCGATATTAATACCGACAATGTGCCTTCGATTCGGACAGTGTTAGACTGTTGTCAAGGACTTGTAGCCGTCGATAAAGGGTCTTCCATTATTAGGCTGATCCATTCAACGCTTAAAGAGTATCTCTCCCGCCATGCCGACTTGTTTGACAGACCTCACTCGAAAATCGCGGAGCTTTGTTTGACATATCTCAATTTTCAGACCATTAAGGATCTTTCGGTCGGTTCTGCTCCAGACCCAAATACACCTTTCCTCGAATATTGCTCTTTTCATTGGGGAACCCATATGCGAATGGGGCTCTCAGATCACTCAAGAGAACTTGCGCTAAACCTCCTTAATCAATATGATAATCACATAGCCGCCGAATTGCTTTCGAAGTCAACTTGCGGGCGGCGCCTTAGGTACAAAGGGCCGTTTTCTGCACTACACTGTATTTCGTATTTCGGCATTGCCGAAGTTGCAATTGATTTGATAAGAACGAAAAGATGGGATCTGAACGAACGAGATAGTGTGGGCCTGACGCCACTCATGTGGGCGGCGAGGTGCGGGCGTGAAGAGGTGGTGAAAGTACTTTTGGAACAGAAGGAGACACTGCCAGATATTCGGGACGGGCTGTACGGTCAGACAGCGCTATCGTGGGCTTCTAGGAGTGGGTACGAAGGGGTAGTTAGGTTGTTTCTTGGCCCGCTATTTGTCAATCCTGGGAGAATAGGCCGCTGGAGGGGAACACCTCGAGTAATGCGCCTACTATTCGGAAGGAAATACATAAATCCTGGAAAATCAGACAATTACCGCAGAACTCCTTTGTCCTTAGCCGCTAGGGATGGACATGATAGTGTAGTTGAGCTGTTATTGGGACGGAAAGAGGTCAACCCCGATCAGCGAGACAGGAACGGCCGAACCCTTCTCTCGTTGGCGGCTGGGAACGGGCGCGACGGAGTAGTGAAGCTACTCTTGGGACGGAGAGAAGTTAGCCCCGATAGACCAGACGATAGTGGCAGGACACCTCTCTCTTGGGCGGCCAAACACGGGTCTGACAAAGTAGTGGAGCTGCTTCTGGAACGGGAAGACGTTATCCCCGATAGGCCGGACAAGAACAACCGAACACCGCTTTGGTGGGCCGCCTGGAATGGGCGAGTTGGAGTAGTGAAGCTGTTGTTGGAAAGGGAAGACGTTGACCCCAGCGCGCCAGATAATGACGGCCAAACACTGCTCTCGTGGGCCACACGGAATGGGAGCGTTGGTGTAGTGCAGCTACTTTTAGGGCGGAAAGATGTTGGTCACAATACCCTAGACACCAATGGCCGAACAGTTCTTTCATGGGCAGCCAGGAATGGGCATGATGGAGTAGTGAAGATGCTGTTGGAACGGGAAGGCATTAGTCCTGATAGGCCAGAAAATGATGGCCAAACACCTCTTTTGTTAGCTATCCGACATGGGCATGATACCATAGTGGAGCTACTGCTCGAACGGGAAGACGTTAACCCAAACAGCCGAGATTATGATGGCGAACCACTACTCCTGTGGGCCACCAAGAATGGGCGTGTTGGAGTTGTGGAGCTACTTTTGGGCCGGAAAGAGATTGACCCCGATACGCCGGATAGCAATGGCCGAACAGTCTTCTCCTGGGCCGCCAGGAATGGGCATGATGGAGTAGTGAAGCTGCTGTTGGAACGGGAAGACGTCAACCCCGATCGGCAAGACAAGGACCGTCGAACACCTCTCTCGTTGGCCGCTGGGCATGGGTATGATTATATAGTGAAGCTTCTCCTGGAAAGGGAAGATATTAGCCTCGATAAGCCCGATATCTATGGCCAATCCCCGCTCTCTTGGGCCGCCAGGAATGGGTGTGACAAAATAGTGGAGCTATTACTGGAAAGAGGAGGCGTTAACCCCAACTGGCCAGACAAAGAGAGACAAACCCCTCTATCCTTGGCTGCCAGGAATGGACGCTATGAGGTGGTGGAACTACTTTTGAAACGGGGAGACGTTGCACCCAATAGGCCAGATAGTGGTGGCCGAACACCTCTATCCTGGGCCGCTGTAAATGGATGTGATAGAGTTGTGGAGCTACTTTTGGAACGGCAGGACGTTAGGCCCGATAGACCCGACAACGATGGCCGAACACCCCTCTCCTGGGCCGCCCAGAGTGGGAATTATGGAATAGTGGAGCTTCTGTTGGAACAGGAAGACGTCAGCCCACATCTGCCAGACATGGAGGGCCGAACACCGCTTTGGTGGGCGGCCCAGAATGGGAGTTGCGGACTAGTAGAGCTACTCGAGGCCCGAACGGATGAAATCACCAACCTAGTATCGAGCCCTTCAGATATAACACCCGCCCCCCCTCCATGGTGCATCCTTCTCTAGCCACTCACCCTTTTCACAACATTAGGAAACACTTTACAACTATTACTTACTACCACCACCTCCGGTTCTCACTCAATTCCCCAGAGCGATGGGACTATCTTGTGGATATCACCATTTCTTCCCACCTGAAATGCCGACTGGGCTGGCAGAGTCTATGCCGTCAGGACGGAGATGTATCTCGGAAGCACCTTCCCTGGTGTAATTTCCCTTTACCTTTTTCTAGAGTTTCATTGACCAAATTTAGAAAAATTTTCAGATAAGCCGCCTTTCAGTGTTCTTGCATTTTTCCATTCACTTGCTTAATGGCGGAACGGACTTTTTTTTGGAATGTAGCGTTGTGACAATATTCACTTTGGGGATGTCTCATCCTATCTTTCATGTACAGTAGAACGAAAAACCAATCCAACAATCTTGAGGATATAATCAGGTCTATTGCATTCCGCCCCTCTTCTTGCTTACCTGTTCCCCCCTCCCGCTAGGGCGGCATTTTTAAAACCGGTTAGAATAGCCTAAGGAAGTGAGGGCTAAAAAAACAAATATAGTCAACGAAAACTTGAGACCTGGTAGGAAATTCCCGGGAAAGCGTTCTGCGAGATGTCCTCATTTTCCTGAGATGGTGTGCTGTTGGGCTGCATGTTGAAGACAAGCCGCAACAATGTTCCCAGCCGTCCAGTCCGTCTATCTTTGGGGTAGGACGGGGCGGACTACGGCTCACCGTCGATCCTTTGAGGGGAGGTAGGACGGACTACCCCTAGGAACATGAGGACCGGACAGACTACAGACTATAGTTCTATAGCTTGGGCATCCGGTACCAGCCCAAATTAAAATCACGCACCTCCGAACGATTCATTATAACATCATGAGACATCACTCGTGCTGTCCCCACCGTCCCCTACTGTCCCCCACTATCCTCTGCCGTCTATGACTACCCCCAGCCGTCTTCCGCAGTCCCCTGTCGTCACATTCTGTTACCTGCTGTCTTTTCTCGTTCCCCCGCTGTCCCCCCCCCCACAGAACACACATGTCTCACCCTGTACTGCCCGCCCTATTGCCCAAGGACTGCCGTCCTGCACTTTAACCGCCCCGGATGGACTGTAGGGGCTATAGCCCTAGTGGTTGGGCCTCCTTGGCTGGCCCAAGTTGAAATCATACACCTCCGAGGAAAACATTATCGCATCATGAGTCATCACTCGTACAATCCCGGGCCACCCCCCACTTTCTCTTGCCGTCCCTCACTCTCCCCAACCGTCCTCTACAACCCCCGGCCGTCTACGCCTACCTCGAGCACAGATTTCTCGCCCTGTAGATATCAAAATAAAAATATTTTCCCAATTCTTGACAATGGGGGGTTGCATAAGCGGGATCAAGTATGGTGCAAATAGGCCTAAACCGGGTCTTTCAAATGGGCTAAATGCGATTCCGAACTAGTCAACCGCAACAAGGAATTTCGTATAAAAAACCCCCCGAGATGAAGCTACTTCAGTGGACAACGGGCTAGCGGTTTTTTGTATTTAATTTAAGGTTGTAGGCAAAAGTAGTTCAAGATTAAAAAGTGAAAATTTTGGCGAGAGCGAAACAAGTGATAGAATATACAGCCGCGTTCGCAAAGTTCTCATACCCACCCGAGTACCTCGAGTAATTAGAAACGCTTTACTAACCATCTCCCTTGATTATTCGGTATAATAAATGGTGACAAGGGTTTACAATGCCCCTAGAGGTATATCCGAAAAATAGTTATCAGAAGGCTTCTTGTTGTCCTGTTGTTGTAAATAGGTATTGTTCTAGAGGTACAAGGAGGGGTATGAGAATTTTGCGAACGCAGCTGTACATAGTACCATACCAAAAAATACTGAGGAGTGTGGATGACTAAGCCATCATGATGACGGACAAAAACAAAGTGATGAACACAAAACTTTGGTTTTTGCTTAAAGCCAATTTTACAGTACATAAAGAAGACGGTTTAAATGATTTCCACCTCAATCACTATACTGCTCGCTGTCTGGAGGTGTTCCATTTCACTTTCCTGGGGTGTCTTGGCAGATATTGGCTTAACTCCGACTGGTTGCCACGGAATTCCCGTTCCACCGGAGGGCTCACCTTTACGCACTTTCCACCGTAGCATCAAGGAGGCTACAAGCCGCCACTGCAGCGCATCAAGATTATTCCTACAAACCTCTCTTGGCCGATGCACGAGAGCCCAGAAGCGGCCCGGCCACGTCTCAAATTGTCTTTGATTATGAGTATAGTGTATTCATATATCTCCCTGGATATATCAAGCCTCAGTCTCAGCCAACGCAGTGTCCCCAGATGCCTAAGGGCCCCCGGGGCCAGACGGGGGGGGCTGGCAAGAGCTCCAGAGGAGACTGGACTTTTGGTATCAGAACAAAGAAGGTATCGGGAGAGTATGGCGAGCAGCACCATTTTCAACAGTTCTTCACGGTCCGGGGCCCCCATATGGCCCGACAGGGCGACTGCCGAGAGCCCTGGAGGGGACCGGATGGAAAGGGGATGGCAGTACTCTTCCTGGAAACCTCAGGGCGGTCGTCATTACTAATGGTGGCGGGCCTTGCAAGTATAATGTAAGACGAATTAGCGTAGAGAACAATGGGGGACTGCGGGGGAGTGTGGGGAACCACCGAGAGCTGCAATCAAAGTTTTTTGCGCCTTTCAATAATTTTGTGTGCCAAGTAGAAGTAGGTGCTCGTGTAAAAATCAATAAAAGAAGTGTTAACCTATTATAACCACTAGAAGGAATGGACTCTTATTGGATACTGTCCCTCCCAATATCACGTGATTACCAGAGGTGGAAATTGTTGTTGAATCGCCGGCGCTTTGTCCGTGGCTGGCCATCGGACATCTCTCCCATTGACACCCAAGTACACAAAATGGAATATCCTAGAAAGAAATCGGAGGAATGACCGTGGTCATAAGGACACGGTGAGAGGTGCGGAGAGCGGGGTAAAAGTACGGAAAGCAATGCGCGGAATGAAAGGAATAGGGATTGCGTGATAACTGCTGGAGATGGTGTGCGAATACCTCGAAGACCTATCAATGTAGTCCAATAGTTTTTTGTATTTAAAGATCCCATCTGGGGACGATTGTTGGAGGGCTAGGTCACTGAATTATACATCTGTCTTTGATATACTTGTCTCGTCTTCTTCTATACGTTCCGCATGCGAATTGGACACATCTCGACTCTCAATTTTGTCAGAAATTGCATCGCAAATTTAGTGGACTGTGAGAATAACAATGAGGAACAAAATCCGTTTCCACTGTTCATGAAATCTTCTCGTGCACAAGAACCTGCGATAAAGAAAGTCTTTCACAAAATCAACCATTGTGATGCTACAACCCCAGCATCCATGATAGCCACTGAGTTGCATTTCATCTCCGGTTCCATCAATCCAAACTGGGTTACGGCAGAAGAAAGAAAAGCGAATGACAAGGGAAAACACCCAAAACAAACAAACAATACGGTAAACATAATTGTAATGAGTAAAAAGAATAAAAAATGATAGGAAAAAAATGAGTGATCCCCAGTGATTCCCAAAACCAAGGACAACAGGAGGGCTGCGGGGATTACAGGACGGCTATTATAGTATGAAAAGTTTCCCCCGGGGAACGGTGGGGCCATAGTCCTTAGCAGTAGGTTGTAGGGCAAGTTTGGAAAAAGACTGGACGGGACCACATAATATCGTCCGTCCTCGCCCTGGTCCAGGATGGACAGACTGCCCCGTTGAGAACACTGGCTTGGTGGCTGGAGGTGTCTGGTGGTCGGGGGTGTGAGGACAAACAGATGACACCCACCAATAGCAGTCTCCTGTCTCTCCTCCTTCCGAATTTTCAAACCCGCCTCACATTCTGACTGGCTAGAAACAAGAATTTTAAAAAGTAGAAAGTTGGGTACTGTATACTTTCGCACTATCTAACGGAAAATGATGCCTGCTGAGACGCCACCGTCTAGTTTTATCACCCAAATTTTAGAACTGGACCCTTGGGTGGACGGGCCCATACACACCTGTCTTTACATTAGTTTGGTTTTTTGGAGAATACCAACCGAAGTTGTGGAATTTACATTTCATACCCTTCCTGCAGTACATAATGTTAGTGCCTAAGTTCCAAGTGAGTGTTTTCGTCCTACTGTCTACTACTGTGTGACCGGTTCCCCCACTTTGTGGGCAGTTTTGCGGGAAACGGCATCTTTGGTCTAAGATACAGGACAAACGATCAACTGCGACCGCTGTTATACCCGGAGGACAAAGGTGGATGAGTTTTTGTGCAACGGAACCATGGCTAAATAGAAATCTTCTCATTCGGAATAAAACATACTAAGCACCACAACCACGCCTTTACGGTCCCCCGGCACGGAGTCCCAGCACGCCCAAGTCAAGTCTCTCTTAGAACTCACAGTCCCAGTAAAGAAGATGGAGTCTCTTGCCAAGCTTCCGGTCATATGCACAACAGCTCTATCTCAGTTGATGGTAGCCGCCGGGTAACCTAGGTTGTGGCCTGCGGTGGACCCACTCTGCTGTGATAGACTCCAGCCTAAATCCACCTTTTAAGACAGAATTCGTGCCAGGTGGGGTAAGGCCTTTGCATCCTTCTCGGTATCCTTTCTTTGGAGTGTGCTGGTATGCCGCGCGGCGGGCATCGGAGAGGATTCTTGTCTTGCGGGTTTTGGGGTGATCTTTTTTAGCGATGGTTGCGTTTCACAAAAACTCATGCACTTTTGTCCTCCGGGCGTATGGTGTGTCGCAGAACCAAGCCTTGCGGATCAGCCTCGGGCTGGAGCCGATTGGGCAAGGTGCTCGCTAACGAAACTCTGTGAGAAGGGGTGACCCTGGATTTCCCCAGCCCCAGGCACTCCACCCACTTGCCCCGCAGTAACACCCTCTATACCCCCTTCATAAAATTCACAACCTTCCAAACACCACAGAGTGCAGAGATGTCACAATCCCGTGTTGGGGGAAATAGCAACTCTTTCAATAATAACCACAACTCTTTTAATACCGTGAATAAATTTGGTATTGCCGACGAGAAGGCTAAGATTCTCGAATGGTTATCTCCACTGGAACCCCGGATACGCCACGATGATATCAGAGCCCAACGAGTCGAGGATGTGGGCGACTGGCTCTTACGGGCAGAGGAGTATCAGAATTGGGTCGATGGAGTTCCCGGTAGGGATCCCAATAATTCGGTCTTGTTTTGCTACGGCGATCCGGGAGTGGGCAAGACCTACATCACGTAAGAAATCACATCCCCCATGAAGCAGGGGTGATGCTAAGAAGCTGTGATGCTAGCTCCTTGGTAATTGACAGGTTATGCGACTGGGCAAAGGGGAAAAATGCTGCCGTTGCGTGCTTCTACTTCGACTTCGCCACCCAGAAGGAGCAATCCCCAACGAGAATCCTGAGCTCCATCCTAAAACAGGTTGTTGGCGGACTCGAAAAAATTCCTGCGAAGATCGTCGAGGCTTATCGAGACCAGGAGAAGGTCATCGGGGGGCGAATACTAGGGCTGGGCGAAATTGTAGAGATGTTACAGGATGTCTCGTCATCACGGCCTACCTTCATATGCATTGACGCTCTCGACGAGTGTATGCCGGAGCATCGGACAAAATTTCTTGATTCACTCAAACAAATCCTCCACAAGTCTCCAGCGACTCGGATATTTCTGGCCGGAAGGCTGCATGTCCGAGATGAGGTGGAGAAACACCTTGCCGGGGAGGTAGCGGCTCTGTCAATCACACCTACTAAGGGCGATATCATTCGATTCCTGCGAGCGAAAATTAAAGAGGATACAGTACCAGACGCGATGGACAACAGCCTGCAGGAAGACATAATAAAGAACATTCCCGAGACGATTTCAGAAATGTAAGCAAGGCGCTGGGGCACTAGCGGAAATACGTAAAGCTAGGAGCTAACCTGTCTGTGCCTAGATTCCTGTTGGTAGCTCTAAATATCAAAGCGGTCCTGCAGGAAACGACACTACATCGAAGGCGAGAGAAACTCAATACGATGACAAACGGCTTGGGCTTGGGGGGTGCATACGATGCAACCATAAGACGGATAAACGCACAAGAAGGAGATCGAGCAAGACTTGGAATGCAGGCTCTAATGTGGATTTCACATTCAGAGCGGCCATTGAATGTGGATGAGATCTGTCACGCCCTAGCGGTCGAGATAGGATCAGCAGGCATTAATCCCAACAATATTCCTTCGATCCGGACAGTGTTAGGTTGTTGTCAGGGGCTTGCGGTCGTCGATAAAGGGTCCCCGACTATTAGGTTAATTCATTTCACACTCAAAGAGTACCTCGCCAGTCGTGGAGACTTTTTTGACAGACCTCACTCGAAAATAGCCGAGATTTGCCTCACGTTTCTCAATTTCCAGGTTGTTAAAGACCTTTCGGCCAGCACCTCTCATGACCCAGAAAGCCCACCCTTACTGAGGTACTCTTCTTTGTATTGGGGAACCCACATGCGAATGGATCTCTCGAATCACGCTAGATACCTTGCGCGTGATCTTCTAGGACAATACGATAATCATGTATCTGCCGAATTGCTTTCGAAGTCGACCGGGGAGTGGCGCTTCAAATACGGCAAGCCATTTTCTGCACTACATTGTATTTCATATTTCGGCATTGCCGAAATTGCAATTGATTTGATAAAGACGAAAAGATGGGATGTAAACAAAAGAGATAGTGCGGGTCTGACACCACTCATATGGGCTGCAAGGTATGGGCATGAAGATGTTGTAAAATTACTCTTGCAACAGAAGCATACGCAACCCGATATGCCGGACACGGAATATGGTCAAACAGCACTTTCATGGGCTGCTGGGTGTGGGCATGAAAGTGTAGTCAGACTATTCCTTGGCCCGCTAGTTGTCAATCCTAGGAGTATGGGCCGGAGATGGGGGAAAACACTGCAAATAATGAGTGTATTATTTGGAAGGAAATACGTCAACCCTGATAGGCCAGGCAATGGCGGACAAACGCCGCTCTCGCTGGCTGCCCGGAATGGGCATGAAGGAGTAGTGAAGCTACTACTGGGGCGGGAAGATGTTAGCGCCCATACGATAGACAATATTGGCCAAACACCGCTCTCTCTGGCCGCCCGGAATGGACATGATGGAGTATTGAAGCTACTGCTCCAACAAGAGCACGTTATCCCCGATACGATTGACAATCATGGACAAACACCGCTCTCGCTGGCCGCCCAGAATGGGCGCTATGGAGTAGTGAAGCTACTCTTGGAACAGGACAACGTCAGCCCTGATAGATCAGAAAAAAGCGGCCAAACACCGCTCTCGCGGGCCGCCTCTAATGGGCATGTTGGAGTAGTGAGGCTACTGTTGCAACGAGAAGACGTTAGCCCCGATAGGCCAGAAAATGGCGGCCAAACATTGATCTCGTGGGCTGCCCGTAATGGGCGTGATGGAGTAGTGAAGCTGCTGTTGCAACGGGAAGACGTTACCCCCGATAGGCCGGACAACCGCGGCTTAACACCACTCGCTTGGGGGGCCCGGAATGGGCATGATGGGGCAGTGAAGCTACTGCTTGGGCGAGAAGATGTTAACCCCAATACGACAGACAATAACGGCCAAACACCGCTTTCTTTGGCAGCCCAGAATGGACACCATGGAGTAATGAAGCTGCTGTTGGGACGGGAAGGCATTAGCTCCGATAGGCCAGACAATGATGGCAGAACGCCACTCTCGCTAGCCTCCGAAAATGGGAACGATGGAGCAGTGCGGCTACTGTTGGAACGGGAAGACGTTAACCCCGATAGACCTGACAGTAGTGGCCGAGCGCCCCTCTCGTGGGCCGCCTGTAGTGGGCACGATGGAGCCGTGAGGCTAATGTTGGAACAAGAGGACGTTAGCCCTAATAGGTCAGACAAAGGTGGTCAAACACCGCTCTCATGGGCGGCCCGGAATGGTCACGATGGATTAGTGGAGCTACTATTGGAACGGGAAGACGTTAGTCCTGATCTACCAGACAATGAGGGCAAAACACCACTCTCGTGGGCGGCCTGGCATGGGCATGACCGGATAGTGGAACTACTGCTAGAACGGGGAGATGTTAGCCCCGATATACCAGACAATCGCGGCCTAACACCGCTCTCGTGGGCTGCTTGGCATGGGCATGATGGAGTTGTGAAGCTATTATTGGGGAGGGAAGACGTTGGTCCCGATAGGCCAGATAATGATGGGAAAACACCGCTCTCGTGGGCCGCCTGGTATGGGCGCTATGGAGCTGTAAAGCTACTGTTGGGACGGGAAGACGTCAGCCCCGATAAGCCGGACAATCACGGCCTAACACCACTTTCGTGGGCTGCCCGTAATGGGCGTTATGAAGTAGTGAAGCTATTCTTGGAACGGGAGGACGTTAGCCCTGACAGGCCAGACAATAGCGGTCGAACACCGCTGTCCTGGGCCGCCCAGGATGGGCTTGACGCAATAGTGGGGCTACTGTTGAAACGGGAAGAGGTTAGCCCCGATAGGCCAGATAATGATGGCAAAACACCGCTCTCGCTGGCTGCCCGGTATGGGCACGTTGGAGTAGTGAAGCTATTGCTGAAGCTGGAAGGAGTTTTCCCTGATAAGCCTGACAATTTCAACAAAACTCCGCTCTCGTGGGCAGCCCAGTATGGGCGTTACGGAGCAGTAAAGCTATTGTTAGAACGGGAAGACGTCAGCCCCTATAAACCAGACAATCGTGGAAAAACTCCGCTTTCATGGGCTCTCTTGCATCGGCACAAGGGGATAGTAAAGCTACTCAAAGCTCGAAACCCTGCAATGCCTAGAGTGGTATAAGACCGTGGAGGTATTCCCTCTTTTACAGCATTAGGGGATACCGGCCAGCTCTTCATACTATTCTCTCCCCTTGTTCCCGTTTCACCATTCAGGGTGGTGGGATTGCTCTGTAGACATTGCCATTTGACAGCAATGGATATGTCAAGTCAATATGCCGCGTTTACCCTAAGGAGAATATATATGATGCAGGTAGATTTACTTTCTTGATTCCCTTCTTTCTTTTCTTCCTGCTGGCGTTTCAGGGACTCCGTTTACAATTTTTTCTCGGATAGGCCCTGCTTTCTACTATTCTAGTGTTTACCATTTCTTTACTTGGAATTAGAGATTGAGTTCAAATGTACCATATATTATTGTGGCAGGTTTCTCTAGATGATCTCTTAAGTTTGTTAATTCTATGTAAATACTGTGCCACGGGAAAAAAGCTGTAATGATCCAGAAGACCGAATAATATCTATTGGACCCGATTTTCCTTCAGACCTATCACCCCCCACCCGCCACCAATGGTCGTTTGTTGAAATAATGAATTGGATAGAGTGGTTTAGTTTTAGTTGATATAGGGCTGTGTCTTTATGTGGTGTTAAAAGTGGAGGGCGATGAGCAAGGTTGTGCTGCGGTCCATTGAGGGCGCATAGTTGATTTTGTTGATAAACAATAGATTCACTTTTTGATTGCCCTATTCATTGTTCTGAGCGTTTATGGACTTAATTTATGGGTTTTTTTTTTCAGATAACCCCGCCTGCCACTGTTCTTATACCTTTCCATTTCTTCCTTAATCAGTGTTCCCAACCGTCCGGGGGCACTGTCAAGAGCCCCGGACGGGACGGGACGGCTATCTGTAGTGCGTCCGGGGCGGCCTAAGTGCAGGACGGCAGGTCCCACAGGGTGAGACATTTTAGTTCAGGGGAGGGGGTGGACGGCGGGGGACTGCAGGGAACGGCAGGGGACTATTGAGGACGGCCGGGAAAGGGTGAGGATGGCCAGTGACGGCAGGGGACGGCCGGGGACTGCAAGAGTGATATCTCATGATGTGAAAAGAATTCGTTTGGAGGTGTATGATTTCAGCTTGGCTAGTATAGGAGGTCCCAGAGACGGGACTACAGTCCCCTATAGTCCGTCCGGTCCTCACCTTCCCGGGCGTAGTCCGTCCTAGCACCCCTAAAAAGTCGGAGTATGAGCCGTAGTCCGTCCCGTCCTCCCCCGAAGACGGACGGACTGGACGGTTGGGAACACTGTCTTTAATAATAAACCAGACCTAAATCCTGGTATTGTATATTAAACCAAATAAGCGCAAATATGGCACCAAAAGAGCAACAGTGGGAGAGAGGATAATGATAGCGAGCAACTTGAAGTATTTTCGTCGATAAGTTTTTTTGCTAAACTGACGGTAATGACAGAAGTATATATGAAAAGCAAAACACCATTCTCTGTCTTCCAACCATCACCACACATTTCCACTTCGTTCCGCAAATGCCTCCTTATCGCCTTGTCTATCCTTCAAAGAAACAAATGAAATAAACACTCTATTATCCCTAAACAAAAGCAATGTATGACAAAAGAAAACTTCCTTCATTCCCGTAGCCTTGATGCTTTCCACTTGTCCTATCCATCCGTCAATGAAAACATATTTCTTAATCTCCGTTCTTTGATGAAACAAAAGAAATCAACATGCCGAGCAGCTTTTCCAACATATATAGTATTATGATATAATTTCTTTCGAGGAATCAAGAGAGAAATGTAAGGATCAAAAAAACCAAATTAAATCTATCACCAATTTTCCAAAGTGAAATACATGCATGTAAAGTAAGAGAGATGAACAAAAGGAAAGACAAATGAGACTCTGTATCACAAGATGAATAAGGAGATGTCGAACTGCAAGTTTCTGCCCCTGGGTTGCTGATATTCCACTGCGGGAGGCGTTGGTGTGATTGTCGCTGCCCTTGTGGCTTGGGAGTGTTGACACCGATAGATCCCCAGCTAAGGCGGGTGGGATGTCCCCGGCACAGACCACTTAGCTCTGCCTGCCGTCACGGTGTTCAACATCGGTTCCCATGTCGAGGCAGGGTAGTTGTGAGATGTCTAAATTGTCGCCAGGCCGCGCTGGAAACGCTGTGAGAGGATGATGCGCTCCTCAGTTGAATATTCGATGTATCTTTTGTATGCGTCGGATTTCCATCTACCTAGAGTCTGGATTTGACTTTCGGGAATGCCAACTTCAGCCGCCCAAGTTGCAGCTCCCCTCCTAAAGCTATGTCCATTCCAAGCTCCTTGCCCCAGACCACTCCTGATAGCTAGTCCTTGGAGCTGTTGTACTACATATTCTCTGGTGAAAGCGAGCTGCTCTCGCCTCCCAATACAGAACAGGGGGGCAGAGGGTGGGCGGTGGGTGTCGATCAGAGTAAGTCGGGTTATTGCTGCAACGGGGCAGGCCTCGTCATTGCTTGCGGCTATAAGGAGACGAATCCCCTGTCTAAATGGATCTGTTTTCGAAGCCGGTAAGGTGAGTTCCAGGTGTTTTCCCCCGGTGGTTAGATTGATGCTGCGTTTTGTGAGGAACCAGTTGCGGAAGGCTAAACCCAGTTCTAGGTCGCTCTGCCGGTAGGTAAATTCCCCCACTCTTAGGAAGCCTGCGAACGCCAGAGTGAAGGCTGTGCGGATAACGATCTCGTTGTACTCTGTACTACAGAGTTGGAGGAGAATCCGTAGCAGGTGGGGGCGTGTTAATGGTGTTCGGGGCTGGCGATCAGGTTGGTTATGGTCTCGCTTGATCCCTTGGAGCGTTCGCTCCAAACACGGGTCCAGAAATGCTGTGCATTCGAGTCCCAAGTCTAGTTGGTAGGACTTTATTCCACAGAGGTATAGTTTCATGGTTTTTACTTTGATGGTCCCGGCTAATGAGCATAACCACTCGATCAGCCAGGTCGTATTGGCTGGAAAGCAGGAGCCATTCGGGTGCCGGTAGTTGGGGAGAGTGCAGAAAAGGCTGAATCGGGATCTGGGGGTGTTGTAGTTTTGACGTGTGCTTGGTGCCAGCCCCCGCCAGAGATAGTATGCTGCTATTGGTGAGAGTCCTGTTTGCTGGACGTCAAGAACCCAAGATCTTGGAGGCTGGAGATGGGGTATAACAGCTGTGGTGCGAGGTCAGCAATCTTATCATAAGCGAAGCGGGAGAGCGCATCTGCTAGGCCATTTTCGTTAGTGGGTATCCATCGTGCCTCTATTTCCAAGTCATGATTAGTAGCTAATAAAAGGCATCTCCGGAGTACGTTCATCGTAGCTCCCCGGATGGTGCGATTCTCTAGTCCGTGTACAACGGCGCGGTTATCTATATTCATTATAACTTTTGTACCCCGCCAGTGCTTGCCCCAGTACAGTAAAGACTGCTCAACCGCCCGCATCTCTTTTGTGTTGATATGCTCCCTCTTGCGCATGATATACTTTGGTAATGCAATTGAGAATGCCGCTTCTGGGTAGGGCTGGGTAGTAGCATCCTGGTTATGAGCAGAGCTTGATAGTCTGCATGCTCTTTGTCTTTTGTCGATAAAGAATGCCCCAAGGCCTTTCGTTCCCGCTGCATCCGACCATAACATGACAATTTCTCGCTCTTGTCTCGCTATGCACGGCTCGGGTTTCGTGGCTAGTGCGCTCGCCCACCATCTTAAGTCTTTGGTGGCTTCAGTTGATACTCGTCTTCGGCTGGTCCTTCTGCCCGGGTGGAAAAACATTTGCATATTACATAGGCGGCGAAGGAAGGTCCTGCCTAGCGGGACCACGATAGGGACGAAATTGAGGTATCCGGTAAGGGTCTGTAGCTCCACTAGGGAAAGCGAATGCTGGCTAATTGCTGCCTCGACTAGCTGGCAGGCCTTGTGCAGTTTTCGAGTGGGTAGTCGTATCACCATTGCGATAGTGTCGAATTCCACCCCGCCAAAGCTGGCCATTGTTCCCTCCTCGTTCTTAGCCAGTTTAATCGACAGCCCAACTTCGCTGCTAAGTTCTGCGAATGTGGAGCCACAGTCTATAGCGTTCCCATGGGGTGGTAGTACTATGAGGAAGTCGTCAAGGTAGTGGATTACGGAGGCTTCTCTATTGAGGCTATTTAGGCTATCTGCCAGGATCCAATGGAACAGTTCCGCGAAGAGATTGAATAAATACGGGGCGGTGCGCAGTCCAAAGGGTAGGAATCGCTCAGAGTAGTATGTGCCAGCCCATTCAAATCCCAGGAGTGGGCTGTCGATAGGAGAGATTGGAATATGCCGGAAGGCACTTTCAAAGTCGCGTTTTACCAGTAAGCACCCCTTTCCCAATGCCCTAATCGCCGATGTTGCATCGCTAATACTGCTGTACCTGATTGCGCCGTACTCCTCGTGTATTCCGCTATTGATTGATGTAGGGCTTTCGGCAGGGAATGAGAGATGGTGAATCCTTTGCTTAGACCCGTCAGCCTTGTCCGTAAGGCCTAGCGGTGAAGCGGTGAATTCCTGGGGAAGGGCGTCGTAGCTTGGGTCCTTGTTGAGCCGGTTCATGCTAAGTTCATGGGCGATATCGCTGGAAACTAGGTTTGGGCTTATATTGGCAGTACTTAGGTTCGGATGAATGGTGATAGTTGTAACATGTGTACATGTTCCGGTAACGGTACACAGGAGCGGGCAGTGCAGGGTCTCCTATGTTTAGTTGGTTTATATTTGGTTTATTTGATTTGATTTCAGCTCCGCCACTGCCTCTGAGTCAGATAGGCTATGCTATCGTATTGTTA
>Ga0307517_10002158_pt1 | contig 31928 bp, 29 predicted proteins | sample 23_EM_MG_FD_194515 | JGI IMG/M metagenome (GOLD analysis project Ga0307517, IMG submission 194515) | Populus trichocarpa ectomycorrhiza microbial communities from riparian zone in the Pacific Northwest, United States - 23_EM | ecosystem: Host-associated > Plants > Roots > Unclassified | place... | reverse complement strand
ATGCGGAGAACATTACAAAAGTACTCTGAATGTGTTTGGTGAACACATTGAAGGTAATTTGACCCAGTGCCTACAATGTGTTCAAGATGTAATCACTGGTTTCCATAGGCCCTCGCCCCCAGTGATTCAGACACTTGTCATCATTGATGCCCTCGACGAATGCAAGGACGAAGAACCCGCCTCCGCCATTCTTTCTGTCCTCTCCCGTTACGTGAATGAGATCCCCCATGTCAAGTTCTTTATCACCAGTCGTCCAGAGCCTCGGATCCGGTCTGGGTTTCGCCTCAAGTCACTCCAACCCATCACAGAAGTCCTCAGGCTGCATGATGTTGAATGCTCCTCAGTGGATAGGGATATCAAGCTGTTCTTCATGACTCAGTTGGCCAATATTGCTGGAACCCGAAGTGACTGCAACTTCACAGAAGATTGGCCAAGCCCATCTGACATCAACATTCTGTGCAAAAAGGCAGCAGGACTCTTCATCTACGCCTCAACAATCATAAAATTTGTCACATTCAAGAATTGCACACCCACTGAACAACTGGACTGGATCATCTCTCTCCCACAGAGCACTGTTCATGAAGGACAGTCTGGGATTGACCTTCTCTACACCCAAGTTCTGGAGCAAGCAGTTGATGAAGTGGGTGCCTATGCTGGAGGAATCCATTCCCGTTTCAGGACTGTGGTTGGAGCAGTGTTGCTTGTGCTTAACCCCCTTTCAATGACAGCACTCTCAGATCTACTAAAAATGCCCAACATCTCTACTACCCTCCGTTCCCTCCACTCTCTCCTCCTTGTCCCAGACAGCACAGAAGACCCCATTAGAGCCTTTCACAAGTCATTTCCTGACTTCCTCATGGATCCAGTCCGGTGCAAAAGTGAACAGTTTTTTGTGGAGCCAGCAGTTCATCACACAGATATTCTGCTTTCATGCCTCAGGCTTATGGGGGAAAGGCTTAAGAGGAACATTTGCAACCTGGATGACTATGCTGTTCTCAGTGAAGTCAAGGATCTTCCTACTTGCAAGAAGGACCACATTGGGGAAGCTTTGGAATATGCATGCAGATTCTGGACAAAACACCTCCTGAGGGTCCCTGGTGAAAGTTCTCATATTGGGGAAGTGCAGAATGCAATTGAAAAGTTCTTTATGACACACTTGCTATATTGGATTGAAGTCCTTGCACTTGTGGGGGATTTTGATGTTGGGGTTTATGCCATGAATGATGTTGAGCAATGGTGTGCTTTGGTGAGCGTTGTGCAGACAATCTGCTGAGACTCATGCTCATGTTCTCTGTTCAGGCAGATGTCTCATGTATATGGACAAATGACAGCCAGCGAATTCTTTTGGATAATTTTGATGCAATCCACAACTCCCCTTCCCACCTATACCATTCTGCTCTCCTACTTTCCCCATCCTCATCTTGGCTCTGTGCATGCTATAGTTCAGAACTCCCACAGGGGGTTAAAGTTGTCAGAGGTCTCCCAGCAGAATGGGGGGCATGTTCCCGTACAGTTCTGTTAAATAGTGGTCTACGGACCCTCTCATACTGGAACAATACTATTGCAGTTGGATCTGAGGACAGGGACATCCTTATCCTTGATGCAATTACAGGAAGCCAGATGGCTGTCCTCCCTGGGCACACAGATGCAGTGAGATCTCTCACCTTCTCATCAGATGGGATATCACTTGTATCTGGAAGCAGTGACAAGACTGTCAAACTCTGGGATGTGCAGACTGGTGGTGTTATCAAGACATTCCATGGCCACACTGGCTGGGTTTACTCTGTTTCAATTTCAGCGGACTGCACTATAATTGCTTCAGGGTCTAATGATCGGACACTTCGTTTGTGGGGCATTGAAATGGGGGAGTGTTGTTACATTATAAAGCAACATGCCCAAGTATCCTGGACCAGGTTCTCTCCCATAGACTCTCAATTCCTCATATCTATAGCTGGTTCAGCTACTCAGTGTTGGGACATTGATGGTCACAAAGTTGGATCCACATTTACCAGCTATTGCATTGATTTTTCCCCAGATGGTACCAAGTTTGTAGCACATTCAAGGGATGGTATCACAGTCCAAAACATTAATTCTGGAGTAACTGTGGCCAAATTTAATACATCTGGACAGTTTCCTGGTCCCTGTTGCTTCTCACCTGATGGCAGGCTTGTGGCTGCCACAGTTAATCACTGTATCCATATTTGGGATATCACTAGGTCAGACCCTCACCCTGTTGAAACCTTTGTTGGCCATACTGAGGAGATTATCTCCCTTACATTTTCTTCCCCCTCTACCCTCATTTCAGCATCTTGGAACAAATCAGTCAAATTCTGGCAGATTAGTGCCTTACCAAAAGATACAGTTGTGACTAACCCAAAGTCCACACCCCTCACCTTAGTTCCAACCAAGTCCATTACCCCAGAAGTGAAAAATAGCATCATTATTCCAATTGGTTTGGATGGGACAATAAAGACCTGGGGTATCTCAACTGGCATCCACAAGGGATCCCTCCAAATCCCAGCTGAAGATTCCCACCAGAGCAACATCCAGCCAATCAACAGCAAATTGATCTTTGTTTGGTATGCAGACCAGAAGATCAACATCTGGGATGCTGAGAAAGGGGAACTCTTGCAGACAATAGAGGTGCTAAGAGATGGGGTCACAGACCTCAAGGTATCAGGGGATGGGTCCAAGGTTTTCTGTCTGTATGGGAAATTCATCCAAGCATGGGATATCTGGACAAGAAAGGCTGTGGGTGTGATGAGATTTTGGACATGGGGTTTGGCAGGGATTCTTGCAATAGATGGCTCAAAAGTCTGGATTGAGTACAAAACTCTAGTTAGTACTGATTCCAGAGGGTGGGACTTTGGGATTCCAGGCTCATCCCCTGTTGAGCTCTCTGATAACAAGCAGCCCCCAGACAGGCTTTCCCTCAATGATACCATGGTGTGGGAAATTAACATGTCCAGGATGAAGGATGTAGTCACTGGGAAAGTGGTTCTTCAGCTACCTGAGAGATTTGGAAGGGTAACTCATGTGCAGTGGGGTGGCCAGTATCTGGTGGTTTCTCTTAGGTCAAAAGAGGTATTGGTTTTTGATGTCAGCCATATGCTTCTCTAGTAGAGATTCATAGGAAATGTATTCTCTTTCTTATGCCTTCATTTCCATGTGCCAAATGTTTCATTTCTTGCTTGACAAGTACAGTGCTCAAACATATGTTATATAACTAGCCAGTGAGCTGCCCATACAATACATTCATGCAATTAGCAGAGTATGTGATCATCAAGGTAGTGACACCCCATAGAAAAAAGATCTGCATTCACAGTAATGTGTTTCAGATTACTTATAGTCCAAAAAGGTGTAGGGTATTACTGAAGGTATGGTAACCTAATGAACACACACATGAGTTGGATACAGGCAATGAGCGTGAGGGTATAGGTGTGAACCTCAATCTAAACGAATGGCTTCGACCGAGCACTCCACTTGAAGGCACTGAGTCACACATACATCTAGGCTTCTGGCCACATTCGAGCCTGTTCAGAGACACAACCACAGAAGGAAGATGAACTATAAGTGATCTAACCTCAGACGACGAGATGCCGACATGCCTGGATAGAACCAAAGGGAGATGGCTATAATCAGGTTGAAACCTGGCGACGGGCATCAGTCACCGGATGAAACCCGCAATAAGCGGCGCGCAAAAAAAGGGACATACAGATAAGAATAAATCCCTCTATCCACCAATTCATGATGTCAACTATGAACGCATGTAGTTGTATCGTGGGTACCATTACGACGGAAGCGCACAAAACACAATGGTGGAGGCGGGAGTCAATCGTGAGCCGTATAACACTTTAGAGGAAACGCGTGCTCGCAAGACACAGCGCTACTGATTCAAACGGATCAAAAAGCAAGCCCCACGGGAGCCCAAGAAGGCGTGATTATGAATCCACAACGCAAAAAAAAACAATTGCTTACGATCGTAGAACCGATAGCAACAGCGCTGCTCAACGTCAGTTGATCATTGACCAGACGTTGACAGCGGCCACAGTCTGTAGAAGAATGCATTATAATCGGTGGCCAGCTCGGCAAAACCACCCACATACCTGCGACTGCCCGCGCAGTGGGCAACAGTACGAAAGCTGTCCACTTCTTGCTGGCGTATCTGGTTACAGAACTCCCGTTCACTGTTACCACCAACCAATCGGCAATGCCCACGACTAGCTGCAAAGGACCCAGTTAGAATGCTTATCGTTGATGCGGAGTGTATTCTTATCTTACCACGGAGACGACCGCAATAATCACCCAGCTGAGTTGCGGGGCGTCGGCCTTCTTGGCACTGGTGACTCCCGGCCTTGCTCCTTGGCCCAAGGGGTTTAGGTGCCCTTCACCCTCAGCGAGGGTTACATCCGAACGATCGCTGGTGGCGGTCTCGGTTCAATGCATCGGTACTGAAAGAGTTGGGCCACTTCTGGGGGTCGGGTGTGCCGATCTGACGGGGTTTTGCGGGGGAAGCTCTGCTGACGCTAGACAGATCAGGGGCAGATGATAGTGAACGGGGCGACGATGACGGCGAGTTTGGGCGTCGCGGTGGGGGCTCGAGCACGTCTGGTTCTCCAGCCGGTAGAGGGCCAGGTTGCAGTAACGAGCTCGCAGTTTCCTTGCCTCCCATTTTCCTCTTCCTCGAGTACTCCCTACTGTGCGTCCCGGCTGCTACGTCCTCGTATGGATGAGGGTGAGAGTACAGTTGGAACATCATGTAGCAACCGTAAGCTTGAACGAGGATCAGCCTTCAGTTCGGGGAGGCGCATTGGGTCTTACCCGACAAGAGAATCACCGCCACGCCGTGACTCATTTTCAAGCTGGATTCCTTCTGGGTTGTAACATCGACCGCCGGCGTGAGATGGGTGCTCTCCGGGTCATCACCTTCCGTGTCGGCGCGGAGAACAAAATTGTACGCTAATACGCCGATCAACGGCCGCGCACTGGGTCAGAAACTTGCGATCGCACCTGCTAGTAGTAGAACCGCGCTCACGGATATCGACAATAGGGAGGATTGGAGCTGAATTGCGGCTAAAGTTCGCGGATGAGCCGAGCCGTAGAGCTCGGAGACGAATCCACCCACCGGAATTGAACCGTTGTTCCTTCTGACGCAGTCCTCCAGCAAACGTGCATAATCCAAAGACCAAAACTGAGGTGGATACTGTCAGAACGAGACGTCTGATACACGAAAACAATTGACATACGTGATTTGTACATCGTAGAACCGATTATTATAGACAGTCGGTTTTATCCCAATGCACGGGGAGAAACGGACAGACGGGATGCCTGGACGATACCGGGTTCGCATTTTCTCAGGGCAATGAACTAAAGGGCAGGATTGGCTTATACGGTACGTTTCACGCAGCAGCCAACTCACGGCAATGACCATTTCGACCCTGCAAGGGCGTCAGCGCAGGTGCATTGGACTGTTAAAGTGTCGTTGTTTGAGTGCCAAGGTGTTTCGTGAAGGAGGATACCAACTCACCAGAGTTACGTTAAGCAATCCTGCCCCTGAGCCGCCAATGCGACGAGCCAAAAAAGCGGTTGCGAGGTCATGGAGCTAGAAACTTGGTCAGAAGCCGACACGGGGCGCATATATGCGTAGATGGTACCCTGATCAACGGGATGAGAAAGAGTATGTAAACTGTGGTTCGTTGTTAGCCACTGCAGAAGCGATCTATCCTGGAAAACGCACAGAGAAATATGATGGATTCGGCCGTCTCGACGGTGAGATTGAGGACGATGGACGCGGATATCAAGAGGATGAAGGCGTTGAAATCTGCCTCCGGTCAGTAATGAACCAAAGGGGGTAACATGTGGAAAGCGCAGATGTTCCAAAGAATGCGGTCTTCCAACTATGATGCCAAGGTGTCTTTAACGGCGTGGCTTGGTTGCCTTCTGCTTTCTCGACCTCTTCTGTGGGTGGAATGAGGCCTGCAGAAGAGAGGGTACTGCTTCGATGGGTGCGCCAAGGTATGTTCCAAGATAGACCCTTCCGTCGGGGTTTCGTCAATCTAGGTTGAGAATCTTGGAGAAGCGTGTCCGTTGACGGAGAGACGAACGCCCTGGCGGTATGGCTATGACTGAGTGGCGAAGATTGCGCGTGTCGATTAGGGGCTCCGGACCCGTGGCGAGGAGAGGATCTGACCCTCTCGAGGGTGGACGACGACGCGAGCATAGTTGTGGGAGATGCGAGTGGAAGGGAGGATATAAGAGCCAACCCTGGGCCGTGCCGAAGAACGAAGGGTACACGGGTTGACAGACGCTCCTGAGAAGCATGAACGCTTCCTTTCGGTGAAGGAAGCCAATTGCGCTTCGTGCCGACAAAGTTATTATTGGAACTCGAACATCTGCCTGCAGACATTGATCAGCAGGCACGGAAGACCGCGGTGAAGGAAATCAGCGACGAGGAGTTATCCACAGTCCCTGGCAGAGCCATAGGAAGTCCAACATGCACTTTCGTCCAGGCGTATCGCCCATCCTCTGACGCGGAATCAGAACAGAAACCCACCGCATTCGCTCGACTTCTTGGTTCGTGCCCACAAATTTCGAGCTGATCGGCGATGACGCATGCTTTTGTTTGGCAACGACATGCGAACCAAACAAGCACGCTACCGACATCCGCTTCTGACCAGTGCTAATAGTAATTTATTCTCACCCTCGCTCGGACTGTCACACGGACGAAAGTTCCTCCTCACAATTTTGTCGTGCGACACTCACTCGTGGTGGAGAATTAGGCGCAGGGCTGCCCTGACGAGGAAACACATACAAGCCCCTGGGGGGGCTGAGTAGGCTCTTGCTCCGGCAGACTCACCCTCCCGGCAATTTTCTTCAAATTCCACCGCTCTGGTTCTAAATGCGAGTTTGCAGATTCAAGTCCGTGGGGTCCAGAAGGCCTCCCAACACGAGTATACTGAGACAACGACAGGGAGAGTCAGGACATCTCGACGTCTCCATCGTTGTCTGCATCCACGTCTTCCCAACCGCCATCGCCTCGCTCGTCCTCGGGTGTCGGTTTATCCCCTTTGCCTCTAGGCTGTCTATCAGCTCGTTCGCATATTCCAGTATCGGATATCCTCGTGTTCCTGAGCTATATGCAACTGGATTGTGCTGGTCAACATCCATGGAGCGGAAATATCATCTCCAGGCCACCCACGTTTCTGCAAGTCTCCGGGCAATCTCCCGCATCCTTCGCAATTCTTCCCAAGTCGAGCCCTCGCCTTCCAGCTTCCAATTTAGTGATTCGTGGGTGAGCTCGGCCAAGAGACAAAATGCCCAGCCTTCTAGGTACCATGCCTCGACTTCCTGGTTGTCCGATGCCATGACCCCCTGCAGCGTTAGTAATGCGGGGTCGAACAGCGACAACTCCAAGAACAGTTTGATGAGCGACAGCCCGACCGGTTTCAATGGAACCTTTTGGTCATCTGTGCGGCGCAGATCGTCGTGATATCGACAAAGAATCCCGCGATGTAAATTGAGGATGGATGGTCATAAGCCTGCAAGGCGCGTTTACGAGGACACCTGGATACGCACCTAGGCCAAGGTCTTTCCATCCACTCCATGCTCTCTCCAGACATTGCCTCGATTCATCAAGTTGTTGTTGGAGAGTCTGACCGATGCCAGAGTGTAATGCTTCGACATTATTTTGGTCGGTTTCAGGGGTGAGGTCAATCGACCGCTCGCGAGCCTTTTCCGCTGCGGGATCGAAACTTCCGAAACTGCAGGTAAGACACCAGTAATTTTACGTTCGGAGTTCCTTACCAGAGGTTGTACAATGGATCCATCCATATCTCAACCATGCTGATCAACGCTCTGACGATCGTCCCTTTGATGTTGGCGTCAGAATCCGAGTCCGACCCTGTCGCACGTTTCTTCACTTGTTTTGAGCTATCAGGATGCCCAGTGCGGATTGATAATTCCGGAGCAAAAGATGTGGATCGTCATCGCTCATTCGGGCCAAGTGCAAATACGGCGCGTACGCGGGTGTAGGTGGAGCATCCGCGTGTGGTGGGACTAGGGATTCGAAAGTTAGATAGCACCGAACGTCCCAGTTCAAAGAAAAAAATAAAAGGTTTGGACCGACCTTCCTGACTTCCTGAACTAGACTCGTTTCGAGTTGAACGACACCGGGCACCCCACGAGTCTCGACATTGTTCGGTGATATCTGTAATATTCGTTGGACGAACTGGTTGGTGAGGTCGTAGTCGCATTGCTCGATTATCGACTGAGTTTTGCTGATCAACGCGGAGAGACTCGATGTCGTCAAGGAGGATGCGTTCGGATCGGGAGGTGGACGTTTTGGTTCGGGCATGCCGTTGGGTTTTGGATTTGATATTTTTTTCGAGGTGATCGAGTAGGTGGAAGGGCGACGGAAGGAAGTCAAGTGCGACCCCGGATCACCTCTTGTTCTCCAACTCCCGACCCAGACTCTATCAAACCCTGTTTTTTTTTAGCGGTCAGAAACGCCTTCCGCAGCATCCTTGGAGGATTTTCAGTAGCACCGCAACACCTTTCGAAGCACAACGGGTGTCACTTCACAGCCAGTCACTCTCCGATCCCCACCTGGAACCTTTTCATTCCGGATTCCACACACCCTCCCTACGGATAGACCATCGCAGCGCCTCCGACGCCCCCCGGGGCTACACATCGCCTTTGGTGCGGACGACGCTCTCTCCCCGTGGATAGTTTTCCAGGTTCCATGTTTGGGGTCAGATTACCGCCGCCCGGCAACAGCGAGGAATATCCGGGTCTGACCCACTTCTGGATCCGAGTTCGCACGCACCATGTCCCCTAGTATGTCTCGGGTGGAACGCGGTTGCCGAGCGGAGACGTTCATGCTCAGGGAAGTCGGCCAATATGTCAGTCGCAGGGCAAAGTGCGGCCTCGTGAGAGAGGTTTACTTCCACAACACACGGAAGATATTCGATACCTGAAAGGCCAGACATGGGACCCTGGGAACGATGGCAGGCGGAGGCGCTGATGATTGACCCTCTTCCTCCTCTCACTCTCGACTCTTCGGCACATTGAACACCATTAAGCCCAAACGCCCCCTGTCCTCGCTCCAGTCCCTGACGGGGTGCTTCGGAGTCCCCCTCGCCTTGGCGTGACCCTCCCCCATCGCGTACCCACCATCTGTAATAGAACCTACGCTCCTGTCCTCTCCCTCCACGTTGGCTTCGTCCATGGTCGCGGGTAACTTATAAATGCTGTTCGGGACCACGACGTTCACCTTGGTGGTCCTCCATAGCCTCTGTATGTTTACAGTATGCCAAGTCGCGTTCGCAATCTGTTTGATATCTCTACCTGTCCGGGTTTCAGCTTGGGGAGGTGATCTGCGGCTTCTGTACGGAGGATTTCGATGCCTTTTGGTATTATTTGCATGTAATCATAGCAGTAGAAACGTCCAGAGCTATGATATCCTTTCAAAGAATCAATCAAATTGGCTGAAGGCGCAAGTTATGGACTTCAAATCACAGAGGTACCGGTGCAGATACTCGTCCGAACCACTCAGCCACAAAACGTTGAAGTATTCCATACAAGTGAAATGCTGATATGGCAAACGAACACTGACGAGAACTTGGGCGAAAGTGGACGGATGGTACTTACGACGCAAACCTGCTCGCGGCAGGTATCGCCGCGTTTGCACCCACGATGAGCGCTGGCATGGAATAGAGTCTGATACCACGAGGCCAATTATCCACTTTCGCATCGCACCAACATCTATCGAACGATCACCTACGCTGATTCAACATCGACATGGACGACATACGAGGTTCACTCTCCAAAATGAAGAAGAAACTTAAGTACCGACTAACTGGGAGAAAACCCAAACCGGACGGAACGGCGGCCGACCCTGATTGGGAGACGACCGACCCAACGAGTTCGCTCCCGCAACCAGAGCCTCACATCGTAGCGGGTGGAAGTCACGACCAAGATGGGGATAGGACCAACACAGCTGGAGAACGAGTTTTTTCGACGGGTCAATCTCCTCGGCCGGCGGAGCCAGAATCTGCCATGCCAGCGCGTGAAGACGATGACGGTCGAGGAGGGGAAGTGGCAGACGTCGATGAAGGGGAAGCCAGCCAGAGGTATTCGCACCCACACCCAGACGTCGCGGTGGGAAGTGGACACAATGGAGAACCAGAGGAAGTCCACCCTTCTCCATGTACTCCTTCGATCTCACACGGTGGGAAGTTCGACAGTATGCGAACGTGGTCGTCTTCGTCGCCATCTCTGACCATTCCTTCTGATAATGTAGATGCCCCTGCCCTCCCTGACCACGGACAAGACGTCGTTCGCCCCGAAAAGACCCACGAACCGGGCGCCACTGCGGATGAGAAGAAACCGAACTACAAGCTTACCACGCCTTCCACGGCCGAGTTGCTCCGTGGAGTGAGAGACTCCGCAGGTGCCTTCGGTCCGCTCAGGTCTATCGCGAGATCTCTTTGCCTTATTCTTGACAATTACGAGGTATGGCCTCCTTCCTGCACATCCGGTCCGCAAATGCTTATGGTCGTTCTAGTGGACGGAGGTGAATAAACATGCCATGGAATCATTGGCACCCAGGGTCAAAACGCTTTCCGAATCCCTCTCCGCCGCTATTCTTCCGGGTGACGTCAATGAGAAGAAGAGGGCAAACAAGCTGGAACGGTGAGCCCACATTCTCCAAGACCAAGAGCTGGATCTGACGCACGAGGGTCATCAGGAGATTGGAGGAGATTGACCGAGCTATGGACTCAGTGACATCCCAGAAGGATCTCTCGCATTTCCTCAAAAACCCCGAGAACGCACAGAAGGTCAACGGTCTGGTGGAAGATGTTCGCCATGCCTTGATGAACTATCAGGTTCGCACTCCTGGGCACTCACTCGCGTCATATCTGACATCCACTGCAGACGTCGTTACGACTGGACATCTACGCCGAGGGTTGTCAGCAGATCGTGAGCCTTATTCCCTTATTGTCCCATCTCTTGTAATGACTTGTGAATAGGAGTACGCGGATCGCTGCCTTCTGGAAAAAATGCATCACACAGATGAGGCCGGGTATAGTTCCGGGAACAGGGATGGGTGTCTGAGGGGAACTAGGGCTGATGTCCTCCTGCAACTCGAATGTTGGCTGAAGGACGAACAAGATCACCGCGTGTTCTGGCTGAACGGTCTTGCGGGGACCGGGAAGTCGACCATTGCCCAGACGTTTGCCGAGATCAGCTTCGCGGATGGAAAGCTCGGCGCGAGCTTCTTTTGCTCACGAGATTTCAAGGATAGAAGTAATCTCCAGGCAATCTTCCCGACCCTTGCCTTTCAGCTTGCCTATCAGTACCTCCCGTTTCGAGAGGAACTTCTCCGAGTCCTGAGGTCCAACCCCGGTGTTGGATGGGAGTCACTTTGTTCCCAAATGGAGAAGATTATTGTTGGCCCATTGGAAGCCTCCCGCATTCGGACACTTATCATCATTGATGCCCTTGACGAATGTAAGGATGAAGAACCCGCCTCTGCCATTCTTTCCATCCTCTCCCATTACATGGATGAGATCCCCAATGTCAAGTTCTTTATCACTGGTCGCCCAGAGCCTCGGATCCGGTCTGGGTTTCGCCTCAAGTCACTCCGACCCATCACAGAAGTCCTCAGGCTACATGATGTTGAATGCTCCTCAGTGGATAATGATATCAAGCTGTTCCTCAGGACTCAGTTGGCCAATATTGTTGGAACCCGAAGTGACTGCAACTTCATTGAAGATTGGCCAAACCCATCAGACATCAATATTCTGTGCAAAAAGGCAGCAGGACTCTTCATCTATGCTTCAATGGTTATAAAATTTGTCACATTCAAGAACTGCACACCTACTGAACAACTGGACCAAATCACCTCTCTCCCACAGAGCACTGTCCATGAAGGACAGTCTGGGATTGACCTTCTTTACACCCAAGTTCTGGAGCAAGCAGTTGATGAAGTGGGTGCCTATGCTGGGGAAATCCATTCCCGTCTTAGGACTGTGATTGGGGCAGTGTTACTTGTGCTTAACCCCCTTTCAATGACAGCACTCTCAGACCTACTAAAAATGTCCAACATCTCTGCCACCCTCCGATCTCTCCACTCTCTCCTCCTTGTCCCAGACAGCATAGAAGACCCCATTCGAGCATTTCACAAGTCATTTCCTGACTTCCTCATGGATCCAGTCCGATGCAAAAATGAACAATTCTTTGTGGAGCCTGCAGCCCATCATACAGATATTCTACTTTCATGCCTTAGGCTTATGGGGGAAAGGCTCAAGAAGAATATCTGTAACCTGGATGACTATGCTGTTCTCAGTGAAGTTGAGGATCTTCCTACTCACAAGAAGGACCACATTGGGGAAGCTTTGGAATATGCATGTAGATTCTGGACAAAACACCTCCTGGGGGTCCCCAGCAATAGTCCTTATATTGGGGAAGTGCAGAATGCAATTGAACAGTTCTTTACAACACACTTGCTATATTGGATTGAAGTCCTTGCACTTGTGGGGGATCTTGATATTGGGGTTCATGCCATGAATGATGTTGAGCAATGGTGTGCCTTGGTGAGTGCTGCGCAGACAATTTTCTGAGACTTGTGCTCATCTTCCTTATTTAGGCAGGTATCTCATGCATATGGACAAATGACAGCCAGAGAATCCTTTTGGATAATTTTGATGTTATCCACAACTCCCCTTCTCACCTATACCATTCTGCTCTCCTACTTTCCCCATCCTCATCTTGGCTCTGTGCATGCTACAGTTCAGAGCTCCCACAGGGGGTTAAGGTAGTCAGGGGTCTCCCAGCAGAGTGGGGGACATGTTCCCGCACAGTCCTGTTAAATAGTGATCCATGGACCCTCTCATGCTGGAACAACACCATTGCAGTTGGCTCTGAGGACAAGGACATCCTTATCCTTGATGCAATCACAGGAAGCCAGATTGCTGTCCTCCCTGGGCACACAGATGCAGTGAGATCCCTCATGTTCTCATCAGATGGGATATCACTTGTATCTGGAAGCTATGACAGGACTGTCAAGCTGTGGGATGTGCAGACTGGTGGTGTTGTCAAGACATTCCATGGCCACACTGGTAGAGTTCGCTCTGTTTCAATTTCAGCAGACTCCACTATAATTGCTTCAGGGTCTGAAGATGGGACACTTTGTTTGTGGGACATTGAGATGGGGGTGTGTCATCACATTATAGAGCAAAAGGGCATAGTATCCTGTACCAGGTTCTCTCCTACAGACCCCCAATTTCTTGTATCTGTAGCTAGAGCAGTTACTCAGTGTTGGGACATTGATGGTCACGAAGTTGGATCCACATTCACCAGCTATGGCATTGAGTTTTCCCCAGATGGCACCCAGTTTGCCTCACACACAGAGGATGGTATCACAGTTCAAAACATTAATTCTGGAGTAACTGTAGCAAAATTTAATCTACCTACCAGTCGTTTTAGTCCCTGTTGTTTCTCACCTGATGGCAGGTTGGTAGCTGCTGAGGTTAATCACAATATCTGTATTTGGGACATCACTGGGTCAGACTCTCACCTTGTTGAGACCTTTGTTGGCCATACTGAGAATATTACCTCTCTTACATTTTCTTCCTTCTCTACCCTTGTTTCAGCAGCTCGTGATAAATCAGTCAAGTTCTGGCAGATTAGTAACTTACCAACAGGCCTAGTTGTGACTAATTCAGAGTCTGCACCCCTCACCTTAGTTCCAACCAAGTCCATTGTTCCAGAAGTGAAAAATAGCACTGTTATCCCAAGTGGTTTGGATGGGGTGATAAAGACCTGGGGTATCTCAACTGGCCTTTGCAAGGGATCCCTCCAAATCCCAGCTGAAGACTCCCACCAGAACAACATCCAGCTGATCAACAGCAAATTGATCTTTGTTTGGTATGCAGACCAGAAGATCAACATCTGGGATGCTGAGAAAGGGGAACTCCTGCAGACAATAGAGGTGTCTAGAGATGGGGTCACAGACCTCAGGGTGTCAGGAGATGGGTCCAAGGTTTTCTCCCTGCATGGGCAATTCATCCAAGCATGGGATATCTGGACAAGAAAGGCTGTGGGTGAGGTGAAATGTTCAGAGTGGGGTTTTATAGAGATCCTTGCAATAGATGGCTCAAAAGTCTGGACTGGGGTTGGGAGACTATTTGGTACTAATTCCAGAGGGTGGGACTTTGGAATTCCAGGCTCATCCCCTGCTGAGCTCTCTGATGATGAGCAGCTCCCAGACAGGATCCACTTCAATGATACCATGGTGTGGGAAATCAACATGTCTAGGATAAAGGATGTGGTCACTGGCAAAGTGGTTCTTCAGCTACCTGAGAGATTTGGAAAGGTAGTCAATGTGCAGTGGGGTGACCAGTATCTGGTTGCTTGTTTTAGGTCAAAACAGGTATTGGTTTTTGATGTCAGCCATATGCTTCTCTAGTATAGATCCATAGGACATGTATTCTCTTTGTTTATGCCTTCAGTTCCATGTGCCAAATGTTTCATTTCTTGACAAGTACAGTGCTCACACATTACACAACCAACCAATGGGTTGTCCATACAATATATGTACACAGTTGACAGAGGATGTGATCATTAAGACAGTGACACTCCATATAGGAAGATCCGCATTCATGGTGACACATTCCAGACTACCTACAGTCCAAAATGGTGTAGGGTGTTACAGAATAAAAGGTGTGATAATCTAATGAATGTATATGCAAGTTAAATACAGGCAATGAGCATGAGGGCATAGGTGTTAACCTCAATGCAAACAAGCGGCTTCGGTCGAGCACTCCAATTGGAGGTACTAGGCCACACATATGTCAGCGCGTTTGCAGCCGCCAACAAAAACCGTTATAAAAACTTCAAAACCCCTACAATCCTCGAACTATTCACGACTTCAAGAACAAGAAACCACATTCATTCAACATTCCAAGGATGCGACTACTATTACAAAAACGAATTCCAACTACGAATCAAGAGTATTGTTGTCGAAATCAAGGACCTCATCATGATAAGAAGCCGGAGAAGCAGGACGATCAGGAGAGTCGTGGTTATCGACCAAAGTCGAGAAGATACGGTCCCCTTCCTCAATCCCCAAGGGAACGTGTAACTCCATCTCCCAACGACTAGCGTCCATGCGATAGACCACTCGCCCTCTCCACCCCTCGAGACTCCTGACAGGAACATGACTCATCACTGCCCGAAGCCTTTCTTGATCATCAGGCAAAGACAGTGAGAGGTTCATCCCCTCGGCGACTTCCTCAATCCTCGGCCTTGCGTTCATCAGAACTATCCCCCCCATCATCGGTCTCCCCAGAAGAGTTGTACTTTCCGTATCCTCCTCGAGTACGACAAGCAAGTCTGCGAAGCTCGAGATCGGTCTTCTCACTGATGGACCGATCGCCACCACAACAGGACTTTCGAGCTGTTTGATAAGGCTTAGCTCTTCGAGCTCTTCGATATCCAAGCTTGGGATCCCAACGACAACGAACCTCTTCTCGACGAATCTTGTGTTCCTCCATCCTTCGAGCCAAGAGGTCATGTTCATCGTCAGACTCGGCGACATCTCGAGAAAGGATCGGTTGCTCCTCAAGGACACTAGGGATCTGTTAATCGGTATTATCAGTGATGATTCATTTCATCCTTGATAATGCCGAACCTGGCAATCAAATTCCCCATCCCTGATCTCCTCCTCTTGAGGATGCTCTCCTTCAACACGAGACAATGGCCTGAAGAACACAACATCTCACGGACGTTGTTCGGTAACCTCGACCGGAGGAGTATGATACGCGCTCGACACGGCGTACTCCAACTCCGAACCTTCATCATCTCCATGATCGCTCCCGATCTGGCTAGTACGAACAAGGCGATACCCCTGAAGATCGATCAGATCGACATCAATTCAATTCAATCGATCACATACCGAATCTCCACAGTGACATAAGTGATCCTTCATGTCGATAACCTCGCTCTCCACCTTAACGAGATCATCCCTGATGGAGATCACTTCATCTTTATATCGACGAACTCTATCGATGTCATCCCTGTGGCGGTCCAATCGATCCTGATGTTTGGACAACTCCCGATCATACTTCATATCGCATTGCTTGTTGTTATCGGCCATAAGCCCCAGGGCTATCTTCATCTGCTCTACCTCGGTGACCAAGAGACTATGGTCTATCTTCGCTTTGCGCAGTTCAACCTCCAAACGATCGTTCTAGGAACAACTTCAATCCTTCCTCCATCAAATAAGGAATGAAGACAAACCTTCTCTTGTTCCTTCTCGATCAAAGACCATAGGCGATCTCCGATAACTGCACTCTGCCTCATAGCCCTAGTGGAACTGTCCCAAACCTTGTCTTCTTCAGAATGATCCAAGACGCCACAACGAATCATCCTCCATAGGATATTCTCGTCTGGACCACTCCGGAGATTTCCTCGACGGACCTCGTCCATGTAACGCGCAGTACTCATAGCCTGGACCCAGAGACGATCATCGAGATAACCGCCATCATAAGTGGCCATCCGATAGATCAATGGCAACTCAGGATGAACCCTTGTTGCAAGATCAATCATCTGGATCGAAGTTTAGTCTTTCAATCAAAACAGAAAGACAAACTCCGACACCTCTTGGTTGGACTTGTATCCCTGAGTCCCATGGTTGTCCTGCTTGTGCGTACGAGGATCCATACGGCGGACAGTACCTCCCATAGGAGCGTTCCAAACACGGGCAGAACTAGGAGCAGTAAAAGCCATTGAAGATAGGAAGTGTCGAGTGGAATAGCTGGGTTTGATTGAGAAATGATGGAAAGAACTGAAAGGATCATGAGGTATGTCCGGCATCCTTGCCAGACTTATATAATCCCAGGATTCTTCCCTCGGTCCGACATACCTATCTCCCATCACCGCTCTTCATCACTCTCCCACACCGTTCGAGGCTATGCATCAACCCTCGCTGAGGCTAGTGATCAATCATCTTGATCAGCTCATTAGTAGGATTCCTCATACTGGTACCATCCTTCACCATTATTCGCTCATTTATCGCCATTCTTGTTCTATGATAACGACTTATCACGCCTTTTATGACTTCATGATTCTAGACTTTCATTCTGGACTTTCCTTATCTTAAAAGATGCCCCACAAATGTTCCGGTTTCACCTTCTAGGGTGCATCTTTTCTATTCATTTTCTGACCGCTCATTCGAGTCAGCAGACCCACTATGCTTGATATAGTTATAGTGTTCCACACATCCTTTGTAGGTTTACTATTATTCCTTTCCCTTCCTCGAGATTCTACTCTTAGTGTTACAATCACTGTCACGGCCTCTCCTTCAGTATATAGGGCAGTAGATAGTCGCTGTAACTCCTCAGCTTTTGAATCTTAGGATATCCTCTCCCCTTCTCAGCCCCAAGCGCTGTTACGGACAAGCGAGATCATATTGCTAAGCACTCTTATCCTAATTCGCTCTCCTTCTCTCCTCCCTTCTGTCGAACGGCACCAGCTCGCCTTCTCCTCAGTTGAATCCAGGTTCGAAGCAAGAATCACCCAGAGTGTGCTCTCTATTGTCTTTTGTGATATAGGATACCTACTGGTCTGGCCCCGACGTGTTGGATCGTCAGGAAGAGGTAGCATCGAAGCTATCTAATAGGCGTCCCGGAGCATAGGGCGAGAGAGGCCCTGACAACATACATCCAGGCTGCTGGCCATGTTCGAACCTGTTCGGAGACAAGACCACGGAAGAACAACGAATAATAAGTGACCTAATCTCAGATGACAAGATGCCAACACACCTGGATAGAACCAAAAGGAGATGGCTATAATCAGGTATAAACCTGACAATGCACATCAGTCATCGGATGAAACCTGGAACGAGCAAGCGTAAAACAAAGAGACATATAGATAAGAATAAATCCCTCTATCCAACTGGATTGTCCATCCGCCACAACACAGCATAATTCATAGTGTTGACTGCGAGCATGGGTGGGGTTGCATCATGAATATCATTACAACGAAAGTGCACAAAACGCAAAGGTGGAGGCAGGAGCCAATCACAGGCCATATAACACCTTGGAGGAAACACATACTTGCAAGATACAACACCACCAATTCAAATGTGTTGAAACTTTATGTGCCAACGTCGGAGTCGAACATGCAACTCCCAGATCCAGTTACGGTTGACACTGTATAGCTGTCCTGAACCGGTGCTCCATGTCCGGAGTTACAATATCACAATGTGTAATTGGCCCGGACTATAGACTGCGCACTTTGATCATTAGGATCAAACACGACCAAACATGGTCTGTGCACACCATCATATTAGTATATATACCTGTCCTTAGACGACCTAATATGATATCCGCTTTTACTCTCAAACCACCACCACCGCTCTTCAAGCTCTCCACCAGGTAAGGTAGAGTACTAGTATATATATTTGTTCAACAAAACAGATCAAAGAGCAAACCCAACGGGATCCCCATTATCCATCCAATGATAACGATGAGGGGAAGCTACCCAAGGAGGCGTGATTGTGAATCCACGAAGCAAAAAAAAAAACAATTACTTATGATCGTAGAACCGATGGCAACAGCGCTACTCAACGTCAGTTGATCCTTGACCAAAACATTGACAGCTGTCACACAGTCTGCAGAAGAATCTATTATAATTGATCGCCAGCTCAGCAAAGCCATCCACATACCTCAAGTCGCCCGCACAGTGGGCAACAGAATGAGAGTCATCCACTCCTTGCTGACGTATCTGGTTTCAGAACTCCCTCTTGTTCACTGTTACCACCAACCAATCGGCAGTGCCAGCGACCGGCTGCAAAGGACCCAGTTAGAATACCTATGGTTGATGTGGAGTGTATTCTGATCTTACCACCAAGACGACCACAACAATCGCCATGGCCATGAACCAGCTGAGTTTCGGGGCGTCGGCCTCCTTGGCCCGAAGGATTCAGGTGTTTTACACCCTCAGCCAGGGTTACATCCAAGCAGTCGCTGGTGGCGGTCTCGGTCCGATGCATCGGTACTGAAAGAGTTGGACCACTTCTGGGGTCGGGTGTGCCTATCTGATGGGGATTTGCGGGGGAAGCTCTCGCGATGAGCCGACCCTAGATAGATCAGGGACAGATGATAATGAACGGGGTGACGATGACGACGAATTTGGGCGTCGTGGTGGGGGTTCGAGCACGTCTGGTTCTCCGGCCAGCAGAGGGCCAGGTTGCAGTACCGGGCTCGCAGTTTCCTTGCCCCCCACTTTCCTCTTCTTCGAGTACTCCCTACTGTGCGTCCCCGCTGCTGCGCCCTCGTATGGATTGGAGTGAGGGTACAGCTGGAACATCTTATAGCGACCGTAAACTTGGACAAGGATCAGCCTTCAGTTCGGGGAGGCGCATTGGGTCTTACCCGACAAGAGAATCACTGCCACACCGTGACTCATTTTGGAGATGGATTCCCTCTGGCTCGTAATATCGACCGTCGGTGTGAGATGGGTGCTCTCCGGGTCATCATCTTCCGTGTCGGCGCAGAGAACAACATGGTACGCTAGTGCACCGATCAATGACCGTGCGCTAGGCCAGAAACTTGCGATCGCACCTGCTGGCAGTAGAACCGCACTCACGGATATCGACAATAGGGAGGATTGGAGTTGAATTGCAGCTAAAGTTGGCAGATGAGCCGAGCCGTAGAGCTCGGAGACGAATCCACCCGCCGGAATTGAACCATTGTTCCTTCCAACACAGTCCTCCAGCAAACGTGCATAATCCAAAGACCAACACTGATGCGAATACTATCAGAGCGAGACATCTGATACACGAAAACAATCGACATACGTGATTTGCACGTCATGGAACCGATTGCTATAGACAGTCAGTTTTATCGCAATGCATGGGGAGAAACGGACAGACGGGATGCCTGGACGATACGGAGTTCGCATTTTCTCAGGGCAATGTACTAAAGGGCAGGATTGGCTTATACGGTACGTTTCACGCAGCAGCCAACTCACGGTAATGACCATTTCGACACTGCAAAGGTGTCAGCGCGAGTGCACTGGACTGTTGAAGTGTAGTTGTCTGAGTGCCAAGGTGTTTCGTGAAGGAGGATACCAACTCACCAGAGCTGCGTTAAGCAATCCTGCCTCTGAGCCGCCAATGCGACGAGCCAGAGAAGCGGTTGTGAGGCTATGGAGCTAGAAACTTGGTCAGAAGCCGACATGGGGCGCATATCTGCGTAGATGGTACCCTGATCAATGGGATGAGAAAGAGCATGCAAACTGCGGTTTGTTGTTAGCCGCTGCAGAAGCGACCTATCCTGGAAAACGCACAGAGAAATATGATGGATTCGGCCTTCTCGACGGTGAGATTGAAGGCAATGGATGCGGGTATCAACAGGAGGAAGGCGTTGAAATCTGCCTCCGGTTAGTAATAAACCAAAGGGGGTAACACGTGGAAAGCGTACATGTTCCAAGGAATGCGGTCTTCCGACCGTGATGCCAAGGTGTCTTCAACGGCGTGGCTTGGTTGCCTTCTGCTTTCTCGACCTCTTCTCCGGGTGGGATGGGGCCTGCGGAGAATATGGTACTTCGATGGGTGCGCCGAGGTATGTTCCAAGATAGGCCCTTCCGTCAGGGTCTCGTCGGTCTTGGTTGGGGATCTTGGAGATGCGTGTCTGTTGACGGAGAGATGAACACCCCGTCGGTATGACTATGACTGGGTGGCGAGGATAGCGTGTCGCTTAGGAGCTCCGGACCCGTGGCGAGAAGAGGACCTGACTCTCGAGCATCGTTGTGAGAGGTGCGAGTGGGAGGGAGGGTATAAGAGCCAACCCTGGGCCGTGCCGAAGAAAGGACTCCGCACAGGCCGTTCATGTCGGAACGTCAGACAGGTCGACAGACGCTTCTGAGAGGTGTGAATGCTTCCTTTCGGTGAAGGAAGCCAATTGTGCCTCGTGCCGACAAACTATTATCGGAACTCAAACAAAAGGGGGCACCTGCTTGCAGACATTGATCAGCACACACGGAAGACCGCGGTGAAGAGAATCAGCGACGAAGGATTATCCGCAGTCTCTGGCAGAGCCATAGGAAGTCTAACATGCACTTTCGTCCAGGCGTATCGCCCATCCTCTGACGCGGAATCAGAACAGAAACTCACCGCATCCGTTCGACTTCTTGGTTCGTGCCCACAAATTTTGAGCTGATCGGTGATGACGCATGCCTTTGTTTGGTAACGGCATGCGAACCAAACAAACACGGTGACACCCTACCGACACCTGCTTCTGACCGGTGTTAAGAGTACTTAATTTATTCTCACCCTCGCTCAGACTGGCACATGGACGAGAGTTCCTCCTCACAATTTTGCCGTGCGACACTCGCTCGTGGTGGAGAATTAGATGCAGGGCTGCCCTGACGACGAAACGCATACAAGCGCAGGGGCTGTAGGTTCTTGCTTCAACCGACTCAACCTCCCGGCACTTTTCTTCGAATTCCACCGCTCTAGTTCTAAATGCGAGTTTGCCGATTCAAGTCCGTGGGGGCCAGAAGGTCTCCCAACACGAGTATACTGAGACAACGACAGGGAGAGTCAGGACGTCCCGACGTCTTTATCGCCGTCTGCATCCACGTCTTCCCAACCGCCATCGCCTTCCTCGTCCTCAGGTGTCGGTTTTATCCCCTTTTCCTCTAGGCTGTCTATCAGCTCGTTCGCATGTTCCAGTATTGGGCCATCCTCGTGTTCCTGAGCTATATGCAACTAGATTGTGTTGGTCAGTATCCATAGAGCGGAAATATCATCTCCAGGCCACCCACGTTTCTGCAAGTCTCCAGGCGATCTCTCGCGTCCTTCACCAATTCTTCCCAAGTCAACCCCCCGTCTTCCAGCTCCCCATTTGGTGATTCGTGGACGAGCTCGGCCATGAGACAAAATGCCCAGCCCTCCAGGTACCACGCCTCAACTTCCTGGTCGCCCGATGCCACGACCCCCTGTAGCATTTGCAACGCGGGATCGAACAGCGACAACTCCAAGAACAGTTTGATGAGCGACAGCCCGACCGGTATCGATGGAACGTTTAGGTCATCTATGCGGCGCAGATCACCATGATATCGACAAAGGATCCCGCGATGTAGATTGAGGATGGATGGTCATAAGCCTGCAAGGCGGGTTTACGAGGAGACCTGGATACACACCTAGATCAAGGTCTTTCCATCCGCTCCATGCTCTCTCCATTGGACATTGCCTCGCTTCATCAGGTTGTTGTTGGAGAGTCTGACCGATGCCAGAGTCTGTAACGCTTTAACAATATTTTGGTCGGTTTCAATGGCGAGGTCAATCAACCGCTCACAATTCTTTTCCGCCGCGGGATCAAAACTGCCGAAACCGCAGGTAAGACACCAGCCATTTTACGTTTGGGGTTTTTTACCAGAGGTCGTACGATGGATCCACCCACATCCCAGCCATACCGACCAACACTCCGACAACCGTCCCTTTTATGTCGGCGTCAGAATCCGAGTCCGACCCTGTCGCACGTTTCTTTTCCTTGTTTTTAGCGGTAAGGATGTCCAGTGCGGATTGGTAATGCCAGAACAAGAGATGCGGATCCTCGTTGCTCAATTGGGCCAAGTGCAACTACAGCGCGTGCGTGAGTGTAGGTGGAGCATCCGCGTATGGTGGGACTAGGGATTCGAAAGTTAGATAGCACCGAACGTCCCAGTTCAAAGAAACAAGAAAAGGTTTGGACCGACCTTCCTGGCTTCCTGAACTAGACACGTTTCGGGCTAAACGACACTGGGTACCTCACAAGTCTCGACATTGTTCGGTGATATCTGTAATATTCGTTGGATGAATTGGTTGGTGAGGTCGTAGTCGCATTGCTCGATTATCGACTGAGTTTTGCTGATCAACGCGGAGAGACTCGATGTCGTCGAGGAGGATACGTTTGAAGATTGGGAGGTGGACGTTCTGGTTCGGACGTGCCGTCGGATCTTGGATTTCGTTCGTGTCCGGTCTATTGATATTTTTTCGAGGTGATCGACTGGGTGTCGGAAGAGCGACGAAAGGAAGTCAAGTGTGACCCCGGATCACCTCTTGTTCTCCAACTCCCGACCCAGACTCTACCGAACCCTGTTTTTTTTAGCAGTCAGAAACGCCTTCCGCAGTGCCCTTGGGGGATTTTCAGCAGCACCACAACACCGTTCGAAGCACGACAGGTGTCCTGATGACACTTCACAGCCAGTCACTCTCCGATCCCTACCTGGAACCTTTCCATTCCGGATTCCACACACCCTACCTACGGACAGACCATTGCAGCGCCTCCGAAGCCCCCGCGGGCTACATATCGCCTTTGGTGCGGACGACATTCTCTCTCCGTGAATAGTTTTCCAGGTTCAAGTTTTGGGACCAGATTACCGCCGCCCGGCAACAGCAAGGAATTTTCGGGTCTGACCCACTTCTGGATCCGAGTTTGCACGCACCACGTCTCCTAGTATATCTCGGGTGGAACGCGGTTGCCAAGCAGAGACGTTCATGCTCAGGGGAGCCGGCCAATATGTCAGTCGCAGGGAAAAGTGCGGCCTCGTGAGAGAGGTTTACTTCCACAACACATGGAAGATATTCGATACCTGAAAGGCCAGACATGGGACCCTGGGAACGACAGGCGGAGGCGTTGATGATTGACCCTCTTCCTCTTCTCACGCTCGACTCTCTTCGGCACATTGAACACCATTAAGCCTAAACGCCCCCCGTCCTCGCTCCAGTCCCTGGTGTGGTGCTTCGAAGTTCCCCTCGCCTTGGCGTGGTCCTCCACCATCGCGTACCCACCATCAGTAATAGAACCTACGCTCCTGTCCTCTCCCTCCACGTTGGCTTCGTCCATGGCTGCGGGTAACCTGTGAATGCTGTTCGGGACCATGACGTTCACCTTGGTGGTCTTCTATAGCCTCTGTATGTTCATAGCATGCCAAGTCGCGTTCGCAATCCGCTTGGTATCTTTACCTGTCCGGGTTCCAGCTTGGAGGTGACCTGCGGCTTCTGTACGGAGGATTTCGATGCCTTTTGGTATTAATTGCGTGTAATCATAGCAGTAGAAACGTCCAGAGCTATGATATCCTTTCAAAGAATCAATCAAATCGGCTGAAGGCGCAAGTTATGGACTCCAAATCACAGAGGTACCGGTGTAGATACTCGTCCAAACCACTCAGTCACAAAACATTGAAGTATTCCATACAAGTAAAGTGCTGATATGGCAAACCAACACTGACGAGAACTTGGGCGAAAATGGACGGATGGTACTTACGGCGCAAACCTGCTCGCGGCAGGTATAGCCGCGTTTGCACCCACGATGAGCGCTATGGGCGCTGGCATGGAATCGAGTCTGAATGCCACGAGGCCAATTATCCACTTTCGCATAGCACCAACATCTATCGAACAATCATCTACGCTGATTCAACACCGATATGGACGAAATACGAGGTTCGCTCTCCAAAATGAAGAAGAAACTTAAGCACCGACTAACTGGGAGAAAACCCAAACCGGACGGAACGGCGGCCGACCCTGATGGGGAGACGACCGACTCAACGAGTTCGCTCCCGCAACCAGAGCCTCACATCGTAGTGGGTGGAAGTCACGACCAAGAAGGGGATAGGGCCAACACAGCTGGAGAACGAGTTTTTTCGACGGATCAATCTCCTCGGCCGGCGGAGCCAGAATCTGCCGTGCCAGCGCGTGAAGACGATGACGGTCGAGGAGGGGAAGTGGCAGACGTCGATGAAGGGGAAGCCAGCCAGAGGTATTCGCACCCACACCTAGACGTCGCGGTGGGAAGTGGACACAACGGAGAACCAGAGGAAGTCCGCCCTTCTCCGTGTACTCCTTCGATCCCACACGGTGGGAAGTTCGACAGTACGCGAACGTGGTCGTCTTCGTCGCCGTCTCTGACCATTCCTTCTGATAATGCAGGTGCCCCTGCCCTCCCTCACCACGGACAAGACGTCGTTCGTCCCGACGAGACCCACAAACCGGGCGCCACTGCGGATGAGAAGAAACCGAACTACAAGCTTACCACACCTTCCACGGCTGAGTTGCTCCACGGAGTGAGAGACTCCGCAGGTGCCTTCGGTCCGCTCAGGTCTATCGCGAGATCTCTTTGCCTTATTCTCGACAATTACGAGGTATGGCCTCCTTCCTGCACATCCGGTCCGCAAATGCTTATGGTCGTTCTAGTGGACGGAGGTGAATAAACATGCCGTGGAATCACTGGCACCCAGGGTCAAAACGCTTTCCGAATCCCTCTCCGCCGCTATTCTTCCGGGTGACGTCAATGAGAAGAAGAGGGCAAACAAACTGGAACGGTGAGCCCACATCCTCCAAGATCAAGAGCTGGATCTGACGCACGAGGGTCATCAGGAAATTGGAGGAGATTGACCGAGCTATGGACTCAGTGACATCCCAGAAGGATCTCTTTCATTTCCTCAAAAACCCCGAGAACGCACAGAAAGTCAACGGCCTGGTGGAAGATGTTCGCCATGCCTTGATTGGCTATCAGGTTCGCACTCCTAAACACCCACTCGCGTCGTATCTAACATCCATTGCAGACGTCGTTACGACTGGACATCTACGCCGAGGGCTGTCAGCAGATCGTGAGCCTTATTCCCTTATTGTCCCATCTTTTTTAATGACTTGCGAATAGGAGTACGCGGATCGCTGTCTTCTGGAAAAAATGCATCACACAGATGAGGCCGGGTATAGTTCCGGGAATAGGGACGGGTGCCTGAGGGGGACCAGGGCGGACGTCCTCCTGCAACTCGAATGTTGGCTGAAGGACGAACAAGATCACCGCGTGCTCTGGCTGAATGGCCTCGCGGGGACCGGGAAGTCGACCATCGCCCAGACGTTTGCCGAGATTAGCTTTGCAGACGGGAAGCTCGGCGCGAGTTTCTTTTGTTCACGAGACTTCGAGGATAGAAGCAATCTCCAAGCGATCTTCCCGACCCTTGCCTTTCAGCTTGCCTATCGGTACCTCCCGTTTCGAGAGGAACTTCTCCGAGTCCTGAGGTCCAATCCTGGTGTTGGACGGGAGTCGCTGTGTTCCCAGATGGAGAAGATCATTGCTGGCCCATTGGAAGCCAGCCGCATTCAGACACTTATCATCATTGATGCCCTCGACGAATGCAAGGACGAAGAACCCGCCTCCGCCGTTCTTTCTATCCTCTCCCGTTACGTGGACGAGATTCCTAATGTCAAGTTCTTTATCACCGGTCGCCCAGAGCCTCGGATCCGGTCTGGGTTTCGCCTCAAGTCACTCCGACCCATCACAGAAGTCCTCAGGCTACATGATGTTGAACGCTCCTCAGTGGATAGGGATATCAAGCTGTTCTTCAGTACTCAGTTGGCCAATATTGCTGGAACTCGAAGTGACTGCAACTTCATGGAAGATTGGCCAAACCCATCAGACATCAATATTCTGTGCAAAAAGGCAGCAGGGCTCTTCATCTATGCTTCAACAGTTGTGAAATTTGTTGCATTCAAGAACCACATGCCCACTGAACAGCTGGACCGGATCATCTCCCTCCCACAGAGCACTGTTCATGAAGGACAGTCTGGGATTGACCTTCTTTACACCCAAGTTCTGGAGCAAGCAGTTGATGAAGTTGGTGCCTATGCTGGGGAAATCCATTCTCGTCTCAGGACTGTGGTTGGGGCAGTGTTACTTGTGCTTAACCCCCTTTCAACAACAGCACTCTCAGACCTACTAAAAATGCCCAACATCTCCACCACCATCCGTTCCCTCCATTCTGTCCTCCTTGTCCCAGACAGCATGGAAGACCCTATTCGGGCCTTTCACAAGTCACTTCCTGACTTCCTCATGGATCCAATCCGATGCAAAGATAAATGGTTTTTTGTGGAGCCTGCAGTTCATCACACAGATATTCTACTTTCATGCCTCAGGCTTATGGGAGAAAGGCTGAGGAGGAATATCTGTAATTTGGATGACTATGCTGTTCTCAGTGAAGTTGAGGATCTTCCTGCTCACAAGAGGGACCACATTGGGGAAGCTTTGGAATATGCATGCAGATTCTGGACAAAACACCTCCTGAGGGTCCCTGGCAACAGTTCTCATATTGGGGAAGTGCAGAATGCAATTGAAAAGTTCTTTACAACACACTTGCTATATTGGATTGAAGTCCTTGCACTTGTGGGAGAGCTCAATGTTGGGATTCATGCAATGAATGATGTTGAGCAATGGTGTACTTTGGTGAGCGCTGTGAAGACAATTTTCTGAGACTTGTGCTCATGTTTCCTTTTCAGGCAGGTATTCCATGTATATGGGCAAATGACAGCCAGAGAATCCTTTTGGACAATTTTTATGCAATCCACAACTCCCCTTCCCACCTATACTATTCTGCTCTTCCACTTACCCCTTCCTCATCTTGGCTCTGTGCATGCTACAGTTCAGAGCTCACATGGGGGGTTAAGGTGGTCAGGGGTCTCCCAGCAGAATGGGGTGTGTGTTCCCGTACAGTTCTATTAAATAGTGATCCATGGACTCTCTCATGCTGGAACAACACTATTGCAGTTGGATCTGAGGACAGGGACATCCTTATCCTTGATGCAATCACAGGAAGCCAGATGGCTGTCCTCCCTGGGCACACAGATGCAGTGAGATCCCTCATGTTCTCATCAGATGGGATATCACTTGTATCTGGAAGCTATGACAAGACTGTCAAGCTGTGGGATGTACAGACAGGCGGTGTTGTCAAGACATTCCATGGCCACACTGGCAGAGTTCGCTCTGTTTCAATTTCAGCAGACTCCACTATAATTGCTTCAGGGTCTGAAGATGGGACACTATGTTTGTGGGACATTGGGATGGGGGGATGTAATTGCATTATGGAGCAATCAACCACAGTGTTACATACCAGGTTCTCTCCCACAGACCCTCAACTCCTTGTATCTATATTTGGTACAACTGCTCAGTGTTGGGACACTAATGGTCATAAAGTTGGATCTACATTTACTGCTTACAACATTCATTTTTCCCCAGATGGCACCCAGTTTATTTTATATGAAGGGGCTAGCGTCACAGTTCAAAACATTAATTCTGGAGTAGCTGTAGCCAAATTTAATGCAGCTAACAGTTGTTTTCGTCCCTGTTGTTTCTCACCTGATGGCAGGCTTGTGGCTGTTGGAGATAATCACAATATCTGTATTTGGGATATTACTGGGTCAGACCCTCATCTTGTTGAGACCTTTGTTGGCCATACTGAGAACATTACCTCTCTTACATTTTCTTCTCCCTCCACCCTCATTTCAGCATGTGGAGACAGATCAGTCAAATTCTGGCAGATCAGTGCTTTGCAAACAGACCCAGTTGTAACCAATCCAAAGCCCACACCCCTCACCTCAGTTCCAACTAAGTCCATTGCTCCAGAAGTGAAAGATAGCACCACTATCCCAAGTGATCTGCCAGATGGGGTGATAAAGACCTGGGGTATCTCAACTGGCCCCTGCAAGGGACCCATTCAAGTCCCAGCTAAGGATTCCCACCAGAGCAACATCCAGCTGATTGACAGAAAATTGATCTTTGTTTGGTATGCAGACCAGAAGATCAACATCTGGGATGCTGAGAAAGGGGAGCTCCTGCAGACAATTGAGGTGCCTGGAGGCAGGATCATGAACCTCAGGGTATCAGGGGATGGGTCCAAGGTTATCTGCTTGTATGAGGAATTTATGCAAGCATGGGATATCTGGACAAGTCAGGCAGTGGGTAGGGTGCAATCTTGGTATGATCAAACAAAAATCCTTGCAACAGGTGGCTCAAAAGTCTGGACTGAGGTTAAGGCTGTATATGCTCCTAATGTCCATGGGTGGGATTTTGGAATTCCAGGATCGTCCCCTGTTGAGTTATCCAACAATCCCCCAGATAGGCTCCACCTCAATGATACCATGGTGTGGGAAGTTAACAAGTCAAGGATGAAGGATGTGGTCACTGGAAAAGTGGTTCTTCAGCTACCTGAGAGATTTGGAAAGGTAGTCCATGTGTGGTGGGGTGGCCAGTATCTAGTTGCTTCTTTTAGGTCAAAAGAGGTATTAATTCTTGACCTCAACCATATGCTTCTCTAGTAGAGATCCATAGAAAATGTATTCTCTTGCTTATGTCTTAAGTCCCATGTACCAAATATTTCACTACCTGACAATTGAATACAGTGCTCAAACGTATGTTATATATGCAATGAGCATGAGGGCACAGGCGTGAACCTCAATGCAAACGAGCAGCTTCGACTGAGTGCTCAACTTGAAGGCGCTAAGCCACGCGTACATCCAGGCTGCTGACCATGTTCGAACCTGTTTCGGAGACACAACCACTAATCTGCCTAAGATCAGACAATGAGATGTCAACCTACCTGGGTGGAGCCAAAAGGATATTGCTATAACCGGGTGACCTGACAACGCATGTCAGTCATCGGACAATTCTTGGAACGAGCCGACGTAGAACAATGTGATATACAGATAAGAATAAATCCCTCCATCAAATTGGATCGCCCATCAATGTTCAACTACGACATAATTCATGGAGTTGGCTGTGGGCGTGGGTGGGGTTGCATCATGAATACTATCCAGATGGAAGCACACGAACACAAAGGTGGAGGTGGGAGTCAATCACAGACCGAATCACACCTGAGAGGAAAAACATGCTTGCAAGATACAGCGCCACCATTCAAATGGATCAAAGAGCAAGCCGATCCCCGTCATCCATGCAATGATGGCGATGAGAGGAATGAAGGGCAAAAATTATTGCCAAAACCGACCGAGGGAGCCCGAGAAGGCGTGACTACGAATCCACGACGCAGAAAAAACAATTAATTACGATCGTAGCACCGATGGCAACAGCGCTACTTAACGTCGGTTGATCCTCGACCGAGACGTTGATAGCGGTCACACAGTCTGCAGAATAATCCATTATAATCGATGGCCAGCTCAACAAAGCCATCCGCGTACCTGCAATCGCACATTGGGCGACAGAATGAGAGCCGTGCATTCCTTGCTGATGTATCTGGTTACAGAACTCCCGTCCACCGCTACCACCAACCAATCGGCAGTGCCGACGACCAGCTACAAAGGACCCGGTCAGAATGTCTATCGTCGACGTGGAGTGTATTTTGATCTTACCCCGGAAACGACCGCAATAATCGCCACGGTCGTGAACCGGCTAGGTTGCGGGGCGTCGGCCTCCTTGACCCAAAGGGTTTTGGTATTCTTCACCCCCAGCGAGGGTCACATCCGAACGATCGCTGAAAACAGTCTCGGTTCGATGCATCGGCAATGAGGAAGTTGGGCTACTCCTGGGGTCGGGTGTACAGATCTGACGGGGTTTTGCGGGGGAAGCTCTCGCGATGAGCTGACGCTAAATAGCTCAGGGGCAGATGTCAATGAACGGGGCGACGATGAGGGAGAATTTGAGCGTCATGGTAGGGGTCCGAGCACGTCTGATTCTCCGGCCGGTGTGGGGCCAGATTGCAGTAACGGGGTCGCAGCCCCCTTGCCTCCCATTTTCCTCTTCTTTGAGTACTCCCCACTGTGCGTCCCGGCTGTTGCGTCCCCGTATGGATGGGAGTGAGAGTACGGCTGAGACATCGTGCAGCAACCGTAAACTTGAACAAGGATCAGCTCTCAGTTCGGGGGGACACATTATGCATTGGTCATACTCAACAAGCGGATCACTGCTACGGCGTGACTCATTTTCAAGATAGCTTCTTTCTGGCTCGTAATATCGACCGCCAGGGTGAGATGGGTACTCTCCGGGTCATCATTGATATCTTCCATGTCGGCGCGGAGAACAAATGGTACGCTAGTACACCGATCAACGAAAGCGCGTTCGGCCAGAAACTTACGACCACAATTGCTGGCGTAGAACCGCGCTCACGGATATCAATAATAGGGAGGATTGGAGCTGAATTGCAGCTAAAGGTCGTGGATGAGCTGAGCCGTAGGACTCAGAGGCGAATCCACCCACCGGAATTGAACTGTTGTTCCTCCCAGCGCGGTCCTCCAGCGAACGTACATAATCTTGTGACACGTGATCCTACAAATCTTGACGGTTTTTGGAGGGCGGAAGTGAATGCGAAAACTACAAGATCGAAGACCTACAGTCCCAGAAATTCCAGTCAATCGCGAGCGGTCGGTATGCCACAATGCCAGCGGACACGCAATCCCTCCTGTAGGTTGCGGATTTACTGGAAACATGTTTACCTCGAACTTAGAAGCGAGCCCTGGTGTAGATCGGCGCAGCGGACGGAAGCCACTCGCCCCACATCTTATGTATTTCCTAATCTGAGTCTGTTTGCTCCTTTCACCCTCACTCCCATCATCATCACGGACGCGCAAGAAAAACGAACGGCCCGCACTGAACTCTAACGCACTACGATCCATCGTCACTTCCGATGCCACACCGAATCTTCCTCGTTGAGGATCTAGTCACACTCATCACCAAAGAATTGATTGAATGTTCATACTCCTACTCCAAATGGAGCACAGTATCCCTTGCTCTCACTTGCCGGGCTCTCGAGGGCCCCGCGCTCAGCGTGTTATGGGCAAGGCAAACAACGTTGAGCACCCTCATCCGGGTGTTACCCCCGAACACCCTGGCATACAGGTTGCGCGAAGGTGTTCAGAGACGTATAACGGATCCCCTAATGGTGGAGCTTGTGTGTAACTTCAACTTCCCTTCACGTCACGTCTCGGACCCTCATACCAAATCCATACTAGGATATCGTGAAGAATCCTTCGAAAGAGGATTGGGCCAGATTGCAGCGATATGGATCCTGGATGCGAGAGCTACGCCTGGACGAACGCCATCCAGACAAACAGTTTATCAAGTTCAGGAGGACCAGAGGGGAATTCACCATAG
>Ga0307517_10002157_pt1 | contig 31940 bp, 14 predicted proteins | sample 23_EM_MG_FD_194515 | JGI IMG/M metagenome (GOLD analysis project Ga0307517, IMG submission 194515) | Populus trichocarpa ectomycorrhiza microbial communities from riparian zone in the Pacific Northwest, United States - 23_EM | ecosystem: Host-associated > Plants > Roots > Unclassified | place... | reverse complement strand
AGAAAATGTGTGCTAGTTAAATTTGTCTAGTTACTTTGTCAAAGTCTAATTTTTGGGCTTGACTTCTGTCATGTTGAATTTTCCTAACTATATAAGCATGTTCCAATTATAGATATAGTATCAGAATATGTAATAAAAGACTTTTGGCCAAGATTTGAAACTTAATTCAGAGAATTAAGAATGTTCTTCCAAATTGATTTTGTGAAAAACCCTACCTAACTTATCAATCGTCAATCACAAAGAGTGTGGCGTCGAAATCCTAGATTGATCTTTGTGGCGTCCAGATTGACTTATCAAAGTATCATTCTAGTCTATCATCCATCTTATTTACCTTAAAATCACTATAATCCAACCTAAACACCAAAAGAAAGACAACACAACCAGACCCATCCTTCATCCATTTTCGTCAGATTCATTGTTGCAGATTTTTGAATCATTCACGGCACATCAGATATGATGAGATCTCAATACACATGAAAAACATACTAACAACAAAACAAGAGTAGCAAAGTTCTATAGCAAAAGTATTGACAATGCAACACCCTTTCTTAAATTAGCTTTCTCGGCAACACCAATGTCTTCTCAGCATTCACCAATATTTTTTATATTCGTTTGCTATGCTGGGAATGATCCAAAACGGGAAACATCAATGAAATACTCCATTCCATAGTTGCATCATGCTAATTCTTTCGGTTTTGAAGTTGAAAAGAATTATATGAGAAATGTATCCTCCCATTACTACAGTGTTGGTATTGTAAAATGCAAGAGGGCTCATATGAGGTCCCCTCCCTATTGCTGCACTTATGTTTACCGTGTACCTTTTGTGCCATTCTCTTTTAATATAACTTTCCATGACCCATAATTCTATAAAGTTGCATTTCTCATCCATGTAGTTTATCTGTGTACTCGACAATCATGATCTATATATCTTTATCACATTTATAGACTAATGGAGAAATTAAACAAAACTCATAACTTTTCGTGTTCCTATCAAATATGAATGTCTCTTTTCCAAGTGAGCTAGTGAAGTAAACCATTCATAAACAATGGGTTCATGTGACGAAGTGATTCATCTTGCGGTAACTTGATTTCGTTTAGTTGCCTCTACTGACAAGCTTTTGAATCAAACAATTTACATCAAATCCAATTATACAGATAAAATCCCTTGTGAGAGCAAAACTCGAACTTTGAGAACCATATGATCTTGTAATGCAAAGGATATGATCTCACTACTATCATGCCAACTCTTAGAGCATGGTACTGTGTTTTAGGGTTTTGGATTTTATGTCATCGCTTAGTAGCGGGCTCACACACATATTATCGAGGTTTATTATGAGCCTGATAAAGTAAAATACCTTTGTATGTTAATGCTACAATCTTTACACAATTAGGTAAACAATCAAAGAACGACCTATGGTTTGGCACAAAGGTAGCATAATATTCACCTCTAAGTATGCTTTGTATGAAGAACCCAAAGATGATATTTGTTTCTTGGGTATGTAACTTGGCAAATATGGTGTCATGGTGTGCACAACATCGGATGACGAATCTAGCTCTTGAATCAATGGGGTTTTGGATGTATTGAGATAAATCATAAAAATATGATTTAAATGGTTTAGGAGTTGTCAACGAGTATTATGATCACTAGAAAACCTAATGGTCTGTGAGAGTTTAGGTAGGGGAACTAGTTATGCAAGGAAAAGACACATCATCCCCAATGCACCCTACCATTATTGATTGATTATTTTTTTCTAAGTCATGTTTCTATTCGTTAGTTTGTCCAAGGTTCAAGAAAAGGTTATCTTCAGTTAGGAGGTATTTATCTTATCAGGTTAAAATCTAACCATTCTAAAACCAAAAAATTATGTAAAATACATATCCCGAACTTAATCAAAATGATTTTTATGGTGTTTTTGAGATTTTGGTCAAATCCTAATGGATAATCACAAACTTGTTGTGATACCCATTAATTGATTTTTTTTTTGTATTTTTTAAAGTATGATAAAATGCATTTTTTTAAATAATATATACATGAAAATTTTAGATTTTGGTTGTATGGAAACAAATAAAAATATATAAAAAAGGATTTTTTTGGTATTTTAAAGAAAAAACATGTATATTTAATATCAGGTCAGTATCTTACAGTGTAAGTTTATAACCCAAATATTAAATAAAATTATTGGAAAACATGCAAGGGACCCATAAATAAATTTAAAATGGTCTTTGAACTCTTTCAAAAAAAATTTGAAATCATTTAAGTTTTGTTTGGATAAAACACAAAAAAAATAAGAAAATAAACATTGCTGGAAAATAAGTAGAGCGTGTTTGCTAAACACACCTCAAACACGCCCTTAATTAAAATAAGAGGCTTAAAAAATGCTTTATGGTCATGTTTGGAAAACATGTCTTAAGGACAAAATATTGTGTTTTTTCCTTTGATAAAAATTGAACACGCCAAACTCGGCCTTAAGCTAATGGACTTAGCCTAACCACGTGGGCTAGGCTTCTTGGCCCAAAGCCCAAGCCCAAAAACACAACATAGAAATAGATACAAAACACTGAAAATCAAATAAGGTTTGTGGCTTGAATCTCATTAAAAGTAGTGAAGAACAACACAAAGAACCCAAAAACATGGATTTTAATTTAAACCATATTATGTCAAATTAAAGGTACAAAGACATGTAAAAATATTATTCAAACAAGAATCTGAGACTGGATCATCATAATGAACACCTAATCATCACAATTAATTGATTTTATATAAAAAATAAAATGAATGAACTTAAGATTAATTGCCATGATCTTAGTGTTTTTAAGCTATTAAGACTCTAGATTAATGATCAACAAGCATGCACATATATGTAAGAACTAATAAATAATATAAAAGACATGTAAATCAAGGACCTAATGCAATCTTCAATGTATGAACACTAAACCCAAAAGGCATGAAAAACCCTAGAAACCCAGCACAAGCCTAAACTTAGAAAAAAGGCATAAAAAGCCTAGAAAACAACATAAACCTAGCAACCAAAGCTTAAGTAGCCTCAACATAACTTGTTTGAACAATTAGAACAACAAGAAACAAAAAATCAAGAGCAAAACATCAAGCAAAGTCCATAATAATAACAAGCAAAAATAGTATTTTCTTAGGCAAAAACTTTGTTCCATTGGTCAATTTCAATGCTTTTAAGCTCAAACATCATGCTTACAACTTCAAAAAACCCAACAAACTAACCTAAAACATCTTAAACCACAACTATATCTATACTTAACACATCTTGTCATGACTTAAAAAATGATTAACTAAACATCCACACATGAAAAACAACATTATGCTATCATTTATTATTCCAATATCACATTTTAACACATCAAATCAAGATAATGAAACAAACTTGAGCATACACAAACTATTTTCAAAGCATGCTTAAACATTTCAAAACAAAAATCATGGCTTTTAAACTAACAAATGACTTCAAATGATGCATAATAAACATTATACGTAACAATTTAAAAGGAAAAATAAAGGGAGAGCGGGTGTGCTCATTAAGCTCCACCCCCTCTTCAAAGTTTGAGGAATACTTTGACAAACAATGTTGTCTCATTTGCTTAGAATTTCTTGCTTTTTCTTTAAGATTCAGATCTTTTGGTATTTTTATTTCTTCTCTTAGACTCAAGAGCTTTTTCTTCTACCTCTTTCTTTCAACTTCTTATCAATATTTCATAAGCTTCCTATCAAGAGACTTTAATTATTTTCTTTTCTCTAAGCTTTCTTTTTTCTTCATTTTCTTTTCTCCCCTAGATCCTTCTTTTATAGCCTTAAAAGGACAGGTGGTTGTGAAACTATTTGTGGTGTTGAAGGTGGTTTTTTCAAAACTAGATCATATGGTATTCTTTCTCATTCTTACCTCTGATTTATTAAGAGACCATTCTTCTCTCTCTCTTCTTCTTCTTCTTCTTCTTCTTCTTCTTCTTCTTCTATTTTCCCTCTCTCTGAATGTCTAACAAACTTTTGGAACTTTTAGAAAAAGTTAGGAACTTCATAACTTAAACTTGGATGAAAATGGTTGAGTGAGGGTACACCTTCCATGAATTAATCATGGCAAATAGGAGGTCATTGAAACCAACCAAGCCATATATCCTATAAAAGGGGTGTTATTCTTCAACTATGATCAAACCATACTTGATTTGGTGGCTTGTGGCTTTCCCACCAATAATCCAAAGTTGAGTGTAACATTGTTAAATTTTACTGAATCAGACAAGGCTGCCATGAGACAAAACGTTGAGGGCTTCCATGTGATAGATAGGGCACAAACATCAAAAAGGGTGACACAAATTTATAGAGAGGGTTCTCCTCTATCGAATGGTGGTGGTTGGAGGTGCCACGTTAATTCGCTTGAAGATGACAACTCAATTAACCTTCTTGGTTGAAGAAGATAATAAAAAATAGATAGATAACGTGTCACTCTATTTCTTCATTAAAATTAAGTGACATGTCATATGCGTAAACCTTAAAAATTAGGGATTTCTAATTTAGAATTCTGTAAATTTCAATTTTGTCATATGCACCTGCAATTGACCCTGAAACTTCTCAATCTTTGTAATTACAACCATAGAAACTTTGATTTAACTCCTATGATTTTAGCATTTTTTCCAAATTGATCCTTGGTTTCAATTTGTTTAATTTGACCCCTATCAACTATCAAACTTTCAATTTCTTTCAAATTGACTCCTGATTTTGATTGATTTCAATCCCCGAACTTACACGCCTTTTACACTTTGGTTCTTTGTAACAACCCGGCTTTTCAAGCCCAAAACAACAGTAATTTTTTTTTATATACCTTACACACATGGTGTCGTTAATCAGCGAACCTGATCCCTCACATCATCAAAATACAATCCATACAATCAACATTTCATTTAAAAGTGAATCTTACATAAACACATAATATTATAGTTGCATGATTAGAAGTTCATATTAAAAATATACATACATAGACATGAGTTTGCATTCTTATCCTACTAATAGCCATTACGAATTTAAACAAAAGGATCTAATAAAAGTTATACATTCAGTACATTGATTCATACAAAATACATTGTGATTTAGAATGCATCTACATGATTCCTTGCAAAAGTAGGTTCCTGTGTATTGGGTTTCCTAGACATCTCGTTGGTGTGACGTCCCTGCTGCAGTACAAAACATTTAAAAGAATGCAATTACTTAATGATAATAATAATGGTAACTAAATGGTCTGGCAGTTAAATGAAGCATTAACATTTATAATTTCTTCATGTACTTGGTATAAAAAGCTTATAGTACATATAGATGCGCCAATTTTTACAATCAACCATAATCTTAAACCCGGCTATCCTCTTAAGGCATCATTTGCTGAGGTTAACCGTTCACTCACCCCGGTCATCCACTTCGGATGCCATTAGCCAAAGCTAATCAATCGTTCATCCCGGTCATCCATTCGGATGCCATTAGCCGAAGCTAATCATTCTTTGTCCCAGCCATCCATTCGGATGCTATTAGCCGAAGCTAATTAATCGTTCGTCCCGGCTATCCATTTGGATGCCATTAACCGAAGGTATTCATTCATTTGTCCCGGCCATCCATTCGGATGCCATTAGCTGAAGCCAATCAGTCATTCGTCCAGGTCATCCGTTCGGATGCCATTAGCCGAAGCTAATCAGTCGTTCGTCCCGGTCATCCGTTCAGATGCCATTAGCCAAAGCTAATTAACCATTTGTCAACATTTAAGCGTTCGACAATCTAATATCGGTTCTAACGCAATATGGTAATATTCATGATAAAGTATTTCATTATTCAACGTATGAAAAAGGAAGGTGCAAGTCACCTACCTGCTCCACCTGTGGGTTGTTCTTGTCTTGACGATGGTCCAATCCCGACCGCACCACCTAAGACATCAATGGTCACAAATTAGTACATTTGTATTTTTGAATCACATTCGTCACCACACTTATTTCAAGAGTTCATATGTTCACATTCAAGTGTTCCACATTTTACACCATCATACCATGAAATTGTTACTAGCATTTAAGTCATTTCTGCCTAGGGAGGCTTATTGTAGAAATCGACAGCGAGAACTAGTTCGCTGCAGGCTGCCCAATTCGACAGCGAGAACTGGTTCGCTGCAGGCAGCCAATTTGGCAGCGAAAACTATTTTACTGCCGGCAGCCAGTTCGACAGCGATTTGCTGCAGACAACTCCACATTGGCAGCGAATCGCAAGTTCACTGCAGAACACGCCACTCGGAAGCGAATTGTTAATTCGCTGCAGACGACACAGTTTCGGCAGCGAATCACAAATTTGCTGCAGACAACTCAGTTTCGGCAGCGAATGCTAATTCGCTGAAGAAGACTCAGTTTCGCCAACGAATCACAGTTTAGCTGCACAACACACAATTCGGCAGTGAATGCTAATTCGATGCAGCTGACACAGTTTCGGCAGCGAATCACAGTTTCGCTGCACAACACACAATTCGGCAGTGAATGCTAATTCGCTGCAAAAGACTCAGTTTCGGCAGCAAATCACGAAATCGCTGTAGACAACTCAGTTTCGGCAGCGAATCACAATTCGCTGCACAACACACAATTCGACAGTGAATGCTAATTTGCTGTAGAAGACTCAGTTTCGGTAGCGAATCACAAATTCGTTGCAGACAACCTAGTTTCGGCAGCGAATGCTAATTCTCTGCAGCTGACACAGTTTCGGCAGCGAATCACAATTCGCTGCACAACACACAATTCGGCAGCGAATGCTAATTCGCTGCAGAAGACTCAGTTTTGGCAGCGAATGCTAATTTGCTGCAGCCAACGCAGTTTCGGCAGCGAATCATAATTTCGCTGCACAACACACAATTCGGCAGCGAATACTAATTCGCTGCAGAAGACTCAGTTTCGGCAACAAATCACAAATTCGCTGCAGACAACTCAGTTTCGGCAGCGAATGCTAATTCGTTGCAGCCAACACAGTTTCGGCAGCGAATCACAATTTTGCTGCACAACACACATTTTGGCATGAACACACACCACACATGCTGTAACAACCCCAGCATATACACTGTCACTAAGTTCCAGCAGAACACACACATTGAAACCATCAATTTCAGCACATAATCCTTCAACAAAATCCCAGCAGAACACACACATTGAAAACCATCAATTATAGCATATAATCTTTCAATAAATTCCAGCAGAACACACACATTGAAACCATCAATTTCAGCATATAATCCTTCAACAAATCCCAGCAGAACACACACATGTATGATGGCCAACCCCATAGTTAAAGCCAACCCTCTACCATGATTTGTTATTTCCATTTTATTCATTTTTCTTTGTTAGATGTTTTGAAATTGGCTTCATTTCATTTCTGTTTCCTTTTCCTCCTAATTAGTTTCAGTTTCCTTCACAACTAGCTTAGGTCTTAGGTCAATTTTCTTAGGGTTTTCTTCTTCATTTTTGTTTCTGGTCTTAAGGAGAAGAGGAAGGGAGTTTCATGACCCATACCTTTCGAATCTAACTAAGTTTGAGGAAGGTTTGGCACTATTCTTTCTCTTCTCCTGCTGGTTCTCCTCCTTCTTTTTCCTCTCACGTTTTCCAGCCCTCTTTTTCCTTTCCCTTTAGGCAGCTGTCCAATCTTCTCTCAAGGTCTCATCTTTCCCTCACACGTTCACAAAGCACTCTCTACTGGTTTGGTTTAGGTTTCTGTTGTGAAAGAGGAACGGAAGAACGACATGCAGCTGCTGTTTGGAAGAGGATGGATCATCCTCTCTCCTCCTTGTATTTATACTCCCCATCAAATGAGGTGGGTTGTTTGGGGGTTGGTTTAGATGTATTCTTATCCTTGTTTTGGTCTATCTAAAACCGGTTTTACCCCTCCCTCCCAGCTCCTTAAGTTAATTATTATTTTAAAAAACAAAAAAACAAAAACTGTGTCGTTACTGATCCAGAAATCGGCAGCCAAAACTGCGTCGCTGCAGATGCAAAAATCAGCAACGAAAACTGTGTCACTGTTGATCAAGAAATCGGCAGCGAAAACTGTGTCGTTGTCGATGCAGAAATCGGCAGCAAAAATTGCTTTGCTGTCAATGCAGAAATCGGCAGCGAAAACTGCATCATCAATTCTATCTATCTATATATATATATTTTTCTTTTCTTTTGGGTGTTTACATTCTTGGTTTGAAAATTCTTTAATTTGGCCTTTAATTAAATTCTAAACCTTGATTTTCTGGCAATTTCATCTCTATTTTCATCCAATTAAGCTTGTAAAAATTAAATATGGTCCTTCAAAATTTCAATATTCTCAATTAATCCCAAATTTCAATATTCTCAATTTCAATATTCACCAATTAAGTCCTTAATAAAATTAATTTAACCCATTAAAAGTCTAATTAAGTCTTAAACTTAATTATTTTTTTTATTTTAGTCTAAATTAATTTATAAACTTTGTTAAATCTTTAATTAGGCCTATGATTAAATTATATTAGCCTATTAAAAATCTAATTAAGTCCCCATACTTAATTTTTATGCAAATTCATCCAATATTCATTTAAGTTAACCTTGAATTTGCATTGTCTTTCACAGTTAGGTCCTTCAAGGGTGCAATTGCCTTTAACATTTAAAAATGTTAAGATCCAGTTTGGTCCCTCTGTCTCTCATTTATGCATGTAGATCATTTTTCAACCTGTTTTTTCTAACCAAATAGCTTGTCCTTTTTTTTTTCAACGTTTTTTCTTTAGTTTTTTGGTGTAAAAGGAAAAGATAATTTTAGGGAAACCTAAAATTGGGTTATGACATATGGGTTTACAGGTGAGTTTATTGCTCTATTTGGAAAGAAGTTTGTATCTCCCTATAGTTTCCATTGATGACCATGTTAAGATCTCAAAAATGATATCTAAGCATAAGTCTTGATCTGTGTCTGTGTGAGTAGTGAATTATGCTTCAATATAGACTAATTCTTAATAAGAAGCTCCTTCTTCAAATGATCAATATACCCCATTCTTAAACTCTTGGGATACAATCATTCTAATTTCAGAATCAATCTTGATATCTTCAACTCTTAATATTTGAATAGTCATCATCTTCTCAACCTCATGATGGAATTCATCACAGAAGTCAATATCATGACTATGTTGGCAATGATATTTACAAAACTTGCCAAGATCCCTCATTATTTATGTCTTGGATGGTGCTTTGAGGTATCCTGCTTATATCAACATTCCATATAGATTCTATATGGTCACTTTTAAGACTATTGCACCTTCTTTTCCTTTTTAATGGCAATGACCACTTCAATTTCAAAGGTATGATTTAGAGGTGGGTTTGAGTTCTTATTTAGGGCTTTCTTAAAAATGATTCATCCCACCTTGATAAGCTAGAAGAGCTTGTCTTTAAAAGTATAAATTTTTTCATTATTATGCCTTCTAGTGCAACCATGATACTCACATATTTGGTCAGACCCATACCACTTTGGATATGGGGTCAAAATGGTTTTTAAGGAATTGGAATAATCTGTCCAATACTGATTAATCTTTAAAACATCTTCTTAAAAGATAAAAGAAAGGGTGGTAAAATTTTCTTTAGCTTTTACGAGTTTTCATATGGTTGCTTATTAGATAAAATCTGATTAATCATATGAGAAAAATTATTAGGATGTCGAGGCACATAATTATCTCGATTCATACTTTCCATGTGAGAGCTATCTTCTGATTTGTCAACTAGTATAACATTTAACCTCTCTTCTGGATTCTAGAACCTTTTTCTCAATTTCAATCTTTGCTCCACCCTCTTAGCTGCCATTATTACCTCTAGGAAAAAAAAACTAATGACTTACCAATCAAGTAATCACAATGAAGATAGAATTAAGCTCATTCTCAAGTAGTAAATGATAAAATTGTGTTGCCATTTCACGCAGCCTCATTGCATATTTCTTGACCAACTCATCTTTTCTCATCTCCATTCTTTGAAGATCTAACTTGGTTGGAGTCATCTTTAAGTTGAATCTGAATTATTGTAGAAATGCATTAGCCAAATACTTCCATTTCTATTTTTTTAGAGCCATTTAAACCCATATACCAGTTGAGGGCAAATCTGACCAAGCTATCGAGAAAATGATGGATAAAGAGTTTCTCATTATGGATCAAGACTTTAAGGTGAGTCTCTACGCATTGTACTTCTGTATACTTGACAATTTTAGGAGCATAAAATTTTCTAGGAATCTCAATATCTTGCTCACGTATATTTCCCTAGCTGGAAATTGATCATACAAATCTTTATTTTTTTTTATTATACTAAATACACCATTTTTCTCCTAGAATGATAGCCACCCATGTTGAATTAGCTGATCAATCTTTCTTTTAAATCCATGATAACATTAATGGAATGATGTACTTCTTCTACATGGTATTTACATTATGCATTCTTGTTGTACCATTTAGGAAAGGGTGGTTAGGTAGGCTTAAGTGGTTGAGGCACTATTTAATGGAAATATATATATATCATAAAGAGGAATTGAAAGAGGAGAAAACATACATTTTCTTTTGCATTTTAGATATTCGTGATATCTAAGGTGGAACATAAGTGAAGGTGTTTAATGTATCTGATTTGCAATAATTTATAGTGAATTTAAAGATAAGATACCATGAATCTTTAATGTACTCGGGGCATTGGAAGCAAGTTCTTACAAATTTTGATTGATTAGATAATCATTTTAAACATTTTTTTAATAAGGGTGAAAAGAGGGACAAGAGGGCATATTCCTAGTAGACTCCTCAATATTGGCTTTCCATATGTGGGGGGCTCCTTTTAGAGTGAATAGTTTGTCTTAGTAGATCGGTTAATTGAGTCATTTCCCTTTTTAGAGAATTATTCTACTTTTATCCAGGTTGAAAGTCCCTTTTGTCTTCCATTTACTTCTTGGTAAGGGGTGGTGTTAAAAGAGTGTGTCTGTATTTCTCCTGCATATGCATACATGACATGTAAAACTTTAAAATGTTTGCATGTTAATGCTTATATATGCTTATGTTGGATATGGATTAGCTTCTTTCAACTTGATTCACGACTTCTATTTTCTTGATTTTGGGCAAGTTTTCTGATTTTGGTTGATAGTTGTAAAGCAGTATTTCATTAAGTTCTTATCATGATTGAATTCCAAACATATTAAATAAGATAAAATCTGAGTTGTGGCACTTTCATTACATATAATAAAAAGAGTTTGTATATTTTTGATAAAACCAAACTTAGAAAAGTTAAAAAAACTTATATACTACTCAATAAAAGCATTGCCTCTATTAGCTATATTTCTAATAAAAGTGGTTGTTGCAATCAAGTGCTCTTAGTACTTCATAGCATCATTTCCAATTTAGGTAGCCTATCGTTGCAATCTCTCGGCCTAGCGTATTACTTGCTCAACCTGCCTTGTCATTTGCCTTATCTTATCATGGAATAAAATGTTATCAGTGACTAGGACACCATTACTAAAAGCTAAAGCGTCATTATTTCTTTCAAGCATTTATATTGTTTTTCCTAGATATGTTACTTTAGCTATTGCTCTTTGCAGCTCTTCCATTTCTATGTTAAGCTTGACTATTTTGGAGTTAATCTAGACCTCAAAAACTGTAGATGTAATCTTAAAATTCTTGATGTTTTTGCTTGGATTTGTTTAGTTCTTTTTCCATTTTAAAGTATTGGTATTTTAGCACCATCAACTCTTCCTTTTGAATTCCTAACTCAGATCATAACACCATGAGCTGTTCTTTTGAAGAACCAACCCTTTTCTTGTAGTCTCTCATATCAAATTCAACAGTTTTCCTAGCACTAATTTATTTCTCCGACTGTGTTATATATTAGGCTCGAATCCTTTTTTTTTTTTATGATAATTTCAGTTATTTGACTCCTGTCTTTCTCAACATGTAATTTCTTTTTAAGATAGTTATTTTCCTTTCTTAAGGAACCTATCATTTCTTGACCTGTTTTTTTTATTTGCACACATTTGTTGACCGGTTCATCATGCTTGGCTATTCGAATTCCTAACTCATTTTGTATCCCTTTAGCTATTTTTTCGGCCACCTCAACCCTTTTCTTCCATTCCTTTGACATCTCGAGATCTTTAGTCAAGGTTGCTAATTGTTCATCATTTCCTTTTATTTGCTGATGCAAGAAACTCCTCATCTTATCTTCTTCTTCCAATTGTTTTTTAGGAGCTGTTGTTGCCTTTTGTTATTGCTGAGGTCAATTCTGCACTTTTCTAACTGCTCCTTCATTATCAATCCTTTTTCTTCTTGGTCATTCTTTAGTTACTTGTGACTGCTCTACTTCTGGGTTTTTAGGAGGTATGGATTCAATCATTCCAGGAAGTCAGTTATTTCTCTAAATGGTGTAACTTTGGCTAAATGATGATTCAACCTCATTTCCTTTATCTTTTTTTAACATAAAAGGTTTTCCCTAATCTTGTCTAATAAGTTTAAGCTCTTCCAATGACGACCGATTTTTAAATGATCCCATGAAATCTACTAAATTAAAGGTCCTTAGTACATATTGTATTTCACCAAGCTGTTTTATTATCAATGCAGGAGCGTAACTAATGTAACTAGTGATTCTAATCAAAGGGACCCATATTTACTACCACAACTCATTATTCAAGATGTCTCATTCATCCAAGGTCCTTTCCACTTGAAATTGCTTTTTGGTAATGCTATATATTTCTCCACCCATGTTTTCTCATCTAGATTCTTCCAAGTTTCACCTATAATGATCTTTAATGGTCGAAGGTCAAGCCACCAAAAGTTATTGAAAATATCTCTCGGTGTTTTGATATGACTGATGCTCCATAGATATAACATTAGAACACGACATCTTATGACCCCTTTTCCATGCATCCTACAATGGATGGTTTTAACCAAAATCACAACGAAAATGTTAATTTTAGTGTGATCATACTCCATGAATGCATTTGCAACTTCTACATTAATGAGTCCAGCTTTAGATGAAAACAAGACTATCCTGAATATAGCAAAAACACTATCTTGTATCGTTTGTTTCCTAATTTTCTCTCTTCTATGTTTTTTTTTTCATTCTAGCTTCAATACTTTTCCATCTAAATCCCTAATTAGCTACCCTACACTGGTCGACCTTTCCCAAGAATAATAATCTGGTTATCTCTGAAGAAGTATCTTCAAACCTCTACTTAAAGTAGACCTATGGTTGTAATTTGGAAAATCTAAGATCCTATTATATTCTTTTAATGTGGGGGTCATATCAATATTTCTAAAGGTAAAACACCTATAGTTACGATCCTAAAATTCCAGTAATGCTCTTATAGTTGATGCTTGTACCGATAGCCTCATCAACTGTGAGATCTTCCTATATTCTATTTCAAAAAGGACCTCATCTACATATCCTATGGTGGTAACAACTTCTTTATGTCATTCACAATATGATTTATATTTGTAATATATAGCAATCCATTAGCATCGATTCTTGGATTGTTTCCCTCAGTTAATTATGTCAGCTCATATTCTTTCCTAAATTCTTCAAAAGATGAGTATTTAAAAGAAGTCATGATTCTCAGTTCAAAGTCTTGCAGTATAAGGAACATATGGTCATGCTTGATGCAAAATTTACAGATTGTATATACAAGCTAAGGATAGGTTTTATTCGTTAAGTGAACATGGTTAAGTTTTATATCTAGTCTCAAAAGGGTTTTAGATCTGTCCAGTGACAACCCTCGTAAGGACAGTATGGGGCGTTGCAACGAATGGTTAAAACACGTATACCCACCATTGCTAATCAAGCACTCAAATTTGAGTTGGGTATTTCACGGGTCTTGAACTTTGATTGATAGTTATAGGACAGACCATTAATCCCCCACCTAACCTAGAAGTTTATGTGTGCTCTAAAAAATTAAAGCATGTGATGCATGAAAACATTAATCTTTATCCAAAATAAATGTGCATGAGAAAAAAGTGCAAAAATTAAAGTATATAAGAAAAATTTAAAGAAAATGAATGTTAAAAAATAAATACATATACCAAATAATTCAAACATAATACACAAACAAATAACAAAGCTTAATCCATAGGAAAATCCCTAGTGGAGTTGTCATTCTATTGCACGTGTGCGGTGTTGCGGCGATCATCTACTCGGATTGAGATCCTCGAGTGTGGGTGAAAATAACAAGGTCATTGAACAAGGTCTAATGACAAAAACTAAAAAACAAAGATCAAATAAGAAATTTCATTTGAAATTGCCAGAAACATGGATGAAATAAGAGACCAGATTTCGTTAAACATAATGCATAAAAATATCTAATGCATAATCATCCATCAAACAAATATGATAAGCTCTAATCTTAACCAAAATGACCTAATAGTGAAAAAACCTAACCCAGACATTCAAGGGCTTTAAGGATCAATTGATCCAAAACAAGTTATAAAAGAAAGAAAAGCTAGCATATAAAGATCAAACATGAGTTATAGCTTCAAGTGAAACTTATCAAAGAGGCTAAAATGCCAAAACACAAGAAAACCTGAATCTGGGTTCAAGAACACCAAGAACATGAACCTAGAAAATCAAAGAAAACCCAGAAAACCCCAACAAAGGCATAAACCCAGAAACTAGCTAAAACCTCAAAAGAAAAGTCTAAACTTATCAAACCTATTTCAAACATGCTTGTGCTGACTTGCTAGAACTTCCAAAACTAAAAGAATGCATGTAAAAGAAACAAAACAAGAATTCACATATATATTATCAACAAAAACTAGCAGTGCATTTCTGAAATCCTTCAACACTGATACATCAGTTTTGACATTTGTTTTTCATCATCTTTATCATGTACAATAACCTAACTACATTTAGCATTATGTGAAAAAAAAATTAAAAGCAAGGTCTAAGCAAATCAAACACTAATGTATTCAACCAAAAAAAAAGGTGATCAATATAAACTTCAAAACATAAAAAATGGCATTCACACATACTAATTACATGTTTTTAACAATCAAAGAATAACAAATTATATATTCATAACTATTTTGAACTTACTTTCTTAAAAAATACATATCAAATCTAATAACAAGAAATGCTAAACATAGGTTCTAAACGTGTCATATGTAGACATGAATTATGTAAAGGGGATGCATATCTACCATTAGGAACAAAACTCATCTAAATTAAAGGTCTATAACTCTCAATTCATTCATTAGAAGTTTGGTCCCCAATCAACCTGCATCTTTCAATGCAGGGGAGGTTAAATGAAGACAAGATGTTGTCAACATCATTATAGCAAATGGGATATAAACATTTGATGGGAGAACTTAATCCTTGTAAAGGAGATGTTTATTTGTTGAGTGATGGTGATAAGAGCCCCTGAGATGGTCATATATGTCACATTCATTCGCCTTAAAATGACATCTCGATCAGTCTTTATCTATTGAAGAAGATGATAAACAAGGATGAAATGATGTGTCATTCAGTCTCTTTATTAAAAACAAGTGACATATCATCTATTTAAACCCTAGAAATTAGGGTTTTTAATTGAGATTTTAGAAAATTTGAAGTTTGTGCCTGTCTTTTCAATTTCAGTACAAACACCCTCAATATTTGACTCTAAAACTTTTTATTTTTTTTTGCAATTGCACCTCTGTAAACCTTGATTTAGATCCGTTTGAGCGCATTTTACAAATATTTTATGTATCTTCCAAATAAAATAAAGGAATATCACTCACTCTCTTCCATTAATTAAAGTAATTATCCACGCAAACTGTGTTGTCGAAACCTGCTATATATGCTGTGTAGTGTAAATCTGCTTAAGATTGATTTACCCTTCCATCAATATTCAAAGTTTATTTTGTGGTTCAATAAAAAGGAAAAAAAGAACCTCATACTTCACTCACTTGAATGGAAGGCAATATGAATGGAAGTCACGGTTCCACTTGTCTTTAATTTAATATGGAATGATATTCCTCACCCACCTAGTGGAGATGGCCATGTTTTCAGGTTTCCTCACTTGTTCAGAGAAAAACAAAAGAGGTTTCCTCACATAGTAACATGGTTTGCCATTGATAGCAAAGATACGAGGAAGGTCACGCCTAGTCTAAAACCCTCTCAATAAGTGCATAAAGTGTTTAGCTAAAGAGGGGTCCTGAATTTTCTATACATTGGAAAGGATGACAAATTTTATTCTATAATTAGATAAAGATTTCGAATTTCTATTCCATGCATGCCTCATTTGGACCATCTTTTTGAAACTCGAATCAATGAAGTATAATCACTCACCTTTCTTCTTTGGTGTGAAATGAGCACCGTGGAAGCCTTTTGTTTTTAACTCTTTTTTCTGTCCTAGAATATTTACTAACAATTTACTTCCACCATGACAATTCTCTCTTGCTTGTCCTTGTCAAGGTGAAAAAACTAAAGCATCGTTCTCCATAGAAAATTAAGGGATATCTTCATAAACCAAACAGAGAACTGTTACAACACATGTCTAGTGGGATGGTACTACTGTTACAACACATGTCTTAGAAAATACTTTACAATAAGTTTTATTATGTAACTTTCTCTTAATTCATATTTTGTTGGGGATTTTTCCTAAATCATTTTTTTAATAATTTTTTTTATTAAAAATGGAAAGAAAAATCAATCAATATGTGATTCTTAAGTTTTTAGAGAGGGTAATATAGATAGAACAATTAAATATGAAATTTTTTAGAAGATAAACTATACAAATGAGCTTATTCAACTTAAAAGATTAGAATAGAACTTAAATGTATTTTTCTCTGTTTTTTTTAATTTTTCCCACTTAATTATTTCTTGTGTAGAGACAGTCTTCTTTTATTATTTTTTATAATATAAATTGTATTGTTTTAAGAAACACATCAAATAATGTTATATTGATGATCTCTACAATAAATAGTAGAGTGGGAATAAGATCACCCTTTAATTAAAGAAGATAGTAGTAATATGCTATGCTTGACAAATTTATTAAATCTCTTTCTTTCTTTATCGAATTTCTTTTATTTATTTATTTTTATAATGCCAACTTTATGGATTTGGTTTTACAAGAATTAAGGACACAACATTAATGGATGCCTAATCAAGATTCTTCACACTGAAATTGCAATTCCTAAAGTTTCATAGAACCACTTTATTAGAGACTGAGAATCTTACTTTCTCACTGGGTTCTTATTTATTTATTGATTTATTTAAATAAATAAAAAACTGCTACCCTACTATTGAGTGCAACTAGGTCTGGAATCTATCTTTTGTGGGTGCAATAATTTGAGAAATGACATCCATGTATATGAAAATATTAAATATCTTTTGTGTTTTTTTATATATAGAAAACATCATTATCTTCATGTAATAGTCTTTCAAAACTCGGATGAGAATCGCAACATGTTCATCAATTATTTATATATATATATAACGATTCATTTCAACTTGTAAATATCAGAATTTCAAAAAAATTTATGAATTCACATACTATAAACAGATAATTGAACATTACCATTATTCCATTAAAAGCTGAAAAACGAAGAACATAATTGTTTTTTTTTAAAAAGAACTTTCTATTCACATGGTTTGCATATGGCAAGGGGAATTTTTTTCAAAAGAAAACACCAAAAAATTCTTTTTCTCTTTGATCAACAATATAAATAATTCATGCTCTACCATATAGTGAATCCAATAACCCACATCAGAGCTTGAAGTGTTGTATTATGTGCAATTCTTACAATTGCATGACAGCAACGTCTGAGAATGTTAAGACAGAAGGGGTGTTTTTCAAAGACGTAGAACAGTCTGGGATTACATTTTTGCAGTCCATGATGCCTCCTATATGACCTCTATTAGGCTATTATTAGGCTTTGGAAGCGAAGTTGTCTTTCAAACCGTGGCATACGTGAAGAAATCCCCCCTTTCACTGGCAGAATTAATAGGATCGGATCATAGGGTTTTATATGTTCGATGTGTTTTCGAGATATGTCCATTAAAGTTGTGATTTATGTATTTATTAATGGCAAATTGTCGAATAAAAAAGATTAGATATCCTTTAATTTACATATACAAATCTGTCCTCCCTTCTGCTACCTTATTATTTACTAATTATTTAATTTTGAATTTTCTTTGGCTTTTTTATGAACTTGCGAAATGGACCCCGTTGCCATGAAAATGGGAAAAGTTTCTGTACGAGGTAATTCTACATAACTATTTTAATCCTAGAGGAGCTGGCTGTGCATCATGGTCCCAGGAGAATTTTGTTTAAGAAGTAGAAAAGCTGCATAATTTCTACATAAACAATTAAATTTGCTAGTAGTGCTAAAGGGACCACTTTTATGAAATTCTCAAATATGGGAACCAAAATAATAAAGAAAAATAATCCCTGTAACCCAAAAGATCATAATCTAAGCGTAATTTGGTTCCCAATACAAAGTATGGACCACTAGAAAAAATGTGTAATATAATAGTTTTCAAATAACTATCTCTTGAACCCGTAATCAATCAATTATGCATTTTGCATTATCAAAAATAAATATTTTGTTTACCACACCCTTTGCTACTCTTCGCATTCGAGAGATAAATATTACTTCTTCCTCCTTGGTACATTCACAGGGAGGGATTTGTTCACCGTGACTAATTTATTTTGGAGGTATCTAACAGTGTAGTAATATTTTTTTTTAAAGTGTTTTTTGCTTAGAAATATATCAAAATAATTTTTTATTTTATTTTTTAAAAATTATTTATGACATTACAACATCAAAACGATTCAAAAATATAAAAAATTAATTTTAAACAAAAACATTCAAGTTTTTGGGAAACGCAGTTTCAACTGCGTTCCCAAACAAGGTCTTTGAAGATTAATACACTACCAAGCAAGATTTTAACTTCTTGTTACCTATTCTTGGTATGAGGGGTGATGAAGCATAAAAATTAAAATTCAAAAAGAAAAAAATATAGTTGTTCAAACCAAGCCTGAACGATCTCTTTCTCACCCACTTTGACTCCCCTCAAACTATCCAATATCTATCCCAACACACACCTAAGTGTATTTCTGATTTCTAAAAGGTCACGCATCATCATCCACTAGTGCACACACTCCTCACGCACACAAATTGTATGTGCAAGCTTGACGCACAAATGTATACCTTTCGACACAAACTCTCTATGTAGAGCAAAAGTATTAACCTTTCCATCAAGGGCACAATGAGCACCACAAACTAATGACGAGCATTAACATCTCCACCAACAATATTTATTTTTCTCCATTTACCACCAGGGAACTCTCCATCATTACTTTACGCACCATAAAATATCTACAACACCACTCTCCACACTCCATGAGGTAAGTTGACATGACCAAGGTTTATTACTATATTTGGTCATCAGGTAAAACATTCAAGCCAAGCCAGACAAGTTAAGGCAGTTCAAAGTTATTCATGGATTTAACACCAATTTATTCAATCACACATTCCCTATAACATTCATTATGTTTCTCTTTCTTGCATATTATTTCATTTCCTATGTTATTGATGTGAGCATTAGAGGGTTCTATGTTCTTATAGGGGATTTGTTCTTATAAGAACAATAAAGCCTACATCCTAGCCTATACACCTTAGCTCAAGATGTAGCCAAAGAAAAAGGAAAATTAGAAAAATAGAGTTGCCACCTAATTTTTAAGAAAAATTAAGAATCCTAAAATATGCATTCATTTTAAAGATTCAGGTAAGAAGTTGTTTATGTTTAAGAAAAGATAAGCATCATCCTTACCGCATCTTTTTAAAGAAAATGTTACGTTTGCTACGTGTTTTCTCTTAAATTGCATGTCATTAACTGTCTAAATTATTTTATAAGATGAGTTGTGGTTTTTAATTTATTTCTAATGTTTTTAAAAACAATACATCGTCTGTCCATAAAAATAGAAGACTCGTCGATTAGGCCATTTGAAAAAATAATCAATGTCTATCCTTAAGAGTAAGATACTCATCGATTAGGCCATTCACAAAACATTCCACGCTAGTCTCTAAAATAGAAGCCTCGTCAATTAGACTATTTGAGATATTTTGTGTCCATCCTTAAAAAAACAAAAGACTCGTCGATTAGGCCATTCATGAAAATTTAACAGTTGTCCTTAAAAATAAAAGACTAGTCGATTTGGTCGTATATGAAACGAGTGTTGGACTCGCATGGATGTTAGAATTTGGGCTTTGACACCACTCTTTTGAATATATCCAAAATTGGCCCAAAGGACACTACTCATACTCATTGGCCCTATCTAGGGTCACTTTGACCCAGTCCAGTTCCACTCACAACAATAGGGATAATATGTTGTAACCCATAAAAATTATCAAAAACATATTTATAAATAAAGACGATAAAAAGAACATGATATTTATTTTTTTATCTTTTAAATCATATGTTGTCACTTTGAAGTGACTATGGTGGATAGGATATCAGTTTACTATAAGATAGAAAGGTGAATAAATAGGATAATTCAAAAGGCACCCTTCAACTCCTAATTCAAGTTCATGTTTAACAATAACATTTCTTTTGAAAAACTAAACCATAATTCATCAAAATAACTCTTCATTATTTTTATATCTTTTATTTTTTTTTATAAAAATGCTCCTATTATATTTTTTGAGAACATATTGAACACACTCACGACGCATATTCATATGCAAAACACATGTTGGAAAATTAAACACAAGAAAATCAAACATCCATACGTAAATTAACAATTCAAAAACAACTTCAAGACATAAATCTCAAAAACAAAAAACAGCATTAACACACATCAAATTTCACACTAAGATCAAACAATTAAAAAAAATGTCCACACATAAAATAACAATCCAAAACAACATCAACACATAAATTTTAAACCGAGACCAAATTAGCATGCCTCAGATAAACATGTTGTAATCCAATCCTTTCAATATCTCTTAAGGTATTTATTTTGACCTTATTCCATCTAGAAGTAAATCATTGTTGGCATCATACATTCAGGGTTGTCACACAATGGTGTGGACCCCGACACTTTAAATAATCATAATCATACACAATTAAAAAAAATAAACAATAATGTATTAAAAATTGTTCAATCCTAAAAATCTCATCATAATACACATCAAAATAAAAAAAATAAGCAAAAATAATTATTCAAAAGATGTTTGGGGGTTCAAAACCAACCTTTTATAATGGCAAAACCAAGTTAAAATTGCCTAAAAAAAGGTGATGGTGGTGTATGGACTGCTGGTGTTGGAGGGTAACAACTATTATTGGCATGTCGTTACATGTGCTAGTGAGGTTGGGAGGGTGCATCAACCGCCTCGCCTAGTATGCCTCTTCTTCCTCTTTTCTTATTTGTTGACGATGTCATCCATGGCTACTTATGAAGGGAGATCGAGAGCCTAAAGATTCAGTTTTCTTCCCTTTCTCTCTTATTTCTCTCAGTATGTTGTGTTTTTATTTCTTATGGTGATGTTGTCATTTAACTTATGACTATGGTGGGTGGTTAGGTAATTGATAAAGAGAAGATAGTGGTGATTGCCAAAAGAGACGAGGAAAATGGGTGGTGACTGTTATGGTTGAAAAATAAAAGAGAGAAGGAGAGAGGGTTGTTGTTATATGGAATAGTGAAGCTATAGTTCATTGGCAAGAAAATATGGAGGGTCTTAAGTTGGCTATTGTCGGTGAGGCTGAGGGTTGGTGACACCGATGATGGTGGATAGGGTTTTGTTTTGGTTTATGGGAGAGTGAGTAAGATGGAGATGAATATTTCTTTTTTTTTCTTTCTTCTCTCTTTTCTCTCTATTTTTTCCACACACACCTTTTTTTTAAAAAAATCTTCTTTAAGAAATAGGTCATATTTGTTTTTTAGAAAAATGATTTTTCTTCTCCTTTTAGAGGTTAAAACTTATTAACATTAACAAAATATTTTTAATGAGATAGGGTTTTTAAAAGGACGTAACACAAGTTATGGTTTGTCGCGACAAAGAAGAAGGGTATGCATAAGGCTCAAATAGTGTTTAAAGGTGTGAAGACATAAGATCACTTATTGCATGTTAAGATTATTTAGGCTTGCTATCTTGATTTTGACATTTCAACAATTGATCTTACTCCAACCTTATTTCTTTAATTTTTTTTGTGCTATTTCATTTGATATTTTGTCTTCAATTAGGGAAACTTTAGAGAGCTTCATTCTCATTTTTGTTTTTTTCTTTTTCTCTTTTTTTTACATATGTTTTTTTTTTCTTTTTTTCTTTATTTGTGATATTTTTGTCCCCTTTGATGTTTTGTCTACTTGAAGAATTTTAAAAATTTATCACCAGTGTGAAGGGAGACCTAGTCGGGGTTATTATCTAAGAACAATATTTTAGGGTCCAATAGGAACTACAAAGATAAGTTTTATTTACATGTGATGAGATTATCAAAGATGAATTACTTTCATCTTAAAACCAAATCTGTTTACGTTGATAAGTCTTAGCCTTATTTAAGATCATTATTGACTGGGAAATCCATGAGGTTAACCTTAGAGAAGTGGTGGGATAATGATCTAAATGTTCTCTTTTTATCATCATTTATGTCATCAAATCATTTTTTTAAGTAAAATTTCTTTTTTTAAGGTTCATTAGAAGTGAAAAATAATAATTTTAAGGTTCCAAAAGAGAGATTATCAAGGCTTTACTATTTCAAGTTTCATTAAGGATGAAAAAAGAGGCTTTGGGATTCATAAAAGAAAGAATATCTCTTAACATTTTCATGATATATCTTGGAATTTGACAAAATAAATGAACTTGCGATTATATTTATCCATTATGGACAAAAATAAATTACCACATGTTACTTTTATAAAAACATCTCTTAATTTCAAATCAATAATTGGTATAGTGACTACATTTGCAAAGTTAAGGCACCTATTCTTTGATAGTCATGATATCTTTTCTACTTATTTAAAAATCAAGTTGAACCTCCCTATTCACCAATCAATTGCATAGTTTGTTTATCATTAAGACAATATCCTCTTCAATTAGCCTAAGTTCTTTTCATGTTTATGTCATATTCATCGTTTTTATGTTCAAATGATAGTCAATCATTCTTAATTAGGCTATTGATTTGCTTCTTTAATCCTTCACAAAGATCAATGGAATGACCTATGATGTTTTCATGATATTCATATTTAGCCAATTTTTTTAAAATCTTCTGCTTGCACAAAAAATTCTCTCTTGATTTTCTCTCTAAAAATTTGTATTGATTATCTCTCATTGTTTTTTCACTCCAACTTTCTTCTCTCTGATTTTTTTCTCCTCCCATAGTGGTTAGGATTTTTCTTTTAACCACCCCCCTTAAACTCTACCATTCACACACCTTATATTCTACCCTCTCCAAGAATATTTTTATTTGTATTTCTTATTCATTCTTATCCCTTCATTTTTTAGTCCCTCAATTCTTACTTGATTATCATTCCACTAACTAAACATTTTTTTTGTTTTTCTTTTCTTTATGGATTTCTTTTACAATTTCTTATTTTCAAAAATTTATGGATAAACAAAAAGGTAAGAAATTATGAAATGGTATAAAAAATGTATTTTTTTTAAGATTTTGTATTTTTAAATTTTTTTAAAAATATATTAAAAAACAAGGGGAGTTCAAAAACAGGTTATGACACTATAGTTTGTTATTCAAAAGAGTAATGTTACGTGTAAAATCTTCTCGATAATATTATGTGGATCTACTCAAGTGTTGTATCACAATCTTGAGCCTGAATCCATACTCGACCTTCACGATCTCTGCCTTAAACTCATATTTTGCTTCAATATAAGTATACCAGCTAAAAAAAGCATTATTAATCTCTTCGCAACCACACAGTGAGATTATGAAAGCATTGGAACATTAACAAGTAAATTCTTAAAGTGGAGAATATACTCAAACCTATTACCATTATAGCCCTGGTTAGTAAGGTCTACAACTGTTATTCATAAAAATGATTGTATGCTCTCCCTGATCAAACTCCACTCAATGTGAAATAGGTGATGAAAAACTACTTTTGGGTAGTGAAAATAAGCATAACCAAACAAGAAATCTTTTTTTTTAAGCTAAGGAGAGTAGAATCTTCCAACGCCATCAATTTTCTACTAGGGCATCCAAGAGAAGTACCAAAGGATCTATTGATGACCACCTAACATTCTATAAACAACGACATGAACATAAGAAATTGTAACAAGTTTTGTCACTTTCATCATAGTCGTTATGAAGTCGAGTGCGTCCACAATAATGATACTAAAGAATACGATGCCATAAAAAAGGTGATAGAATATTTATCACTAAGGGTCACCTCCATTAGTTTTTAAGAAAGGAAGTGCAGTCCAAATAAATAGGGGAAAATCTCCTTGATGCATTCTTGAAATAAGATAATCTTTAAAAATTGCATTTCAACTTACTTAAGAAAATGTTTTGAAACTTTTCAATAAAATCCTCGTTTAGAGATTCTCCTTATCTCCAAACTAGTTTCCATGTCTCCAATAAAATCTTGACGCTGAGATCTTTATATCTCCATTGAAATCTTTATGTCTCTAGACAAATTCTCCGAGTCACCAATAAAAATATACATCTATGCATTATCACCTTACACAATGATTTAAACACTTCTTTCACATAAAGCATTCTCACTCTAAGAAAATAAATAAAATGATTAAACCCTCATCTCTCTTGCAAGCAAACACTCTGATTTCTTGAAATCCAACACCCATCTCTTGCAAGCACATTAACCAAAGTCACAAAAGGTAATATCACCTTATAAAACAATAAGTACTTTCTTTCTTTCTATTCTTACTAGTTAAGTCTTTTGAACATAATGGAGATTATATTATATAAAAAAAAAACTAGTCATTCAGGCTAAGCCTTCACCTTTCCCTCACCCATTTTGACTCACCTCGGGCTATCTTATATCTACCCCAGCACACACTTCGATGTATTGTTCATGTTAATTTTAAGAAGACTCACACCATCCATTATTGCATACACTCCTCGTGTATACAAATTCTTTGTGCAGGTATGACACATAACCGCACACCACCCTGCATATAAATTATACATACCGAGCAAAGGCATCAACCTTTCCACCAATGGTATAAACAACACCACAAACCAATAACAAATATCAACCTTTCTACCAACGGTTTTCATTTTTCTCCCCCACCATGAGGTCGCTCTCCATCATTACTTTATGCACCACGAGGTATCTAGAACACAACTTTCCATGCTCCACAAGGTAAGTTGTTGTGATCTTTATGCTCCACAAGGTAAGTTGATATGACCAAGGTCTATAAATATTTCTGGTCACTAGGTAAAACCTTTAAGCCAAGCCATGCAAGTTAAGGTCATTCAAACTCGTTCAAGGGCTTAATAGTAGTTTATTCAATCATACATTTCCTATGACATTCATTATATTTCTCTTTCATACTCATTATTTCTTTTCCTGTGTTTATTGATTTAAGCATTTAAGGGTCCCTATTCTTATAAAAGACTTGTTTTTGCAGGAATAACTAAGCCTAAAGACAAAGTCTATGTTATCTACATGCTTCAACCCATGACATAGTCATGGAAAGCTTGATCAATAAAATTTTCACGATTTCATTACGGGGGATTGCCAATTAATATGTTTATGTGTGTGTGACTTTTAGCATATATGTTGCATATACATACCAATAGAAGTTTTATAAAACTATTATAATTAATTTAATAATGAAATAAAAATGAATAAAACATATATATATATATATATATTATTATATTAGAATTGCAAATTATACAAATCCTTTTATTTTATTTTAAAGAGATACTTTTTAATATAAGCAAGATAAATATTAAAAATATAGATACAAATATAAGTTTTATTTTACCTTTTAACTAAGAAGTCCTTTTTAATTTAATAAATCTTGTCAAAAATTATAAGTAATTTTTTCTTAAGGAGTTAAAGATAACTAAGGTAGTGTTTGTTTATTGTTTTAGGACGGAAGAAATAGAGATAGTGAAGACAAAAATATATTTGATTAAAGAGACAAAGAAACAGTCATAAAAATAAATTTATATCTGGGATAATTTCAGAGTGAATTTATGTACTTTCAGACACAGAAAGTATATAAGGGACATGTTTCTAGAGACAATATTTATTTATTTTATTCATAAAATATCTTTGTAAGAAACTCTCAATTCCAAACTTGTCAAACTAAGACATATAAAGATAAAAATAATTATTATCATAGTTTTAAAACCCAACACGAGGATTGATCTAAGGTAAGGCCTGGATCATGAGTCAAGAAGGTCAGTTTGAGTTGACCCGAGTTAATGTAAGAATAAAAATAATTATTCTCATAGTTTTAAAACTCGACTTGGAGGTCGACCCAGGTCACAAATTTGGTTGACCATTGACCTAAGTAAATATAAGGATAAAAGTTGTTATTATCATAGTTTAAAAACCAGACTCGGGGGTTGACCTAGGCAAAGTCTAGGTCACAACCTAGGAGGGTCAACCCAAGTTAGCCAGGTTAATGTAAGGATATAAAATGATTATTATCATAGTTTTAAAACTTAACTTGGGGATTTAATAAGTGGAAAGGCATATATCACAGGTCGAGAGGGTCAAATCGGTTGATCCGGGTTAATGTATGGATAAAAATAATTATTATCATAGTTTTAAAGTATGATTTGAGAGTATATTCAAGGCAAGGCCTGAGTCACAAGTCAAAAGTATCAATTCGGGTTTACCAAAAACAATTTAAAAAAAAAAAACATGTTTTGATCCAAAAAATTAAAAATAAAATCAACAAGTTTTTTACTTGTGTTTTATCTTGGGTCAAATGGGTCATAAGTCAACCCAGGTTTTTGACTAGGCTAGTTGGGTCAATCCTTCATCTAGTTTTTTTTTTTTTTAACTCAGACCAGTTCAGGCCCTAGGTCTGCTTTGACCCAATTTTTTTTTTAAAAAAAGAGTCAATAAGTTTCTGACTCGTGTTTTATCTCGGGTCAAATGGATCACAAGTTGACCCAGATTTTTTACTAGGATAAATTGGGTCAATCCTTCCTCTAGTTTTTTTTTTAACTCTAACCAGTCCAGGCCCTAGGCCTACTTTGGCTCAAAAAAATTAAAAAAAAAAGTCCACAAGTTTTTTATTTATTTTAAGTATTGGATTTCATTGATTTATTTTTAATTATTCATAAAGTTCTAGTAATCAAAATAAAATACCGATGAATTAGCTCAACATGTTCTTATATTTTAAGTTTAGAGTCTTCAATCTATACCTGTAAGTGTAAGTGCTTCTAATCAATTTTTATATTTTAGTTTATTTTACAATCTATCATTCTAATAGATATTTTCATGAGAACTAAGAAAATATACTCTCTCGAGAAATTAAAACCCCCGCCTAATTTATTACAAAAATATTTTTTTTATCAAATGATGTTAAGACTTGCTTTTTTTTTGTTGCCATTTTTTAATACATTATGTGATTTAAATTTCACATATGAGGGTATTTTCTGAGTTTGTATAAAAATATCAACTAAGATTATAGATTGGAGAAAAAATTTATAAAATATAATAAGGATATATGGAAAGCAATTAAAACTATAGGAAAGAATTATAGATTGGAGACTATATTTAAAATATAAGGACATATTTAGTTTATTACCTATGAAATATGAATGAGGTACTATACAAGTTAAGGGTGATTTAAAAAGCTTATTTTTACAATATTTAAGATTTTATGTGATATATAAATAGACATCAAATTCTAATTTCTCTAGAAGTAGTATGAAAATAATGATATATTTTTATTTTATTTAGTATAATAAAATTGATATGCTATTTTATTTCTTGAATCTTAAATGGAAAGGGTTATATGTCTTATAAGTGAACACTTTCCTCCCTCAAAATTATTCAAATGCCATAAAATCAAATTAATATCTTTCTAAAAACTTAAATTTTGAGTATTTGATCAACCAAAAACTTAAATTTTGTCACCCAACGGTGACAAAAAAAAAATTCTCTCTTTAGTCTGAAACATGGAACCTAATTTAAAAACAAAAAAACACAAAAAAAGAGAAATAAAAGATTGAATATAAAAAAAAAATTCAGAACAAATGAAAATATTGTTTATTATTTTTAGTGAGTTATTGATATGATTTTTTTTCTTTTTATCTAGTCTTCTTTAAATTCCAAAAAATAAATATATTGGCTTTTTAATTATTTCTTTTTATTTTAGTGCTGTTATTTATGATTGTTACCTAATTAGTACTCTTTTTTTTTTAATTTTTTTTTTTTAGCTAAAAATCACCATCGGTCACTTCTCCTTGTTGCAAGTCAAACTCAACCACCTAATCTATATTGGCTTAAATTAAATCCTCCACGACCGCAACCAATTAACCAAAGGTGTTATTAGTAGTGTTTTTAAATCTGATCCGGTCCAAAGCCTACAGCCAATCCGGTTCAAGACTCAGGTCACGAGTTTTGACCGGATCATTGGGTTTTGACTGGGTTACCCGGATCAACTTTATTTTTTTTTATAAATCAAAACAATATTATTTTAGTAAAAAATAAAACAATAATCAACGGGTTGTAACCGGAATTTTGATCGGGTCTTGTCAAGTCACCGGGTTTTTAACTACTTCTATTTTTTCATAAACCTAGCCCGGTTCCAGCTTCGGATCTCAGGTTGACCCGCCAGGCCGGGCTAAGTTTTAAAACTATGGTTATTAGACCCAAAATAACTGATATTTATTTTGTTCATTAAAATAAAGGGTGATTAATAATGCCACTTATATAAAGAGGATGAAAAATAAATAAGAGACATAAGATCGATTAAAATACATATAACGTTGTTTACAATGTAAAAAAAAATGAAAAGGAATGATTTATTTAGTAATAAAATAGAATAGAAGTTACTTAAGTTTTATTCAATATAAGCTATAAATCAAAAGGTATTTTCTGAAAAAATTTATATTTTGTTTATTCTAACTCTTTTGTTTACTCTAAGTTTAAATTAAAAATTATCACAATTAGTTTTAATTTATTTCTAAATAATTTTACACTAGTTAATTATGTTTAATTATGTTTAATTTGTATACTCAAAGAGGCACCATCTTGTTAAAGAATTATCTCAACTTAATAGCTTAAACTGTTAGTTGAAGTTCTAAAATATAATTTATGTTATTCTCTGACACATCCCTTCAAGTGAAAGCTTTTTAGACTTAAAACTTGCATAAACTTACACTACCTTGTACTTCATTTTTATCAAATAAATAAAGATGATGAAATTCATACTCGTTATTTTTTAGTCATCGAGGCTCTAATACCATGTCAAAAAATTAATTTAACTCAATAATTTAAACTATATATTAAATAAAATTTTAAAATATAATTTATATTATTCTTTAACATATTTATTAATATTTATTTGAGTTTCAATTTAAAATAAAAGTTATATGAGACTTAAAATCACCTATAATTGATTGTAGAGAGGGTTTAAGGAAGAAGGTTTGATTTGACCGGATGTCAAAAGTAGTGGGATACAATATTTAAAGAATTTGAAGCACATGTTTTCTTGGTTGGGATTGGAAGGAGGGTTGGATTTTTTTATTTTTTATTTTTTGAAATATTACGAGGATACTCATCTTGTATTCATTCTTTTATATTTTAGGTTAAAGTGATTTTTAAATATGAATGAAAAAACAACTCGTATACAAAATAACAAAAACCCTAGTACGATTTTTAATTCAGCATTTTCCCTCTTATTCTCTCTCATCATGATGACAATGACAAATGATGATTTCAAATTCTTAAATATCCATCATGCCAAAGAAAAATAAATAAAATAAAAAAATTGAATCGCTTGAGCTAGAATAGAAACGTTTGCAGAAGAAGAAGATTGGTCGGAGTCATTTATGGGTAGCAAGACCTGGGGGATTTAATTTCTCCGTTCATGTTATTACCAGAATTTTATAATTTACCAAAACGATACTTTGTTAGTAGTTAAACACTTGTTTCTTGGCACAACTTTTATCGAAAAACTCAAAAACAATTACAGTTCATTGAAAAATTTATTGCTGGTGATTTATATTTCGTCGATAATATAACTACCGATAGATTTACAAACAAAAAAAACACATCATGCTAAAAATTTACTTGTTTTATTCTGTCAGTATATCCCTTGGTGAATATAATATATCACTGACATAAAAAATTATTTGTAATCTTATCGGTAATTTTTTTAACATTACAAATGTAATTAAATCATCGTTGATTAAATAGTGTCAGTGACATTTCCAGTAATTATTTTTCAATTCTCTAAAATATATGAACGGACTTAATCCATCGGTAAGGACCGTCGGGAATTTTATTAAAATAGTTGTTCTTAGTCTAATAAACAGTGTAGAAAATAATTAAAAGAAATTAAATTAAAATAAAAATCAAATATTTATTATAGATTAAAAAATTTATTAGTTCAAATACAATTCATATAGAAGAGAGGGGTTGGAGGAGGAGGAGGAGGAGGCAGGTCTTCTCCAGGATCAAGGGGTAATAAGGGGGAGCACATGTACCACTTATGTGTGATTTCAATTTCATGTACAATCATCAAAGTTTAGTCATCTTAATACTAAGTCATTATGTCACAGCAGTAAGATGGATCATTCAAACTTCAACTTATTGGTTTCAAATTGCCTATAACTCTAAAGTTTGAGTGCTTGGAATCGATTGCGAGCATCCAACAGTTGAAACACTTCAAGTTGTTCGCAAGTACTCAGCTTTAGAGTTTGAGATACCAAAAACCTTATTTATATCGAGTTCACCAGACAATCCTGTCTTCAACCACAATTTCAAATTGAGTTCTAGATTGGTCAAAAGGATCGCCCCCATATGTCTCCTACAACTGCGTGTTATATGTTTCCTTAAAAAAAGTCATAATTATGTGAAAATAATAACTTAAGAAATGAAATTGTTGAAATCAAACATACTAAGAACTTCTGAGCTCGGTTATCCATAAGATGTTGCACCTTTTTTCAACGATCATCATTTCACATGTGAGTTTCTACAAAAAGCTCCATTGATCTTTATTCGAGTCGAAGAACCATAGCCTGTAAGAGAAAATTATTATTAGTTAAACATATTCATGTAAACTAACATTTTTAAAAAATGGATGTAATAAAAAGAATTTCACCATCCACTTCACGTGCGAACTGAATAGCATGGATCTGCTGGTATGCATGGTAATGTAACCGTGAATCTCCCTGTTCCAGTTCTCCATACTAGATTGTGACCATCGCATGAAATGATCATACATCACTTGTTGAATATATTCTGCCCACATAACCTCTAATATGTATGGAGATCTGAAATCCTTTTAAATCATCATGTCTTTCCAGCCTAAAAGCTCTTTCTTTAGCATATTTTTTGGTTTTGTTATGCGCCTCATACCAAAAATCACGCAACTATATAATAAAAATGAATTATTGGTTAATAAATGAAAAATAAAATTTTAAAATTTAAACAAAAAAAAATTATTTTAATTTCAATCTTACCTAGTTGTGCCGTGATTCTACCAAACCCTCATGGAAACAACGTTGTCAGCCCTATCCCAGTAAAATTTTCCCTTACACATCAAATTTATAAAAGAATTGGTTCATTAATATTAATAAACTAACTGAATTAATATAATAATAAAAAAATTATTTAAGTATATACTAACCCTAAACTTTTTGAACCATGCATCAATTATTAATTTCCATTTAGAATTCCTGGAAACATGACTCCATTGCAGCAATGACACTTCCATCGATGATTTCATCGTCGATGTTATTGTTCGAGCAGCCTCAACATTTGCAAACTTGAAATTGCATTCATTAATTGAAATTAAGTTAAAAAA
>Ga0307517_10002156_pt1 | contig 31943 bp, 38 predicted proteins | sample 23_EM_MG_FD_194515 | JGI IMG/M metagenome (GOLD analysis project Ga0307517, IMG submission 194515) | Populus trichocarpa ectomycorrhiza microbial communities from riparian zone in the Pacific Northwest, United States - 23_EM | ecosystem: Host-associated > Plants > Roots > Unclassified | place... | reverse complement strand
TGGTTTTTTGGCCCCCACCCCCCCCCCCCCCCCCCCGATCCAGATTGACTGGTGTCTAACGGTATAAACCAGCTGGGGTATCCAGTTAATTGGAGGATGGAAAGCAGTATGGATTATCAGAGCAGCCCGGCTTCCCTCAGACGTGGCCTTTTAAACACCTCCTGTCCAAGACAGAGCGAAAAAGGTATTCCCGATAAAAACTACTCCGTCCGTATATCTCCTACACCTCTTTTCCTATTTTAATTGCCTAACCAGTAATGACTATACCGTCTAGAAAATTGTTTCTCTCCGAGAACACCAAGAGCCGGTTTGCTGGGGAAGCCGTATGCTACAGGGACTTCCTCGTGGGATCACGTTCGCATCCAAGAACATAGCGGTGCTAATGTGGTGACAAAACACCGCGGACCAAGAGAGGATGGAAGCCTATTTGCGCCCGTTATGCACGGAAGGAATTACGAAAAGCAACCACGAAGAAAGATGAGAGAGGTCAAGCATGGTGCAGAAGGGGATCGGAAGCGCAAGCGCGATAAGCGAGAATTGAGGGAGAATATTGGCAGGAGGCGCCCCAAGGAAGCTCGGACTGAGGGGCATGTGCTAAAACGGGTTCTTTCACCGGGAGGTAATCGCCGTGATAGGCTCACAGTAGGTCGATACCAACTGAGGGAGGGTCTTTCGTTCGTTAATTTGTTCAATTGACAGCTTCCACCGGCCCATAAGGCGGGGCTTTTTAAAAAGGGTCGGGCTTCACGACCAATAAAATCCGGATGTTCGTTCGGCAAGCCGCTATAACTGTATAATTGACTAACAACCAAGTGGGGCAGTGTCAGATTTGGTTTTTTCAGAGATGAGGTTCCTTGCTGAACCTGGGGAAGACCGGGTAGCTAGGGATCCGGCAAGAATCGTGTCCGGGAGCGAGGGCCGTTCGTGCGGGCCTCCTGGGTTGGGAATGTCACATCGGGGTAGAGAACAGAAGGCCTCTGATATCGTCTGTCCCGGAAATAGGGCCCATGACAGGGAGGAGCTGAGAGGCAAGATCAACGCTCGTCATAAGACTTCTAATGTTTTACGCACGAGCAGCTCGGTTCTGGAAGAATCTGTATCCAGCTCTGATCGCGAAAATCAGGGCCGCTCAGTTGCACAGCAAGCTTTACTTCCATCTGCTAGCCTTGTAAGCAGCCGAGCCAGGCCGGGTAGGACGAGCAAGAAGGAACCCAAGTCATCAGTTGTGAAGGCAAGTGTAACCACGACTTCTCAGGGCTTGAGAATGTTAGTAGAGGAGAAACAACGAGATCACGTTCCCGGCCAGTCACGGACTGTGTCAAAATCACTAGCAAGAAGAGGGTTGGTGAGGAAAAGAGAACCCCACAAAGTGGAGGATGAGGAATTCTCAATCGAAGACTACCTTGACAAGGTGCCAGAGGGCAGAAACGATGGGGAATACAGGAAGGTTTGGCAAACTCCATTTGAGCGGGATCATAGAGGCTCTGAGTTGCTCGTGTTAACTAGTAACAGAGGGAATTGTCATCACCGCTTTCAGCTCTCTTGCGTGTGTGTTCGGTTTCGCCGAAGGGGTCGGATGGGGGGCGGGGAATGAAGTCTGAGGCCCCTCGTGTGTTGGGATCGTCGACCAGTATCCCGCCGAGAGGAATCCAGGAACTCTCAGAACCCGGTGAGTCCAGACACCAATGGGGTTTTCAGAGGTATGATGAGAGGGCATATTACGAAGGAAGAGTGTTTGAGGGACCGCGGGAACTGATGGGCAGCGAAAACCCCAATTTTGAGGACTGGGAAGGGCAAATACAACATGGGGGAGGAGGAGGCCAATGGAGTATTTACGAATTCGAGGGGGAGACTATCTCTGATGAGGGACTAGGTAGGGAAAGTGGGGGAATGGCTGGGGAGAGAGCGGAAAGAGTGGGACAAACCGCAGCATGCGACATTACCGCGCTGTCTCTCGAAAAATGGCTGGACAGCACCAGTTCAGAATGCCTCGGCACAGAATATCTAGAGGGAAGCCCCCCGCGAAGCCTGCTTGGCGTGGACGCAGAAGCATACATAGCAGGAGAACTTGAGGAATCGTTTACGGATATGTCACCAGGTATAATTGCTGGGAGTTGGACTGGTGACGATATAGATGAAAGCAACGGAACGCAAGATTTCCACGAAGGTTTTGATGTCACAGGGGCGGGGGGTCTGGAGGGGTCTGGGGCGCGAACAAGGTACGGCGGGGGCCGGGACTGCGCCTATAGTTGTGGGGTTACGGAGGACGATGCTGGGCCCTACTCCATATCCGACTCTGCGAACGCCAGTCCGGGCGTATTCGGGAGTGGATTCTGGAGACCAAACCTGCGCGGGTAATGAAGGCTACGACCACAGGGTAGTTAAAAAAACACAGGAACTACCAAGCCGTATAGAGGAGGAAACGGTCCTCAGGTAGCATACCGTGAGACTGCCCGTGAAGGTTTTCAAGGAGAACTGAACAGAGAACATACGGAGGGGAGCTGATAGGATAGTTAGAAAAGAGCTCGGAAGCTGTAGCATACATGCGCTTGAGAATGGAGGGGGCCTTTCAGGGAAAGAACCAAGGTTATCAGAGAACCCTGGACGGGGGGCATCGAGGTCTAAGTGTTGACAAGAGGATTTTTTGGAGCTCTCAGATGCCTTATTCGGGACGTTGTTAGTCTCCGATTGGAGAACGAATCGAGGTTATAGTGCCTCTCAATCGAATGAATAGTATAGTTAGTATTCTTGCTGTTCCTGTTCGGTCATCCGTGATTGATGCCTAGTGGTTTGTCAAGGGAGGAATTTGAGGAGGTGGGTCAATGACTACACGTAATTTGCGGGTGCTCCAAGATACTTAACCTATCCCATGCAGTAGCTAAAGTGCCGAAAAGCTTGGGCTACCCCCATTAGCTAGCAGGAAAAGCGTTTAAGAGACAATAAGGCAGTAAGTGAGGACGTTAAGGAATGTGGAAGGCAGGGGTTAGATATACCAAAAGATCAAGGAAATGTTCCCTAAAGAAAGCAGCTACGAACTCGGCCTAATGATACAGTCTTAGAATTGCGCGTTTAACGAGTTACGGCGGGTCGAGTAGACACCGAGTGCAAAGAAAGTTGAACGAGCAGGAGGCAACGACATAAAGAAGAATGCTGAGACCTGATGACTGTGCCCGTCATATTTGAGGACAATTGATTGAAAGCTCAGAACAGGAGGTAATTCACAATGGAGCTGAGGTAGTACAAGATGTTAATTTTATTACTAACTTGGACTGTACTATACCATAAGAGTAAAAACTCGGGTTATCCACTATCTCTATACCCAGAGACAAAGACCCCCTTGCCGGTAGGAAGGATAAGTGTTTTCCTTGCACGGTCAAGTCCGAGTGTCCTGAGTGTGCTGGATCCCATTAATTGGTATCCTCAATTCTGTTAACCTGCCAAACTCAATTGGTAGTAGTGCTAACAAATGATTGCAAATGGGGGGACCACAATGATTGGTCCTGGCCTGAAACGACACTGAAGGACGGGAATGTGGATCAGTGATAGAACAGTAGAGGGTAGAAGATGGGAGAAACAAACCAGTAAAGGTTAAGTATTGTCAAGCTCATTGTAATAAGCAAGCACGCACCAATTACAGTAGACTGAAACTAGGCCATGCTGACTTTATTCTTTCTGGGGGTGTTTTGTCTCTAATTGGGGTGATCCGAGGCCAATGGGCAATAGCAGCCACATCTACTGAGTTTTGCAGTACTCGTACAACTTCCAACTAAAAATGCATCAATAATCGTGTTCCCCGGACAGAGTATGGCTTGGGGAAGCTGAGCCTGCTGGATCTTATTAGCTTGTATTCGGTATTTTGTGAACCTGCTCTGATAAACCTGTTGTGGTTGAGGGAGCGATTTTATGTTAAGATCAGGGATAGTGGATCTACTGGGCTTCTGTGGTCTTATTTCTTTGTAGGGAAAAACGAACGAACTGTTTCCCCCCTTTCCCAAAATGGCCGTGGCTGCTGTGCAAAACCAACTCAAAATATCCAAAAAGCGAAGGTATGGTACTCGTACGGTACTCCTTTTCCTACCACTGCGCCTAGATGAGGCAAATCTTCCGTCGAGCAGTTAGGCATACTGTAGGCGTGCGCTGCAAGATTTCCGAATTGCTCGTTGTTGATCGGCAGGAACCTTGGCACCCTTTCTTCTTCCAAGTTCTAAGCTCCTGGCGGGTCCCACGCTGCCAATGTTGTGTTCCTGCATCCCTTCGCGCCGTCTGATATCAAAAACAAAAACGCAATTAAAACTGAGTCCGAACGAAAGACCTGAAGCCATCGCGAGATAGTATCAAGCGACTGGATTGGACCAAATGCCGGTATGACACATCACAAGCGTTTAGGGGTCGCTATTGAATTTGGTCGTGATGATGGTCCACTTCCGACTCCTGGTTGCCCTGGGGCTCGGAATGGGCTTGTATTTCGAGGGCCGACTTGTTTCTTTCGGTAAGCCCGCCGTGGACTGTCTTGGCCATATTCCCTCCGCTCTTCCGCTTCCCTTTTCCTATTTGTAGTCTGCCCTCTGTGCCGTTTATTTTTTCGCATCCTGCCCCCGTTTTCTTGCAAAATCTCCTTTCTTGTCTCCGCCAAGCGTGGCACCTCAATTCACTCCGAATCTATCTAATTGTTGATTGTCCCTTAATCTTCTACCGCTGCAGTAGCGTGTTTTGGCTTAATGGTCACCATCTCTCTTCCGGGTGGGGCTGGGGTCCAATTCTTGCGATATACCCCTTTTTTCTTTGGTGCACACTGCGCTCCTCTAGTAATTTCTACTGTCTTGATGAAGCATCACATACTCGAGTACTCGTATTGGTATCTGGTATTTGGAAGTGTAGCCACTGTTACACGGCCACGCAACCAGCGAAAGAAGAAAAAAAACCTTGTCTCATTTCAAGAAATACTTTATGACTGACAATTGCACAAGTAGGGTGCGAGTACTTGCACCCGCTATCCCTTTTATCGCGGCATTCAGTCCTGGAGTTGAAAAAGCTTTTTCCGAAAGTCGTTGCACAAACTAAAGTTCTTCAACTCCAAAAGCCTGCTGAAAAGATTTCAACCGGGGGCTGGACGCGTCTAACGCGCATTCCACCGTACACTACCGGTGCTCTTTCCCAGTCGCTCGATGCTGCGACTCGCACACGCACAGCACTCGAGCACTAGTACATGCACGAGCGTGTGCACCGTATGATAGGTCGTGCGTTGGGTGAAGAGGCTCCTCGAGGACAAATACCGGCACTGCTAATGCTAAATCTTTGACTCCTGAGCTGACTTCCCCATTTGATTCGCCATGACTGGCGAGTGCCGGACGATGGAATCCACACTGCCACTGATGGGGGTGCACTCCATATCACTTGCACCGCAACAATCTCCCAAGTAGCTGATACTCGAGCTGGAAGGTCTCAGTCACCCTCAATGATGGGAAAACCCATTTTCATCCAATGTCACTTTTTTAACCCACAAACAACAGAGCAATCCTGTTACCCTATTCATCCTTTGTCGAGTCTAGCGAGCCGCTCATTAAAATACCCAAATGCACTATCCTGGTTGGTGGAAGTCAATTACTAGTGCTTTTTAGGTCATATGTACCGTGAACTGACTATCGCAGAGCCGATCTCATCTCATAGCCAGTGCGGGCAAAGAGCTGGCGTGTTGGGGTTCGTTGCCAAGTCCTCCATGCAGGTCCCTCCCGAAGGCTAAATTTCACATGCAGAATTGATGGGCTGTGGTTGGCCATTGGGGTGTGTGTCTCCCCCTTCTCATCTCATCTCCCCACACCTCACCTCACCACCATCATCCCTATTCTCTGCCAGGACAGACATCACATTATGGTTCCGCTCCTCCATCACCCAAACCATCAATGGTTAACTTTTCGCCGACACAGAGCCATGCCCCAATAACCGACCCTCTTGTTCACCTACCTTTTTTGGCTTAGCAATGCTTGCCAAAAGTCGCGCTTTGGTATGAATTTGTATGTGCGTTCACCCCTTTCAAAATGCCCCTCTAACCGTTTTCAACCAATACTCACTTTGCCAAAAACGAACTTTATAGACGATCTTGAGCAGTTTTATCCAGAGTTCTTCTCCGGTTCGTTCGTTATTGGATTCTGTCATGGCACGAAATGCTGTGAATAAAGTAACTACCCTTCCTTGGTGCGAGATCCACCACAATCCACATTTCTCCTATGTCTCCACCAGTTGGGATGGATGGCCCGTGCCAAGTGCCATCCCGGTCATCTCCAGAATGAATGTTGCAGCCTCTGCTCCCCTTGTCCTCACCGGCAGCAGCAACAACTGTCTGCCAGGATCAGAGTCGGTGGTGGTACCGGTATGGAAATTACCGCTCCATAGCCAAGAGATGCTCTCAGACTTTTGCCGCCAATTCAGGAGATTGCACAGTTCGCGCGCCATGGTCAACGGTTTACACTGTATGGGACAAGTCCAGCCATGGATCTTTGTCCCTCCCATCCCGAGTCCCTACCTATATGTTCAGCCTTTTCCCACTCCTGGCGCACTATTCCCTCTCCTGCCGTCCTTCTTTGCCCCATCGTCTCCCATTACACTCTTTAACCTGAGTCCTCGCGATCCTTTATAAATCTATACCCATTTTCCCTAGGGTTATTTTATAATTTTTTAAGTGGACGATTGCCATCCTTTATTGGGGACTGTCAGAACTCGACCACAATGACAATTACTCGTTCTTCTAGCCTGGTCGTCGGGGGCATCCTTGCTCTCTCCGTCATGTTTGGCTCCACGACCGCGGGGTCGGGGTCGGGGTGCAATACCATAAACTCGATCCAGTACTGCGACGAAGTGAAAAGTCTTGGATACGGCAATGTGGGGTATAGCGGGGAGTACAAAGAGGTCACTGGCATGGACAAGGATTCTTGCACCTGTACCTATGCTCCTAAGAAGTTTTCTGGTCCTGGGGCTCCATTGGGTGAACCAGTAAGTCTGCGAACATTGAACCAACTGTTTTTAATACACAATACTAACTCAGGATAGCTTAGCGTTCACTTCCGTGGTCCTCTTTTATTGAGACAATTCGCCTTCTATGCTGCAAATAGCGAGAAGTCAAAACGCTCGGAGGAGCATTTGCGTCGCCATGCTCATGGCCACAAGCACAGGCGTGCCGCTGAGCCAAATTATGAGATTGTTACTGAGCATACTACAGTTTACTCGACCGTTGAGGTCGAGGCCACCGAGGACCCCGTTCCAGACAATGTCCCTGCTCCAAACAATGTCAAGAACTATAAATCATCTCCTCCGGCTAGCTCACCAACCTCCGTTGCTGGGTCTGACACCCCCCCCAAGTCCGACACCCCCGATGTTTCTTCGGCGGGCACGTTCAAGCGCCAGGCGTACTACAACTCTAAGCAGGGTGTCTCTGAAGGCCTTGTTTTCATGAACCACCGCGGTGGACAAGGATCTGGTGATTTCGACATGTGAGTTTACTTCGTTGGTCCTAGTTAATAAGATGGTTAATATTCGACAGGGGTTGCTTTGGTCAGTCAATCTCCTATGCCAGCAAAGACAACAGCGCCGGTTCCTCTAAGCCGGAGACAATGGGTGATGTCACTCTCGGCTCAGACGAGGAATTCATTCTATTCTCGGATAAGAAGTGCAGCGGAAAAGAATGCGGCTTCGTTAGACCCGGAATCCCAGCTTATAGTATGTTGAACCTTACGGTGTCATAGGATCTATTACTAATATGTGAACAGATGGCTTCGATGGAGACATCCGGGTTTTTGCTTTCGAATTCAGTATGCCCCGCGATAAAGGTGATTCTAGCGCAAAGGGCGGTTTTGACACTCCGGCCATCTGGCTCTTGAACTCCAAGATTCCCCGAACTGCGCAATACGGTATCAAGAGTGGCCCTTGCTCTTGTTGGACATCGGGTTGTGGCGAGTTCGATATCTTCGAGGCTCTTCCTGGTAATCCCGCTGCCGGGCAGTCGGCCGTCGACATGATCAAGAGCCACATCCACTGCTCACAAGGTGGAGAATACGGTGGCGGTGGCCACACTGACTTCATGTCACGCCCTCTTGACAAGACCATGAAGCTTGCTGTTATCCTTATCGGCGAGAAATTCTTCATCACTCAGCTTCCTGACAGCACCAGCTTCGACAAGAGCTTCAGCGAGGACCTAATTGCCAACGCCGAGAAGACTCAAAACATCTTCAAGCTCCCAAATTAATTCCACACCTTTATATGTAGAATATATGCCCTTCACTTGGTCGTCTCGAGGAGAGTTGGTACATGGGCGTTATTTTTTGTCTGGATAATTTTTTATATTGATGTAATTTTTTGTATTCCTCTACCTAGTACTTTCTTACTACTCGAATACCTTGTGATGCAGAGCGAATGGAAATAGAATCTTAGTGATCTTATCACGGAATACTCGAAAAGCTATATCAAGTCCTTTGCTCATGAATGGGTCTTATTTTCCTCCACAATACTCGATAAGTTACAGGTTTACAACGATGGTTACCGTAGCAAATACAGGTGGATCAGATCACGAGATTGAACTCCCAGTCGAGCCTCACTTTTTTGACGACCGTCATGACATTGTGTGATCACTTCCTTCTTATTAGAGTCAGATCTATCCTCGACAAACCATTTCCAACTCCAGAGCAGATTATTACATCAATACAGTCATATCATATTATGCCGTAGCCCTCAATATGTGCTTCTTTAGAATCCCCTAAAACCGTATTCACCTTTCCCCGTACGCCTCACATGTGCTGTCGACCGTGCCGTCAGTAAAGGTTGGTTGGGAACCTCGAGCAGCATGTGGTTGATTTGTAGCTCACCGCTGCTGCTCGGTCCAGTCCAGGGGTGCGTGCAGTCTTGTTGCTCTACTCAGGTATGATATGAAGGTTAGCGATGGAATAGCCGGGGTTTTGAGGTCCCCGTGCTCATGACCGTCAGAGGGGAAAAAAATGATTCAATCTGGTAGGCATAATGCTAAGAAGAGTAAAAAGCTTTGACACTTCGAACCCCTGTTCATCCCATCACTACTTGTAACTTCCATCCCCGGGTAGACGCGATACCCTACGTGCCTGTCATTGAGGGTTGAGGGCCACGTATTGTGTAAGTTAGTCTGTACTAATACTTGGTGACCCCACTAGCGGCAGTGCACTCGAGCAGGTATATATGTGGCGTGGTGAGCGAATCTGGGGCAAGAGATCAAATGGTTGGTGAAACATCGCTTGCTTGCTAGAAGTGGTAGGAACTGCTATTTTTCTTGCAAGGCTGGGCCTACTGGTACTTGAGTAGGATGCTAGTGTACGGGTGCCGTGGTTCGAATGCTGGGATGGCTAGATTGTAAAACACCAGTAGTTGACATGACATCCTCGACCATATTGTTTCTGTTAAATGGCTAGCGTGGTCTACTGTTTTTTGTCGTCCTGGATTGGTTGCGGGAGAGGAGGTTGAACGGATTCTTCACAATTCGCCGTGGATAGCATTTCCTGAGTTAAAGGCTCGGGAATGTTGTCTAGGTGTCATTGTACAGTACGGTAGTTCACTGCTCACCCCGCGAGGATGACTTGGTGTCTCCAACAGTATCATACCTAAACATGGGGGAACAAAATCTCAGGCCTACCGGTGCGATATCTTTTGGAACGAAACCGGTATTCTGGTGACAATCCATCAGCGGTTAGAGGCAATATCTGGTATGTCCAGTGGAAGGAGAAATGCTGATCCCGTGAGCTTATACTGGGGCATGCTCAGGGTAGAGGTAAAGTATTGGAATATACGTCCTGCCGAAGCCTAATCACTTTAAATTATATCGAATGAGGATTGGGTCGGGTATTTCCTTGGGCTTTTAGTTTAGATCCTACCCTCCTAAGCAATATCTGGCATCAATTGGTACCGTTTCTGGGAAGGTTTGCGTTATTCTGCCACTGAATCATTCCCGCGCAAAATCCTGTCGAGGTCCCAATGCATTGTCCCTGCCCCGAGTGCGCACCATCCTCAAGAGTCCTGATCATCTGGGATCGGGGGTTTTTTCACGATTGAAGTCTAGATAGCGTTGCTCAGGGACACTGTGCTGTGTCTTTACGGTATTCCGTAGAAAGCGCGACTCCCGATTGATTCCTATGTAAAGTGTCCTATCTTAACTCGGCCTCAACTCGGCCGCGACAGTATTGTACGGGCAGTGACATTTTGCTTTCATCCTGCTGCGTCAACACACATGCATAAACGCGGTTTTTGGCCTCAGCTGTGGCCAGCCGACTGCCGAGGTTGCACCACAGCAGGTCGAGCACCTCGCTCCCACCCTCAATTCCCTTCTGCCCCCCTAAATTCTCTTACTCGAGGCTTGTTTTGCTCTAATATTTCTCCATTTTGCCTTTCCTTCATACTTTTGCCCATCCCTCCTTTTTTTTATCAGGATCTTCTCTTTCTTTATTTTTTTCATCCCACGAGTTCCGTCTCTGGGTTCTTGCGAGCAGATATTAAGACTGGAGCGACGTGGTGGTGGTCCACTGATCTTGAATACCAATCCTTGGCTATTCATTGCCAGCCTCCCGTTTGGTCTATTCGCCCCTGCTCCACCACCACACCATGTCCCAGATTTCCCCCCCTAAGCCGTGGGAAGTTAACGGTCCACAACAATCTTGTAAGTTTTTCCTCCTCTCTCCTCTCAGCCTTTGCCTTCATCAAAATTCCCTACGTTACACGGATCTACATTTTTCCCTCTCTCGCCCTCTCCTCGCTAGCCCTTTCGCTTACGGTTCCGCTTCCTTTAGCTCTCGGATCATCGTCGAGCATAATGTCTACTCCAGCCGCCTCTGTCCCCTCACCAGCTCCAACGACCGCTCCTGCAGCACCGGCGGCAGCACCAGCAGGGGCCATCTCCTCCGCACCGCCGTCACTCCCGGCACGGCCGTCAGCTCTCACGAGTGCCGTGACCGCGAACCGGCTGGGAGCGACGACAACTGCTGCAGGAGCTTACTCCGCCTACAACAGACCGGGATATGGCCTCGGTGGTGGCCTGGCCGGCGGATATGGCTCATATGGAGCTGGAATGTCACCGTATTCGCGATTCGGTGGATACGGTGGGAGTATGTACGGTGGGATGGGTGGGATGGGTGGGATGGGCGGCTTCGGGGGATACGGAGGTTTCGGAGGAATGCCTGGCGATCCAAATGACCCGAATAGCTTTGCACGTGGGATGGAAAGTAGTACTGCTGCTACGTTTCAAATGATTGAGAGTATCGTCGGAGCGTTTGGTGGTTTCGCGCAGATGCTCGAATCAACATATATGGCTACTCATTCCTCGTTCTTTGGTGCGTATATGAGGGCCGTGGTCTACAGAGTGATGTTGTCACCTGCCAATGCTGATATCTATTGGAACGATAGCAATGGTTCAAGTCGCCGAGCAATTTGGCAACCTTCGGAACACCCTCGGGTCAATACTAGGTATTTTTACAATGATGCGGTGGGCGCGCATTGCCGTAGCAAAGGTGACTGGCCGTCCACTGCCAGCGTCACCCGGCGAGTTGACTGCAAGCAATTTCGCCGCCTTTGAAGGCCGTGGGGGGAGAGGTGCTTCCCGCCCATCTAAGAAGCCATTCCTGTTCTTTGTATTTGCCGTCTTCGGCTTACCATACCTGATGGGTAAACTCATCCGATCTCTCGCCCGTCGGGAAGAGGAGCGGAAGAAGGTTATGGGCACGATCCCAGAGGGCGACATGGCGACACAGATGGATCCTACAAAATTGGAATTTTGCCGTGTCACGTTCGACTTTACGCCCGAGCAGAGCAACGGGGTTGAGTTGGAGGTCAAGAAGGGTGATTTAGTTGCTGTATTGAGCAAGGCGGATCCGATGGGAAACCCCTCGCAGTGGTGGAGATGCCGTGCTAGAGATTCACGGATTGGATACCTACCAAGTCCGTATTTGGAAATTATCACACGAAAAGAAGGAGCAACCAAACAGATCACCGCAGGCGATGAGAGCCGAACACAGACAATGACAAGTGAGATCGCAGGGGAATTGATGAAGGACACCAACCCGGGGGATATTAGCATTGAGAGTTTTCAGAAAAGCCAGTTTTTCTCATAGTTGTGGCAGGGGGGTTTTTTTCCTGTGTAGGGGGGAATAGAGGGTGTTTTTGTCGTTTGGTTCTTTTCGCATCTACCTCTCTTTGCTCTTTGCGTTAATCTATTCTTTTCTCTTTCCATTCTCCTTTGTTTCCATCCTTTGACACGACAGCTGTCGCGGCGCTATCCCTCACTTCCTTATGTTCTTCATTAGTGGGTTTGCTTTTAATTGACGGAGGAAGGCTTATTTCGCCCGTTCTGTGTGTCCTATACACGATTATCTTGTAGTGGGGTTTTACGAGTGCACGATATCAAAAAAAAAAAAATCAAAAGGGCGAGTCATATTATTCCATCAATTGAGCGCGTGCTATCAATAAACCGGGATTGTGACCGGCGTGATCCCAGCACACTTGGATCCCACTACTACCACAGGCCGCTAGCACCACGATACATCGTCAGTATGGCCGCCGCTCAGACAACGTTCTTCACCAACCACTCCTCCCACTGCGCAGCCTCCCAGCCGGACGAAATCGAATTATCCACAATCCCATCAAAGATGACGGTAGGGCTGACGTGCACTCCGACCAACCGAGCAGCTTTAACGTGCAGCTTCAAGTCGTTCGTGATCTGGTTACCGGCGTTATATGAGCCGTCGACGGGTTTGTCAGGGACCGTCAAGAGATTGTAGATTTGTTGCTCGTCGACACCCAGGGGAGCAGCTAGGGCGGAGAGGCGCTTGTAAGTCTATGTTGGCATGATAGTTGGTCGTTAGCCCGAGCCAGCTGCGGGGGGGGAGGAATGTGGGTGTGGGGTCGGAGGGTACATACTGCATTTCTTGTTTCGTTAACGACGTTGACATCGAAGAAGTCGACCTGGTTTTCGAAGATGGCCTGCAGGGTTGGGTTAATATGAGTTAGCATTGCAAGGCATACCTAGGCTGTGTTGGGCTTGGGTAATTAGCGTTGCGAACAGCAGAGTACTTCCAGAAGGAACCTGGGTCGACTCTTTCTACAGCGAGTGCTGCCTCGTGGGCTTTCGGGGACATATTAGTCGTTATCATACCATCTCTCTCATGGGATACTAGCAAGGGCCCCTCCCCCCCCCCTCTTTTCTCGGGAATCACTCACCGAGCGTGGAACTAGGATGCCATGGTTGGACTTGTTGTCTGAAGACGATCTTGTCATGGTGCCATATCAGCTTTAGCTATTTGTGCCGGAAGCGGTCTTACGCACCTGGACCTTGTTAGGGAACCTAGTGTCGAGAATTGGCTTCACATCGTTGTACACGCGCTTGAAGAGTTTTGCGGAAAACTGGTTGTAGGGGTTTTGTGTGTGAACTTGGTTATAGGCATTTAATAGTGGAGTGTTCGGGGACGTCTTACCGGGCAGACGTAGTCGAGGTCTTTGGTTGGTGTTAGTATTATATCATAGCTTTCAATTCTCGTGAGGGGGGTGGAGAGGCAGGGATGTTTACGCACAGATCTCGAGAGTGTGAACGGGATGTGCGATGCTACCGAGGATGTGAGCTGCGAATCTTGGAGCCACGGCCATGATGCTTTGTAATATAAGGTGGATTTGGTTGAATTGAGTTTGGTGGGATAAGGGGTTGGGTATGGAAGAGCTGGGTCGAGGTCGGATAGAGAGAGAAGTTTACGATTGTGAAGTGAGGTTATGAGGGGATATATCATATATTTGCTTTATAGAATCTACTCTCAGTGTTATGAACATGGGTGGTCGGCGCCGGCGCCGGATATGATACCAAGGGATTAGAAGGCATGGAAGTTTCCTGCTTGTTTGACCAGGCTTCATGCTATTATATGAGTAGGTTCATCCTCGTATTTCCTACGAGGGTATTATGGTTAGTGCTTTGGAAGCCCTGAGTGTCTGATCGTCAACGTCCAGGCTGGAAGACGATGTTGACGCTATAGAGCATATTAGCTTGCCTAACTACGAAAACCGGGCAGCGGGTGATAGTAATGTAACATCTCTGATGCCGTGACATTGCTGTATGAGTACCGTAGTTTACTTGGGTTGGGTGATTCCAGCTCCACGGGTGATGTTACCGGTAACTTGATTTAGACTATCGTAGTTCCAGGATCACTCCCCCGCACTTATCGATAAGTCAGCTGAAGTGGGCGAGCAGCCACAAGCCTTTTCCTAACGTCATATCAACCTAAACCACAAACACTGCAAGAGCCTCCATTCACCCATCAGCAACGCCTCCCTCCTCCCACAGTTTCCCTCATCCTACCAACCATCACGATACCTGCTTCACAGATCAATCCACCATGGCTGATAAGTCGAGTCCTGTGCGCGAGCCGCCACCAGAATTAAAATTAATCAAGCAGTTTGTCTTACGGGGGAATCAATTAAGGAGCATTGAGCCGGTTATTGCTTATTACTGTTGCCCCCCCGCTCCCCAAATCGAAAAAAGAGAGAAAGGCATTACTAATGGAAGGAGGTGGGTAAATACAGGCTACTTCTGGTCTGTCAGGCAGATCCTCGCAAATAATCTACATCACGCCAGTACCGCGTGCACTACATGGACAGCGGATTTGATGGACGAGCTTGAGAGGGTAATTCCTTGTCTCCTTATCTGCACTTTGGGAGCGGGGCTAATGGGAGTAGCGCAAGGAAGAGCTGAAAGATAAGGATATTATTGGCGATGACGTAGCAGCGCAGGCGTATGTGGAGAACTTTGCGTTAAAGATATTTGACAACGGGGCGAGTGTTGTTGCTGCTGGGAAGGCTACTAGGTGTGCATTGTTTGTTCGACTTTGCTGTTGTCTTTGGGCTAACAAGGGGTGAGAAGTACGACACGAGATACGCTGTTAGCGGCGGTATGCTTTCTGGAGCTTATCAAGATCTTTGCGGAGCCGGATGCCGAGGTTTGTGGCACAGTAACACTCCGTGGTTGAGTGGCAGGCAGTGCTGACAGGACTAGATCCAACAAAAGCTCAAGTTCGCAAAGTTCCATGCAGCACGGATTTGGAAAGCTATCAATCTTGGTCAGGATCCTAATCCGAGCACGCCTGAGATGACGGGGGCTTCCGAGGTCGACAATTTATTACCGCCACCCCCAATGGTTGAGGATGAAGCTCCACCATTGTTGCAGTCTTCCCCGCCGGCTCCTATGGTTTCCTTCCCAGCCCCGCAAGGGCCCAGACAAGCACCTTCACCACCCCCAGGGGATCAAGGACCCGGGCGATTCTACCATTCTGAATCCCCGTCGATCCTCACTCCTCCCCCTCCGGCACGCCCAATGTCCCAGGCCCTGCCGCCCTCGCTACCACAGATACACACGTCAGATACATCCAACGAGTACTCGCCACAAGTGCCCATTGTCTACGAACCTAGCGCACCAAGTCTCTCCCCTTCAACGATGAGCGCCGCGAATACTGGGTTCCCAGAAATGCACGCCCAACACCCATTAAATACCCACTACCCACCCTCCACATTTGGCGCAGCGCCCCTAGTACCACCCCAGGGATATAATTACAACACCAACCAACCCGCAAGTTACTACTCTCATTCACCGGTACCTGTTCAGCAGCCACCACTCCCAACACCGCCCCAACCAGTCATGAAACAACATTTGCCGAATGAGGAGGATATCCTCCGAGCTCAGAAGCACGCAAAATGGGCGATTAGCGCACTGGATTACGAAGATATTGATACCGCTATAAAGGAATTCCGACAGGGGCTCGAACGATTAGGTGCCCTGTGATTTGTAGTTTGAATCGTGCTAGCAAAACTTTGGCTCATCTGGTGGCATTATTTTGTTTCCAACCAAAAGCGCTTGGCTCCAGGGCGGAAAGTTTGTTTTCACATCATCTGCATGATCGACATTTCGGTGGAAAGAGGGCAAGCGGGAGGCGGAGGGTGGGGGTGGGGTTGCGCCAGGATTTAGGCAGATAATATACCCTAGCCCTCTAGCATGAAGTGTACCTACGTTTTGCGCTTACTTTCAATGTGCTGTGCTGGGAAGTATGATATTCTCATTGTGTAGACTATTTCTCTATCATAAAGCCTCGGTGCGCAAGGAACCCGCAGTCATGGAATATCACTCGGGACAATATTAGGGTTCGAACACTAGATTTGCACAGCACATGATGCGATAAGAAATGCTCCATCCCGCCCGTAACGTAAATTTAAATATGATATATCCTTGCCGTAAGAAGTGAATTGGTAAGTGATAGGGTGAGTAAAACGTTCCGAAGAATAATGTATCTTACCCGGCCACGGGACACTCAGAGTTATGGGACGCTTAGTAAAACCCAGACCGCTGAATTAGAAGACGAGCATGTCCCCAATTTAGTAGAGATTCGGGTACATCATAGAACTCCTCTTCTTCCTTCCTACCTTTGCCCAATAACAAAAAGGGAGTTTCATTGAATTAATCCTTTGAATCAAAATTACCGGTACAAGTATATATGATACGGATAGCGGGGTGCGGCAGTCTCAGCCCCCTCGGGCTCAACGCGACGATGGTGGTCGAGACCACCACATCCAGTGCATCGACCATTCCCCACACCACACCGGTCCCCTCGGCGATTAAACGAGCACCACGGAGCCCACCGGTGTCTATAATATCCCTAGTCCAATCCTCTCTGCCCACCCCGAACAACCGCCCCACAACATCCCGTCGTAAAAAAAGATGGAATGACTGAACCGTGCGCCGGAGGCTGCAACAGAGAGAGAGAGAGAGAGAGAGAGAGGCTGTCCATCCATCCATCTATCGGAGAGGTAATTAGAAGGCATCCTACCATCATAAAAATAAAGATATCATTGTTTCGACGGATTCCTGTTAGAACAAGTGGCTTCAATGTGACGAAAGTATTTCTGCTAGTGGCGGGCAATAGTGCCAGTGGAACTTAGACACTAACTTACGGTAGTTGGCTCTGTATATAGATACTTCTTGTGGGTATAAATACTGTGCGCCGGTACTCAAGCATCAGGCATAAGAGACATCGGTCAATTCTTGCTCTTCCTCTACAAACTAGATCATTCTTTCAGTCGACCCGTCCTTTACCCTCGCTTCGCTCCCTTTCTCGCGCACCCAAATTCCGACAATTCCGCCAACAGCTCTGACGAGTGATACCCCATGACACCACCCACCCACCCCTCTCCCTGCAATCTCCACCCCGCCCAATCAACCAACCAACCAAACCTCCCGCCATGTTTCACGTTTCATGAAGCTTCCACCTCATCCAAGCCCCCTGAAAGATTGCCATAATATTATCATCTCCACACACAGCCTCACCCGCGTTGATACAGTCCCCCAAGCCAAGAATCTCAACTCAATCACGTGCTCTCAGCTCATCTCTCCTCCCTCCTCAAACAACACAAATCACCACCCACCCGTCCGTCCATCCCAGCATCCGACTCACTCACTCCGACAATGGTCCTTCTGGCAGAACTCCTGGTGGACCTGACATCCTTGAAAACAATCGTAGTATCCCCCACCCTCGCTCTGGACTCCTCCCTTCCTTCCTGTTATGCTGACGAGAGAGCCCCTTCCTTTCCAGAACACATCCGACGCCCTCTCCCTCGTGGGCGGCCCCGGTGCGGACGCTGTTGAGCCCACGGACCGGGAATTCGCGCGTGTGAAGGAGTTTCTCGCGCTGCGCGCTGAGCAGCGGGAGCATGAGGACTTGATTGCCAAGCGGATGAACGTGGCGGCTATACTCGAGAGGTTTGAGGGGAAAGGTGGTGGAGGTGGTGGGGTATGAGGCACTGTGCCGTAAGGTAGCCTCCAGTGATGGATAAAGTAGATTGGACTGGCACAAGTTTCCTATGAAATTTGCTTGTTCCATTGTTCGTTCAAATTATCTACACTGCTTTACTCATATGTACAAACTTGAAATACAGAGTTCCTGTGTCTCCAAGTCTCGGTTTTCCCTTAAAGTGGTGAAAGAGAAATAGTAATTGTAGTAGTAGTAGTAGTAGTAGTAGCAGCAGCAGCAGCAGCAGTAGTACAAGTAGTGCGGTAGTCTATCAACTCAAACCCCTAACCCTGATTCCGATCTAATATGATAACATGTAATGTATGGTAAGGGGAAAAAAGGACAATATAAACCCCTCCAACAAAGGAAACACCGCCCAAACCGAAAGAGTGTGTGGAAGTTTTTCCCATTCCATTTCCTCCATGCTAGCCCTCTAAACGTCCTTCTTTTCCTGAGCCTCCGAGCTCGCGACTTTCTCGGCTCCTGCTTGGAGCTCTTTTGCCCCGATCTCGACCTGGGCGCCCTCGGAAGCATCAGGAGCAGGTGCCTCCTTCTCGTCGATATCCTGGTCATCCTTTGATGCCTTCTTGGAGGCTTCAGATTCAGAGCTCTGCTCGTTCTCCTCCTCGATAAGCTCTTGTTGTTCCCTCAATACCTCAAGTCTCTGCTTATTGGTTGCAGCTCCCTCCAGGGTATTGACCTCGAGCTCAATCTCGTGGTAAAGCTCCTCGGGGATGCTACTGAGTACTGCAACAAGTGCGTCAAACTGGGAGTCTATCTCGCTCTCCTTGCCTTGAGCGTACACAAATGCATTCGACAATACTAATAATGTAGACGGAAGACCGTGCTTCAATCTAAGTTCGAGCCATGTGTCGAGATCATCTCGTAGACGGCCGGGGCTGACACCATGGGTGCGGATGCCACGAGAAGCGCACGCAGTTTGAAGCTCAGGAACGGAAAGCGAATCCACTCCTTCGTAGGAGATGGCACGGTCGTCCCGCTTAATCTGTCGCATTCTGTGCCTGATATTATAGCGCAACAGAGCATCGGTTCCGAAAGTATTGAGATTCATGTACCGGCACATTCCGACCAACTGGGGCCTTGAAAGATTGTCCAAGGTGATATCGTCCCTGAAGATCTTGCAGACTTTGATGACATCTTCTCGGCTGGGGGATTCGCCGCTTGATCGGATCTATATAGTAATTAGTAGATACTCGTAGAACAACGTCTCCTCAAGTTTGACTACCTTCTTGAAGAACTGTGTGAATTCCTCCCGCTGTCTGGTTTTGGCACTCAGCGGGATACCACTCTCCCGCAAAGTCTTACGGAGAAAATCGGACACGTCCCGCCTGGTAGACCGGAGTTTGCTGGACTTCAAATCCTTTGCTTTCTGATCTTCGTATGTGCTCGGTAGCAGATTGGGAAAGACCTTAAGAGCGATCGGCAGGAAGAGTTCACCGGCAGGGACGATAATAAAGACTGAGAAAGGAACAAGACGGCCCAAATCCCTGACCGTTCGCTCAAGCTATGACACCAATTTTAGACACAGCCTGTTGAAATATATGATCTAAAGCTCTTACCTGACGGCGTTCCCGACGACTCAACTCATACCCCGCAGCCATCTTCAAAGCCAGATTTGAAGAAATCTTTATCTCGGCACCCAACAGCTTTGTTCCATCCCAGAAATGTTGCACACCATGCTTAACCTTCTGCCAAATAGTGGCTTTCTTTTCCTCCTTCTTCTTCTCGATGCCACTCTCGTTCGCCGTGGTAATGGCAGTCGAGTTCTCAGTTCGTGTGGCTTCTGGACCCGCCGTCTCCAATGCGGAAGCTCCGGCACTGCTATCAACGGGGGCAGCCACGGTTTCCGGTTTTGCGGAGGGTTTTGCAGTAGCCGTCCCACGGGGAACTGGTTTACTGGCTTTCTTAGGGTCGAAGCCCGGAGGAGGAATAGCGGGACCACCAACTCCAGTTGTTGCTGTATCAGTGCTCAGGTACCTCTGAGAAGCAAGGATGATGATAGCTGGCTGATATCGAGCTATTTGAGAATGCAAAAGACCTTTACGAGAACACAGCCCAAGTGATGAGCGAGCACCAGTGCGCCGGGCTTTACAGCCGTGTCAGTAACCGTAAACGGAAGGCTCAGGCTGTTTGGAAGGGGGTGTACCTGATGACGCTACAAACGAGCGTTGTTTGGCCGAATTGAAGGCAAGTCTTGTTGAATTCATGGTGTGAAGATGCCTACCGGGAGTCTGATGGAGAAGGGGCAGCACACAGTACTGCGGAAAAAGGAACTAGTAGAATAAAATTGGTGGAAACAAAGGCTAAAATTTCTTTCAGTAAGGAAGGGATAGAATTCAGGAGGAGGCAACAGCAGAGTAAGAGAAGGAGCGAGGAGTTGCGTGATTTGGTGAGAATGGGTGGTGGATGGAATGACAAAGATTCCCGTCTAATGTAGACGGGGGGTTTCTTGTTGGACAGACAGGGGTTGTGATCTGATATCTGGGAACAAAGACATTGTTTTTCCCTTCCTAAAAGATCTCTCGTGAATAGGGTTAAAACTTGTTTAGGCGCGGCTGGCGGAGCCCTGTTATCATCGACCACATCAAGGGGCTGGACTTCGGAATCCTTCCCCCACACCTTATGATACTTTGTAAATTTTCAGCACGGACTCATGCCCCTGAGATAATGTCCTTGGATTGGGCAGGTCTTCGTGGTTGAGGTAGACACCAGTCCAAGACTGTATGATTGCCCGAACTCTTTCATGATCACACAGTAATATGTTTACCTGTATCATACAGTACCAGTACATAAGTCTATCGAACCGGATTCATTCGTCCCAAAATTTCTGTTACGACTTTCCCCGCTTTAAGCACTCTCCTCCTCTCGTGTTAACACCCATACGAGTATCTGGGGGTCTGAGTTGTTAATACAGCGCATCCTGGCACACCCCTAATCTTTGGCTCGGTACGGTCCCGTTACATGTTTGGACCCCAGGTGCCGTCGTGCCTGATACCGGTACTGGATGGTAATTTAATAACCATTATTTTTTGATAATTGTATTAGGGTAAATGATGTCAACTTCCTCTAACCACGGAAATGAACATTGGTATGCAAGTGCGAGTACTGTATCATACAACCTGACAAACAAACAAACAAAACATCTTTTGACGTGTAGGAAAAAATTCCATGCAGTACTGGTACAAGTAAGATGCCTGGATAAATAACCGCACACATAGTCTCGATAAGAACTTTTACGTAGTGAGCTTAGCACATGTTTACATATTCGTGAGCAGTTTCCACAGACCACCCACAACTCTCCCCCAGCTTTCCCCATATGCTAGCTCAATCAATCCTACATCACATATATATTAGTGAACCATCTCTAATTGGATCACAAGTGCTTCGAACGCATGCATTCTTACCTTGGGTGAATCGCCAGCCTCTGTTACCGTCTCTGATAGGATAATCAACAACTGGGGGAATAGCAGTGTTGATCAATCGGGGGAACCGATCTTCACAAACCGCCTTCACATTGCAGACCGCTCTCATACCCTCCACACCAGCAAACCTGCCATATCCCGATCCTCTAACTCCCCCAAAGGGCAATGACTGGTTCAGATAATATACCCCAAAATCATTGACAGACACCATGCCGCTCTTAAATTCTCTCACGACACGATCGAGATTTCGTTTGTTCCTTCCAAAAACCGAACCACCAAGACCGTACTCAGTCGAGTTTGCTAGGTGAATAGCATGTGTAACATCCTTGGCCCTCATGAGGACGCATATAGGGGCGAAAGTTTCGTTTTGGGCGATTAGCATATCTTCCGTTACGTCGACAAGGAGTGTGGGTGAGAAATAATGCCCCTGAGGATATTTTGGGTGAATTAGTCTTTTACCACCAACCAAGCATCTAGCACCTTTTTTGACAGCGTCCTCAATCCAAGATTCCAATTTGTCAAATCCAGCCGCAGAAATCAAGGCACCACAGTCGACTTCATCACCGTCGAGGACGGATCCTGCTCGTATTTTCCTGATTCTTTCTTCAAGTATTTCGACGAGTGTAGAGTATACTTTTGGGAGGGCCACCATCCTTTCAATGCCGATGCAGTTCTGGGAAGCGCTCTGGAAAACCCCGCGCATAAGTAGTGATGATAGCGCTTTGATGTTCGGGACGTCGTCAAGAATGATGGCGGCGTCTTTGCCACCCAATTCAATACATAACGGGGTCAATGATTTAGAAGCGGATGAAGCAACGTGATGGGCAACTGGGCGGGATCCAATAAAAGTGATATGAGCGATTCCAGGATGAGAGGTGAGATGAGGGGCAACTTCTGGCCAGCATGTGATGGACTATTCGATCTTTGTCAACGTAACCCCGTCTAATGATTGGTTCAGACTTACCTGAACGAGGTCTGGATTATGGCCACAGGCAGCAAGGGCGCCTTTGATGGTGGAAACAAAGTAATCAGAACTCCAGGCTGTGTTTTCACTTCCCTTAACTGCGCTAACCGTTAGCACAAGTATCCCTAATCACAAATATATTCAAGCCTGTCTGTCAACTTACCGATGATCCCATTTCCTGCGAATATAGAACTAATTATAGGGCAGAGGAGATTGTGAAACTATGGATTTGTTAGTCTATACTTGCCCGGTATAACAAGGATCCTAAGAGGGAAATCTCACTGGATAGCTGTGAAAGACTCAAGTCAGCGTACAACAATTAGAATGATGAAGGATCTACCAACTTCCAGGAAACGCAAGCACAAACAACTCCCAAAGGTTCATATCTCACTTCCGCCTTTTTGTAAAACATCAACGGCCAAGAGACGCTCCTCTGCTCCGGCCTCAATGCCTGCTCCCCATTATTTAGAACCCACTTGATTTTCTCAACGACGACCAAAATCTCTCCAAGGGCAGCATCAATACGAGTTTTTCCAGAGTCGAGACAAGCAGCGGTGATAATTGTATCCTGGTTGGCGAGAACATATCTGGAAGACATTAGATGGCTACCTCCCAGCACCCAGATGCAACTACACACTTAAGAAGTGACCTCAAAACCCTCTTTCGTTGGTTGAAAGACGTCTTTGCCCATTCTACTTGTGCTGCCGCCGACTTTGCGATTGCCTTATCAATATCCTCGGGGTATGCTGGCTTAACCCTTCCAAGCAATCGTCCGGTCGCTGGACAGTAACATTGAATATTGTAATCAGACTCACTCTGTTGTGATTTCCAGAATCAGTAACTATTACACAGTTCTATGGGTTGCAATGACCATACCCGTATAGAAGGCTCTTCAAGAAGCTCACCCTTCCATCCCTCCTTGCACTGTTCCGGGGTTGGGACCGCATAAGAGACTGCAGCAAACTTTGAAGTTCTCCAATACAGAAAAGCGAAGAACGAAAAAACAACGGCAGCAAGCGAGACTAGCAAGGAATTTCCGGAAGGCAGAGTGTTTGGTGAAACCAAACTGCTATCCAGGGCAGCGAAAGAAAAATTCTCTCTAGTCACTGAACACCCAACGGTAAAACCGCTGACGAGGAAGTCGAAGGATATCTTCATAGCCATAAAGTTTTCCCTCCGCCTTTGTGTTTTTTGCAAGAGCTGTCACTCGACGCAGGACGCACTGAGGAGACGCGACTCTTCTATGACGCGCAGGGAGCTAGTGGCCGGGTAACGAACGGACTACCGGGGTCACAAGCAATAGGTTCTGGTCTAGATCAGTTACCCTACTTCCCTGGAGCTAGCTCAACTCTGGTGATAACCTTAAACTTGTCGCACGGCAACTTTATGCAGTCAGGAAGCGATGGATGATGATTTGGCTCGTAGGTTGGCTGCGCTGCGGAATGAGCATGAGAGTCGGTAATTATGGTTCCCCGTGGAATGCGCTATTGTCTCCAAGCTCACTAGAAGCATAAATACTGAACTAGTGGCCTAGCAGCTCTAGCACGCCGACTACCGCTATCCCGCAAGCCTCGAACCCACCACCTAAGACTCCTGAGGCTGAAGTGAAAGATGAACTCACAGTCCGGTTCGAAAAGATCAGGCTCGCTTCGTGTTCTACGAAATCATCATCTGTTAAAGAATTAAAGAAAGAATATGATGACATTCTATCTGAATCAAAGGTTGAACCGCATCCACCCCTGCATTTCCAAGTTTGGACAGACACTAAATAGCAATTCAGACACAAGAAATATTCAATGTCTTAACCTCCGACCAGGAGCTGTGGGATACTGGTGAAGATTTGCACGAGGGGATGGACGAAGCAGACCTTCTCCTGGCAGAAGCTAAAACCTATGTATCCTCTCCCTCCAAGGTACCAGAAGGCATCAATGGTGCTAGAAGTGCATCATCGGAGGATACATCGGTTCTTCCTGACTGGCTTTATTCAGATACTCTACGCCCCGTAGACACCACGGAGGAAGAGGCCGATATTCTACAACAAATACGAGATGAGATAAATTTCGAAAACGCAAACAGAATAACCCCACCGCCTGAATCTCCCGAATCTCCAGGGTCCGCCGAGCCAGGGAAGGCTGTTCAGGAGGTAGATGAGTCCTTGTTTAAACGGTTTGAGGCTCTGGGAGGGCTCGAGCTACCCGCGGTGCCCAAGGCCGAGCCCGGGGCTAAACCAAAGCAACACTTCACAGTTGCGAAGCCTGAGGACCATGAGACTGATACTTGGTGTTGTGGGTCATTCCTTTAGCAGTGATATAGCAGATTTAGGTTGCTAAGGTTGCGCATAGGTATATGTAACGACGATGCAGAATATAAGTGCTCCGGATGCGAAAATGATATTTATTGCGCTAGTTGCCTTTATGAGTGTAAGAGATCATGATTTCGCATCGTTTCTGGAAACATTTTTTGACACAGACACAGCGCACACTGGGCCGGATGCAGGATATGAAGAGCGGAGACACAAATGGACAAAATACACGAAACCGAAGAGGAGGCTCGCCACAGCTTAAACCATCGACTCTCGTTGGATTACAACGTACTGTACTCACCAAATGATGCTGCAAGAAAAATACTTTCTCATAGCGTTATGACATTGTGAAATAAATTAGATGGCCCTTGTGGCGGTCTCAACCATAACCATCAATTCTCGACCTTCACCATATGTTTATACATCCACCACACTATGGAAAAGTATTAGGAAGAAGAGGAGGAGGAGGAGGAGGAGTGAGAATACAGTCTCCGACCGGGTATGACTTAAACGCCAAAGAAGATAAAGAAACCACTATTAAAACAACACAAGTCCCACAGCGAAAAGACCGAGAGCGCTCAACATGCCAACAGTAGTCTTCGAAGCTCCACTCTTGGTGGAAGTGCTCTCGGTCGCGTTCTTTCCGTTCGCGCAATGGCTAGATGGGCTCTCGAATGAAAAAGGCGAAGCGCCGACGCCAGTGGTATTAACACACATTCCATCCGGAGGGCCCCCAGCGTCTTTCTTGAAGGTGATGTCCATGCACTGAATGTCCTCCGTTAGCCACTTCATTCCCGTCCACCCTGAAAATTTCTGGTAATTCGACATACGTTGTACAAAGCGCCACCATTCGTACTCAACTGGATAACCTGAATACTAGCATTGGTTCCCTCCTTGATATCCAGGCCAGGCGGGATGGGTATTTTCTTGAAGCAAAAGGTCCCGTTACCGGTCTGGTTAAAAGCGGGAACGAGGGTGATGTTGAGTCTTGTGACATTGTTTCCCATGCCCAGATTGACGAAAGTCTGAGCGTGGGGATGGGACGGGGTGAAGACCAGCGACCCTCCATCGAGTGGCCAGTCCGTGCGGTTTGTGTCGGAGATAGACTGGTTTACACCACCGCCTAGATACCTCCCAGTCAGCACAAAAGCCAAGAAAGCTTCCTTTAAGGTAGAACACAAGGTGGACATACATGGATAAGTCCATTGAGTAGGAAAGCTATCCCCACGCCAGTACGGATAAGTAACAGCGAAATGCGCAGAAACAATCGAGACCGAGGCGGCGGCAGTGAGTAGGAAAGAGAGGAATTGCATTGTGATTGTCGAAGACTTAGAGCTAAATTATTCCGTACGTGTATGTTGATTGACAAGAAAGCGGAGAATTAAAGCTAACTCTCTAGGGAATTCAAGAACTCTGTCGGCCGTGAAGTGAAGGCGTACAGGAGGAGGGGTAGGTTCGACATTTAAGTACTTGTTCAGGGCGAAGGGCCGACATCTTTTGCGCATGGGTTGGGAAACCCTCACAACCTTAATTCCCAGCCTCATGCGGTATCCCACAAACTCGTGGGATGGGGTACAGGTATGGGGACTGTGGGGTGAGGGGTGAGGAGGGTGCAAAACTTGCTCAATTCAAAACTATGGCTTTTGCCCAGTCGTGCACTTTTTATTACCCCACGGAGGAAGAAAGGCCTCGAGAGAGAAGAGGTCGAGCAAAAAGCAACTTCGGCCGCCCGTATCATACGGTTCTGTCAGAGCTCGAGGTTATAAACCGTAAGTGCATGTTAGTATCCGACGCCCCAGTAGCCCTTGTAATTGTTATCGACAATACAGTCATTACCATATGCAGCAATGGGATATCACAAGTATCGTAAGATCCCCAAACACCTAACAAAACCCACTGCACTCTACCCCCGAAGCCAAGGTCAAAACAACACTAGGGAGCACAGTAATATCATAGCAATCAGCCCAATACCCCTCCAACTCCCTCACTATCCAGTGGTATATCCGCAGAGTACCGGCAAGTACAGTAGTACCGTTGTCGCACTGCGCTAGTACCGGTAACCCAACGCCTGCAGTAAGAACCTTGTTAACCCTACCCGCCAAGACTATGAGCCCAATTGAGCAGGTTTTCTAGGTGTGTGGTGGCAGGTCAACCACCAGCCCTCCACCTCATTGGACAACTACCCTTAGAACTTGAGCTGGTTTTCGCCCAAAACAATCGCGACCCTAAGTTAATCTGTAGCTAGGAACGAGGTAGTATGGCACAAGCGAGAAGGTTATTTTGCTTTTATTTTGTCTTCGATTTATTGTGGGGGACGCAGAGAAGGGCCGTTTCTTGGCTCGCTCTTGGGATTATCCCTCACGGATGCGATTTCGGTTCGGCCTTAGCAAATTCGACTGTCTTTATACTCGGACTCAACCGGAATTCCCCTAACATTCAACCATCACAATACCACAATAACTCAAGTCAATGCCACAGCCAAAATTAAAAGTCCTATTATCAGATATCAAGCTCCTAAAGAGAACACAAATATACAGGCCATAGAATAGTTGTGGTTGTAAATGGTCACCACCGGTATTGTGGTTATCATGAAGGTTGAATTTCGTAAGGGGATCGTGGTGGTGACCGTCGTCTCAGGACTTAGAATATTCTCAGTACACCAACACCCCGCTATCCCGGACGGGCAAAATCCTAAGAATCTTTCGGCATAGCGAGTGATCCGGGACAACAGGTCAGGCTTTGGTGTGAAGAAATTCGTACGAGACAGCGAGGTATCCGGATTATCGAGATCTGGGACAGCGGGGTGTGAGTGTATATCATATATCATACCACTAATGTTTGCCGGGGAGGCCGGTCTCCTACAATCCATATCAAGCTCTCTCTCTCTCTCTCTCAAGAAATCTGATGTTCGGTTGTGCGGTTATGTCTGGCAAAATATTTAAAGAAATTTGGGATACAATTAAGGCACACATTTCTGATCACTTAATCTTTGTTGACTTTAAGTATGTTCTGGAAGGCGATCTCTAGTAGGGTTTGCATTCTGCTTGGACCCTGCACATTTCATAAAATCAAATTGGAACTTTAAAGATGAAAATAAACAGGCAAATCTGAACCCTTTGGTCTGAAAATTTAACTATAACTACTAAATGATTACACAATACAGGTTTTTTTATTATATAAGTTTCAAAAATCTTTCTTTTAGAAAAACATTTAATAAAGACAGAATACATGAGATATTGTTTCTTTTGCTAAAACAAATCCTTTGACTTTCCAATATGAATTAATCTGTAATATTGAGAGACGAAGCAGCATTGGTTTTTGTACAATACAGCCATTACCCAACAAAAGAAAATTACTCTAATATTTAGGAATGCCAGAATCTAATACCATACTGATTACCGGTATATGACATATAAGTACATGCTAGAGAAAGAATACCGGCACTGAGAAGGCTGCAAAGACCTTGCTCCACCTTGCACCTTGGCCAGACTCGGTCTGCTAGGCTTATAAAGGATGGAAATACACCTGGGTCTGGTGCTAGTGCAGCGGAGCAGGTCTGCCACAGACTGCAATCTTATCCTGCAGCCACCATCCACCAATATGGAAGTAGTTGACCGCCAAAATCCTGGTCCAACTCCCATTTGGATTACACTGGCAGATCTATTACCTGCACCATTATCTGCCCTTTCTCGAGTACAAACCAGGAATGCTTTTTGCTCCACCATAATTCGCCATTTTCGCATGGAATCAACCAGGTGCTCTTCTACAATCAGTTCTCTATTGGTTCTCGCTGATTGTGTAACCTTTTGCTCTTGTTGCGGAAACTTGATGCGATACCTTTGTTGAGGTGGTTCTTGTTGCGACCTCTTTACTAGTATATAAGGGCCCCTACCGTATATACGCTTTTCTTTTGTTGTCGCTTCATTGGCTGTCACTCGGGGTGGTAGCGTCAATAGAGGTCGCTTAGTAACCCGACACCTGTCTTGGCAGCTCCCCACCCCCTCACGGCTACCACTATTAAGAAAATACCAACTCCATTCCTAAAGTCCCACAATACTCCAAAAAACACATTAAGAGCTAGGTTACATTTTACCACCTGGTTGGTCCCCCATTATTTCTGAGACAAGATACAATTCGCCGTGGCATGCTATTGATATAGGTATAAATATGCCTCCATGGTAACCCTTCCCACACCTCCTGTGCTAAAGCAATCAGCTCCTTCTCATCCCTGGGAATTCTTCGCCTTTAGGTTGGTGGTGGGGCAGCTGGAGGAGACGCTACAACGATCCTCCGTTTCCCCTCAAGGTTGCGCAGCGACCGGGACATCAAGAATCAAAACAGATTGTTTACTATTTCAACAAACACGCAATTTGCCTCCATCCACTCGACGTCGGCCCAAACATTACATCTAATATCCTGATTGAAACAACCAACGGTCGGCCGACCGTGCTTAATCCTCCGCTTGCGCAAGTACTTGTCTGTAACACTAAACTCCTTTTGCGCGCCGAACCAACACTTGAAGAAATCCATAGAGTTAAAGGAAATATCGTCGAAGACGATGTAATCATAATCCTCGCGCCACGCGTTAAGATCAAAGACACCCGACATGAAAACATGAGACCCCAAACTACGAGCCCATTCAGTCTTCCCCGTCCTACTACGACCCCAGATTACAAGCGACGTCGGTCTATCTACATTCTCCCCCACGCACTCCGCCCACTCACTCAGAACTACCGGAACGTTCCAATCATCATAAGCAGATTTATATTCCTCCTCGACGGGCCGATAATGATGGTCCGCTAAGTTTCGAACGTTATTGTAGCACGAGATGTAAAATCTGGCATCCAGAGATCGAACGCGAGCAAAAAACTACCCCCCAACCACAGAGGGCGTCAGCACACGATGAACCAAATGCATCGGGACATCCCTTCGTTTTAACGAGTGAAAAACAAGTACATGTCACACCCGGGTCCGCAGGACTCGATCATACCATGCTCGCCCCCGGGTGGCTGAGTAAGAACAAAAAAAGCACTTACTTCATCTTTAGTCGGTGCATCGAGGCATGCAAGCCACGCAGCCTGCGACTTCCGGGCGCCTGCGCCCACTTCGCAATCCTCCCTCCCGAAATCCTCAACACAGACATCCCCCTCTTTTCCGACATAGTCCCAAGCTCTTTCCGGAGTGCGGTATACGATTTGGAGATTCGGGTGAAATACGCGACCGTCGCATCGTACGTCAAGAAACCGGGGGGACACGGAGTCGATTCGTTTTCCACCCAGCTTACGGCAGAGAGCGTGGTAATGCACTCCTCCATCAGCATGCCGTTCACGTCCAAGTCGGAATTCGAGTTGAGCTCGTCGTAGGTGGTCGATAATGTCGCCCACACGGCACCCGTCAGCTCTGGGGTATGTGACGAGCAGGTATTTGCAAGCGACTCGTAGGGTAGGTGGGTGTCGAGCAAACGATAGGTGCTCATCGTCGTCCAGTATTTCGTGTGGTACCTCTCCAGCCTGATCGCTACTTCCGACAGTACGTGCAACGGGTTGACCTCCGGCGCCGGTGGGTGTTCCCCCTCGCGGGGAGTGGTTGTTGGTAGATTGTTCGAGGTCCATTCGAGTAATTGTTCGGGCGCCTTGTACGGGTCAAAAGGAGGCAAATCAGGAGTAGTTGCAACGTCGGTCGCGACAGGGGGAGAAGAGCGAGGAGTAGTAAAAGGGTTTGAATCCATTGTGAGGGTAGCATGTTTTGTCTGAATTAATCGCCCAACGGCAACGGCGCGACCGAGGGGTTTTAAGCGATTTGCCAAGGGAGATACTTATTCGTTGTACTCCCACTCGGTCGACTGCTTCAACTTTAATATTATGAAGCAGTGGGACCAGTGGGAGTACATTACACAGGGCGAGAATTTCCTAGGCGCCCTAACAAAACGGAGGTAACTTCCCCTAACCCTGGGAGTGTGAGTGACGTCATAGGGAGTGGGAGTGCGCACACACACATATTTTAATTAATCCTCCCCCCCCCCCCCTTTTTCTTCTCGCTTTTCTTGTTTTTCTGGTCCCACCCACCCACACAATATGACCTCATCGCCATCCCCACTGAACGCATACACATTGTTACCCCCCCCGGCCCCATCCACGATCATCACGCACGAGCTTGCCATACGCACAGCGCCCGAACTAGCTGACGTCGAGGAAGAGGCGATGCCTTTCCGCAGATCCCGTTACAGAAGGTCCTCGTTCTACACCTCCCGCCCCCGTTACGGTCGCAGCTATCGTCGCCGTTGGTACTAAATGCCCCGCCGATCATTTAACCGCCGTGTCCGGAAGGCCACCTTACATCATAAGGACGCACCATGGTCATCAACCCTCACGTTGGACGGCATTCCCCGACCGCAGGACGAGACGTCATACATCGTCACACTCGACACCGAATCAACCGATTACATCCTCCCCACCTGGCAAGTCATACGATCTGGCAATACACGAGCACCTAGTGCACCCCCCCCCACCTCAGTCTCGGAATACGAGGAGAGGAAGCACCTACGTTACCACCCCGTCATAAGGATATCATCACTTTCCATCAACTTCCGATTAACATGGAGACGCTCATTCTATATGAGGGTGATGTGTTTTCACGAAGAGTCGTCGGAGATCGCCACCACCTTCAACATGTACTCCCGCCCCCGCCCAGGCATCAACCCGTCGCCCCCCCCGGCCCCGAACCTCGTCGAGATCAACCATGTGCCGTCAGGGACTACGAGCGCACTCCTGTTTTCGGACGATGGCCCACTCAGTTCCAACAATCCGGAGCACGGAGAATCATGGTTCGGTTTCAGGCCGATCAATTCCCGTTACAAACGACACGTCATCTTCGACAGTGGCCCCAGGAAGATCCGCGCCAACGCGGGCCACACGATCAAGGAAAGAGTCTTTCACTATTCCGTTCGCCGTCGCAATTACGTAGCCTACGATCAGAAGCAGGTTCAACCCGTCGCCCCCGTCAGACCGAGGGAACGTCAGACACCCATTTGGTGGGTCGGATTCTACCACCCCACCCTCAATACAACTGAGAACACCCCCGGAAGGCCACCACTGGTCGCCGACCATAACGGACTCAACGATCAGGGTGCAGATGATGGGAACGAAGGCGAGGACGCACCCTCCGGGGCACTGATCAGGATTCAGAGATTTCACGGGAACTGTCGCTGGACCGAAGCTCCCTTTTAGATTTAGAGAATAGAACTATATGCCACAATATACTCCGTAAAAAAGATCAGCAAAAGTGACCACCCCCCACCCGACACCTGTCTTGGCAGCTCCCCACCCCCTCACGGCTACCACTATTAAGAAAACACCAACTCCATTCCTAAAGTCCCACAATACTCCAAAAAACACATTAAGAGCTAGGTTACATTTTACCAC
>Ga0307517_10002155_pt1 | contig 31946 bp, 41 predicted proteins | sample 23_EM_MG_FD_194515 | JGI IMG/M metagenome (GOLD analysis project Ga0307517, IMG submission 194515) | Populus trichocarpa ectomycorrhiza microbial communities from riparian zone in the Pacific Northwest, United States - 23_EM | ecosystem: Host-associated > Plants > Roots > Unclassified | place... | reverse complement strand
TGTAAAATAAAATGCTACTACTTTAAAATGTTATGTTACACTACAGGGCTATCTTCAGCCACAATGTGATGTTGAGCCACAATGTGATGTTGAGCCGTAATGTGATGTTGAGCTGTCAGGCACTCAGGAGGAGTGCCCAGGTTGTGAGCCCGCAAACATCCTGGGTTGCGGCCGCACGCCGCAACCTTGCCACGAGTAGGAGATCCTGCACTGCCTGCTCCTGTATACCGTTATCAGAACATGTATATAATATTACATAAGTGAGGCCACAGCTGTCCATCGTCTGGCATTATTTCACATACTCGATCTGATCAATAGTGGTCTATTGAACCTTGAAAGCTGACATACTATTCGAGTTAGCAAGCGGATCAATGGTTGAGACATGCGAATAGTCAGTATAGGGGCAGTGATTTGTCAGGCGCATGTAATTCCTAGTGGGGAGAGGCAATGGATAGTGAATCAGAGAATTGATCTGAGAATGTTTAATGAAATATATTAAATTATTCTATCCAATTATGTACAGTATCTATTCGTCTGAGTTGAAGCTCAGCACTTAGAGTAGCAGTTTGCATATTGATTGTCTGGCTTCCACTTGGCCGTGGGAGTACTACATGATCTGTCGGCATTTAAGGGAATGTTTTAAATAGGTTGAATTATTCCACACGAATATGAAGAAAGACACTAAAGGTGGCAGTTCCCATATTGAGTGTCCGGCTTCCACTTGGCTGCAGGAGTACTACACAATCCGCAGGCATCTATGGGAATCTTTTAACTAGGTTGAATTGTTCCGCATTAATACACTGCCCCATTGCAACTCTACACTTAAGGTGCTAGTGCCTATATTGAGTGCCCGGCTTCCACTGGGCTGGGAGAGTACACCACGATGAATGAACATTTAAGGGAATCGTCTAAATTGTTTGAATCGTTCCACACGAATATGTGGCCATGTTGAAGCTGGACACTTAAGGTGGCAGTTCCCATATTGAGTGTCCAGCTTCAACTCGGCCATGAGAGTAATACATAATTCGCACGCATTTAAGAGAATATTTTAAACAGTATGCATTGTTCCTTATGAATATACAGCCAAGTTGAAGCCATACACTTCAGGTGGCGGTACCCATATTAAGTGTCCAGCTTCAACTCAGCCACCTGAGGTCTCCTGATAATTAATCTGAAACTATCCTCTCATGCGGGAAAGCCTACAAGAGTATGGGCTCTGCATGGGGGCTGCGCCAGCTGTCTTGTAAACAATATGGGAATTATCGAAGTCACCGTAGGGTGCAGACCAAGAAACAAGCCATGTAGAACATCAACCAAGGCATGCAAACAAATCTAGGTCGCCGGATATGCCACGGTAGAAGAGATAGCAACCAGACATGTGCAATCACTAGGAGTAGGCAGGAGGCCTGTAGACGAGAAGATAAGGGGGTGGATACAAGGGGGAGGGGCTAGGAGTAGGTGTGGGTGCAGCAAGCACGTCGGATGGTGTGAAGAGAAAGTGGTACATCTGGGTGCACCAGACGCAGGCGATCAAAGGCAAAGAAGATACAGAAGATCTGAGAGGAAGGGATGCAAAGAGTGAACATGATTCATCCAGAAGCAGGCTCTATCGGTCCGGAGAAAAAAGCTTTTTTTGCTAATGTTACCCTTTCAAGTTGGTGTATCTCTTAAGAAGAGATGAACTTCTTTTGTTTTTAGAGATTGCTGTTGAGTGACATATAGTATATACCAAGCCTAGACTGAGATCTGTCTCCCCCGCAGTCTGCCAATATGTTTAGCCTACCTTCCTCTAAAGGGTTTAAACAAATCATCTCTTCTTAGATGAGGTATAGGACCTCTATCCAGCACAACATTTCCTATTATTGGGCACAATTCTGCTAGAGTGTATTTTATTAACTGACTTTTTGTTCATGGATGATAGAATATCTGGCTGAAGAAAATAATGAGCTCTTATTTTCATCCATAATTGCAAGTAATTGATGAGAATACTTCCTTCTTCGCGCTTTCTAGACCCTCCTACTTGCTAATATATAGGGATATGCACAGACATCTTGGCCCTCTACCCCTTGACTAGGATGACCCCGGTATTGGGATACTTGTTGCCTGATACTTGTAGCATTATAATTTTACCTACCAAATTATATAATTCCTCCCCCTCTGAGGGTCACGAGCACGAAGACCTCAAATCCCTCCCTATTCCATCACTAACCTTCATACCCGAGTGTAGCAGCCAGCTTTAATAGCGAGCAATCCACGATCCAGATTGAGTGGTCATGCTCCAGGCAAACCCTATAATCTCTACTCGAGTACAATAAGGCTTTGATATTTGAGAGCCATCCACCAATTTCCACAACTGAGCCATAATCAAAAATAGTGGTGCTATCCTCCTGGGCACCCCACCCCTGCCAAGAAAGTTCCATACGTGCTTCAAGAAATCTTAATTCTCGCATTAAGAGTTCTATCTTTGAAGCCGCTCTAACCCGTGTGTCCATCCTACTGGATGGAGACGAGATAATTTGTGGGAATTGGAAGGTTCTTTTTTGGCAGGAAAACATATTCTGACCTAGCTATCAGCAAATCTCATCTTGAGGAGATTCTCGCTCTTGGCCTGAGCAATCGCTACATCTCGCTCACAGCTTGGTGGAATTCCGCACTTGTCCCTAGTAACAACCAAATGCTTTCAAGATCCACAGGTAAATTTAGGAGGTATTCCACTATCCAGTATATCTACGGGTTTTGTTGAAGGAGGGACTTTCCAAGCGAAAGCTTTTGCGTTTATTATAGCCACCTTGCGTCCCAGAGCTAAACGAATGGGCCTAAAGATTCACCACTCTAGAGATATTTCTGTCCTTCCCAATTACCACTCTTAACTGTTTGCCCTCAACGTTGAAAGAGCCTTGTCGTAAGCTATCGGTGTAAAGTTCGTACGCAGGCATGTCTATCCCCAAGAGTTAACAGAGTAGGATGGACCAGGGGGGGCACTTCATACAGCCATTTACAAACTCGACTACCTGATCGTCTGTCATTCCGGAACCGCGAGAGGAAATTAGACCATTCTCTTGTTGGATACGCCAGTCGTAAACAAAAGATATATCTTCGGCATCACTTCGATTTAATTAGAATTGATGCTTCACAAGGATCTCAATTGCACGACAGGATGAAAGAACCCACATATGGATTAGAGCATCTAGCAAACTAAACCCACAATCAGTATGCTCCCTCACAGCCCTTACGGATGGGTAGGTCTTACTCAGTTATCGCGTCATAATCCTTTAACTTGGTGTTGATAAACAAAAGGTGCTCAAGCGAGTGTTTCCCCAGTGTGCCGTTTCCAGAAGCCCTGGATTCGTTCCATGCTTCCCTTATCACATCGTCTGGGAGAGGCCGGAAGCCTACACACCAACCTTCAAAGATGATGAGATCGTAGGGGCCATCGACCTTTTGCCAGGAGATTTCGTCTGCCCTATCACCTTGGCCCTCAAATGCAGACTTATCATAGGAGGGAATCTGGGTTCCCCGTTGATCACGAAGGGATCGAAAAATTCCTTTGGCTAATTCTAGGTCATGAGTGCCAGGCTCGCCTCGATGTCGAACCAGCTTGTTGTCTGGATAGAGCTCTCGCAGGGCAACTTGGTCCGCATGTGTAAGATATAAATCATCGACGGAGAAAACAACTACGTTCAATGAATGCGGGTAGGTCCGAAGAGTAGCAGCAAGAATGGTTACAAGGGTAGATTTTCCAGACCCCTGCGGACCCGAAATACCAAGGAAGAAGGGCGGGGAACGGGCGGTTGGATTGGCGGAAGCATGAGCATTGAGCAGAGGAAGAAGGAAAGTAGCCAATATAGGAGTTTTATCCTGGATGATTATGGTGGAAGACATGGATGGGGAGAGGAATTGACGAGACTGCCTCTAGGAATTGTATATTATCGTGTTCTATAGAGTGGAATGGTCTTTTTTCTTTGCCGAGGCTGGTTGTTGATTAAGGTGCTGTGGTGCATCGCACTCGAGATCTGCCCTGTAGTCTAAGCAACTGGTTCAATCAACAGTCAAGATCAACTACAAACCTTCCTGGGGAAATATAATACGATAGTGTAATGCGTAAGGGAAGCTACGCGCAGAACAGCCTCAGAATTCCCTCTTTCTCAATCCTATCGACTCCATTCTTTTCTCCTTAATTACCGGTAAGCGAGCATTAAGCAAGAGATATAAACTTTGTCTACTTGCGCATTGCAAAGGTCCCCGGAAATGTGGACTTTGTTGGTGATAGTTCAGGTGCGGCCGTCTGATAAAAAGTGCCAAACCTAGTCTCCACATTTCCGGAAACTTTTGCAATGCACAACTACCGGTACAGATGCACAAGTATCATACCCACAGCCAGAACAAATCAGGCCGGTTCCAGGTGTCCAGCACAATGTGGCTGGGAGTGTAGTAACCAATGGTTCAACTGGCCTGGCACCTTCACCAAGCGAGGGCGGCTCACTAGTCTATGTGGCGCGGCATGGGGCACTCAAAACCGGTTTTGCTTATATAAGGGACCCGGGGAATTGTTACCGGAAAAACCTGTATCCCACTAAATAATAACTGGTTCCCTCCCGTTTCGCATCGCTCATAGTCGGTCAGGTAGAAGCAAATGCGATGATGAAAAAGGTCGGGAAATTAGTTAGACAACCGCGTCCAACATTCCTCCCAACTATGATACCTTATAATAATATTATGATACCGTTCTGACCCTCCAGACACAGCGGAGCCACCTCATACCTTTTGGAGTCTACAAAAAATAAAAACACCAAATTGACAAGATGCTTGGTGCCATGGAAATGATCAGGGTGGAGGGGCGGTTGGACAAGGCGATGGAAGGGTTGGAAGAAGAGCCGAGTGAGATGGAAACCACTCGGCGCATCCCCTGAGCCAAACTCTCCTCAGGTTGAATGCACTAACTCTGAAAGCCTAACAGAATTCTCAATGCCCGGAACGTCTTTAATAGGTTGATTCTGTAGAGTTTGACCGAAATAGTGTACCGTCCGCTACTTTTACAGTATGACATCTGGTGAAATATATGTAGGAACACTTTTTCTTTCGCGCCTCACTTGCCTTTGCCGAGAATGGAGTGAAGGGAACTAGGAGTTGGAATCGGCCGTTGATCCTGGTTTGTTTGCCCTCTGGTTCCGGCTGGCTTGGCTTGAGGCCAGGGGCAGCTTGGGAGAGAGCAACAGCCTCGGCTTTTTCCCAGCTTTCGGATATGCTGACCGGGGGTTGCGGCCTAGGCTAGAAGCCGCGGTGACCATGAGCTTCTCCAAAAGTCATGCGTCACTCCTGATTCTGACTTCCCCGAACTTTCCCCAATATCCGAGCTTTAGCCGTTGGTAACCCTAATCCTACTGGCTCCCTTCTCTCACATGTAAAATCCAAACGCTTCTTCTCAACCCGGGTCACCATCTTCAGAGATCTCCCCCCCCCCTCATCCTCCTCCTCCTCCTCCTCCTCTCAGTGCGCCCTACCGCCCTCCGCTTCTACACTTGCTTGTTTCTATATTCTGCCTTACCGCTACTCTTCCCCCAAACCCACCATCCTGCACTTTCTTAATCCTTGCGAACGCTGCACACCAACACACAACATGAACGGCAACACTTCAGCAAAGGACCTACGCTTTGACGGAAAGGTCGTCGTTGTAACTGGTGCCGGAGGAGGGCTTGGGAGGGCATATGCCCTCTTCTTTGGCTCTCGAGGTGCGAGTGTCGTTGTAAACGACTTGGGTGGATCATTCAAGGGAGAGGGTAACTCGACAAAAGTATTACGCTCTACTCTGACCTGCTTGTTTACTTGGGCATTGTAAGGCTAACTGTGGGTTCTTTCTCCACTCCTAGGCGGCAGATGTCGTTGTTGATGAAATAAAGAAGGCTGGAGGAAAGGCCGTTGCCAACTACGATTCTGTGGAGTTCGGAGAGAAGATTATTGAAACTGCCGTTCGGGCGTTCGGAACTGTCCATATCTTAATCAATAATGCCGGAATTCTCAGAGATATCGCCTTCCGAAACATGAAGGATGATGATTGGAATCTCATCATGAAGGTGCATGTGAAGGGATCATACAAGGTATCTCAATCTCATTCGCCATACTTAATGCATCTTTCTGACCAACATACTTGTTATTTCCCATTTAGTGCGCAAGAGCAGCTTGGCCCATTTTCAGGGAACAAAGGTATGGTAGAATAATTAATACTACCTCGGCTGCTGGTCTGTTTGGAAGCTTTGGTCAGGCAAATTACGCTGGTGAGAACCACTCTCCTAATACCTTTCTTCGCAAAATTCTTAGGATCAATATGCTAACTCCACTCCCCGATAGCTGCCAAACTTGCTATGGTTGGTTTCTCGGAAACCCTGGCGAGAGAGGGTGCAAAATATAACATTTTGTGCAATGCCATTGCTCCGATTGCCGCTTCAAGAATGACGGAGACAGTCATGCCTCCAGAAGCACTTGAGGCATTGAAGCCTGAGTGGGTTGTTCCCTTGGTCGCCGTCCTTGTTCATGAGTCGAACGACGAAGAGAGCGGAAGCATCTTTGAAGTCGGCGGGGGTCATATTGCCAAGCTACAGTGGGAGAGATCGAAGGGCGCTTTATTGAAGACGGATAGTTCCTTGACTCCTAGTGCGCTCTTGAGGAAATGGAACGATGTAAATGACTTCTCAACCTGCGAGCATCCTAGCGGCCCTGCAAATTACATGGAATTATTGGAACTGGCTAGTGAGCTTGGACCGAATGAGCAGGGCGAAGAAGTTAGCTTCAAAGATAAGGTAGTCGTCGTCACGGGCGCTGGTGCTGGGTAAGCTATGCCATCCAAGCGCCTTTTGTTCTAAGTCCATCTAATTTTCAATTCAGTCTTGGCCGGGCATATGCTCTACTATTTGCTAAGCTGGGAGCATCCGTTGTCGTTAACGATGTAATGAATCCCGATCCTACTGTTAACGAGATCCGAAAGGCTGGCGGAAAAGCTGCGGGCTCCAAGCACTCGGTTGAGGATGGGGAAGCTGTCATCGAAACTGCCGTCAAGGCTTTTGGCACTGTCCATGTTGTCATCAACAATGCCGGCATCCTTCGTGATAGATCGTTCGCTTCCATGACCGACGAGCAATGGGATCAAGTGATGGCCGTCCATCTTAATGGAACTTACAAAGTCACTAAAGCTGCTTGGCCGATATTCCTTAAACAGAAGTATGGACGTATCGTTAACACTACCTCTTCCAGTGGAATCTATGGTAACTTCGGCCAGGCAAATTATTCTACTGCCAAACTCGCCATTCTTGGCTTCTCCAGGTCATTGGCAAGAGAAGGTGCTAAATACAACATCTTGGTCAACACAATTGCGCCAAATGCCGGCACTGCTATGACTGCTACTGTTTTCCCTGAGGCATGTGCATTTGAGGAAAAGCCCGAGAACTACAAATATATTCTAATAATTTGCGCAGGAAATTCTTCAAGCATTCAAGCCTGACTACATAGCACCATTGGTCGCGCTGCTGTCTTCTGACAAAGCCCCCGAGCCAGCCACTGGTGGCCTTTACGAGACTGGTTCAGGTTGGTTCGGGAAGACTCGCTGGCAGCGTTCTGGTGGATATGGGTATATATTTGACAACCTCGGCTTGTCCTTCGAACCCCGCGCTAACCTCTAATCTTAAAAGGTTCCCTGTGGATAGTCCTCTTACACCCGAGGCAGTTCGTGCATCCTGGGGAGCTATCATCAACTTCGACGATAGTCGTGCGGATCACCCCGAGAGCCCCCAAGATGGCCTCAAGAAGGTCATGCAAAACATGCAAAATCGTAAGGCCGGGCCAAAGATGCGTGTTGTCAACCAGGAGTTCCTCGACAATATTGAGAAGGCCAAGAAGGCTAGGGCTCAGGGAACTCTCTTCGAAGTCAATGACAAAGAGGTTATCCTTTACAACCTTGGAATCGGAGCAAAAAAGACAGATTTGAAATGGGTATTTGAAGGTGATGAGAACTTTGAGGTTCTACCAACGTTCGGTAAGCCTCTCTACTTGTTCCTATTAAGATCTCAGCCATACCAACCGGTTAATCAGGTGTCATCCCATCCTTTGGAGCCGAGACCCCGTTCTCTTATGACGAGATTGTTCCTAAGTTCAACCCCATGATGCTCCTCCATGGCGAGCAATTCCTCGAAATTAAGAAATACCCAATCCCAACTTCTGGGACATTGACTTCCCATCCCATCCTCCTTGAGGTTGTTGACAAGGGAACAGCAGCTGTTGTCGTTACTCGGACCGAGACTAGGGACTCCACCGGCGACCTCATGTTTGTTAACGAGTTCACCGTCTTCATCCGTGGCTCCGGAAACTTCGGTGGCCCAACCAAGGCCGCAGACCGCGGAGCTGCCACCGCCCCCAACAAGCCCCCAGCGCGGAAGCCCGACGCAGTAGTCGAAGAGAAGACCACCGAAAACCAAGCCGTCCTTTACCGACTCAGTGGAGACCGAAACCCCCTCCATGTTGACCCCGAATTCTCCAAAGTCGGCGGCTTCAAGGTCCCCATCCTTCATGGACTCTGCTTCATGGGCATCGCTGGAAAGCACATCTACCAGACGTTTGGAACCTTCAAAAACATCAAGGTCCGCTTCGCAGGCGTTGTTCTTCCAGGGCAGACGCTCAGGACGGAGATGTGGAAGGAGGGCAATAAGGTCATTTTCCAGACTGGCGTTGTTGAGACCGGGAAGCCGGCTATTGCTGCGGCTGCAGTTGAACTTGTGGAGAGTGGGGAGAAGCTGTGACAAGACTGCGTCGGACTGAGTGACTGGCCGCACTGTATGATTGATTCTGGTATACCCCTCTTTCTATTTTTCTGTTTCGCTCTTCCCTCTGGTGATTGGTTTTAAGATTTCCTGTACAAGTTGAAAGTAGGTTGAATGGAAACTGCCTCATTATGTCTATCCCTTTGTGCGGGAATTACTATATCATGGTTAAGATAGTAGGATATGATACGATGCCAAGAGAAAGCCTTTGGAGTCATGACATCCCCGGTTTTGACATTTCGTAAGAGATATACTGCAGACCTCCAGATTCACTAGATAAAACCTAAACTGTCCCCCGAAGTATTCCAGCTATAGGTTCAGACAATGTCGGGTGAGAAGATGTCCTATCGCTGAGGCAAAACACTATTGTCCAAGAAAAGAGCGTAATTCCCTTTTTCATACAGTTCCACAAACCACTATATAAGTGTGTGTGTGTGTGGGCATTCCACAGCCTGGCCGTGAACACTTTATCCTGTATTGCATGATATCCTGGAATATCAAATTATGAACATTGGCCTACAAAAGAGAATCAAAGTAGAGCCCCATACCAAGCATTCCTAACCTAACTGCACAGTATTGTTCTTAGAAGTCCCGAGTATCGTACTAATTTAACCATGGGAGGGCTCTATCATAATCCGCCCTCATATTCCTGATCATCAACCTCAACCTCGACCTCCTCCCAACCGCGCTAGTCCATCAACCCCTCCGTTAAAAAGCCTGTGGTCAACTCTCAGTCGCGGGGAAAGAAGAGCAGTCCACAACAGTTACTGTAGGAATATCCTCATATTATTATACCAGCACATCTTTGAATTTTCCCACCATAACCATTAAATTTTGGCAATTTTCCACCAACACCTAAGTAAACCTTATTTCCACGCCCTCTAGTAATTACAGGTATAAATTTGTGCTTTTGGCGAACTGCTGTTTGCATGTAAAAACGTGCTATGCCCTCTATACTTACAGTAGTAACAAAAACAATATCTGAACCATCTTTAGCGCCTTAACAAGCATAAGCTAAGAAGGGATTTGCATCAAGTTAGTCAAGGTTTGTGTACTATTTTTATTTTTTTTAGTTTTTAACACTAGTGGTAGGTTACTAACCAAATGCCTACCGAGATTGAAATCTGTATGAGATGCAGTTTTGGCTATTGTGGTATTAAATGTGGAAATCATATTACTAGTGATACAGGTAATATATGCTCTGCATCCCCCTTCTTAAACCCCCCCCCGTATCAGCTGTTGCCTCCAATGTGAAGCCATGCTGCTTCCTTCCATTGATTACTCGTACAAATCCTTCCTTGTCCTGAGTGTCATCATCGGACCCTGTTTTTCTTTTCTTTTCATTTCCCGCCAAGTACTAGTATCCCCCTAATTACAGGCTCCTACAACACTTGGGTATTCTGGTGCGATTACCTCTTAGTAGGTCTCTTGAAAGCTATTGTGTGGTCTCTGGGTAAGGTAAAAGAAAAAAAGAATGTCTGATAGCGAATTTTAGCTACATGGGGTTGTTTTGCTCCCGGCTCAGCTTTTCCCCAGTGGCTAGTTGGGAGTTGGCCCTTACAGTACCTCTATCAAGTGGTCTAGATGTGAGAGGCCAAGAACCCAGAAAGCTCTCCGAACGGTGTTTACCTTCGAATTCATAGAAGAAACCCTCTGACATGCTTCCCCCCAATCCAGGTTATCGCCTCTCAGCACTAGTCGCTTATCAACTGGTGCGCGCAATTCTGTTAACCTGTCAAACCGAACCCATCTTGGGCTAAAGCAGATAGCGAATCGCAAGAGTTTTTGCGGGATTCAAAACCCCGTCCTTTTCAGTTAAAACCGAGACGCAAACCCCTAGGCAGAGCAATCTCGCAGAAAAATAAAATGACGCAGTGACGAAAGCCTCGGAAACAGGATCTCCTGTGAAAAAAATCAAAAATAATGGCAGAAACATAAACCACGTTCGAATAAACATCCCTCACCTCCCTCCCTCCCCTCTCTCTCAGTCTTCCTCAGTCGCATCATCATACATACGCCTAATAATCATAAAAAAGATGAATAAACCCGTTAGTCAAACCACACCCCCCAACCTCGCTTGTATAAATAAACTAAATTAAGAGCACAAAAGCCAAAGCTAGAAAAAAGATAAAAATAAGGAATTCAAAAGACTTCAGTAAACGCATACCCAGATTTTTGTGATGCAATAACAGAAAGACATTGAAACTCCCCCGAAAACGCCGCTTTCCAAAGGCGAATGGTGCCGTCGTCACCAGCGCTGGATAGGACCGTTCCCGTAGCATTCCAAGAGACTCTCCATACATCGCTATGGTGGTCGTCGAAGTCCCCGATGAGCTCTACTGACAAACCTTCACCTACGTCGTTGTTGTTGGTCTCGTCATCGCCGTTTGGTGTGGGGATTTCGTCTGCGCCGGTTAGGCCAGCGCCAAGGGTGCCCATGCGCTGTTGGCGGCGGTTGGATGAGTTGGCGGAGTACTTGCTTCTCAGAGGACTGGGGTGGCCGGATGCGGCAGTGAGTTTGAATATACGGACATGGCCGTCCTTACAGCCTGTTGCTATGAGGTGATAGCTCCTGCCCATTCCTGCTGCCCAACTTACGTCCCTGACTAGGCCTCTATGTCCCTTCAATTCTTCCACTGGTCGGAGTTTGACCGTGTCACGGCCTACCCGGTATACTTGGACTTTGTCCATCGCGCCAACAACAAGCTGCTCGCCGCTCCAGCGAGAAGGACAGAAATCTATGCAGAAGGAGACTTCTACCTCTTTGGTTGGCGGTACGGTGAGTGTGTCTATAACGTCCACTGCTATCCAGTGTGTTAAGTCTTGGGGTTCTCGACATTCGTAGATGTGGATTATCCCGTCGGTTGATATGAATGCTATCTTGAGGCCCGTCGAGGTACCTGATGCGGTGCTCGCCGTGGCCGGCGGAAAGGATATGTCGTAGATTGCTGTGCGCTTCTCGGATGTCATTTGAAATTGGCGTTTCCAGCGGAGTGTAGACCCTTTGGGTTCTATTTAGGTTAGTACTGCGAAAGACGGAGGTGCATCGAGTGAAATTCACCCATCTCCTGCTCCTCCCATATCCTCACCATTCGGTCGTGGGAACATGTTGCAATTATTTGGCCGTGCTCAGGAGGTCCCCAGATAACCTATTACACTACCATAAGCATTATTATAGTCGCTTCCGAGCGTACTCGGAGCGAACGACCTTGTAAGCACGACCATTGCATGACGCCAAGGTCTGAACGGGGAAAGCCGAATTTTGGCGATATGCAATAGCAGCCGTGCCCACAAACGCCGTTCAATTACGAGAAAAGGTGACCCACCCTTGTGATGCTGGCCTCGTGAGCCCGGATGGATTCGCTGAGAACCCAATCTCCCTCATCGCTTAAATCAAAAACCTTCAATCTTTGATCTGAAGAAACTGTGGCCATTCGCCTTCCGTAGTAATCTGCCTCGATATTAGCAGTAATTTCTCTAGAAAAACAGGGGAGAAAAGATAACTCAAAACAAACCGTATGCGACATCATGAACCAAATCGTCATGGCCAGTTGGGAAGGTAATGTATGATTGTGCAACGGAATTCGGCATCGAGTTTATAGAAAGAACCCAGGAACGAAGCCGCTTGGGAGAATTTCGCAATTGAGCGGTCGATGGATAAGAGTTTGTCGACTTTGTCGAGAAAATATTCTGTGGTTGGGGTTGATTGCAGGTTAGCTGGTTTCGGATGATTGGCTGGATCGTTTCTTATCGATAAGAACCCTTCATCGCCCCCAAGGCTTCCTAATTTGGTCTAGACGTGCCATGCCCCAAGAACATCTCCCACAGCCCTGCTCTCAACATCCTTTCGAATAAAATTTATGACTGCTTATGGCTCCGGTATCGTACCTGGGTATACCGTCCCCCGGTATAAAAGCCAGGTACGATATAAGGGAGGGCTGAGTAAAAAGAGACCCTCTCGAGTGATACACAATGATCAAGCCTAGTCAGCCCATAGTTACTAGATATTGGTTTTTAAGATACTTGTAGTTAACCCGTTTTTATTGAGAAGAGATACTATCGTTAAGTAGTCACAGCCCCGTTACACGTCTAAGACCACCAAGATATATGATCTAAGCAGTAGTTCAAAATAACAAATTCTAAGAATCTGATTGAACGATCCGAAGAAAATGGAAATCTTAGAGCTTGCTGAGAGGAAATGCATCTATCGAAATGAGGTATTCGCAAAGAAACTCAAATGAAGAACATAGGAGAATCCTCCCAATGCCCCGCCCGTAAGGAAACAAACCTAGTAGAATAGAAGACAACAAAAGACTGGACAAGGTATCACCGTCCTCTACAGCCCAGAAGGTAAAAATTAAAAAAAGAGAAAGTGGCTAAAGACCTGCCCTTGCGAAGAGGTATCATACGGGGATTTTCAACCTCTATAGCGCCCGTTTTCCTAGTCCTCACGGAACGATACTTTCGATTCCGGCATCCCTCCAGAAAGCCTCTCTCTCCCTCAAGGCGTCCTCAACCCATTTCTTAACGAAATCATTTTTGATCCCTGTCCTAACATGCAAGAATTCCTTGAGATCTTTCTCAGCGCTGTGCTTTTTCTCATACTCGATGGTTTGGCAGATGAGCTCAAATCGGTCAACTAGGAGTCACGAATTGATATCAGTGGCCGTTTTAAAACTGTGGTGGAGAGGCTCACTATCTTTAACAAAAATGGCCTCTGGTGTTGTTCCGGTCTCGTATTCCATCCACAGGTCCATGAAATCTTTTGCTATAGCCTCCGAGATCGGCTTCAGAAGTGTATTAACTATGTACTGCATGGATTCGAGCTCTCGTCGGTGTTTTTCGGCTGGATACATCAGTTTTAACTCCCTTAGTACCCCAAGGAAGGAGCCACCTACCTTTCTGGATATTATCCGGTGGCGTAATATCTCCAGCCAAAGCCTCAGCCATATCGTGAATAATAGCCAACTTTATGCAGCGGTCTTTGTCAACTTTGTGCTCAGGAGGGCAAAGCATGGTGATAACACTCATTCGGTACATGTGGTCACTTATCGACTCTGCAGTTCGATAAGATACGTCAGAAATTTAGACCGTCCGTCATAAGGAGTGGGGTGACCGCAAGGGCTGCTATTCAGCAGAAGTGGCGTGAGAAGAGAGTTTTTCTAAGTACCTCCATGCTCAATTCCATGCCTACGCCACCCTTCTCTTGGTGTAGTCTTCAACCTTTCAATGATATGAAGAAATGCTAAAGGTGAACTGGGTGAAGTGGCGGTGGTAGCAGGGATCGATTTCAGGACTACAATGAGCGGTGATGTCAACGAATGCCATCCCCAGGGGGAAGAGAGTGCTTGACGAGCATTACCTGCATCCAGTGACCAGTTCTGAATGAAATTATTGGTGTTCGAACTGACAGCTTGAGCTCAAGGAGAGCGTTAGCATTTAGCAATAAAACAAAGACAGGAGTAACACCTACGTGGAGTTCTAGACATTGTTACCTGTCTAATGAGAGTGCCGATACGGCGAATAAAGTATGAAGCCACGAGGGAGAATTTGGGGGGGGATTCTGGGGAAATCAACAGGGAGTAGCAAATTTGACGGGAGTATATATAAAGCGTTTTTGAGGAATCAAGTGACGTGTTGTAGGATACTCGAGGAGGAGGAGGATTCCAGGACTAGAGCTGGCTTTTAGTCAACAGTTCATGGCTACCTGGGGGAGGCTCAAGCCCAGGCATCATAGAAGTTTAGGTCAGTAGCCCGGGTTCACCGCTAGAAAAAAAGGCTTGGCAGCAACCACTTTCCTGTTTCCAGCAAGATGTTCGGGGTTTGGCTCTTTCTTCGGCTAACAAACTCAAACACCAGGCACAACTCACATACTATACCTTTTCGCTCTCACCCCCTACAGCGATTCCCGTCGCCGTTATCAAAACAGCAGCTGCCACAACCATTATCCCTCACCCGCCTTCCGCTCCCCGCCTGACCTCAGCAAACGTGCACTCCCGTCACATACACCCGCACAACAAAAAAGAAAACTGGCGTTCAGAGCTTCCTTCTCCCTAGCAAGCCCATGAAGTCCTCACCCGCCGTCTCCCTACTCCTTACAAACCTACGACTGCTTGACTATGATGGAGAAGCTGAAGATTCATTTCTTGTCACCCCTGACGTTTTTACTTCGCTAAAGAACAAAGGGAAAGCTTTTGAGCACATTATTTACCACCTCTTTTCTTCCTTTGACCCTGAGGAATGTGCAATTGTATGTTGCCTATCAGCATTCTTCCCCCACAACAGACCGGTTGACGGAAGGCAGTTTTAAGAGAGTTTGGTATTGAGAGACTAATTCCGGAGGCTAAATTAGAGACTTGAGGGTTGTTGGCCGATTTACGAACCCGCCCAATCGAGGGAATTTCGGAATGTGGTGTTTAAATGGCTCACTGACCTCAAGAGGGCTGGTCAGTTAGGTAATATCCTGGTCAGGAAGACTTTACTGGATGATTGCTCCGGAGAACGCTACGAAGAGTTGCTGTTGGCATTGTCTACAACGGTGTTGAGGGATCGCATTGAAAACGGATTTTTCAAAGATGTCGTTCAGGGAACATATGGTGCGTGGCGGGACTGATGGCCCCTCAAAAACTCAAATTGTTAACATGTGATGGGCGTGTTACAGCCTATAACCAGACCTCCTCACCCGCGCCACGAGACCTGAAGATCTTAATACTCGCTCATCAAGCGTCGCTGAGCCAGCTTCTCCACGCCCGCCGTCTTTCCAAAGCTCAATGGGCATCCTTTTCTGCCTTCCTAGATACCAAAGAAACAGAAATTTCAGCACTCTCTCAATCCCTTACGCGATCTAGTACAGAAGACACACAGAAGTCGCTTCCTCGAGGATATGAAGAGGATGTACTGAGAAAATGGAGAAACAATTGGCTTGGCGATCAACGGTGGCTTGATATATTACTCCAGGGTGACCCTGAGTTCACTCGGGAACAGTTTTTCGAGCTACCATTTGAGAAGGCACTAGCGAAGCATCACCACTTCAAGGGTGGGCCAGGGGGTGCGAGGAATGGGGAGATCAGCTTGAAGGCGCTAGAACAACAGGTCCAAGATCAAAAAAGGAAGTTGGGGGAGCTTCGGCAGCTGCGACGGGACCACCTAGAGACTACCCCTCATGTTTATTCACAATCGACTCCAAAAGCTGCTTCGACTGAAGGTGAGAAGGAGGCCGAAAAACCGTTGAGGGTTTCATTCGGTCGGCACCAGGTAAAGTGCACCCCAATAACCAAGTTTCCATCGCTAACGCGATCCTAGCTCCTACGTAGCGGCCAGCTAGAGATCACAAGAGATTGCCTCACAGGTGAGAGAAACGAGTGTAAGTTCGCCCCCCCACCCCGTTGTTATCCCTTCAGTATACTAAATAGCCTATTAGACACCGAACTGTTAGCATCATTACGTGAAGACCTTGCAGCGACCAGCGCCCCTAGAGTGCGACGTGAAATTGATAAAGCACCGGAATACCGTTTTAGGACGCTCAGCGAACCGGAGCCCATGGATCTTGGTATGGACAAGGGAGCCCAAGGGGAAGAGCAAACAAGGCTACCGGTACCTGTTGAGGCGAGGGAAGAACTGCCACCCGAACCGGAAAATTACAAGCCTGAAGATTTGTCGATCCACTCCGACTACCTTGAGTACGACTACAAGGGCACCTCATCACCCGCACAAGAATACAGCCCACCTCGAAAACGGCCAATGAAAGTTTCCCAACGGGTTCGTGAATACGAACCGCATCAAACAGGCTCCACTGACGCTTCAGACGAAGATGAGCATCTCAGCAGTTTAGAAGCCTCGGTAGTGTCATTAACCCCACGTGCGCCCCACCAACGCGACACTATCCCTGTCTCACCGAAGCCAAGTATGCCTAAAGGACCGATCGGCCGATTCTCTCTTGGATTTGGGGACGATGAGCTTCTGGCTGAGCAAGTTTGTTTACTCCGCATTACCCGGAAAGTACAAGGAACCTGTTCCGAGGCTAACCAGACAAATCATAGATTGTATCAACAGTTGCAGGAGCTACCTATTCTCCAGAGAAGCCGTCACCGGCTAGGCGTGACCAACACCACAATTCTTATGAACTACCTCGGATGGGCTCGCCGGCCTCTTCACTTGACGAATCATTTGATGTAGATGAGAGCGAAATGCTAGATATTGCCCAATCACCAGGGAGTAACCGTTTCTCCAACAGGCCCCCGTCGCTTAGTCCACCTGATAATCGCAATTTGTCAACGCCAATGCGGAGTCCCTCAGCCACGACGCCGAAAGAGGACCTGCTGATGTCGGAGGATTACAATTCAGTATTCAAATCACGGCCTAAGATTGCGCTATCGCCAAAGTTCACTCCATCTGCTGGGACACCAGAGCAGCTGCCGGGCCTATCCTTGATGTCTGGAGTAGAGGGGACGCCCTTGGCCGGATATTCGGGGGACGAAAGTGATGACAACGACAATGTATCACCGTTGAAGCTGAAAAGCGAGAGGAGGAGGGTGATGATGATGTAATTACTGGCATCGTAGTATCATAGTATTAGTATTAGTGTAGTAGTAGTAGTCGTAGTTTAGTTTTCCCCCCTTGATTCCTTTATGTACAAAGAGGCCTTTTTTGGTCTCCCCTGCCCACCATGCCTATCTGTCTCGAGTCTCGAAGAATTCCGACGTGTATGCAGTAGCCGGAGGTGGAGCTTATTTCAGGCGTGAGCAGTGAGTCGGGAATGCGATATGTATGAAACGATTTATGAAATCTCTCGAGCCAAGTCTCGAATACTTCTGGGGATCGGAGCTCCTGGGCGATTATTGCCAATGTTGGCTTTGCCTTTCCCTCTCCTCCTGCCTCCTCCGAGAGTATGCTACCCCCGCCCCTTCCCCTAGCTGCCCTCGGAGAGGAAGGAGAGGAGGCTGCCGAAAGTTCCAGACAAGCCTCCTCCAATGCCTCAACAAACCCTTCCACCAACGCCTCATTATATATACAATCGCAAGCAATCACCGCATCAAATGGCACCCCTTCCTTAAGCACCGGGTGGTCTCGAGTGATCCGATCCTTTTCCCAATCTAGGGCGAGAGTCCTAACCATCGCGCTCCCCCTTGCCCTCTCTCGGCCTTTGTGCGGAGCGGCAGGAGGCGGTGTGTTCTCCTCCAAATTCCTCCCTAACAGCTTCAACACATACTCCTGATCGCTAAGAAAGTATCCCCGAACCCTACCACTGCTCCCAAGCGTCAACCCAAGCACGCCCGCAACCCCGCAGCCGAGTTCCAGGACCGTGGACCCCGAGCTTAAAACCTCGTGGCTAAAGAATGGGTTCCCGGGGTGCGAAAGGTAGGCTGCAAAGAGGGGCGTTACCTTCCAGAGGACTTTTGGCCAGTTAGCAGGTAGATTGCAATAAATTAATGCTGCTGTGCAGGGATTCGGATAGGTGGTACGGTACCGGCACCGGTTGTCTCGCCGCCGCCACTACTACGGGAGGATGAGAGCAGGGTGGGTGACTGCCAGATTGTTAAATCCCGCACGCCGACGGTGATGTCGACAGAGGAGGATTTGGGATCTAGGAAGCCGAGGTTTTGGGACGGGGGTTTGGTGGCGAAGAGGGTTATGGATTCTGGGGGGGGCAGGGGTGAAAATGACCGCCGGGCGGGGATGGGTTTGTTTGTCAGCTAGACTGTCCGTCTCCGTGTGCCCATGAGGAGGCCGGGGGGGTAAGCAAACCTTCGTATGTGTCGTGGACTTCGTGAAGAAGTGGGAGGAAGGTGTTCAGTGGCATCTTCCGACTGGTTATGACAAGGTACTAGTACTCCTGGCTGTTATTAGGGGGATGGCCTCTGATAAGTTGGTATCGCTTATGGTACTCGAGTACCGTAGCATAGTGAAGCGCTGTCCCCCCCCTTCTTTTTCCGACTTTTACACGTGCAGAGTACTGTGCAGCAGGGGAACGTGTTTTTGTGCTGAGGGTCTGCAGGGCAAACTGGATAAACGGGTAACTGTACTCGAGTACCCGGCGGTTTAAAAAAAAGTCTCCGGCCACTTTACTTGTACATTTATCAATAGGTATGATACCCGTCTTAGCGTAAGGCGACCTTTTCAATTGCCCAGCGGAGTTCCAATGCCTGGGGGTGGAAGAAATCTTTTAAAGAAAGGCACGATAAACTATTTCCTTTCTTTTTTTTTTGGTGAGGGGGGTGAAACGATAAGCTGGGTTATGCCCGCTCGCAGCCCGCCCGTCTGCAAGCATTGACACCGAGGACAACTATGCTATGCCATGGTATGGCCCGTGCCATACAACTGCAGAGCTCCAAGATATTAGTCTGCGGTGCGATGAAAAGAAAAACTCTTGAGTTCCACAATCTCCGCCCTTTTTCACTCCTCTCCCACGAACAAAAGGCAAGGCGACCCGATGCAAAGGGTTTCGCTTTTTCCCATGGCATCATACTGGAACAACTGAACCTCGCGCCGAGACGTTGGAGCTTCCCCTCCTAGTAGGGTCTACCGGCATTATGATACGGTATGTTTTTCTCCCTTTGTCTCAGCGGAGGGCTAAAAGTCAGTGATTTTCGGGGTGATCCCCTCTTTATCCAAAGAGGGGAATTCTGGACGACTTAGCGTGGGGCCTCATTGTTCTGGTTTCTTGCGGCATCGGAAAGGTCTTGTCGTCAAGAACACATAATTTAAAAGGCTTGCCGACTGGGGATGACGAGAATTGGCCGATGCGCCCCGGTGGTGGATAACACAATCGTACTGCAACAGGTTAAAAGGGGGAGGAAAAAACTGTGCATAAGCTATGCAAATCGTGTCCTGTCTACAAACAGCTTGGGAGGCTTGGTATTAACGCTGTCCGAAGAAAGCTGGCCACCGTCCGTCCAGTGGGCGGGGACTGGCGCAGTCGGCCGGGGACGCTGGTACGAGTGCCGCACTTACTATGATATACCTAGCGTTGTTGGCACAACCCTCCAAATCGATGTGCCCGGCACGGCACAATGGAGTGCCCAGGCAATATATGTACCAATAAAATGACTTTGTAAGAAGAAGAAGAGGAGAAACTCTCTACAAGCCCAATTCACATTGAATATCCCCCATTTGCATCCTTGCAAGTTCTCACTGGGCTGAAGAACTCCAATATTTGCTTCCTCAATTGCACAAACAGGGCTACGACAATGGAATTGTGCAAGGTTGTGCCATCGGCCAATCTCACCACACTCTAACATGGGGGAGGGGTCAACGAACAGGGGGGCTCAACGAACACTCGACTAAAAATGACTTAGTAAGCTGCGATTTTGTTTGGGCTTTTCGTTGAGCCCCCCTGTTCGTTGACCCCTCCCCCATGTTAGCACATGGTTGTGCCGTGCCAGGCACATTGGCATGGCACAAGGCACTTCAAGTGCCAATAACGCTAGATATACCAATCACATAGTCTACCTGCCCGTTGTCCTTTACATACCCCCATCTCCGATATTCTTCTCATCTTCCTTTTTTTTTTGAACATAGCGGTTCAGCATAATATTATTATAACATAAATCCGATTCCATAATTTTTTTCCATTTCTCGGACCCAGTCGGTCAGATGCCTGAAGTGCGATAGAATACACGATACATATGTACCGTACCATACCGGTATGCTGTGTGACCGCAGGGTGAGCATTGGCATTTTTCTACCTATCCAGAGCAGTTTGAGCAGACATGGCGTCGTGTGACTTCCCCTTCGCCTACTTGCCAATGGGACCGCCTATTGCTTCGAGGTTACAGTCTTGAGGGGGCCGTGGTTGTGATTGTGGGGGTTTTTTTTGGCTTGGCTTGGCTTGGCTTGCGCATACCAAGTCTTTTTCATATTAAAGTGCCTGAGGGGGAAAGGGAAATTCCGATGTGGTTTCATTCTTTGTGGTTTGTTATCGGGGTGGCGGGCCGGCTGGTTGAAGGGTGCTATGACTCGAGCAGATGTTGATGACGACGATGGTGATGGTAGTCGTATCGTAGCGATACGGTACTCGAGTACCGTAGAAACTCAAATATCATAAAAGAAACATGTGCCAGGACGTTGGAATTTCCTTTCTGAGCTACGTGAGGGGAAAACACCGCAAACTCAGCCCCCAGTTGAGACAAGATAAAAGGAATATACGATGCGCCTTGCTGGGAGAGGTAACTCCAACGTCCTAGCACATGTTCCTTCTATTCGAGTTTTTGGTGGATAGGCCGAGGCAGCTTGAGGTGAGTTGGCGGGGGGGGGGGGGGTTACCGTGACTCACAAGTACTCGCGCTGGCGGTAATACCGGTACCGGTTTTCGACGATACGGTGGGCATACTGCACATGCACAAACAGTTTTGGTTCTTGGGTCAATGAGAGGCTCTCCCACTCTTTCCATGTCTATGGCCATCCGGAACTGGGCTGGAGTTTTGGGGGTGATGGGGGCTTGGCGAACCTCGGCGCAACAACCATTGGTTGCCTGTCAGTACTTCCAAGAGGAAAAAAACAAAATAAAATAAAGGGTGCTGTTCTGTTGACCTTCAACGCGCCGTTTCACTCACACAGAAGAGGCTTGCCCTTATTTTCTTGTGTGCGGCAGCGGAGGCACCCCCGTCAACCAACCCGCTTTGAGCCTCTCTTGGTCTCGGAGCTATATTGCTGCGTGTCTCCCTCTTCATCCCCATCCCCTTTCCCATCTTCCCCCTCATTCCTACAATCACCAGTAAGTATAACGAGACGAGAGAGGTTTGCCTACTTTTCTATTTCCCCCGCCGTAGCCCTTTCCTTCTGCTGCCACCTACTCGGGTATCACTAGCGGCTAGAGCTCCCAGACCTTCCCTCCCCACACCCCGGCACTTACCCCCCTAGCTTTTAAGGTTTCCCCGGGTTTTGCTACTATTCCCTTTTACACCTTCTATTCCCCCTTCCTTTATTCGTCACCTTTATTTCGTCCGGTAGCTCCTCATCATGGCTGCTCAAAAGAAACCTATCCCAACCCCGGCTCTTCACAAGAAGGGGCCCTTCAATGTTCAGGTCCCCGGTGTTGAGAAGAAGGAAGGAGAGGGAATTCCCCGTCGTCACCCTAGTGCCGCTGCCGGACTAGTATCGCGCCTGGAACCCGATATTGCGACTACCTACGACATTGTCAAGCGTGGAGCAGCAAAATTCGGTGATGCTCAGGCTATTGGATCCCGTAGCCTTATTCAGGTACACGAGGAGACAAGGATGATTAAGAGGATGGTTGATGATGTTGAGCAGGAGATTCCGAAGAAATGGACATACTATGAAATGGGCGAATACACGTACATGTCGTTTAATGAATATCTTGCTCGTGTCAACACGACCGGAGCTGCGCTGAAAGCGTTAGGATTGAAGAAGGGCGAGAAACTTCAAATTTTCGCTGCTACTAGGTTTGTTTGGCTTCTCGGCTGGATTTTTCCTTCCGTTTTTCTTGCCTTGTTTGTTGCTGACTTGATCGCGGGTTAGTGCAAACTGGCTTTTGATGTCGCATGGTATGTTTGATCGCCCTGTGTCACCGACCGGAATAAACTGCTGACGGTGGATAGCTTGTGCGTCCCAATCGCTGCCAATCGTTACTGCTTATGACACCCTTGGCCAATCTGGCCTCACCCATTCGCTTGTGCAAACCGAAGCAGCCGCCATTTTTCTCGACTCCCACCTTCTCCCGCAACTCATCAATCCTTTAAAGGAGGCGGTTAACGTTAGATATATCATCTATAATACCGATACCAGCGTCAAGCAGGAGGATATCGATGCCTTGAAGGCTACGCACGAGCAATTGCATATTCTAAGCATTGAAGAACTTGTCAAGCTTGGGCAGGAGAATCCTTGTGATCCTGATCCTGCTGGTCCCGAGGATCTCTGCGGTATCATGTATACCTCTGGGTCAACTGGTACCCCCAAGGGTGTCCCTCTTCTCCACAAGAATGTGGTTGCAGCCGGCAAGTTTTGGTTACTTCTGTGGTTGGCCTTGAAGCGCGGCTAACAAGGCGCGATTTGTAGTGTCCGGCGTCAGTGTCATTATCGGCCCTTATATTGGTCCTGGGGATTTCTTGCTTACCTTTTTGCCCCTGGCACATATTCTTGAGTACGTGTTTGAAAACGCATGTTTATTCTGGGGTGGCACCATGGGCTACGGAAATCCTAAGACTTTGTCGGAGAGATCTATGCGTAACTGCAAGGGTGACATCGCCGAATTTAGGCCGACTATCCTTGTTGGTGTCCCTGCTGTCTGGGAAACCGTAAAGAAGGGTGTCATGGACAAGGTTTCCAATCTTCCTCTATTAACTCAAAAGCTTTTCTGGGGTGCCATGTCGCTCAAGGGCATGCTCCTTCGTTCAGGCCTTCCTGGATCTGGTATAGTGGACATAATCTTCAAGAAAGTTAGAGCCGCGACTGGTGGAAGGTTGAAAGTTTGCATGAGTGGAGGGGGGCCTATCGCCCCAGAAACGCAACATTTTATTAGTATGACTATTTGTCCAATGGTTATCGGCTATGGGTTGACGGAAACTTCTGCGTAAGTGCCTACTATTTGCAATACTCTTGTGATCAAATGCTGACGGGTTTACAGCATCGGATGTCTTATGGACCCAAGTGAATGGAACACCAACAGTCTTGGAACCATCCCTGCTTGTGCTGAGATCAAGCTCGTCGACTATCCTGATGCTGGTTACTTCACTCATAATAATCCCGAGCAGGGTGAGGTCTGGATTCGTGGCGATTCGGTTGCTTCGTCGTACTTTATGAATGACGCAGAGACTGCGGCTGCCTTCGAGGGTGAATGGTTCAAGACCGGGGATATCGGTGAATGGGATTCAAATGGTCACTTGAAACTCATTGACCGCAAGAAGAACTTGATCAAGACTCTAAACGGAGAATACATTGCTCTCGAGAAGCTCGAGTCGGTTTATCGAGCATCGAACATTGTCAGCAACATCTGTATCTATGCCGATGAGCAAAAGACCAAACCTGTTGCTATTATATTTCCTGTCGAGGCGGCTTTGAAGAAGCTTGCTGTCGAGAACAGCATTGAGGGAGAATTTGATCAGCTTGTCCATGACGCCAAGTTGAACCGGATTGTCATGAGGGAGCTTACTGCCGCTGGGAAAAAGGGTGGACTTAATGGCATTGAGTTGATTGAAGGCTGTGTCTTGACAGACGAAGAATGGACCCCTCAGAATGCGAGTTTTCCCTCAATTTTTGTGAGAGTGAGAGTGACGGCTAATAATTTCCAAACAGAACTTGGTGACTAGTGCTCAGAAGTTAAACAGGAAGGGGATTCTCCAGAAGTATCAATCAGAGGTTAACAGGGCCTATGGGGGTTCGTAGATGGTCGTTCGTACGGATTGAAGTGTGCGGGACTAGAGTTAATGCTTTCTCTTCTTGTCGTTCCCTCATTGCCATTATTATTACTATTCGGATGGTTTTTCTGGAGCTTGATTCACTATCGCTCTTGTTTTCTTTTCAGTAATGTTGTCTTTTTCAGTTAGGGCCTCTTGTGGACGGATGTGTGATGCCTTTGGAGTAATCATGTTGCGTAAGTGTGGTAATGGCGTGAAGTTTTTCTAGATGGCTGGCTGGGTAGGTGGCAGGATCGATGGGGCTTTACTTACTTCTTGAGGGTCTGTTTTTAGTTCAGCTTTCACATTATCATAACGGTACCTCTTTTGATTTTATTCTGAGCAATTAGGATACCATTGTTTATCTCAGCACGTTTGCTCGGCGGCAGGGCGAGTGTTCGGATAGGGTACTTGCCCAGAGAGAGGGGGAGCACTCGATATTAGGGGAGTGTCGTAATCCAGATAGCCGCGTCTTGCAGTCATTGCGCATCACTCGGTCTCCGATCTTGTCATGAGCATGAAAGGTCAGACTAATCAGATTGATGGGTACGGGACGGATGGAGTGGAACTTAAGAGCACAGGGCACTTGACGCTAGACTTCCGCGGCCGGCATTGCGCCGCATATGAGGCGCTCTGGACAGCCTGCGCAACACGCCGGGTCCGCACACCGAAATTACTACTACCCATCGAAGCCCATATGATACTGCGTTTGTTATGGTGTCCACTTTCTGGCCGGGGAGGAAGCTGAGCTGCTGGTGCTGCGGTTTGCTCCTACCTTGTAAATATGGCGTTGACTAAGTTTTGTGCGCTACTGGTAAGTTTTTGTATTTTGGGAGGCTGGTATGGTACCTGTTTGTATGTGTTATCACACCTTTGATGGTTAAGGGGAAAGTACGTGCGTTCCGTTTATCATTATTATTGTTGTTGAGATTCGAATTCGGTCAGAGGAAGAGGGGGGGGGGGGGTATGGTACTGATAGGCAGGGTAGTGGAATTCAGCTTGGAGGGCACGGTCTGGGTGGTGTGTGAAGGTCTCATAGGTTGGTTTGAAAGGATGGCTTTGGTTTGGTTTTGTGGGGAGGACGCTGTTGAGAATAGCAGGGTCTTTTGCGTGTCTGTGCTGTGTGTGGTATTCGAGGGATTGGGTTTGGCAAGGGGTAAAAGCTGTCGTTTGTTGCGTGGAGTGGCGAGTGGGCCGACATATCGAACCCCGAGGGAGGGGTAGGAAGGAAGGGAGGGCGGAGAAGGATTTGAGTCAGTGTGAACTAATAATGAGAGCGGCGGGATTGTGGATCCGGAGGGGGGTGAGGACATAGGTCGTTAGCGAATGGGGGAGGAACTTCTTGTTGGTGGGAAAGTAGTGAGCGATGGGAAGGTTATTATTATATACCCCGGAGCGGGCCAATGTTGAAGGGGGCTTGCCGAAGGCGTACCGTACCGTAGGCGTACCAGAGTGGAATGGAGTGGAGCGGAGTGGGGCGGATTGGCCATTCATTCATTCATTCAACCCATGGGGATGAAACGTGGCAGACGTGCGGGAGGAAGATAGATGTGCAGGCGTATCATACCAAGCACTAAAACACATCTCTCCTTTTGCTCCGAGCACACACATTTATATACACCCTCTGGTGAACCGACTTTAGTTGAAGCATAATGTGAAAAAGTCGGAGGGGCATGCTATAACTGTGCGCTGCTACTACGGTGGTTGTATCATAGATTGGATTAGACGTGCGCCAGCTTAAAAAAAAACTCTACCCGCCTGCGGCTGCCTTCTTGTCCGGCGGGTAGGCACAGGCACATATTATACGAGTAGCAGGCGCCGATAATCGCAATCCGCGCCTAACTTAGGCAGTTGTGCAGGCGTTCGATTTAGTGCCGGTATCATACCGTAATGTATCGTAAGCCCTGAATTGCTGTATCATACCCCATGTTGTGAAGCATGGCGATTCGTAGAATGCTTAGTTGCAGCCGGCGGGTGTGGATTGGTTATGGTGTTGAGGTGGTGGGGTGGTGGGGTGGTGGGGGGAGGAACGGAGAAACCAACCCATCATGGTTAGACTAAGCACGTTTTGTTTTTCACCTCGGGTCCTCGGAAATTTATTATGCCGTGTGTATACTAGCACAGCACTAGTACTCGAGTACAGTACTAGTATCATAAATTAAAGTCTAATATTCTACTTGATATTATCATAGTAGTCGCCCAAAGGGTTCGTTCGATCATGATAACGACCCATGCGCATGATGTCACGCCCCAGGCCCGCCCACCCACGAGTATTACCTGTGCGAGTACGGTATGATAGTGCTCGAGTAGCCTGCAGGCTAAAGTGCCGTGTAGGGCGTGTGTGTGTGTGTACCAGGACTCTCGGAGGGGTGTGTGTGGCGCCTTCGGGCAAGGTCCCCGGGCGTTTTGCGAGAGCAGGGATTCCCCGCGCTCATTGGGGTCACACGGAGAGTTAGCGCAGTGGACCCTGAGGGTTGTGGAGAGTTATTATGTGGGGGATCGGGATGAGTGCTGGGGAGGGTGTATGGATGTGGAGGAGGGGTGGGGTGGGGTGGGGTGGATATCAAGTGGATCTGGCTTGGAGCTGAGGGGGTTTTTCACTGAGGGAACAGGATTAGTAGAAAATTGTGTTGGATTCGGGAGTGGGGTAGAGTGGTGATGTTTGCGGTTGCAAGAAGTGGATTTTGATCTAACGGGTTATATCCATAGTCTTTTGGAGATAACTGCTAATTAAATTGAAGGGAGGTTTAGGAGTGAGAGTGTTTTATATAGTAACTTGAAGTTAAATTTATACTAAAGTATGCAGGTTCTCTGTTTATTAAAAGATATAATTCAACTGAGTTTCTGGATTTGCCCATTAGGCTCCTATTAAGTTAAGATTTGGTAATAGCAAAAGGTAGAGAATACAATTTATTACCTACTATTTCTTGTCTTTCTTTGCTTCTCTCATACATCTGGGTATCGCTATTGAATTCTCAAAACAAAATCTACACCTGTTGTTTGTTTATGTTTAAGCTAGGGGATAAATGCATACAATGTCATAATAATAATATTGGATTTAGGTTTTTTGAAAATAAAAATAAAAATGCTAATTTCATGCAGAATTATACTAAGTTTAGATGTTAAACTACTATAAACTTGAAAGCTGGTAAAATCAATTATCAAGTTTTATAACCCCTCACGGAATACTCGTAGTATGACAGTGCACATTCTGATGTCTGCCAAGACGGTAGTTTTTCTTCAGGTGCAACCTGTCTCCCGACCACTCCACCTGACCCCGCTGGCTTTTTTGTTTTTTTCTGTCACCTGTAGACATGCGCGGGTACAGTACTCGTACTAGTATCATATCGTAGAACGGCCGGGCCTTATATGGTGGGCTGCGGTCCAGTTTGTGTATAGTTTGTACAGTAGTATCTACGAGTGATAGTATGTCGTTCTCACCTGGTAGGCATGGTACCCCTGGTAAGTCAGTTTAGTTTACTAGTGTTCTATTTGTTTCCCGTTCCTGGATTGTATACAAATCACAGCTCATCTATCCATCCATCTACCAGTTACCTACCGCACAGTACTGTACAAGTACCTACTGTGCAGCAATTTATCATACAGAACTGGTGGCCATCTAATCCCGCACCCAAGCGAACCAAAACGGCACGCATCGGCTTCAACCATTGATCGATCCACCCATCCTTTCAACGTCTCAGACTGTAATATATCGGACATGACCTGGAATACTGTCCTGTGTCTTCGTCAGTAAGGGTTCAATTTGGGCGCCAAGACTAGACTACCCTGGCTCGCTCGCTCGACCACAAAGGACCCTCTCTTCCTCTCCCCTCGTCGGCAAATCGTCGACCCTCCCTTCGGTGGGCGGCTTCCTTTTATTTCACCCTGCTGACCGCTCCCTTACACTACCTTCTTATCGTACTCGCGACCCCACCACCCACCCTCGCGAATACCACCACCTCCTTACTTCACCCCGCTCATTCTTGGTCGTTTGCTGGCGTATCCTCTGTGAGGGTAATATTATTATTTCCATTTTTCATCTTTCTTTCCTTCTTTCCACTCTCTCGGTCCGTTGCTGCACTTTTTTTTACGAGTGTAAGAGAGAGGGAAAGGGAAGAAAAGGCTTTACGAACGCATAGACAATAGGGAATCGGGCTCGGATAAATTAGTCGGTGTCATGAGTCTTGAAGCGAAGGTTGTTGTTTTGGGAACTCAAGGTTAGTTTGGATCACCTTTGCAGTCCCTGGAGAGTATCAACTGATTCCGGCGGGGGGGTTTTCTTATGTGTAGGTGTCGGGAAGACTTCTTTGGTGGTCAGATATGTCAAAAATACATTCGATCCGGCTTCAGAATCGACGATTGGCGCTTCGTTCTTAGCAAAGAAGGTTGTTGTTGATGATTGTCTTGTCAGGCTTCAGGTATGGGTTTTTGTTGATGATTCGCTTATCTATGGTTATCGCTGCTGATGTGGTCATCCCTGTAGATTTGGGTGATATCCCCGCCGCCACCGCCTATGCTGATGTGGGATTATGGTTCTGACGGATATGGTATTACTTTTTGCAGGACACCGCCGGCCAGGAACGCTACCGCTCGATTTCGAAACTCTACTATCGTTCTGCGAACTGTGGAATTCTTTGCTACGACATTACTTCCGAAGCTTCGTTCTTGGCAATGCATTCATGGTAAACAAAACCGCTTTCCCCCTTCCTGCAATTGCACTTGACTTCCCATGTTTGCTCCCTTGATATTACCACCTTCCACATACATACACACACCAGTTTCTTGATTTTTCTTCTTCTTCTCCCATGCCAACTTAAAAACCAATACCCCATCAATGCTACTTCTAAAGGCTTGTCGAACTCAAGAAGAATGTAAACAACCAAAACATTATCATCCACATCGTTGGGACGAAAGCGGATCTTGTCAATGCGGACCCTTCGAAGCGTGAGGTTTCGTTCGATAGGTGCGTTGCCTACGCCGCCGAGCATCTAGGTGATAGCGAGGATGCGTCGTGGCTGGGGATGGATACCTGCCACGAGATTTCTGCCAGGGATGATCAAGGTGAGTTTTGGTTTCTGTCCATGTTGCACAATTGTGCCATTATCGGCTCTCCCCTGCACGGACTGGTAATAGATATCTGTCTGGTGGCCGCAGGAATCGATGAGGTTTTTCAGGTAATTGCACGCAAGCTCGTTGAGCGCCGTGCCGAGATTGATCATGAGAGGATATATGGGCCTGGGTATGCTGGTGAATTCGGAGACAGAGGGGGTGGAGTGGATGCCGCGGGTGAACGCGGTGGGCAGAAGAAGAAGAGCGGTATATGTTGTTAGGGAATCTGACGGGGGCTCTTGGATGGGGTTCCCTATCGCTGTGCTGGGTAATCCCTGTTGTTTCTCTTTCCTTTCTTTTTTTCTTCTCCGCCATGGTGGGGACTTTTATTTCTTCGGACCCCTCCACCTTGCTTGCCTGTTAGCTAGTTAGTCTCTATGCGTAGCTTTTACACTCACTAGTGGCTTAGTCCATTTCTTTCTTTCCTTCCCTCGCAACCTTTTGCGAGGGAGGGAAGGAAATTGCGGGGAGAAGATGAGGGGTTTGGAGCCTGGGGGCCGTTACGATGGTATCTGTCTCTCCATTCACTTGGGATACGGGCATTTCACACAGTATAGTGCAGCAGAGTACACTGCGGTTGTTTTCTTGCTCCTCCGCGAATTATCTGCTAACATTTTTTATCTTCTAATTTATTTCGGAAACAATCCCGCGTCAAACGCACGTGGGGTCCCAGAACACTTATCTCGTACCATCCCATCTTTTCGCCCTCCGTTCTTGGAACCAACTCTCGAAATGGTAACCTCCATATTTTAACCTTTTCATTTTTCTTTCACTAGGTTCCGGGGCCCAGAGATATGCATGGGTAGCGTGTGCTTAAACCCTCACCCGTCCACCCATCCTCGGATTTCATATTGGGAGCACAAGTGCAGTACAGCGGAGCACGATGCAGTGCGCGAGTGATCTTTTATGATTCTCTTCTGTTACAATAGTTTGTTAGTGAATTGGCGGCGTTTCATCTCACATTCTTACATCATCATTAATAAGCACAAGCCCCTGTCGGCGTGGACTTGTCTACTGTTCTCGTCCTTGTCCGAGGGGGGCGGGAGTTGGGATCTACCGTGCAGCGTGGTGTGGTACTATAACTTTTTTGGTTGCATGCTTCCCCCCACCCCCCTTGCGAGAAGTTTCGGAGAACTCGCGTTTGGGGAGCTTGGCACCGATAGCCTAGTACAATTGTCTGGTCCCCCCCAGCTAACCAGTACCGGTATTTTTTTTTTCAATAGAGAAGATATTTCTAGATGGTATGAGTGCTGTTGTATCATACTTTGTTAGAAAGGTTAGAAAGGGGAACAATGGAGCAAATGGGAGGTTTTAGGTGACCGTTTTGCACTCGAGTATATAGTTAATCGATAAAATCTCATGGTGAAACGGGTTTTTCTCTTTTCTTCCTCACTTCTCGACAAGGGTAAACCGCACTCCACTGGAATACCGGTGCCATGCACTCGAAACATAAGTTAACCAAACTCCTCCAGCTACGGTATTTGTCAATGAGGCGCGGAGGCTACAGTGCGGTGCTTGGGTCTAGCAATTAGTATTATGTCTGGGGGTCCTACCCTCCTTGCAAAAAGGCCCAAGGGCGGGGAGAAGGTGAACAATAATAATAAGAAACCTCCGTCTCAGTTTCAGATATTTTTGTCCCAGCTATGATGCAAGCACAGCGCCCGCCCTGATATCGCCTGCATGCCTGTCGTGGGACGTTTCATGCCATCTTCAGGACTGTAGATTACCCAACATCTTATCGTGCCCTGAAAGCCAAGTCGAAAAATGTCATATCAAACTTGTATGGGTTACCGTACTTGTGGATGGGAAAGCTAGGTTATTCTCTTTTCTTTCTTTCTTTCTTTCTTTCCTCCCCCCCCCCCTCAGTCATCGATAGTGGAGAGTGGAGTGAACAGATGAGTGAGTAAGTGAGTGGTAAGCATCACCCATCCATCCATCCATCGATCCACAGGCGGAGCCTGCGCCGTCCTTTTTTTCAATCCTTTTCCCCAATTTTTCTTATCTTCATCTCTGGTGTATCTGCGTAATTTAATAACTTTATACTACTACCGGTAGTAGGAGTTTACCGTGCTTGGAAAGGGGGGGGGGCAGGGTTGGTTGGTTGAGGTTCACTTACGGTGCTTGATGTGAGGATATGCAGGATGCAATTGAGGCGGACGGTATTGGAGCCGTTGTGGATCATATTCTTAACATACCTTCCACTTTTGGAGAGGAAAAGGGAAGGCAAGGGAATTACTTACTTTCTTGGCAAACCGATAACTCTTATTTACCAGGGTAGAGATATTGATTAGCAGGCCAACCACGGTATCATAGAAAGAAGGATACTCCAATATCTTGCGCTCTCTCTCTCAGGTTGACTAAAAAAGGTCGCCACAGCACGCGGCGAGCCATCAGCCCGGCCACGCGAGTACCAGTACTTGAGTAAAGTAGTATGGGAAAAAAATTAACGTAGTGGTATAGTACAGATGGGGAAGGGGGTGTTTCGGGTCGATCTCCCCCGTATTCGTGAGTGCAGGCAGGGTCGGTAACGCCTGCCTACATGCCTGCCCACCTTCCTCCCATCGGCAGAATACCACCGGAACGGAGAGGAGAATTGGGGAAACTGGAAATGCAATGTAATGTTCGCAATGTTCGCAAGAATATATAAGAGGAGGGGGGGGGGGGGGGGGGTGGGCCGGTGGGA
>Ga0307517_10002154_pt1 | contig 31947 bp, 40 predicted proteins | sample 23_EM_MG_FD_194515 | JGI IMG/M metagenome (GOLD analysis project Ga0307517, IMG submission 194515) | Populus trichocarpa ectomycorrhiza microbial communities from riparian zone in the Pacific Northwest, United States - 23_EM | ecosystem: Host-associated > Plants > Roots > Unclassified | place... | reverse complement strand
GTTTGTCCTGCATATTTGAATTGCCGGCACTGGAGCCAGCTGACGAGAGAAGCTGTGGACGCTCGCAAAGCTTGAATGGCACAATTCGCCTCTTTGAGAGAACACCCTGGCGAGATAAGACAAGCACACCATTTCCAGCCAGATGGCGGAACCGGACAACGAAATTGGAGCTTCGGGCCCTGGCCATTGCATCATCTCCCCTCGAGATGACCTCGTCCCCCGCCAAATGATTCTTGTTATCGGTGTGGGGCAGGCCTCCGTTGAAATACCCCACCATCTGGGCTCGCTTACTTTCTCCGTCGCATCTGCACGTTTGCCATGCCGGTCCCTACCCCACAGCCCGGAAGCTACCGTTATGTCCAAGAGACAAAGGTCAGCAGCCTCTTTCATCTTCACCGGGTCTTACCCCGAACCCCCACGCATAGGCCGACCTTGACTGGGCAGACCTGACCACCATCGACCTCTCTCTCTACTCCACTCCGGAAGGCAAGAAAGAACTCGCCCGCACCCTCATCACCGCCGTTCGAGAGAAGGGGTTCTTCTACGTCAAGAACTTCAATATCTCTCAAGAGCGTGTCAACCGTCAGTTTGCTGTCGGTCGCGACTTTTACGATCTCCCACTCGAGGAAAAGCGAAAGTACACCGTCGAAGGGCTCGACCAAGGGAAATTCAACGGATATGTCCCTGCTGGCCGGCGGATGTGTGTATCCAATCCCTCCTCCAGGTCCCAACTTCCATCAACTGACTGCGTCCAAGTCTCGAGGAAAAGTCTGGTTTACGAGACCAAGTCGAGGTGTATAATATCCCCAAGTTCACCGAGCAATTCGAACACAAACACCCCAAGATCATCAACGATCACCTCACCGAGATCGAGGAGTTTGCTAAAGTGAGTCGACCAACTCCACGCCGGGCCCGTCCCCATTGCCTCATGCACACGCACCCTTGAAAATAGTCCCTCCACGCCGAGGTCTTGGACCCTCTCCACGTCTTGCTTGCTATCGCCCTCGAACTTCCTGAGGACTACTTCACCAGCCGTCACAAGTACGAGGTCAAGAGTGAAGACCACCTTCGCTACATGAAGTACAACAAGTTCACCCCCGAAGAGTACGCTAAACTCGGCGAACTCGTCATTCGCGGTCACACCGACCTCGGAAGCTGGACTCTCCTTTTCCGTCAGCCTGTTGCTGGTCTACAAATTAGGGACCACTCAAGTGGCGAGTGGAAGTGGGTCAAACCCCAGGATGCAACCCTTACTGTTAACGCTTGCGACGCTCTCAGCCTTCTTACCGCTGATTACGTCAAGAGCACCATCCATAGGGTTGCTGTCCCTCCCAAAGACCAGCAGCACGTTGACCGCCTAGGTCTCCTGTACTTCTCCCGCCCACACAATGACCTCAAGTTGTCTACCATCACCGAATCCCCCGTCCTTCGGCGTGAGGGGTTCGTACGAAACCGGTTCGAAGCGACCGGCAATCTCATCCCAAGCATGGGGGGTATGAAATTTAACCCCTAGACGTTGTACTGTTCGTTGATACCCTTCCGCATGTAGAGTGGACCTTTGCCAAGCAAAAGTGGCAGCGTACCGAGGGCTATGCCTCTGCAGAATACCAAAGTGCCCAGATTCTGCCTGGGTGGAACGAAAGGAAATACGCGTAAGAGCGAAAATCGGTTGTCAGTATATCTTGTATCATATACGTTGTATACATACACTAGCTGGCCACTCGCGAACTCGCCGGTCAATATGGTTTTGAGAGGGTGGGGCGCCTCAGGCTCGCATTATTCAACCGCACGTCTTTCCCCGCAGATACACTGGGAGCCGGAACTCCTGATATCGCGACCCGCCGCATTCAGCCTCGGATGTGATGAGAGGGCGTATCGGCCATCCGCCCTTTGTATGCAGATGCGGTCCTCATCGTGTTTATAAAACAATAAAACAATCTCGCCGTCCGTTGAGTCTGTTCTCGCGAGCGTGCGCGGCGGGCGTCATAGGCATGATCCCGGTTTCTCTAGCCTTCATTCATCTCCATCTCTCATGTTGCCCGTTGCTCGAGGGCTCTCTTCCAACCTCAGGACTGGCCTTCGACCGTCAAGTCGGCTGCTCGCGTCGCGACCCCCCCTAATTTCAGTGTCACCCTCAGCCCTCAACGCATTCCGCCAGTTCTCCTCCACGCGACCCCAGAGTGCGAAATATGTCCGCTTCGAGGTTGATCCAGAGCAGCCGCTGAACTACAGGAGGTGGGGCCCAGGAACCCAAGTCTTCGGAGGCATCGTCGTTTTGTCGGTTGCCTACTATCTAGCACAGTACGTTCCACATTCACTCTGGCACGTCCTGTACCCCGGCCATTTTCTCACGTATTTGCAGTCTCGAGACTGTGCCAGAAACCGGCCGATGGAGATTCATGGATGTCAGCCCAAAATTCGAGACTAAGGTACGCTTAGAACGTGGGCCCACTATGAACCATGCAACTGAGATCGGTTGTCAGATGGCAAAGGCGTCTCACGAACAACTCCTCCAAGAATTCCGAGGGAAAATCCTCCCACCGAATCACCCTTTGACACAAGCGGTCCGTGAAGTCGTCACCAAAATATTGGAAGCCTCAAATCTGGGCTCCCTGAAATCGGAACCGACGTTCATCCAACAAACTGATGCCTCAATCGAGGACTTGTGGCATGCCGATCTGCAGAAGGGGGAGGAGCCCGTGCCCGGTAGTGGAGGCAGGGAGTGGCGGTTAATGGTGGTGGATGATCCAAAGGTGGTCAATGCGATGGCAAGTTTCGGTCAGCAGCTGACTATCTGCTCTCGCTGGAAGTTTCCTTCCGAATTGACTTAATGACGGCGGCAGGTAATATTTTGGTCTTTACTGGCATCATCCCTGTCGCAAAAGACGAGGACGGCCTTGCCGCTATCCTCGGACACGGTCAGTTCCACAATTTCGGCACGACCGGGTCAGTGCTAACTCGTGGTACAGAGATCGCGCACGTCGTGGCACGGCACAATGCGGAGAGATACTCGTCTATGAAAGTCCTGCTTGCGTTTGCCACGCTCTTGGAAGTATTAGGTCTCGACGTAGGAATTGCGAAGCTCTTGACAACATACCTCCTTGACCTTCCCAACTCTCGGACGCAGGAACTAGAAGGTTCGCATGCCCATCAGGCAGTCGATTAAAAATTCCTGACCACTCGTTTAGCCGACGTCATTGGACTGAGACTGTCAGCAGAGGCCTGCTATAATCCCGAGGCCGCTCTTGCGTAAGGATATTTGGTAGTTAGCCCATTCGATATCTCATGGCTTCCATAGCATGTTCAACCGAATGGGCCAGCTAGAGAAAGCACAAGGAACGCGGCTGAATATTGACTTCCTGTATACTCACCCGACATCAGAGAATAGAGTTAAGGTACGGTCAGAACCCTCTTGACCCTCGCTCTTCCATTAACCACTCTTCCTCTGTTCTCAGATGCTGCAAGCTTTAATACCCGAAGCACACTCGATTCAGGCCAACAGTCCGATGTGCATTGGAATGCAAGAACAGTTTGACTTATTCCAGGATGCTGTTGGATCTGGTGTGCGCCGAGGGTTCCAGGGCTTATGATGCGCAGACGTAGATTTATGTAGTATTTTATACAACCTCCAAGGTTTCTGACCGATGGCTGGGACCCACTGACTCGGTGTCTGACTCGATCGTGATCGGAGCTGGTTCCGAAACCCACTCCGTCCGCTCCCTTGCAGGAGTCGTTCAAACTACTCCACAACCATGAACCCTCTGAAAGTTGCCATCGTTGGCGGCGGCCCCTCTTCGTTCTACGTCGCTTCTCGTCTCCTCTCCCTTGTACCCCCGACGGGCACTCAGCAACTTCGCGTGCACATTTACGACCGGCTGTGGTCACCCTATGGTCTCGTTCGATATGGTGTCGCTCCCGACCACCCTGAAGTCAAGGTAGCGCATAGACAGGGATCCCACACCAGATAGTACTGATCTCACGGTTAGAACTGTACCCACAAATTCGATGACGCTGCTACAGACTCGAGGCTAAAGTTCTTTGGGAACGTAAACATAGGTGGACCAACTACAAGCTCTCCAAGCGCGATACCCGTCCCGATAGAAAGCCTACTCTCCAAGTACACACACTTGGTATTGGGCACCGGCTGCACAGTTCCCATACTTCATCCGGTTCTCCCGCCGTCTGAACGGTGCATACCTGCCCTAGACGTGGTCCACTGGTACACAAACCACCCTTCATATCCAAAGCCTCCCCCGATCGACAATGCCCGACACGTTTCAATAATTGGCCAAGGAAACGTGTCTCTGGATATTGCTCGGATGCTGCTTTCTCGTCCCGACGACCTGAGGCGGTACGATATCCCGGAGCGGGTATTGGCCCATCTCGCCAAATCGACCGTTAAGCATATTTCTATAATCGGGCGAAGGGGGCCGTACGAGGCCGCTTTCACGGCGAAGGAACTCCGCGAGTTGTTGGATCTACCCGGTGTTGTGATGGACCCACTTCCGCCGGAGATTTTGCAGCAAAAGGAGGGTGTAAAACCTACAAGGCAGCAATCACGGATCGTGTCTCTACTTCAGAGGGGATCGAAGGAGACACCCAAGGGACCTAGTGAAGACTTCAAGTCTTGGTCTCTGGAATTCTTCCGATCTCCCACTGGTGTAGTTCCAACTCCCCATCCCGCGTCGTCAAAACTCGAGCTTAGTCTTGCTCTTACAACCCTCGACCCTAACAACAAAGCTGTGCCCACTGGTGCTACGACTCTCCTCCCGACGGATCTCATCATCACCTCTCTTGGTCACCGTTCAGAACCCACCACACACTGGTATGACCCTGGGTTGGGACACGTTCGCAACATCTCAGGAAGGGTTGTGGACGAGAAGGGGAATGTGTTGAGGAACGTGTACACGTCTGGATGGGCTTCAACCGGTGCCAAGGGGGTGCTAGCGACTACGATGATGAACGCGTACGATGTTGCTCAGACCCTCTTGTCAGACGCCCAGCACCCGATGCTCGACGCAAGGCCTGTGATGAGGGAGGATATCAGAGGAGTAGCTCTGGACGAGCTTCCTGAGGAAGTGAAACGTGGTCTGGAATCATCACAGGTGATCACCCACGACACTTGGAAACGGATAGACGAAGAGGAAACGAGGAGAGGCACGGTATTAGGGGGAAAGGAAAGAGAGCGGATGGACTGGAACGAGGTTGACCAGTACTTGCGGAAGGCCCGGGTGGCCTGATCTCATTAACATTAACTTAACATTCCTTATCTTGCTCAAGTGAAGACGCCCGTGCACAGTCACCGTGGCCGAGGTGGCGTGACAGCAGTGTGACGGACGCGTGCCGGGCTGGTCAGCATATCACGTGACATGTGACACCTGGCGACACTGCCAAAGTGTGTAAAAAGGCTCGAGGGTGAACACATGGCTTCCCCGTTCTCTCTTCCCTCCCCAATCTGCGTCATGTCTGCCTTTGTTCAACGTCCTGCTCCCACCTTCAAGACCACCGCTGTCGTTGGCTCTACCTTCCGGGAAATTTCCCTCACCGACTTTCTAGGAAAATGGTATGCATTCACGCCGTTAATTAGATGACAGACGTCTGACGTGGGACACAAACAGGGTTGTTTTGTTCTTCTACCCGATGTATGTTGTAGAGCCGCTTCGTTGTGGAACAACCATATTCACTTGTGCTGCCCAGGGACTTTACCTTCGTTTGCCCAACGGAAATCCTCGCCTTCAATGATGCCCTCGCCCAATTTAAGGACCTCAACACTGAGGTCCTTGCTGTATCCACCGACTCGGAGTATTCTCACTTTGCGTGGGCAAACCAGCCCCGTAAAGAGGGTGGTCTTGGGCCCGATCTCCAGCTGCCTCTTCTTGCGGACCGCAACATGAAAATCTCCAGGGACTATGGTGTCCTGATCGAGGAAAAGGGGATCGCCCTCCGTGGTCTCTTTATCATTGATCCCCAGGGTACCTTGAGGTATGGCTTTCGTGCGTGCATCAAACCATACTTTCTCACCGGGCTCGGCGCTTAGGCAAATAACTGTCAACGACTTGCCGGTCGGTCGTTCCGTCGAGGAGACGGTCCGTCTAGTCAAGGCTTTCCAGTTCACCGTTAGTGTTCTCACACTGTTGGGTTGCCGCTTTTCAAGCTAACCCGTCCGATCTAGGACAAGTATGGGGAGGTCTGCCCTGCTAACTGGACCGAGGGAAGCAAGACCATCAAGGCTGACCCCAAGGGATCTTTGGAATACTTCTCCGAGGCTTCTCCTGAGAGCAACAAGAAACGTCGCATCGAGGGACAGTGATTTTAATGACCATAACCTTAGACATAACCATACCATCTCTACTCTAATAAAGTGCATTCCTCCGCATGCTTACTGCGCCTGCACACATGTCCGTCGCCTCGCGTGATGACGGGCGATCGTTGGCTCAAGGCGGACGGATGTGCCTGACCTCCATCTTTCCAAGCACTATAACCGGGACCGTCGACTAATGGTCGCTCCTACGCGTCGTCGAGTGTCCTATGTGATCCCTCCGCCACAGCCTGGATCCGTTCCGAGACTGCAACTTCCACCGCTTGGCGCCACTCGCCAGGGGTCGATATTTCCTTTGCTCATCCCGCTCGAACCGATCGCCATCCCTCACAGCCCGAGTCCCCACAGTTTCTCCCACCCAAAACACAGACTCCATGTAGCATCTCTTGCGCTGGACCCCACCACACAACTCGCCGGCAAGCCAAATCCAGAGGGCATCCTATATACCGGTGGACGAGATGGCATGGTTATCTCCTGGGACCTTCACCTCCGAACGAGGCAACGACCGACGAGGCTTCCAAAACCTCAGAGGGGAAGGTGGGAGATGTTAACCGGGTGGGGTGATGACTGGTATGACGACGGTGAGGACGACACCGAAAACGAGCCGTCAGTCGGCACAGACGGGGATGTTCTGGGGGACGTTACTGCGAGCGTGAGGAAACGACGCAAGTCAAGTGTCGCCTCGAACAAAGAGGAGTATTGGGAGCTGGATCCAGCCGAATTCAATCCAGGACAAGTCAGCACCCCTTCTCTTTCCCTGTCGTCTCGAGGTCGCTCAACAACTCTTCCTCGTAGCCTTCGACGTTCCGGCAATGCGTCCAGTTGCACTCAGACTGGGTAAATGACATCTTGTTGTGCAACCATGCTCAGACGGGTCAGTAAAACCCCCACCCCCCGTTGACGATCCCCCTCATTCGTTCCTTTCAAGTCGTGTCTGCCTCCTCGGATGGAACCCTCAAGGCCTGGAACCCCCACAGCATAACTTCCGATCCCACTCTGGTCGGCTCTCATTCAGACTATGTTCGGTGTCTTGCACATTGGTATCTACTCCATAGCTTTCGCGCACACCCGATTTTTCACACTCTGCTCATTTAGTCGCGATCAGAACTGGGTGGCATCCGGTTCTTTTGATAAGTCGATTAAGCTGTGGGACTTGAATCGCGCATCACCCACCGGCCCTGACCCCCTCATCACCCTCAAGTCACCTGACAGTACTGGATCTAAATCTTCTGTGTACGCGATAGCAGTAGACCCCGCAGGAACTATCATTGCATCTGGAACCCCCGAAAGAGTCATCAGAACTTGGGATCCACGATCGGGCAAGCGGACCGCCAAGCTCGTGGGGCACACAGATAATATCCGCGCGATACTGATTTCTACAAACGGAAAATATGCGAGTCGTCTATGCTTGTATCGGGAGGCACGGCTGATTTTCGCCATTAGCTACTGACCGGGTCGGCCGATGCTTCTGTCAAGCTCTGGTCACTATCCGCACAGAAATGCATTCACGCCTTCACCCATCACACCGAATCCGTTTGGTCATTGTTCTCGTCCCATCCGTCGTTAGAAGTTTTCTATTCCGGAGACAGGTCCGGCCTTGTCTGTCGTGTGGACGTGGAAGGTACTTCGGACATCTCAGAAGGAGAGTGTGTCGTGCTCTCCCAGTCATCGGCCGGAGTAAACAAGATAATCGCGATGGACGATCAACTCGTTTGGACTGCAAACGGCAGCTCCAGCGTTACTCGCTGGAAAGTCCCCCCGCGCCGAAACACCAGACCGCAGGTGCACAACAGTCCACCCCTCGACCTCTCCTCCTCTCCTTCTCTCGGCACACCTGGTTTGTTGTCCGGACATAGAAAGCACTCCGCTAGCATAGATACCTTCGCGACTGCCAGGACATATACCCCACCTCCCGGGCCACATGTCTCCGCTCCATCTATCCACAACTCAGTGGTTGATGCAGATGGAGAGGACACCATCTACGGGATCCCGTACAAGAGCTTGGTCAGACTGATATCGGCTAATGAGGCTTTTACGCCATATGTGCCGCACGGGAGGGACCCAGAAATCGCCACATTGTATTCGGCGGCATCCATCATGTCGGTGCCTCGCCTCGATGGTCGTCCACACATGTCTTCCGTGTTCCAACACGCCTCTTCCCTCGGAAACACCAGTCCAATGCGCAGTGATACCCTCATCGGTAGTGCAGAAAACACCCCCGCTCTCTACCCAACAAAAACGGCGCGCAACGAATACGAAGACCGTGAAGTCGCTTCGGAAGCCGAGCCATTGCTGGATGCTCCCGACCACGTTATCCGGGGGGAAATAGGACTTGTCAGGTCTATAATTCTCAACGACAGGACGCACGCACTGACTGTAGACACTGCTGGGGAAGTCGCCATCTGGGATATCATTCGAGCCATCTGCCTGGGGAAGTTTCTCAAGGATGATATCTCTGCCGCGAGTAACAGTGACTCTGGATCGACCAACAGTGATGATAGTGACAAAAGCCCAAGTCCTCGAGAGGCGCTGGAAACCGTCAGGGAGAGGATAGAAGGGCAAGCGGTCGTAAACTCGTGGTCATTGGTGGACACCAAGATGGGACTATTAACTGTTCATCTGAATGATCGTTGCTTTGAGGCAGAGATTTACGCTGACGAGGCTGGCTATGGTCCAGAAAAGAACTTTAGTGATGAACTTCGATGTAAGCACTCCCGCATTTGCAGTTTATCCCTCAGGTATTGAGGCCGGTTATAGTGAACATTGCTAGATGGCTTCTCAGAAACCTTTTCCTCGGATTTGTCCGAGAGCAACAGAGGACTCTATCCCCCCGACGCAGTAAAGACTCCGGCAGTCCGCAAGAACACACTTCGCCGCACCGCGGACTTCACCGTGGAGTCACACCAACTCATATCGATATCAACGGCTCGACAGGACGGAAGCGCTCGAGCTCAGATACCTCGAGGAAGTACCACTCACCTTCTACCATGGTGGTCTCTTCACCCTCAATGGTTCCCGCCGTTCTGCCACTTATCGCGGATTCCAAAGGACCCTCGCCTCTGCTCACGCCGATGATACCTCTCCATGGAGCACCAAAGGATTTAACACCTTCAACCACCCCCCAGTCTCCGCAAATACACCCCGGGTCGAGCGATATGACACCGATGCCTCCAAAATTGCAGCACACTCCGGCCCCTGGGACACCAAGGGAGGGTTCTGATTACTTCAATCACAGACTGCGCTCCGGTTCCATCTCCATTACAACACCTGGAGATGACTTGAAGACGCCGTCACAGGATACAATCTCCGGTGGTCCTGGCAGCGGATTGATGGGACGACTGCGTAACTTAGGAAAAAGTTCCTCGCGAAAGGCTCCCAGCGATATTCTTGGTTCAAGCACCTCGATTGCAGTAGGAAGTGAATCAACCAAGGAATATAGTGTAGAAGTGAGTTCGTTCGACGGCAGTACACGTCGTACTTTAACGCCTTCCAGGAGCAGGACACCTCAGCGGACACCACCCCGACACCTCTGCAACTGTTGAAGGCAAATGTTTCAATACCCTCATCCTCCGAAGCCCCTCTTCTGGTCTTGCCGAAGAACACCGTAATTTACATATCGGATGAGGCATCGTTTGGGTGGACCACAGCCTACAGGGGAACAGTGGGAACTACGGGATTAGATTGCCGGGTTCTAGAGGAAACCATGCCGATGTGGTTGTTAGAGTACCTTCTCACTAACAAGGTCCCAAATGTGCCTGTTACCAAGGTTGGATTCGTTTTACTTCCATATCCAGCAAGGAGAGGGGAGGAGCAGCTCCCTGACCTTCTTAATACGTGAGCAAAACCTCGGGGGTCACCGTATAACTTCTAACGCGACCTGTAGATCCCATTCCAAGCTCACAGCCAGCCGGTTTCTTAGGGTTCGAAAGCTGACAAATCATGTAGGGTTCCCTTACCGTTTGGGTCCTCGTACTACTGACTGACATTCAATCATCAGGTACAAGATAAGCTGGCGCGAATCACAGCAGGCAATGGGAGCAGCGCAACAACGCCTCGCTCTTCAGTCGATGCCCTTGGGCGCTCGTCGCCAACTACTCCGTTGATACCTCGTGGACCGAGGGCGGAAGATATTTACGAGATATTGTGCAACGATATGGTCCTGCCTCTTGACATGACGCTGGCCGCAGTCAGGCAATATGTATGGAGGCAAGCTGCTGAATTAACTATGTACTATCGTCGTAGAATAGCTGTTGTCGTGTAAACCACCATTCGTGAGGGTGCTGTCCGAATCCATGTCGAGGTGGTCTCTTCCACGGGGGAACATGGTTGTAAAGATTTTAAGGTTTTTAGGTCCGATATGGTGTAACGGCTAACATTGCCGCCTTTCACGCGGCAGCTCGGGGTTCGATTCCCCGTATCGGAGTCATTTTTTCTACAAACGCGAGGCCCGCTGCAAGTAGACTGGGTACCTCACCAAACCACCATCGTAAGGATACACGTTACATGAGTACGCGCGCCCGTAACCTACATTCATGCCTTCCAGAGTTCGCGGACGATCCATGGCCCAACTGCCGAGCCTTCCTTTGCATCCTCTTTGAGGTCAATGTGCATGCCCTCTCCTCCTCCTATCTCGTAGACGACTTTCCCGTCTTCTACCCTCCATGCATATCGTCTCCCCACACCCAATCGCAATTCCCCGATTATTGCGATGAAGCTCGATCCGTCCTCTTTCTCCAAGAATGCAATCTGTGTTCCTGGGAGAGGAACTACGTCCAACCAGACCTCCTCGTATGGCTCGACGCGATGCGTAACGGGGTTGTACATGCTGCCCCTCTCCAATGTTTTTGTGGGATCTGACGGATGGGGGAACACGACGCCTTCGTCTGTCCCGCCATCTGAGGTTCTGGAATCCACCAGGTGGCGCCATTTGCAAAGGGACTCTCCTATGTGTAGATTAGACGATGAAATGCTCAATACTCCGCTCAACCCGCATACCTGGCTTCGATCCTGGTGTGCTAGTTCTCGTCCCGGCGAGCGCCCAGTCGAGGGCAGGAGGGTTGGTTCCTTTCTTCACACGGACGTCGACGAAGTAAGTACGTCCAGTGAGAACGAGAGTGTCGGTGTCTTCGTATGGAGCAGAACCATCCCATGCGATACTCAACCGTCTTGAAATCGACATGGGAGGGAGCAACGGTTTGACCGAAGAGTTGGTCTCGATCCGATCACAATATGGATAGCTCGGTCAAACTACATCTCGCTAACAAACCAGACAAGCACAACTTTAATGGTTGTGAGCATCGTTCTGAGAGCACCTGCGGATAATTGTACCCGTTTTGGTCACATCAAGAGCTTGACGTTATTTCCTTCAGGCGCTTGGGCGCTCACTAATATCCCCAAGCAGACCACGTATTACCACTGACGATCACCGATGAGGGATGCCATAGTGGTGGTGGATGGGAAAGGATGTACAGACGACACCAATCGGGTTGGGTCCACCAATCGCTGTGAGCCCTGATGTTTACGAGGCCGCGCTTCGAGGTCGGCCAGGGTATTATGTATCATCGGGGATATCCAAAGGAAAGCAGATCATCGCGATAGTAGGATACCTCAAGAGCAAATGCTCGGGATCTAAAAAACCGTGCCTGGTGTCGATGGCGTAGGCTTCAGTTCTGAATCCCTCTGGCGTTCATCCATCAAACCAACCCGCTCTCGACATCTCTTTGGCGAGTCCCTCCCAACCCCGTCGCGTTGCTTTCCTCCCAGCCAATTCGGTCGCGAACCTGAGGGATGCAAGGAGGTCATTCAGTCGTACCGGTCTCAAAAAGGAAGATACCCACTTGAGACATTCTTCAAGTCGCCATTTTCCTTTCTCCTCGTTCATGGAGTATCCCGACGCTGATAGGTGTGGGGTATATGGATCTCCGGGAAGGATTTTCCGCGTCAATGCGAAGATCATACCCGCAATGAACGCTTCCTGAGCACCAATTTCATCGACCACGTCCTCATCTTCCTGGGCAACGTTGTCCCCAGTTTCTGTCCCCTCGGAGTCGTTGTCTTCTTCATGGTCGTGATCACAAGACGACGAGACGGGACCCGTGCCCGAGTCTCGGTTATTGCCAGTAAGACTGAAGTTTGAGGAGGAAGAGGAGGAGTGGTCTATGCCTCCGTCGGCCCAGAAGACACTGTCACTTGTCACGCTCCTTGGACGGGTGTCGGGATTTTTAGATGTGGTCCGGTGCGTAGGGGGGCGGACCCAACCAGAACTCTGGAAGTATTCCTTTGTTGGAAGGGAGAGGACGGCAGCACCCTGTTTGTTTCCCCAATACGCGATGAGGAGAGCATGAGGTGCCACAGAAGAGGAGGCTGCGAGTGATAAAAGGTATGATCTCGGGGTTGCAGCATGGGCGGGTGAATGCGCTTTGGCATAGTGGGCATTTACGAAGATCACATCTGCATGGGGCATCAGCTGAGGGGGTCCATTAGTATGGTGCCCCTCTAGACCAATAGACTGACTCACAGCTTGAACTCCCTGTCGAGCCTTTCTGCCAACATCGACGGAAAACACACAGCAGTTGCGCCATTTGCGTTCCCGGGCAAGGCCATCTATGCCTACCATGTTATTCAACGTGGTCTTTACGCTCCGGCCCTCGAAATGCAACCATTCGAAAGGGGCGTTCGTGGTGTTTGGAGGGGAGGATACATTTACGGCTGGACTGTTCGGTGAAGGGACCAAGTGGGTATAGTTCTCCGGAATGAGGAGTGGACCAAGCATTGTAACGAATTCTTCATGGGTAATATCGGGTAGGGGGTTGTGGTTGATGATAGTCTGCTGGTCAGTGTCGGCTGTAGACGCTGTTAGATACCAATCAGCCTCTTGCGTCAACTTGAGCACGCACCCGCATGCAGAACCCACGCGCTGGGGACAGATGCACCCTCCCACAACTTGCAGTACCGCGTGCTGACCCCTTCGCGTTCGAGCTGGGCGATGATCATCTTGCCCTCGTCATTATTGCTCAGAGACGCGACCAATTTAGCGTCGACGCCAGGAAACTGTGCAAGGATGGACAAACAGGCTGAGGCCGCGCCTCCCCTCGACTTTGCCACGGACTGGGCACGGCTGACGGTTGAAGGAGCGGGGTGGGTTGGAAGCTCGAAGGTATGGGTGAGAAAGAGAGTGCCAGCTGCCACTATCCTGAGCGTGGGCTGCGTGGTCAGTGCGGGCGGGTATTGGGCTGCTGCCGAGTCTTGTGTGTCGCGACGGAGGCGAGCCATAAAGCGAAGACGAGGTCGATCGCTGTCGAGGTCGGGGAGGCGTGGCCTCGTTAACCATTTGCGCATTGGTCGTCGTCGTTGCTGCTGCCGTTGTCGTCGTCATGTCCGACGTTGAGTGGTCGCCATCCTAGGTTTCTCGGTGTCGATGACCCTGTGGCTGCCGGTCGTCATCGGAGCGAGCATGAATGGGTGAGTCACTTGATCTGATGTGATCTTGTCCTCGTCCAGTGTCTCAATCCACCCTCATGGTGAACGGCAACGTACCGGATAGGTCGATAAGGATCTGCACGGACAGGGGAGGAACGTTCTGCGACGTCCACGCGTAATCGATTCCCACTCGGAACCTGATTCCACTGATCATCATCTCATCCCTTGGCAGGTCTTATCCAGATCCAAAGAACCTTGATAAAAGGAAAGAGCTTGTGGTCAAACTACGTGAGCTCTGACGGACCGCTTCACGACGCACTTGTTGTTTATTGCCGTTGCAGTCTCCCAGGATCCAGCCAACTATCAGGATGCTCCGACTGAAGGCATCCGCCGCGTGCTCGAAATAGTCGCCGGGGAGAACATCCCCAGGGGTGTAACCCTAAACACCGATAAAATAGGTAACCTAGTGCATCTTGGAGATCATTCTCGAGATCTCAATCTTTGGATGATACCAGACTACATTCGCTTATCCACCACCGTGGCCACTAATGCCCTTCTTGAGCGCAAGGGTCACAAACACGCCCTGCTCATTACCAAGGGTTTTAAAGACCTTCTGTTAATCGGGAACCAGTCACGACCAAAGATCTTCGATCTCAACATCCGTAGACCGCCCCCACTATATTCCGCCGTTCTGGAGGTTGATGAGAGGGTCACCCTTGTTGGCTACACCTCCGATCCAGAGGCCGAGAACAACGCAGTCCGGTTCGATGAACGTGGCAACCTCATCAGGGGCTATCGCGGTACGGGTTGGGATGGTAAAGGAGATGCTGAAGGTCCCGGAAAGGTTGTTCAAGGTATCTCTGGCGAGGCGGTCAGGATCATGAAGACCCCTGGCAAGCGACTTTCCTCCAATAACTGTGGCGATGTACTGAAGGACAGCCATTCGTAGATCTAGGCCAAGTGAGACAAGACCTACAAACTCTCTATCAAGAAGGCTACCGTTCTCTCGCAATCGTCTTTGTCCATTCGTACACCTTTCCTGAGCATGAACTCCTTGTCGGAAAGGTTGCCCGCGAACTCGGATTCACGCATGTATCTGAGTCATCTCAACTACTACCTATGATTAAGATGGTCCCACGAGGTGTATCATCTACGGCAGATGCGTACCTTACACCTATCCTTCGCGAGTATCTCGATGGCTTCTTCAACGGCTTTGATGAAAAACTAAGGGACGGACGCCTCCTGAGCCCTCGGGTAGAATTCATGGGTAGTGATGGCGGCTTGTTGGATACGAAAAACTTTTCCGGGCTAAAGAGCATCTTGAGCGGCCCAGCAGGAGGCGTCGTTGGCTATGCCCTAACCAGTTGGGACGAGAAACGAAGGCAACCTGTCATCGGGTATGCTACAAACTTTCTCCTGCCCTTTTGTGATTCTGATCCAATCCTAGGCTTGATGTCGGTGGAACCTCCACAGATGTCTCCAGGTTTGACGGAAGATATGAAGTGGTTTATGAGACAACGACGGCCGGGATCACCATTCAATCCCCTCAGTTGGACATCAACACCGTCGCAGCCGGTGGAGGCTCTTGTCTTGTGTTTAGAAATGGGTTGTTCAACACCGGCCCAGAGAGCGCAGGAGCAGAACCTGGCCCGACTTGTTATAGGTATTTTTCCCTCAGGTATAGTCGGAAAATATTTACAGCGCTCTAGGAAGAATGGCCCGCTGGCCGTGACGGATGCAAACCTTCTCCTCGGTCGGCTAATCACGGATTATTTCCCAAAGATATTTGGTAGATCAGAAAAGGAGCCGCTGGACATCTCAGCAACTACGGTGGCCTTCGAGAAACTCTCAAAAGAGATAAATGATAACCACGACGGGGACGATTTCACTCTAGATGAGGTAGCATATGGGTAAGTACATCGCCCAAATACCGTTTACCGCGGCTCGTTGACTTGGCGGATAGATTCATAAAGGTTGCAAACGAGACCATGTGTCGACCTATCCGTGCTCTGACCGAGGCGAGAGGATACGCCACCGGAAAACATGTGTGAGTCTCGTGGGCGACCTTTGGTCTTTGGTGGTCTACGCAACTGAAATCCTCTGGGCAGGCTCGCAAGTTTTGGCGGTGCGGGGGGACAACACGCCTGCGAGATCGCAAAGCTACTCGGGATAAAGACGATCCTCATCCATCGCTACAGCTCGATCTTATCAGCGTATGGACTTGCACTCGCGGACAGGTTAGTATTCCCGGAATTGATTTTAAGCGACCGCTAAAAGAGCCCAGGGTGTATGAACTACAGGAACCTTCATCCACGTTTTACACTGAGCAGAACAAATCGTCACTAACATCGCGATTGGACAAGCTTGAGGGAGATGTCCGTGAAGAGCTCAGGCGCCAAGGTTTTGAGGAGCGGAGGATCCATATCGAGCGGGCCTTGAACATGCGCTTTGAGGGAACCGACACCGCGCTAATGGTCCTGCCCGAACCAACGGATGGGGATGGGAAGGAAGACTTTGAAGCCGCTTTCAAACGAGTATATATGGCTGAGTTTGGGTTCTTGTTGGAGACCAAGACCATCATTGTGGATGACGTCAAGGTGAGTTGTTGGTCCCGTGTATTTCCTTCGGGAGATCTGAAGGCAAAAAGGTCCGCGGGATCGGAAAGACGTTCGATTCCATGGGGGAGTCCGTATATTCCGAACTGGAAACTCTGAAGCAGCGTCCGGTCTCAAAAGAGCGGGTTGACTCAAGGCATAGCGTGTACTTTGACGGACTTGGGCGGGTCAACGACACGCCGGTATACCTACTGGACAATCTCGAAGTTGGGGAGACGATAGATGGACCTGGGGTTGTGATTGACGCGACACAGACGATCCTTCTTATCCCCAACTCCAGGGCCGTCCTGACCAGTAACATGCTGTACATTACGCTTGTGTAAATATCACGTGATTTTTTCCTCTCGTCCGACTCCGATCCGAGTTCGATCATTGACTCGGAGCTCGGAGTTGACCTCAAAGCATCACGCGCCGCATTCCACAATGCTCAGACGACGAACACAGCAGCTCATAGCAGAGGGGCTCACCCTCCGCAGACAGATTCACTCTACACCTCTCCGACGAAGGGAACTGTTTGATCCGGCCAACGTGGAGAGGGCGGAGGATGAGGTCGACGTATGCATCGTTGGAGCTGGCCCTGCGGGTCTCAGCGCTGCGATCAGACTAAAGCAGCTCGAACAAGAGAAGGGCAAAGAAATTCGAGTCGTCGTGTTGGAGAAAGGATCTGAAGTCGGTGAGTTATATTCAGGTCTTGCCCCGCACAGACAGCGGCGTCTGAGGTCCACTCCAACGCTTCAGGATCGCATATTCTCTCCGGTGCTGTCATCGAACCTACTGCTCTCAACGAGCTTTTACCCGGATGGAAGGATCGTTCTGGTCACCCTCTGACTCAACCTACCACTTCTTCCTCAATGCGGTTCTTCACCCATTCCTCCTCTTTTCCAATCCCCCACCCACCACAAATGAGCAACAAGGGAAACTACATCGTCTCCCTCTCTCGCTTCACCGCATGGTTGGGAGAAATTGCTGAGGAGATGGGGGTGGAAGTTTATCCTGGTTTCGCTGGTGCCTCTCTCATCTATAGTGAGGACGGCAAATCAGTTCTTGGCGTCCGGACGAACGAAGTGGGTCTTGACCGTCAACGGAGGATGAAGGATAACTTCGAGTCCGGGATGGAATTCCGTGCCAAAGTCACGCTGTTGGCCGAGGGTGCACATGGGTCGTTGACCAAAGACGTTGTGCAGAAGTTTGACCTCAGAGAGGGGAAGGAGCTTCAGACATACGCCATTGGCGTGAAAGAGGTCTGGAGGGTAGCGCCGGAGAGGTACAATGCCGGAAAGGTCGTTCACACTATGGGCTGGCCCCTAACCTCGGATGTATATGGTGGGGGTTGGGTCTATCACATGGCCGACGGTATGGTCAGCCTCGGGATGGTTATTGGTTTGGACTATCAAAATCCCTACTTGAGTCCGTATCGGGAGTTGCAGGTGAACCCTTTCTTCTCCTCTTTTCGGACCTGGATATCGGACTCTGACTCCCAATTAGCGGATGAAACATCACCCTTGGTTCAGGGATCTTCTTTCTGGAAATTCTACCCGCCTGGCTTATGGTGGTCGGACATTGAACGAGGGCGGATACCAATCGATCCCCAAGCTTTTCTTCCCAGGAGGAGCTCTCATCGGGTGTTCAGCGGGTTTCGTCAACGTTCCCAAGATCAAAGGGACCCATAACGCGATGAAGACTGGTATGCTCGCCGCCGAGACTGCATTTGAATCGGTCAACGAGGAGAAAGTGACCGAGGAAGGAGCAGCAGACATGTCCAGGTACGAGGAAGCGTTCAAGTCGAGTTGGGTACATAAGGAGCTCTGGGAAGTTCGAAACATCCGACCTTCATTCACCACCAAACTCGGGATCTGGGGTGGGGTCATGTACTCTGGAGTGGATACTCTGCTGGTAAAAGGGCGCGTACCCTGGACGTTCAGACATCACGGCTCCGACGCAGCCCAGACAGGAAAAGCACAGAACTTCAAGCCGATTGACTACCCTCCGTTTGAGGCACCGCTTTCTACGGATCTGATGACGAGCGTGTCGTTGACGGGGACGAATCACGCAGAAGACCAACCTGTGCACCTCTTGGTTCGTAAACCTGAAGAGCAGGTAGAGGAGGCTGCGAGGAGGAAAGAGCACGTGAAAAGGAACGTGGAGGAGTTTGCGGGTCTACTGGGACGAGCCTGCCCCGCAGGGGTCTACGAGTACGTCGACGTGGAGGGTGGGTCCGGCGCGGTGGATGGTTCGTGGAATGGAAAGAAGTTGGTCATCAACTCTCAGGTGAAGGAAGGCTGAGGTCACCGTTTACCGGAATTCTAACATTTAATATTTTCAGAACTGCATCCATTGCAAACTGTGCGACATCAAGGTCCCAACCCAAGACATCCAATGGAGTGTACCTGAAGGTGGAGGAGGGCCAAAGTACAGTGAGTGTCCGTTGCCACTTATGACACCCCAGCTTCTGATCTAGCTCGCTCAAAGACCTCACTTGATCAACGAGATCTGCGCAAGTCGATGTTACTCAATCCCCGACACCCCGTATTCATGTTGCAAATGCATATATACATATAATGAAGGAAGCTTTCGCTATGCGATCTCATGTTCTGCAAGGAGCTGAGGGATATTGTTAGAAAAAGAGGGAGAGCAATTTGTCACAGGTGCATTGGGTGACGAACCATGTTTGGGATACCGTTAGATATTGGGTATACATGGCTACAGTTAGGGCAGGTCATTTGGCCCTCCTCTATGTGTATCTTATGGAGGCGGTGAGTGAGGAGAGAGAATACACGGCGGACGAGGCTTCCTAACTTCAAGTAGCACATGGTGGAGTGTCTTGAGTAGATCTTCATCCACCATTTCTGGTTGTTCGGCAGGGAGTGAGGTGTCGCCAAGCTGTAGAATGGTAAGAGCTGCTGGTCGACTCTGATAAGAAACAGCTGGGAACCTGGCGGGCGGCATTGACCAGGGCATTCCACTCGATCTTTGGCATAAAACCTCTGATAAATTCTGGGTTGAAGTCAGCCTCCCTGAGAGCTATCTGGACATCCTTGAGCTGGAGAGGGAAGTTGTTTGAGGTGCAGCCTTTTGCATGGCAAGCGAGGAGGTTGTGAGTGATCAAGCGAACCATTTTCAATCGTCGATCACCGGTCACCGTCAACCATCTGAAATGAGACCGTCCTCTCCGTCGATCCCAGAAAAAGACTTCGTGGTCGATGCCCTCAAACAAGGCCTGCGGTTGGACGGAAGGGCAGTATTGGAGATGAGGCGGCCCACGTTGGCCTTCGGACCAGACTTGGGTTGGGTAGATTGTTCATTGGGAAAGACGAGGTACGCGTTTCTTCGCGTTCTGTTGCTGCCAAAGGACGTCTGACCGTCAAACCGAAGGGTGCTTGCACAGGTGGAGGCAAAGATGGCCAAGCCTGCGCCGGAACGACCGTTCGAAGGACAGATAACGATTCACTCCGAGATATCGCCCATGGCGTCGAGCGAATACGAGCAAGGTCGGTAGGTATCATTTGCGTCCAACGAGTCGGTCCGATCTAAGGCTCTGCTACTACAGTCCCTCGGAGGAAGAAGTGACAATTGCTCGTATGCTAGACAAAATAATCCGACGGAGCGACGTCGTCGACAAAGAGTCGCTGTGCATACAATCCGGACAACGGGTACGACAACCGCCCGTGCATGTGCATGTATACTGTATACCTCACAAGACTAAAACGCGCGCAGGTTTGGAATCTGCGGCTCACGGTTCACTTCCTGGCGGATTCGGGAAATATGCTGGACTGTGCATGCTTGGCGGCGGTTGTTGCACTAAAGCACTTTCGACGACCAGAGGTGGAGGTCGTTGGTGATGAAGTCGTTGTGGTCAGCATCCTCTCTCGTGGACATCTGCCGATTCTCTGCTGATCGTCTGCAGCATCCGCCGACGGAACGGGCACCGATGCCTCTCTCGATGCATCACACGCCATTCTGCCTCACATTTGCTTACTTCCAAGACACGTCGATCCCCGCGATTCTGGATCCCAGTCGACTGGAGGAGCGGCTGAGTGCGGGGGTGATGACAATCGCGCTCAACGCGCAGCGGGAGTTATGTGTGGTGCAAAAGGCCGGCGGAGTGCCGCTTGCTCCGGCAGAGATGCTGAGGATTGTAGCGGTGTCGACGGACAAGTCGAGGGAACTGGACAGATTCGTGACGGAGAGGCTGGAGGAGGACTGGAGGACGAGGACGGTGGAGGTCGTTTAGGGCAGGTCCCGCCTTCCCGATATAGCAGTCGGAATTTTCACCTGTACGGCCGACGACAATCAACAGAACAGACAACCCTCTCTCTCTCTCCTCCTGGACGTGCAGCGGCCCACCAAGCCCCGTCTGGCCCGCCGCCCCCTCCCCCAGAAATGGCCCCATTTTCAAAGCCAGAAACAATCCTCAAACAGGCCGAGGGCCTCGTCTCTGTCGGCCAAACCCATGCCGCCCTCCAGTCCTTGACGGAGATGTTTCTGTCCAAGAGGTTCAGATCCACCCCCCTCGCCTCCCTCGAGCCAATCATGCTCCGTTTCGTCGAGCTTTGTGTGGAGATGAGGAAGGGCAGGGTTGCGAAGGAAGGCCTGATGCAATACAAGAACATCGCGCAAAATTCAAGCGTCGCTTCTATCGAGGTCGTGGTCAACCGTTTCATCCAACTTTCCGACGCCAAGGTCCAGGAAGCTCAGGAGAAGGCCGATAAGGCCGTCGCCTTGACAGATGTTGATGATCTCGAAGCGATGGAAACCCCAGAAAGCATCCTCTTGGGAGCTGTAAGCGGCGATCAGAACAAGGACAGAACCGACCGCGCCCTCGTGACCCCCTGGCTCAAGTTTTTGTGGGAGAGCTACAGGACTGCTCTCGAGACACTCAAGAATAACGCTCGGTTAGAGGTCATCTACCAGGCACGTTTCCGCTCCTCAACCCTTCCGCATCCTCCTCTCATCCTCTCTTTATTCAGCAAATCGCCCAACAAGCTTTCAAGTTTTGTTTGAAGCATCAACGGAAAGTAGAATTCCGCCGTCTGTGCGAGACTCTTCGCCTCCACCTCGCCAATGTGGCCAAATATGCGTCCCAACCCCACGCGATTAACCTTTCCGACGCCGATACCCTCCAACACCATCTCGATACCCGCTTTGCCCAGCTCAATGCTTCGGTCGAGCTGGAATTGTGGCAGGAGGCTTTTCGTTCCGTCGAGGACGTCCATAACCTCTTGACCATGTCCAAGAAGGCTCCCAAGCCTTCTATGATGGCCAACTACTACGAAAAACTCACAAAGATCTTCTTGATGAGTGGTAACGCACTCTACCACGCCGCCGCCTGGAGCAGATACTACGCTATCGTCACCTCCATGGGTACAAAGTCCGAGGCAGAGATTGCCAGGTTGGCTGGTCAGGTTTTAGTCAGTGCTCTCGCCGTTCCTGTTGGCGCCCATGCCGAAGAAGGGGTCGTCGTTGAGGATGGTAAAGGCAAGAACAATCGCCTCAGCTCCCTCCTTCGGTTATCTCGCGTTCCCACACGCCCCGGCCTCCTTCGAGACGCCCTCCTACGTAACGTTCACAAAATCTCCCCAGAGGCCGTAAAAATCCTATACGAAGTTCTAGAGGTTACGTTTGACCCTCTAACCCTCTGCGCCTCCGTTTCGCCCCTCCTACGTGCTCTCTCGGACGATGCTGCTTACTCTCAGTACCTCCCTCTCCTCCAACGTGCTTTACTCTCTCGTTTGTTGTCCCAGTTATCCCAGGTTTATTCAACTGTCAAGGTTTCTAATCTCATGGAACTCCTCCAACCCCTTAAGGAATCAGGTATCCCCGACGTCTGTACCTACGATGCCGAGAACGTCGAAGCCTATATCATGGGATGCGCTCGCCGCGGCGAACTGAGCGTGCATGTCGACCACGGTGCCGGCACCATTACCTTTATCGACGATCCCTTCGTCTCCACAGATGATCCCTCATCCTCCTCTTCTCGAATGCATGAAATCCCCATCCAACCCTCCACTGCTGATCTAGTCAGGACCAGACTGAGTTCACTCGCCTTGTGTTTACACAACTCCCTATCTGCTATCCGCCCAGAATGCGAGAAGCTTTCCGAAGAACAACAACAGGTTAAGTTTTCCCAACTCGCAGCCGCTGCAAACGCCGAGAGAGAAGAACTCCGGATCCGACGTGCTCTCGTGGCTCGCCGACGGGAGCTCCTTACTGAGCTCTCTCAGAAGAAAGAAAAGGAGGAGATATCACGTCGCGCCGAGTTTGCCAGGAAGCAGAAGGAAGAGGAGGAGAGAAGGTTGATCGAAGAACGCCGTAGGCGGGAGGTCGAGAACGCCAAGAAGGAGATCGAGAATATCAGGACCGAAGAGGCAAAGAAATTCGCTCTGAGTCTCAAGGAGAAGGGAAATATCAAAGTGGATATCGATGTATGCCTTAATGCTCTGGCGTTCCGCTTACTTTTTAGCTCACATTCGCGAAACCCCCGTTTAGGCTCTCGGAGATGTTAGCACCGACACCCTCATGCGAATGCATGTCGAACAGCTCGAGAAGGATAAGCGAGAATTGGCTGAACGCATGCGCGTCATTGGCAAGTGGTTGGACCACGTTGAACGAGCGTACAGAAAGGAAGAGCGGCCGCTTCTTGCCAAGGATTACGAAGTGCAGCAGGAGAACGACCGTTCGACCTTCGAGTCTCTTCAAAAGTCTCGTGTCGAGGGCTCTAAACAGCAACACCAGCTTAACCTCGAAACCAAAGCCCGCCTCTCTCGCATGTTAGGTGACTTCAAGAAAACCAAAAACGAGATACTGGAGAGGAGAGGTCAAGAATATGCGGAGAAGCAGAGGGAAGCTTCCGACAATCTCCGTGAAGCCAAGGCCAAGAGGACCGCCGCCGTTAGAAAGGCTCACGAGGAGGAGCGCCTTCGCAAGGAAGCCGAGGAGCAGGAGCGTCGCGAGCGAGAGGAGGAAGAAGCGAGGTGCGAAGCAGGTGCGTTCCCGTATCTTCCATCGTATTTCGTCTGGATAATGACCTTGCATCTCCAGAGCGCCTTGCGGAGGAGGAGCGGATACACTTAGAGAGAGAAGCAGAAGAAGCCGCTGCAGAAGCCAAGAAGAAAGAAGAGGAAGAGAAACGTGCAGCCGCCCTCGAACAGCGGCGCAAGGAACGTGAAGAGTTGGACAAAAAAGCCGCTTTGCAACGACAGCGTGAAGAGGAGGCTGAGAAGCGAAGAACAGAGCGTAATACTGCCGCTAAGAGTCAACCACCGTCGATTCCCCCCACACCTTGGCGAAAGCCAACACCACAAGGTACCACTCCTTCGACTCCGCCGCGCTCCGAAAGTCCTGCCCCTGCTGCGGGCAGGTACAGGCCTGGTGCGTTCAGCGCTGCACGATCCCAGCAGCAACAGGGACAACCCCCCGAAAGGACCTCTTCCCCTGCTCCCACCAGGACCGAAGATACGTGGCAGAGGAAGGGACCATTGAAGTCAGAGGACCCCGCACCTAGGCAATCATGGAAATCCAGAACTACCGAAGAACGCAAGGACGCCGAAGAACCCTCCAACCCTCCTCCTCAGGCAGACACAGACGGTTTCCAAACTATCGAAAAGAAAGGCCCTTGGCGACCATCGAGAGGGCGTGGAGGACCCCGACCATGATTTTGTGATATCCACAGACCTCTGTATGCCATGCTTTTATGCGATTACACACGTTATCTACACTCTGCCACTTAAAGAGCCCCTTGGGGATAAGTTATTGTGACGAATTTAACAAGAAGATAACACGAAAGCGAATTTGGATAGCAGCATAGATAAATAAACAGAAGAGCACCCAAAGGCGGTTCTACAACTTCTCGTCCTCCTCAGCAGCTTCAACGAGCATATCTGGCGAAAGGATTAGAAGAAACTCTGGGGCACATGTGAACGACAGGACTCACCACCCCATACAGAATTATGCATCGAGAATAGGATATCGTCCGCATCCGTACCCGCAGATACGTCGCCCATCGACAACGTGTCTCGGTGACTGGGGCTGAAATCCGCAGAAGAAGCTTCTGCCCTGCTACGCCGTTGGAGACCGCTAGAACGTGGCCGAATATTTCCGAAGTCGGGCGTTCTTGAGTCTCTGTTCGAGGGTGTCGGGGTTTCTGAGTCTCCATAGGTGGACAAGGGGCTTCCCGCAATATCTCGCGTCGTACTGGGAGGTGTCGTTGGGGTGTTCTCGACGATGATAGAGGGTATCTCTGCGGTCATGAAAGGGTTCAGTTCAGTTACTTCCGGTAGAGCAAAATAATAGACCTTGTTCGCGACTACGGCGGAGGTGGTCCTTGAACCTCCGTCGATAAATGATCATCTTGAGGAGGGACTTGACTCGATCTAAGTTGACCAAGTCCGTGACGAGCTTATTGGTTTCCGTTCGAACTACAAGATCCTTAAGCCTAGAGAAGTGTAAACGGCTCAGTCGCCCGGTGGAACAGGGCGGTAGCAAGCGTACACGAGAGCATCTCGATCCACAATGAGCTTGTAGTGTGCCAGAAGTAGGAGCATCTCTGTAAACGAAATTCCCTTTCCGGAATGATGTGTCACGTTAGCTTCGTGATACAAACGGCCGTACAGAGCTTTCCGTTTCTTCACAGCGGTGTAGTTTACCCCGTCAAGAGTGTGCTTCAGCTTCGTGAGATCAACGCCCTCGATGACATTCGAGGAGTTCCAATCCATGTCGCTCGCTGTCACAGTTGCCTTCAGGTGGCCCGGGTTGTACCGGAGAGGATAGATCCGAACTTCGAATATGCCACTCAGTTCCTGGTTCAGGGGAAGTCAGATAGGAGAAGAGAGAATCGGAGGGGGGCGCACCGCAAAGAAAGGTACGAATCGATTCCTCTCGAGGTGTTGGGTCTTAGGATTTGCAAACTTAGCCCATGCTTTCTTGAATGCCCGCATTTCATCTCGAGTGATCGATTTTGCCCCCCCAGTTAACTGGAACACATAAGAAAAGTTTTCCACAACCACACCTGGATTTCAACCATCAGTATCAGAGACACTTATCAGAAATCGGGGGCTACCGGTAAACATGTTCATAAAGATGTACTATGAAGTGGACCACGTCAGTATTGGAAAGATGAAACGACCGGATGGATTACTCACCATGCTGACAACGTTCCAAGCAATAAACAGACAGAAAGCCCATCCAGGACTGCCGCAATCTGTCTCCCGATCCGAACTCGGGCTCGTGCACCGAGGGTAAGTGAGAGTGCTACAACGAGAAATTCAGCTTTCTGATTCATATGAGTGGAGAGACACCTCACTAGTCATGCATAAACTGGTTCCAACCTTCACCACAGCTCATGAAAGCAAGCATGACTAATGCATTTGCGATGCTCGCATAATTCTGGTCACGATTCTCTCCAGAACCCCACTTTGTTAGGCTGAAAACCTCAACAAACATGATGGCAAAGAACATGAACAGAATCAACCACAGAGCCATCAAACTGAGGATAACCGGAAGGCTCGAGCTGGAGACAACGTTAGTCAAGGGTCGCGCAAATCAAGAACTGTGCATACATTGCCGTCTTGAATAACTTATTTAGGCTGTCCGCTCGTTGGACAAGCTTGAAAGCGATTGCCACGATGAATAATTTTTGCAACGTGGTGAAGATGCCCTCCTTCGACCAAAATCGGACCACAAGTGTTGTGACCAAGCTACCCAAGCCCACAGCAGCATCAAAAATATTCCAACCATTAGCACGAAAGCTGTGCCATCCCAGCCCGTAACCGCGGATAGCAGCATCCAAAATGACCACACCAGAGATTGCCAAGAAAAAGTCGTCTGCAGCTCGTCAAGCGGGAAGCCTCGAACACAGAAGATGAGATAAGGCACGTACTGCGAACATCATCGGTAACACTACTAGCGCCATAGGATTGCGTCATGAGGGCAAACACATGCAGGACATACAGGAGGGTCATCACACGACTCCACCATCCTCGCTTGTGTACTGCACGATCAAAGCACCACGCTCGGAAGGCAGATGCAGGCCTGACCTTAGGTCGTTTGGATGGTCTCTGGCGTGATATTAACCTCTTCAAGTCGATCCATTCGCGTTGCGGTTGCGTCAAGAAAGCAGCGCCAGTCCTCGCGCTGAAATTACCTATGATAATACTACGTGGAGGCGGGTGAGTACCGAGTGCTGGCGATGTCAGTGTACGGGACTCACCTAACGAAAAGAGTGAATATAATGATTCCTCCGAGAAGGATATAGATGATGAAGAAGAAGGCATTGAATTCAGCCGAGTTGGTCTGAGGCTGTTGATCCGGTCCCGTGATGCTCGTTGCTACGCTCATGACATCGGTCCAGCCCTCGAGCGAGACGATCTCGAAAAGGATTAGGAGCGAAGCACGGAAGTTGTCAAAGGAGAACGAAGTTGAAGGTGATGGGTTAGACCAAACCCTAGGCACCGGAAAGGGGAATGCATTCGAATCTTTGATAGCAGTGTGGTCGAACTCGCCCACACAGTCCGACAATCCCCCCACATCTCCATCGTTGCAACTGTTCATGCGTCCAGCAAAGATGTTGAGGCCCCACACGGCGAATGGGATCATATAGAGAACAGCCAGCACGGCTGCATCGAGGATACGAAGGGCGCCAGAGATGATCAAGGATTGGAATGTCGTCCGCATCTTCTCGATGAGCGTGATGAGCCGCAGCACCCGCAGGGCCTTCAGCGATCGAGTCAAACGACTAAGACCACCAACGAAAACGAGACTCGTGACAATGTTGACAATAAGACCGATTAGAACGAAGAAATCAAAAACGTTCCAGATACTCCGTAGATAAGCGTTGGGGGTGAAGGACAGACCGTCCGCCATGACTTTGATGAGGAATTCGAGGAACAACACCAGACCCAGGGATGCTTCGGCTATATCGAACCAAGAGCCCCTGATGAGACCCATCCTCGCGTAGTAGTCCCGCCGGTAAACCGGGGTGGCGATGCTCTCTACCACAATCCCGGCTACGACCGTACAAAGAATAAGGAGCTGGAAGACGGAATGCGCCAACCGAGAGTGCGGTTGGCCAAATATCCGTTCTCCGCCAGCAGGTTCAACAATTTTTTGACACCACTGCCTGACAATATTCTTCTGAGAGAATACCCAAAACGTCTTGTCGTAGGATGGATGGTTGCGTATGAAATCGGCCTTCTGTGCACGTCGCTCGTAAAGCGCGTCATTAATGTCCTGAGATACTTGATTCTCCGTGTTCAGCGCGGCAAGCATTTCTCTGGAACTGTTTTGAGAAACCTCTGGCACGATATCCCAAGATCACTCACAAATGGTTTTCCATCTCATCGTCATTGGGGTCTGATGGAATTGTGCTATCTCGGCGGAGGTTCTTGAGATTGGCGAGGGGTATCTCGGCCGCGGTGTGTTCGCCGACGAAAAAACTTTGTAGAAGCTTGATCGAGCGCGAGGGGTAATGTGATGGACCTTTCTTCCCTTCGACAGACACCTATAGGTGATCGGTGAAGGTTCGGGCTCGTGTCCAAATGATATGTACCTTGGTACTTGGCTCCCGCTTTGGAACGCTATAGTCTTGAACTAAAGCCTTCTGCATCGGTAGGACGAGGCTGGAGGGAAGATTGTCGACGGCAATTGCTTTTGGAGCGGGGGCGAACCAACGGTATGGATTAAGCTTATTCATCCAGGAAACCTGTGTTTTCTCCTGCCGTTGACTGGCCCAATAATGGGACGCTTGCCTCCCTTTTTTTGCCTCCTCCGCGACGTCAAAGTTCTCATTGATGACAGCAATGAACATCTGCATCATGATGACTGCGATTGTGCCGGGAAATGAGGTGAAGAAAGCTCATGCCGTATGAGTGGAACACGTACAGTTCGCAAAGAGCATCCAACCGGTTAAAAACAGAATGACGACGATCGACTGCCGCGCTGGTTGTGATGCGGTGGCCGCGGAATATAACAACGTTGTCCAGTTCTCTGAGGTGAAGATCTGCCACATGCCTAGGAACGCGTTGTAGATGTCGCCGAAGTTTATCATCTGGCTGGAAGGCATATCTCCCCGAAGCAGTTGAACGGCCATCAGAGAAGCAATGAAGTTGACCAGGAGCAGAAACAAGATCATATTGGTCATTCCGTACATGTTTCCAAAGACGGCGAGCTTGTAGGAGTCAGCCCAGACGAATGGAGGTCACTCTAGGCATCCGATTGACTCACGAGTAAGGGCTTCATCCTGGGCACCTCCAGGATAACACGGTAAAATCGCAACAACTGGAAAATGGTCAACCAGGGGTACACTGGCGAACTCCGTACAGGGGGGATTTGAATGACGGTCGAGCCGATGGCCAAAACAAGATCCAACCAGTTCCTCCCTTTCCGGAAGAAGTCCCGCCAGTCTGGGAGGTAAGTCGCAAACCGCACAATAATTTCGATGTCGAACGCAACGGTAATCGCGAGTTCTCCACTGTTAAGAAGTTCTCTGTGGATTGGCCCCGGGTCAACTGTACGGGTGGCTTGTATTGTCAGAGAGGCGAGAGCTAGGATCACCCAAAACCACTTGGTCATTTGGTAGTAGTCTTTGAGTTTATTCCTTCGGGCAGCTATCAGGCGACCGTCGATAACACCGAAATTCTCGTCATATTCTCCGTCGATATTGACGACCAACCTGGAAGGAAAATAGCAATAAAGCACAAGTGACGCTCCAGTGAAAACGAGGGCTTACGGAGCTGCACCAAATGCACTCTTTCGTGTCTCCTTCCTGATCGCGGAGAAAGTATTGGTGATCACGGCAACGAAAAGGTTGATAAGCCAGAAGTTTAGGACGATGACGCAGATAATGTAGAAGAAGCAGGATAAGAAGTATTCCGAGTCTATCGTCAAGTACATCGGGTTAGTGAACTATGTAATCGTGTCAGCATCTGCACAGAGGGACTAAAAATTGAGGCGTACACCGGTTTGAGTCGAGATGATTGCAACTTGCAACGCAGCATAGAAAAAATTGTCATAACTCTCGATGTTGCTGAACGGGTTGTCTCCTTCCTAGGATATCGTTGAGCAAGTGATGGGCGTCTGCTTGAATGGTTGACGTGCCTTGCAGACTTGACCAACAGGACAGATGTATCCTTTGATTATTCCATCCTCCCCATCTTCCTTGATGTAGGGCATTATCCTAAATGTCTGCGGGTCGATCCACCCCCCACATGCCTTGCCCGAAATTTTGACTTCCTGCTCACCCAAAGTAGGCTGCAAAAAACAAGAGCGACGAAAAGAGCCCTTGAAAGATTCGACTCCGATGACCCTAATTGAGTTGTGGTAAGGTCAAGGTATCGACGCAACCTCGGGGACACGCACGAAAAAAGGAGCATTGCAAACAAGACGAAGTATGCCACGCTGGTCAGTAGAGGGCGAGCAGTCTTCAAGGAGCGCATTATTGTCTAAATGTCATTGAGAATAATAATTTTGCAAAGCTGCAGGAGACCCACAGTGGTGCCGGATGTGACCGCCAGCAAACGAGAAACTTTGAGGACGCTCAAAGCTCTAAAAATTCCAATATGCATTGAACCCCTTTCTATTCCCCCGGTCGCGAGCGCAAAAGAGATCCAGAAGCAAAAGATTGACAGAAAATCGATCCTATTCCAGCTCTGGCGGAGGTAGGGCATGTTCCTCCTCGTAGACAGATGAGATTGTTCAATGATAAGTTTGAAGGGAAGTGAAACCGTGTCGGGTTTGTCGGAGCGAAGGGTGTTTGTCAAGAAGCTGGATTTGGGGTCTCGAACCATGCCGTGAGTCCGCTGAATTGCGGCCATCGACTTCTCCATCATTGGAGTCCTTGTCTCTGTCCCCGATCGACCACGGGTAGTGGTTGCTGCGCCACCGCTCGCAACATCCGCTGTCGATTTGTGACCTAATGCGAACGGCTTGAAGAAGTTGTTTTTCATGTGACGTAACCGATGGCCAAGGGTTTGCGTCCGAGCCATGCCAGATCGACTCATTGACGGACTGTAGGTGGTGGAACCGGGGGTTACGGTACTGCGGACCTGTTCGTCCCCGGAGGGTTGGAATGGGGAGGTAACGATGGAGGCGGAGGGGACTTCGGGGTCAAAAATTAAACCGGAGACGCATATCCGTGCGAAACATTCGATACTGTGGAGGTAGACGTGAGCACAGCGCCGTGAAGTCATGTAGACCTGCGTACGTGAAAAAAATAAAGAGAGAGAATAGCGCGTAGTCTTCCCATTGGTGGAAGTAGCCTCTTATTCGGGGAGGTTTTGTATTAGGATCGGCAAGGGTAAGGGAACGAGCGGATTGGATGGTTAAGACGACAAGATGAAATGAGATCAAAAGAAGAACGATAGGCTCTGTCCATCTGGGCACAGAGGGTTAGCGGACAGCGGTGACCCTTGGTTGATGAAGTAAAACATACGGAAAAAGTAGAAATCGATACATGAATAGCCGTATCGGGTTCGTGGGACCCATGAAGCCCAGTGCACGCCCTCGTATAGGCAAGCTCTTCCTGAGATCGGGCAACGCTGCGTATTCGGGCTCCTCGGAGTCGTCGTCAGCTTTCTGCTTGGGGGGTGTCTCTTCGTCTACATCATCTAGTCTTACGTGGTCATCCAAACCTCTCCCAGCGAGGTTAACGACACGGACAGACATGTGTCGAAGACTTCGAGAAACAGACTGTAGGGTCGTACCCGTCTTCCTAAGTGGAGAAGGAGAAGTGCTATAACGATTTGACTTGCGGCGAGACTTAGGGCTGACACCAATTGAACGTTCAGGGTCTTTGACATCGTGTATGCTCCAGCCTGGTAGATGCTGATGAGACATGTTGGCGGTAAGGTGTGCCTCGTCATCCTCGTCATCCAGAAGTGTTGGAATCAGGGATGCAGAAGAAGGGCCGGGCTGGGTTGTCAAGTACGCGCTCCTCGTCCGGGATCTTGGGGGTGTATCGTCGTCGGGCGAGACGGGAGGAGAAATGAACGGATCGTCATCGACAGAGAAGGTTCGGGTGTTCGTTTGGATCGTTGGACGTGGGAAGGGGACCCTGGATGCTGACCAGCTTGGGCGGCGCCTAGTGACTGAGCCTTGACCATCCTTTGGGGTCAAAGAGGGGGAAGGAGGGAGAGACGCCGCCAGCCCTGCTGGTGTCCCTGTAAGATCCACTGCGGAGGAGCTTGAGGTCGACTGAAGGTGCCTTTGGGGATGAGCCATGCACGGGGAGTCGATACCGATAAACGAGGGCCTGGAAGAGCACCGGATCGACTTAGGACGGAGATTGTGTATTTGTGCTGGGAGGTCGGTCCGCCGCTACTCTACCCTGCCTGAAGAGAAATTGGTTAGAAAGAGCGGGGGAACTGGGAGAGGGAGAGACCGATTAGCTGGATGAAATATAGAGGTTAGAAGTACAGGGAGCGGAACGACGTGGATGTAGTGGATCACTTGGGTTGCCAGCCACGGAATAGACGCACAACAAACATGTCTTTCTTCCGCTCCTCGTATCGCACCCTCGTCAGTCCAAAACAACTCCCAAAAATTCACGAAAAATCTGACGGATATTCCCGAGCAGCAACGACACGCACACGAGAATCCGGTAAT
>Ga0307517_10002153_pt1 | contig 31985 bp, 32 predicted proteins | sample 23_EM_MG_FD_194515 | JGI IMG/M metagenome (GOLD analysis project Ga0307517, IMG submission 194515) | Populus trichocarpa ectomycorrhiza microbial communities from riparian zone in the Pacific Northwest, United States - 23_EM | ecosystem: Host-associated > Plants > Roots > Unclassified | place... | reverse complement strand
TTTGTTTCGGTGGAACGATACGAATCATACCCAAAATCGCCGGGATCAACGCCGCCAAAATCAAATTCCGCAAATAATATCAGCCGTTTATTGCACCATCATCCGTTTATGGACGGACACTAGCTAGAAGAAGGTCTCAGACACCTTTGTCCTAATGATGGGCCGCGGCGTATGGGTTCCGGCTTTCGCCGGAACGACGAAGCTACGCGAGCCGATACGCCCATCCTGCTCCACCGGCCGATTGAACGCCGACGACGCTGCGCGCCATCCACGTCCGTCGCCCCATCGCGAGACAAGGTGCAGAATAAAGAAAATCAGCTACGCTCGCCTCGCTGCCTTCCAGCGAGCGGTCATGTCCATTTCACGCCGAACGATACTTCAGGGTTCATTGCTTTGTGCCGCGGGATTGGTTCCCCGATCGTCGCAGGCTCTTGCCCAAGAGCCGGTTGCGCTGCCAACGCCAGATGAGCGCGGGAAAATGGCCCGGCTCGCTGTCGGATTCATGGACACCTACAATGTTCCGGGCCTTTCAGTCGCGATCGCCGTGAAGGGCAAGCTTGCCTACGCCGAGGCGTTCGGCGTCGCGGATCGGGAAGCCGGCGAGGCACTGACGTCACAACACCGATTCCGAATTGCAAGTGTATCCAAGCCGATCACCTCGGCAGGAATTTTCACGCTCATCGAGGCGGGCAAGATCAGGCTCGACAGTCGCGTTTTCGGAGCAAACTCCATTCTCGGTGATGACTACCTTCCGGCGCCCTATTCGGGTCTCTTTTCCCTTGGGCTCACGGACCGCTCGATCGTCGATCAGATTGCAATCGAGCACCTGCTCACTCACACTGTTGGCGGCTGGTCAAACAAGACCCGGGACCCGATGTTCGAGAACCCAAAAATGAGCCATCGGGAGCTGATCGCCTGGACATTGGGGCACATGCCTCTAACCAATCCTCCGGGAAAAGCGTACGCATACTCCAACTTCGGCTATTGCATCCTTGGACGCGTGATCGAAAAACTTTCCGGCCAGACCTACGAGCAATACATCAGGGATCGTGTTCTGAGACGTTGCAATATCAGCAACATGCGGATCGCCGGGAATACGCTGGAGGAGCGCGCGGCCAACGAAGTCAAATACTATGATCAGACAGGCCGGGATCCGTATGGCATGAACGTCGCCCGAATGGATTCACACGGCGGCTGGATTGCGACCGCGAGCGATGTGACGATGTTCTTCGTTCATATCAATGGATTCCATGACACCGACCAACTGCTCGGCGACGATACGCTCCGCATGATGACCGCGCCCACGGCTGCAAATCCTGCCTATGCCAAGGGATTCAGTGTCAATTCGGCCAACAACTGGTGGCATGGCGGCCTGCTGCCGGGAACACAAACCATTTCTGTACGGACACACACCGATTTTTGCTGGTCAGCCTTTACCAACACGCGATCGGGCCAGTCGGACAATATGGCGCGAGCGCTTGATCGGCTGGTGTGGCAAATGGCGCGTTCCGTGACTGACTGGCGACCGTAAGAACGCTTCCCGGGCTATTTTGGTCTCGGGTAAGCGCGCCTGCCTCGGGGATTGGCAGCCTGGCTAGCCTGCCAGCCGGTAGGCCCCACCCTTCTCCACCGAACGTTTGAATGCCGGCCGCGTGTGCATGCGCGCGAGCCATGCCGCGAAGTTCGGGTAAGCAGCGAGCTTGCCGAACGATCTCGCCACCTCCGCCACAAAGCTCATCTGGATGTCGGCGCCCGACAGCGACTGGCCGATGAAGAAGTCGCGTCCCTTCAGCGCGCGGTCGACATAACCGAGATGATTGGCCAACTCGCCGTCGATGCGCGGGTGCAGCGGCGCGCCCGCCTCCTTCAGCCGGCTGACATAGAGGTTCAGCATCAGCGGCAGCATCGCCGAGCCTTCCGAATAATGCAGCCACTCGTTATACGCCTCGTAGTCGGCGCTGCCGGGAGCCGGCATCATCGCGCCCTTTCCGTATTTGCGGATGATGTAATCGACGATCGCGCCCGACTCCGCGATCGTGATGTCGCCATCGGTGATGACGGGCGACTTGCCGAGCGGATGGATCGCGGTCAATTCGGGCGGCGCCAGCCGCGTCGTGGCATCGCGCTGATAGCGCTTCATCTCATACGGCGCGCCCAGCTCTTCCAGCAGCCACAAGATCCGCTGCGACCGGGAGTCGTTGAGATGATGAAGCGTGAGCATGGGGCGTTTCCTTAGGGTTTTTTGTTGAATACGCAGGTTAGCAGAGGTTTGCACGTTTGCAGATGCCGGAAGTTTTATTCCTCGCCCTGCAGTGCTAGGCTTTCGTCAACGAGGAGAGAACGATGCGTATTGCGATTGTCGGTACCGGTGGCGTTGGCGCCGGATATGGAGCGGTGCTGGCCAAAGCCGGCGCGGATGTCACCTTCATCGCGCGCGGCGCGCATCTGGCGGCGATGAAGCGCGACGGATTGAAGGTTCAAAGCCCGCGCGGCGACATCCATCTGGTGCCGACACAGGCCACGGATAATCCCGCCGAGATCGGCAAGGTCGATTTCGTGCTGTTCTGCGTCAAGCTGTGGGACGTCGAAAGCGCGGGCGAAAGCATCAAGCCGCTGATCGGCCCCGATACGGCTGTCATCCCGCTGCAGAACGGCGTCGACGCCGCCGAACGGCTGGTCCCGATCCTTGGGCCAAACGCCGTGATGGGCGGCGTGGCGCAAATCAGCGCGAAAATCATCGAGCCCGGCGTGATCCAGCAGGTCGGCACTTTCATGCGCATGGTGTTCGGCGAGCTCGACGGCCGAAGCAGCCCGCGTGGCGAAGCATTTCTCGCGCTATGCCTGAAAGCCGGCTTCGAGGCCAAGCTCAGCGACGCGATCCTCACTGAACTATGGATGAAGTTCATCCTGCTCGCCAGCAACGCCAGCGCGGTGGCGCTGGCGCGCCAGCCGATCGGTATCTTGCGCGACGATCCCGACATTCGCCCCGTTCTGATGTCGGCCTACAAGGAAGTGATGGATGTCGGCCGCGCCCGCGGCGTGGCGCTGCCGGACAACGCAGTGGAGACGATATCCGGATATTCCGACAGCCTGCCGGCTCACCAAAAGCCATCGATGGCGCTCGACCTCGAGCGCGGCAACCGGCTGGAGCTGCCCTGGCTCGGCGGCAAGGTGGTCGAACTCGGCCGCAAGCTCGGCGTCTCGACGCCGACGCACAGCCTGATGTACGCGATGCTGAAGCCTTACATCATGGGGAAGCCGGCCTGAGCGCGCGGCGCCCTCGCCGCTCACATCCCGGTAAAGCCCGCCTTCACCGGATCGGTCGAGCCGTCGAGCTGGCGCAGATAGGTCAGGCCGCACACGGTCAGGCGGTGGGTGTCTTTCTCGCCCGCCTCGAACAGCGTCTTCACATAGTCGGTCACCTTGGCGCGCGCTTCTTCGCTCGCGGCGGCGCTGCGATTCAACAGCAGGTCGTAGGTATGCATGATGCGGTCGATCGCGGCTTCCATGAAGTTCTCCGGTTGGCGTCAGGCGATGAATGTTTCGGCTTCGAATTTGGCGATCGCCTTGTTGGCGAGGCGGATCTTGTTGAATTCGCCGCGCTGAAACATCTGGACGATGATTTCGAGCAGTCGCTCGTCGGTGGCGAAGGTGTCCGGGATGGCGCCGGTCCTACGGAGATAGTTCGAAGCAATGGCGTAAGCGTCGCCCACCACCTCGACATTCATCACCCGCATTCCGCGCTCGACGAGCATGTTCTTCGGTCTCCCTGCCCGGCCAATAATGCGCAAGCCCGCCAGAAGTTCCGTGCCGGGAAAACCGGCCATTTTGCCTCCATGGGCGGTACGCCGGAGGACCCAGATTCAAAATTTCGAAAACAACCCCATGCAAAGAAAGGATCGGCCCCGGTTCCACATCCCCAAACAGCAAAACGCACCGGTCCCGGTAACCCGGAGCCGATGCGTCTTGGGCAGGGCTTACTGCCCCGCCAGTTGGCTTGACCGCACCTTTGGCTGCCGGTCTTCTAAGCGGCCGGCTTGGCCGTCAAGCGGTCGAAAATCTCAGAGCCGATACAGGATCTGGTCGGTCCAGAACCGCTCGAGCCGGTGCAGCGACTTGTTCAGGGTCGCGAACTCCTCGTTCGAGATGCCGCCGACTTGCTCCACGGTCTTGACGTGCTTCTGGTAGAGCGCGTCGACGATCTTGCGGATTTCCTGGCCCTGCGGGGTCAGACGGATGCGGACCGAGCGGCGATCAACGCGCGAACGCTGATGATCGAGGAAGCCGAGCTCGACGAGCTTCTTCAGATTGTAGGAGACGTTGGAGCCGAGGTAGTAACCGCGCGTACGCAGCTCGCCCGCGGTCAATTCCTTGTCGCCGATGTTATAGAGCAACAGGGCCTGCACCGAATTGATGTCCGCGCGGCCGCGGCGATCGAATTCGTCCTTGATCACATCAAGTAGCCGGCGATGCAGACGCTCCACCAAAGTCAATGCTTCAAGATAGAGCGGCTGCACCGGAGCTTGACCGGCAGAGCGTTCAGCGGTTTCCACCGCCGTTGCAACGGCTTTCATCATGACATTCCCCTGTTGTCGTTTTTATCGACTTATTCGACGAAACTTGTGTCCCGCCTGATAGCTTCAACTTAAGGGGCCGGTTTGAAGATCCGCTTAAATAAGACAATAAAGAGATCATGAATTTAAGACAGTGAATCGCGGATTAAGCCCATGGATAAAGGGCTTTTCGCAACGTTTCGTTGACGGTGCCAGGCCCCTGTTCACGCTTTGGCTGCACGCCCTGTCGCATTCCAAAACAGGTTCGTTTGAATTCGAAACGCCTGCGTAACCGGTGTGAGGGAACCCTTTACGGTGACTGAAAAGTTACCGGCAAAATAATTGAAAATTGTACGGGATCGCTGGCGAATTCCTGCACGCAAACGCGCTAGTGCCATTAACAGTCGAGCTTCATCCTTCGAGGCGCCCGCGCAGCAACGTACTATGGTGGCCGTTCGCGCGCGGCCATCCACGCTAGTGCGAGATAGGCCGCCAGCATCACGGCTTCGACGCCGACCACCGCCAGGCTGCCGCCGTAGATCCCGGGAAACATCAATTCGTTGCGGCGTAAATGAGAGGCGGGGCCACGAGTGTGGGTGGCATGGCTGCTTCTCCTAGGTCCAATGGACCTAATGTCCAGGACCAATGGCCCTATACGACAAGCCCCCCTCAAAGAAATTTGCCTTCGAAGCGGCAATAAAAGCGGCAATTAATTAGGTCAAGAATGGTCTAAAATGTATAAATAACAGCAAGATCGGGCGGCAAAGAAAGCGGCAAAAATGAATGTATCTGCCATGGAGCCACTCCTGCCCGAAGACAGGCCGGAACTTGAAAATCTCGCTACCGATCTCGTCGCCAAGGCCAACACTCTGGCAGGACGGCTACATCCCGTGATGCGCGCCTCAGTAGGCGATCTCGTCCGCTCGATGAACTGTTACTACTCCAACCTGATCGAGGGCCACAAAACGCTTCCGATTGATATTGATCGCGCGCTCAACAACGATCTCTCCAAAGAGCCCGAACGCCGTAACCTGCAGCTAGAGGCGCGTGCTCACATTGAAGTGCAGCAGATGATTGATCGCGGCGAGGCCCCCTCACCCGTGGTTTCCGTTGACTTCATCGTCTGGACGCACCGCAATTTTTGCGAGCGTTTGCCCAACGAACTCTTGGTCGTCGATCACCCCGCCACTAAAGAGAAAATCAAGATCGTCCCCGGCGAACTGCGGAAGGATCACGTCATCGTTGGGCGGCACATCCCTCCCCCACCGGACGACCTTCCTGCGTTCTTGCAGCGGTTTGCCGAGGGTTACACCGCTGCCCATCTCTCACGGCTGCGCAAAATCATCGGCGTCGCAGCTTCCCACCATCGGCTCGCCTGGATTCACCCGTTTCTTGACGGCAACGGTCGTGTGACCCGGTTGTTCTCGCACGCACTGCTGCGGGACCTAGATGTTGGCTCTGAACTCTGGGCGGTTTCTCGCGGACTTGCGCGACAGGTCGCCGAATACAAAGCCAACCTTCAAGTGGCCGACGAACCGCGTCGCGGAGACCTTGATGGCCGAGGTAACCTCACGATGGCCGGGCTTGTTGATTTCTGCAAATTCTTTCTGACCACCTGTGTCGACCAGGTCGACTTCATGGCCTGCCTTTTGGAGCCGGAAGAACTCCTCAGGCGAATGGAGATATGGACAGAAGAAGAAATGCGCGCAAAGCGCCTGCAGAAAGGTTCGTGGCCGCTACTGCGCGAAGCGGTGATGGCCGGCGAGTATGCACGGGGTCGCGCGCCCGCTCTCACGGGCTACGAAGAGCGCCAGGCCCGCACAGTTCTCAATTCGCTGATCGAAAAGGGTTACCTAGTCTCGCCGACAACACGATCGCCTGTAAAGCTCGGGTTTCCTACAGCCGTTGTCGATCGATGGTTTCCGAGACTGTACCAGCCGGCCGCGTAGACCCCAAAGCTGATCGAGCGGCCATGCGGTTCTTATGGTTCGTGCAGACTAACAGATCGCAACAACGCCTTGCGACGAGTCGTAAAATCGCAAATACGGCGAGCCGGTAAGGCCAGCGCTACTGATAGCGCACCTATGGCGGCCGTTCGCGTGCGGCCATCCAGGCGAGTGCGAGATAGGCCGCCAGCATCACGGCTTCGACGCCGACCACCGTCAGGCTGCCGCCGTAGATTCCTGGAAACATCAATTCGATGACGGCCATCGACACCACGGTCGTGAGCCACACCACCGCGCCCCATGGCGTCGCCAGCCAGAGGCCGACGGCGGCGACGAGTTCGATCACGGCGAAATAGATCGTCGCGGTCTGCCAGGCCATCGACTGGTTTTCGAACGCCTCTTCCTCGCCGCCGATGAAACCGGTGACCTGCGCCCAGTGGTAAAGACCCTTGGCGATCGAGATGATCGCCATGATGCGCAGGAACAAGACCAGGCGCCGGGTCCACGCGTTATCGTCCGGCTCGATCCGCTCGGACGAGATCGCCGCCACCGACATGGCATTATCTCTGGCATTGTCCCGATTGTCCCGCGACGGGTCGCGCGCGGAGGTGTCAGACATGAGAATCGGTGCTCACAGGCGAAAAGAGGTGCTTAACACCGGAGTCTTGGCCCGCCGGGCCGGCAAAATCAATTGCCGCTGATGCAAATCAAGCCTGCGGAGACACGGCCGTTCGGGAATGCTAGAATTGGAACAGGTCCAAATCAGGCCAAATCAGCCTTCCGCCGGGGAGTATCATCAGATGGCGATCAAATTCGGGCGTCCGATCGAAATGCGCGACGCGACGCGGCACCAGACCGCCCTCGCCGCGCCCACGCTCGATCTCGCAATCCGCCCCCGGCGCAACCGCAAGGCCGAATGGGCGCGGCGGATGGTGCGGGAAAACGTGCTGACGACAGATGATCTGATCTGGCCGCTGTTTGTGATCGGCGGCCACAATACGCGCACCGCCGTGGCCTCGATGCCCGGCGTCGAGCGCATCACCGTCGATCAGGCGGTCCGTGATGCCGAGCGTGCGGTAAAGCTCAACATCCCCTGCATCGCGCTGTTCCCTTACACAGACCCTTCGCTGCGCGATGAACAGGGTTCCGAGGCGCTGAACCCCGACAACCTCGTCTGCCAGTCGGTGCGTGCGATCAAGAAGGAATTCCCCGGTCTCGGCGTGCTCTGCGACGTGGCGCTGGATCCCTTCACCAGCCACGGCCATGACGGGCTGATCGAGGACGGCAAAATCCTCAACGACGAGACCGTCGCGGTGCTGGTGCGGCAGGCGCTGGTGCAGGCCGAAGCCGGCTGCGACGTGATCGCGCCCTCCGACATGATGGACGGCCGCATCGGCGCCATCCGCGAGGCGCTGGACGATGAAGGCTTCACCGACGTGCAGATCATGTCCTATGCGGCGAAATACGCCTCAGCCTTCTACGGCCCGTTCCGCGACGCCATCGGTTCGGCGAAAACGCTGACCGGCGACAAGCGCACCTATCAGATGGACAGCGCCAATTCCGACGAAGCGCTGCGCGAGGTCGAACTCGACATCGCCGAGGGCGCGGACATGGTGATGGTCAAACCCGGCATGCCCTATCTCGACATCGTGCGGCGGGTAAAGGACACGTTTGCGATGCCGACCTTCGTGTACCAGGTGTCCGGCGAATACGCGATGATCGCGGCCGCCGCCGGCAATGGCTGGATCGATGGCGAACGCGCGATGATGGAAAGCCTGCTGGCGTTCAAGCGCGCCGGGGCTGATGGGATCTTGACGTACTTTGCGCCGAAGGCGGCGGAGAAGATCAAGGCGGAGAGTTGATTCCATCCGTCGCCCCGGCGAAGGCCGGGGCCCATAACCACCAGCGCTAATTGGGTTACGCGCGGGTCGTTATCTTCCTTTTCCAACAATATGGGCCGCGGAGTATGGGTCCCGGCTCGAGGCCGGGACGACAGATACCCCAGCCGCCGAATCGCCTGAATATTGCCGTTTCGTAACCGCCGCGGCCCTTGCGCGCGCGGGGGCGGTTCCCATGTCTCGGCTTGCGGGAATATGTCTGGAGGACTGATCATGTCGTATAGCGGCTCGGGTAATACCGGCGGCGGCGCCTGGCGCAACGATGGCGGGGTGCAGCCGCATGCGTTCGATCCGGACGTGCAGCCGGAACTGTTTCGCGGCGTGCTGACACGGCGGGTGTTCGCGTTCCTGATCGACCTCGTCGTGCTGTCGGTCCCGGTGATCCTCGGCTACATCTTCATCGCCGTGTTCGGCTTGATCACGCTTGGGCTGGGCTGGGCGCTGTTCTGGCTGGCTTGGCCGGCTTCGGTCGTCTGGGCCATCGTCTATTACGGCTCTTCGCTCGGCGGGCCGCATTCGGCGACCGTGGGCATGCGCGTGATGGATCTGGAGCTGCGCACCTGGTACGGCGCGCCGGGTTATTTCGTGCTCGGTGCGACGCACGCCGTGCTGTTCTGGGTGTCGATCTCGTTCCTGACGCCGCTGGTGCTGCTGGTCGGCCTGTTCAACGGCCGCCGCCGGCTGCTGCATGATGTCATCCTGGGAACCGTCGTCATCAACAGCTCGGTTCGTACACAGGTTGTTCCACAGCCACGCGCCTATTGAAGGATGTCGCCCGCCAAAGCGATTGACCGTCAGCCTCCGCGGCGCGATGCTGGAGTTGTTCGGCCCGGATCAGGATCGGGGCCGAACTTCACCCGACCGGTACCAATTCTTCACCGGAAAGCGTTATCGTTCGCGGTTTCGGAGGCCTGACGACCCGAAGTGACCCAACATTCGCGTGATACTCCGCAGTTTTACCTGACGGCGCCCTCGCCCTGCCCCTATCTGCCGGGCCGGCACGAGCGCAAGGTGTTCACGCATCTGGTCGGCGACAAGGCCGGCGACCTCAACGACCTCCTCACCCATGGCGGCTTCCGCCGCAGCCAGTCGATCGCCTACCGGCCGGCCTGCGACCAGTGCCGCGCCTGCGTCTCCGTCCGCGTCGTCGCCAACGAGTTCCGGCCCTCGCGCAATTTCCGCAAAATCCTGGCGCGCAACGCCGATATCGTCGGCGAACAGCGCAGCGCAGTGCCTACTTCGGAGCAATATTCGGTATTCCGCGCCTATCTCGACCGCCGCCACCGCCATGGCGGCATGGCCGACATGACCGTGCTGGATTACGCGATGATGGTGGAAGACAGCCACGTCGAAACCCGCATCGTCGAATACCGCAAGCGCAGCGTCGATTCCGGCATCACCGGCCGCGGCGAGGAGCTGATCGCGGTGGCGCTGACCGACGTGCTCAGCGACGGACTGTCGATGGTGTATTCGTTCTTCGAACCGTCCGAACACGCCCGCTCGCTCGGCACCTTCATGATCCTCGATCACATCACGCGCGCGAGACGGCTGGGGCTGCCTTACGTCTATCTCGGCTACTGGATCGAAGGCTCCAAGAAGATGGACTACAAGGGCCGCTTCCTGCCGCAGCAGCGGCTGGCGCCCTCCGGCTGGCTGCGCATCGACGCGTCAGGCGAAGTGCCGTCCGAGCCGCAGGAATAGCGCCAACCCTATCGCGCCTTTTTCTTCTTTGCCCCGTTCAGATCTGCCGCGGCGCGTATCAGCCTCTTGAAGGCTTCCGCGTTGATTTCAACGCCCTCATGGATATCGATCGCGCGCCTGGTGTTGCCTTCGAGGCTGGAGTTGAACAGTTTTGACGGGTCCTTCAGCGAGGCGCCCTTCGCAAAGGTCAGCTTCACGGCGCTCTTGTAGGTTTCGCCGGTGCAGATGATTCCGTCGCGTTCCCAGACCGGAACGCCGCGCCACTTCCATTCCTCGACCACGTCGGGCACGGCCTGTTTGATCAGCGTCCGGACATCGGCGAGCGTCTTGCCTCGCCAGTCGCCGAGTTCCTCGATCCGCCCATCGATCAGCCGGGAGGGAGATTCGTCCTTGGCGGCTACGCTCTTCTTCGTCGCTGCGCTCTTCATCATTTTATTTGCACCTATTCTTGAAGTTTTCCTTTTGCCTGGCAGGCTTCACTCCACCTTCGCGAGGGTCTGCTCCAGGTTTGCAAAGAACTGCTGCCAACCATGTTTCGCGCCGCCATAGGCCTGCGGCTGATCGGGGCGGAAGCCGGACTGCTCCATGCGCAAATGGGTGCCCGTGGGCGTCGGCGTGAGAGTCCAGGCGACGACGCTGATCAGATTGTAGGCCGCTTCCTCGTGCTTGAAATTCCAGGTGTAGGTCAGCTTCTTGTGCTGCTCGACCGCGAGGACTTCGCAATCGAGAACGCCGCCCCAGTCGCCGCGAAGATTGAAATTGTGACCAACCACAGGCTTGAAGTCGTTCTTCATCAGCCACTCCTCGATCAAATGCGGCTGCGTCAGCGCGCGCCAGAGCTTTTCCGGCGGATGCGGGAACTCACGTTCGACGACAACGGAGCGTGTTTCGGTCGTGGTGTTCATTGGTCCATCCTTTTTAGGAGATCCTCGAGGTCGTCGAACCGGCTTTGCCAAAAGCCCGCCATCTGGCTGGTCCAGTCGATCAATGGGGAAAGCGCGCCGAGCTGCGCGCTGTAGTGGGTCTGTCGTCCTTCATGGCGGTCGCGCACCAGCCCGGCCTGTTTGAGAACGCCGAGATGCTTTGAGACCGCCGGTTGCGAGACCCCTGCCCGCGCCGTCAGCGCGCCGACCGTCTGCTCGCCGTCGCGGCACAGCCGCTCGAAGATCGCCCGCCGGGTCGGGTCGGCGAGCGTTCGGAAGAGTATTTCTTGGGCGTGCGACATCGAGATCAATAACTCACTGGTTATTTATTGACGTATAACCAGGTAGCTATGGATTAGTCAAGGCGGGAGCGTGAGGCGCGCGGGTATAACGGAGCTGGCGCTGCTAGCTTGGAAACACGCATATCTCAATGGTTATGGAATAGCGGAACCCGAGTTCCGTTGTCGCCACCCGGCTTGACCGGGTGGCCCAGTACGCCGCGGCTTCTCGATCGAAAACTAGCGTCTCTGGAATACTGGGTCGCCCGCCCCCCGTGCGCAATTGCGCACTCGGGCGGGCGATGACAGCCACATGTGCAGGACTAACCGCCGAACAGCGTGTCGTACAAAAGCTTGACGTTCAGCGCCACGATGATGGCGGCGACGATCCAGGCGACCGCTGCGACCGAACGCGAAATCGCGAAATCACCCATCTTGCGCCGGTCGGAAACGAACCGCACCAGCGGGATCACCGCGAACGGCAATTGCATCGACAGAATGACCTGGCTGAACACCAGCAGCTGTGACGTCCCGCGCTCGCCATAGAGCGCGGTCACGATCACGACGGGCACGATGGCGATGCCGCGGGTGATCAGGCGCCGCGCCCAGCTCGGCAGGCGCAGATGCAGAAAGCCTTCCATCACGATCTGGCCGGCCAGCGTCGCCGTCACCGTCGAGTTGAGGCCGGACGCCAATAGCGCGACCGCAAACAGCGTCGAGGCGATCCCGAGGCCCAATAGCGGCGACAGCAGTTCAAACGCCTGCCCGATCTCGGCGACGTCGGAATGGCCGCTGGAATGGAAGGTCGAGGCGGCAACGATCAGGATGGCGGCGTTGATGAACAGGGCCAGCATCAGCGCGATGGTGGAGTCCGTCGTCGCCCATTTGATCGCGTCGCGGCGGCCTTTGTCTGATCGTTCATAGGCACGGGTCTGCACGATCGAGGAGTGCAGATAGAGATTATGCGGCATCACGGTGGCGCCGATGATGCCGATCGCGATGTAGAGCATCTCCGGATTGGTGACGATCTCGGTCGACGGCATGAAGCCGCGCAGCATCGCCGCAACCGGCGGTGCCGCGGCAAAGATCTGGACGCCAAAACAGATCGCGATGACGATCAGGAGCGAGATGACAAAAGCTTCGAGGAAGCGAAAGCCCTTGTTCATCAAAAGCAGCAGCAGGAAGGCGTCGAGCGCGGTGATCAGCGCGCCGCCGATCAGGGGAATGCCGAACAACAGTTTCAGCGCAATCGCAGTGCCGATGACTTCGGCCAGGTCGCAGGCGATGATCGCAGCTTCGCAGATGATCCAGAGTGCGAAATTGACGGGGCGCGAATAGGTGGCGCGGCAGGCTTGCGCCAGATCGCGGTCGGTGACGATGCCGAGACGTGCGGCAAGCGCCTGCAACAGGATCGCCATCAGGTTCGACAGCAGGATCACCGACAGCAGCGTGTAACCGAACTTCGATCCGCCCGCGAGGTCGGTCGCCCAGTTGCCGGGGTCCATATAACCGACAGACACCAGATAGCCGGGCCCAAGAAACGCCAGCAGCCGGCGCATCCAATGGCCGCCGAAGGACGGAACGGAAATGGTCGCGTTGACCTCGGGAAGGCTGCGCTGCGCGTTCGCGGCGGCGTCAGCGCGCCAGCCGGCGGCAGTGTCTTGCAAGGTCACGGGCAATATCTCCGGCCCCAAACGGGGTGTTCGTGCATCCATTTCAACAGGATGACCGATCCTGATCCTTATTGCAACTCATTTGCAACTGCATCTAGAGCCTTTTCCGTTCCGATCGAATCGGAACGGAGCTCTAGATTCTTGATTTGACGCGTTTTCTTGACGCGAAGCGGTGTCCACTTCGCTGGAAAAGCTCTAGCCGATCACGAAAATGATACCGTCGCGCGATCTTGTAAAGCACTGAGGAAGTGCTTTACGTTAAGGCATGATCAAATTACCGGTCGAAACACCCACCGCGACCCTGCGCTACGCCCTCATCCCCGCTGAAGCGGATGTTGCGGCGATCGAGGCGACGTTTGCCGCCTACGACCGGATGATGGCGATCCTCGCCGAGGTGGCCCCCGTCGGCGCCAATCTGGTCTCGCTCCATGCGCAGGCCTACGAGACGATCCGCCGGGAAACAGACCTGCCCGCCCGCCTGGTGACGCTCGGCCTGCGCGACCGCGCCGGCTACGTCGCCGGCATCATGCCGCGGCGGATTCCACTCGACGACAAGTTGTTTGCGATCAAGGGACCAACTTCACTGACCATTAGCACTGTCAGGGGACGCGTCTTGGTGCCGTTCGAAGTGCCGGGCTATGTTGCCGGCTGGGATAGCCCCTTCCCGGCTCATCTGGTCTCGGACGGCCACGCTTACGAAATCCACATCGCCGTCAAATCGAAATCAACACAACCGGAGGAGAAGACCATGCTGCACGAAGGCATCCTTGCACGAATGGGGCGGCTTCTCGCCGCCATTGCCAGCCAGACCATCGACAACGCCGAGAACAACAACAAGATCGCCCTGGTCAAGCAGGCGATCCGCGAAATCGATGCCGGCGCCGACGAAGCGCGTTATGCGCTCGGCAAATCGCGCGCCGAGGAATTCCGCCTCAAGCGGCGGCGCGAGGAACTCGACGCCGAGACCGCCAGCCTGACGGAAAAGATCCATCTTGCCATTGCGGAAAACCGCGAGGATCTCGCCCGCGCCGGCGTCGCACGGCAAATTGATCTGGAATCCCAGGGCATCGCGCTGGAGCGCGCGATGGACTTCATCGAACTCGAAATCGATGAGCAGACCAAGGCCTTACAGGCAATGCTTGGAGCACGACGCGAAGCCGAAGTCCGCCTCGCCGATCTCGAAGCGAGCCTTCTCCAGCACGCGCCCCATGAAACCGGCCGCCCCGTGCCGAAGACCAATACAGCAAGCGCCGATCTCGCCATGGCCGCGATCGCCCGGGTCACGGGTGTTCCCGCCTCCAGCGTGCTTGGCGGCAAGGAACTGGATGAACTCGACCGCCTGCACCGCGAAAAGGAAATCGCAGCACGGCTTGAAAGGATCAAATCGCAACAATGAGTGCCATAAGCGACATCCTGCTGGCGCCTGATGTACGGCCATTCGCAATCGCCGCCGCCATCATGGTCTCTCTGGGCGTCATCGAATTGCTGACGACCATGGTCGGTTTCTCGTTCGGCCAGGTCCTTGGCCAGGACGCCTCGGTCGATACCGATGGCCATCACGGACTTGATGGCCTGTTTCTCTGGATCAACGCCGGACGACTGCCGCTGCTGATGCTGATGATCCTGGCGCTCGGCATCTTCTCGATCGGAGGATTCCTGCTGCAGGGCATCGCACATACCATCGGCACCACCGTCCCGGTCACGATCGCGGCCCTTGTGGCCGCTGCCGGGAGCATACCCGCGATCAGGAGCACCAGCCGCGGGCTCGCCCGCATCATCCCGCGCGACGAGACCTATGCGGTCTCCGACGCTGACTTCGTCGGCAAGGTCGCGCTGGTTTCGGTCGGGCCGCTCGACCAGGGATTGCCCGGCAAGGTCCGTCTCAAGGATGTCTTCGGCAACTGGCATACGCTCAACGCACGCGCCAGCGCTGATTCAACACCGCTTATGGTCGGCACCAGCGTGCTGCTGGTCGACCGCGACGCCAAAAGCTTCGTCGCCATTTCCGCACCCGCCGATCTCATTGCACAACCAAAAGCAGACAGGGCATAAAATATGTACGAACTTGCTGTACCCGTTGCCATTGGCGTCGCCGCCATTTTTGTTTTGGGCGTTTTGTTCGCCAGGCTCTACCGGCGCTCGACGCGCGACGAAGCCTATGTGCGCACCGGCCTCGGCGGCCAGAAAGTCGTGCTCGACGGCGGCTCGCTCGTGCTCCCGGTTTTCCATTCCACCGCCGCGGTCAATTTGAAGACGCTGCGGCTGGAAGTCGCCCGCGGCGGCCCGGATTCACTGATCACCAAGGACCGCATGCGCGTCGACATCGGCGCCGAATTCTACCTTCGCGTCAAACCCGATTCATCATCAATTGCGCTGGCCGCACAGACGCTCGGCAGCCGCACCAACGACGCCGCCGAATTGCGCGAACTGGTCGAAGCGAAGTTCGTCGACGGCCTGCGCTCGGTCGCAGCCACCATGAATCTCGAGGAGCTTCAGGAACAGCGCGCGACCTTCGTCAAGGCGGTGCAGGATGCGGTCGGCGCCGACATCCAGAACAACGGCCTCGAGCTCGAATCGGTTTCGCTGACGCGGCTCGACCAGAGCGACATCAAGCATTTCAACCCGAGCAACTTCTTCGACGCGCACGGTCTCACGACGCTGACCAAGATCACCAAGGAACGCGAGCAGGAGCGCAACCAGATCGTCCGCAGCACCGAGGTGACCATCGCGCAACAGGACCTGGTCGCGCGGCAGACCACGCTGACGATCGAGACCACCAAGCGCGACGCGGAACTGGCGCAGCAGCGCGACATCGCCAACAAGACCGCCGCGATGCGCGCGCAGACCGCGCAGGTCGAACAGACCGCGTTGCAGAACGAAGCCGAATACCGCATCCAGCAGGAGTTGGCGGTCGCCAACAAGCAGACCGAGGCCAATCAGGGCCGCGACACCAGGAAGATCGAGGCCGATCTGGCGGTCAAGCGCCGCACCACCGAAATGGAGCGTGATCTGCAGATCGTGGCGCAGGAAGCCGCGATCGTCGTCGCCATCAAGAACAAGGAACAATCCGAAGCTCAGACCGTGGCCGAGACCGCGCGTGCGCTGGCGATCGCAGCCGAGGAAAAGGTCACGACGGCCCGCGCCACCGAAATCGCCGAGCGCGACAAGATCATCAACGTGATCGCGGCGCGCAAGGTCGCGGAAACCAACGCGATGCCGATCACGGTGATGGCGGAAGCCGAAAAGCAGGCCGCGGCCAACAAGGCCGAAGCGATCAACGTGCTCGCCCAGGCGGATGCCGCCGCCGCGACCACGCGCGCGACCGGCGTCAAGGCGCTCGGTGAAGCCGAAGCCGAGGTGGCCGCGCTCAAGGCCGAAGCCCGCAACAAGCTCGGTGCTGAGATCATCGAATACGATCTCAACCTCGCCCGCATCAACATCATTCCGAGCGCGCTGGCCGAGGCGGTCAAGCCGATCGAGAAGATTTCGGACATCCGGATCTTCGACACCGGCAGCCTGCTCGGCCGCGGCGGCGGCAACGGCGCGATGAATGGTGGCGGCGGTGGCAATCTCGGGCTCGGCGACGGGCTGGCGAGCCAGTTGCTGTCGGTCTCGGCGTTCAAGCCGATCATCGACAAGATCCTCACCGAGGCCGGCTTTGCCACCGGCCCGGATGCGCTGACCAGCCTCACCACCGCGCTGGCCGCCGCACAATTGGCCAATCCGGCGGAGCTGCCGGTTGTCCCCGCCGATGCCCCACCCAACACCATCTCGGGCACTGGAAAAGCGACGCTCGGACCGAAGTCGTAATCACCATGACGGCGTGATCCGCCGTTCAATCGTCACGTACGAGAAGCCCGCCGCAGTTCGTGTGGCGGGCTTTTTGCGGAGTCTGCCCGCGAAAAGGCGCAGTTGGCCCCCTCTTGCCACTTCCTTACTTCCTTGTTGCAAATGCTTCGCATTAGTGACACTAGTTGCGAATAATTCTTAATTGCAAGTGGGGAGGCAATCGCATGCGTGAGCTCAAGCGGACTTCGGGAAAAAACGACGGAGATCATGACGATTTCCACTTCGGCAATTTTTCCGACCATTTTTTCTTGCCGCACTTCCCTCACGGATCGCACGGCTCCCATGACCCGCGCGGCTCGCACGGCTCCCCGGGCTCGCATGACGGGCCGTCGTGCCAACCGGACCCGCATCCGGTAAAAATCGAGTACCGCAGCTTCGACGGCTCGCAGAACAACCGGTCCGATTCCACCCTCAACGCGGCCGGCACCGAATTCGCACGGATCGGCACCGCGCATTTCGCCGACGGGATTTCCGTGCCGCTGGGCGGCAACAACCCGCGCACCATCAGCAATCTCGTGGTCGGCGCCGGCGATGCCGACGTGGCGAATCCGGAAGGCGTGTCCGCGTTCATGTACGCCTGGGGTCAATTCATCGACCATGACATGACGCTGACCAAGACCGACGGCGTCCACGACATCAGCGTCGTGGTGCCCGCGGGCGATCCCGTGTTTGCCCCCGGCACCATCATTGCAATGACCCGCGCCGTCGTCGATCCCACGACCGGTGCGGGCACATCCAATCCGGCGATGGCGATCAATTCCACGACCGCCTGGCTCGACGCTTCGATGGTCTACGGCTCGAGCGCGGCGACCGCCGCCAGCCTGCGCACCGCCGACGGCCACATGAAGGTTTCAGCGGGCAACAATTTGCCAATCGTCAACGGCATGGTCGTGGCGGGCGACGGCCGTGCTGCGGAAAATCCGGCCCTGACCGCGTTGCAGACGCTGTTCGTGCGCGAACACAATTATCAGGTCGACAAGCTGCACCATGAGCATCCGAACTGGAGCGGCGACCAGCTCTACAATCACGCCCGCGCCATCGTGTCGGCGGAAATCGCCAACATCACCTATTCGGAGTTCCTGCCGAACCTCGTCGGCAAGAACGCACTCACGCCCTATCACGGCTATGATTCCCATGTCGATCCGCATCTGTCGCTGGAGTTCGTCGCCGCCGCGTTCCGTTTCGGCCATTCGATCGTGTCGGGCGAAACCGAAGGCCTTGCCGAGAATGGCGAAGTCATCGCCGGCTCCGAGGAAGACCTCAAGGACGTATTCTTCCAGCCGGCGGCGAACTTCATCGACAATGGCGGCGCCGACGGGCAATTGCGCCATCTGGCCGCCGATCCGTCGCAGGCGCTCGATGCGCGCATCGTCGACGATCTGCGCAATTTTCTGGTCGATGCGCCGGTGTCGATGGATCTCGCCGCGATCAATATCCAGCGCGCCCGCGACCTTGGCCTCGGCACGCTCAACCAGACCCGTGAAGCGCTCGGCCTCGATCCCTACACGGATTTCAGCCAGATCACGAGCGACCCGGAGACGCTGGCCGGACTGAAGGCGGCCTACGGCAACGTCAACAATGTCGGCCTGTGGACCGGCGGCCTGTCGGAAAACCATGTTACCGGCGCGCTTGTCGGCGAAACTTTCCAGGCCATCCTGACGATGCAGTTCGAGGCATTGCGCGACGGCGACCGGCTCTGGTTCGAGAATCAGGGTTTCGATTCCAAAACGCTGTCCGAGATCAAGGGCACGACGCTGGCGGACATCATCCTGCGCAACACCGATACCAAGCATATCCAGGACGATGTCTTCGTCACCTATGTCCGGCACACCGGCCTTGCCGGCGGCGTCGAGTCCGAGGATCCCGACGCCCGCCAGATCGTGATCGGCTCCAATGGCACCGACACGTTGATCGGCGGTCCGCAGGGCGACTATCTGTTCGCCGGCACCGGCAAGCAGACGATGACGGGCCGTGACGGCGCGGATCGGTTCGTGTTCGACCTCGGCGCCACCAAAGCCAAGATCACCGACTTCGATCCCGGCATCGACATGCTGGTGTTCAAGCATGCCGGGCGGCTGGACTTTTGCGACGTGAAAATCTCCGGCGACCATGGCAACACCATCGTGCAGGTCGGCGACGACCGGATCGAACTGACCGGCGTGCGGCCTTATGAACTCAGCAAGCACGACTTCCTGTTCGACATCTGATGTGAGTTCTGGGAACCGCGCACTTTAGGGGTCGCGCTGCGCGACGCAATGATGGCCGGCGCGGGTCGCACTGGCCGCCGGCAAGGGCCTCCACACGCTTGCGTGTGGAGGCTTTTTCGTTGCCGCACGGCTTGTCGGGAAACGGGTGGGTTCGAGCACCTTGTAGCCAGACAATGAAGGCCAATCGAACCCTTCAGGGAATCACGCCATGCCCGCCGCTGACACAACGCTGCCCCCGACCTTCAACCGCCTCGCCTGGTCCAACCTCGCCGCGCAATCGGCCGAGCAGATTGCGCTGGCGGCCGCGCCCATCGTCGCGGTGCTGCTGCTGGGCGTCGGCGAAGGCCAGACCGGCCTGCTGCAGACCGCGCTGACGCTGCCCTTCATCCTGTTTGCGATCCCGGCCGGCCTGCTCGCCGACCGCATCTCGCGGCGCTGGCTGATGGCGGGCGCCGAAGCGCTGCGCGCCGCCGCGCTGGCGGGAATCCTGCTGCTGATCTGGCTGGGGTGGATGACACTGCCGCTGCTGGCTCTGCTCGGCTTCATCGCAGTGTGCGGCACGGTGGCCTATAGCGTTGCCGCACCCGCGCTCGTCCCTTCGCTGGTGAACCCGCAGCAACTGCCTGCGGCCAATGCGCGGATCGAACTCGCCCGCACCGTTGCGTTCGCCAGTGGCCCCGCGCTCGGTGGCGTGCTGGTCGGATGGGTTGGTGCGGCGCCCGCCTTCGGATTTGCCGCGGCGCTATCTGTCATCGCGGTGGTGCTGCTGTCCGGCATCTACGAGCCCGTCCGCGCCCCCTCGCCGCGCCGCCATCCGATGCAGGACATCAAGGAGGGCGCGGCTTTCGTGCTGCATCACCCGCTGCTGCGGCCGGTGTTCATCACGCAGTTCATCTTCAACACGGCCTCCTTCCTGCTGCTCGCGGCGTTCGTGCCCTATGCCGTGCGTCATCTCGGCCTGTCAGCCACCGGCGTCGGCACTACGCTCGCCATGTACGGCGTCGGCATGGTGGTCGGCGCGCTGCTGGCGACACGGGTGATGAAGCGCCTCGCCTTCGGCACCGTGATCGGGCTCGGGCCGGTGACCGGCTTCGTTGCCGCCGCCGTGATGGCGCTGACCACGATCGTTCCGACGCCTCTTTTGGCAGGCCTGAGCTTCTTCCTGCTCGGCGTCGGCCCGATCCTGTGGGTGATCTCGACCACCACCTTGCGTCAATCGGTAACGCCGCCGTCGCTGCTCGGACGCGTCTCCGCCATCAACATCATGAGCTACGGCGCGCGCCCGCTCGGTTCCGCGCTCGGCGCCGTCGTCGGCGGCCTCTACAGCGCGGAAGCCTGCCTCTATCTCGCGGCCGCGATCTTCGCCGCCCAGGCACTGGTGATCCTGATGTCGCCGGCCGTCTCGCTGGCGCGGCAGCCGGACATGGTCGGCGACGGACCTGCGTTGCGGGCGTGCTAAACACTCTCCTTCGTCATTACCTGCAACAAACGCAAAGCGTTTGTGCAAGGGAGCGAAGCGACGAAGCAATCCATTCCCCAAGCGAATGGATTGCTTCGCGGAGCCTGTCATCGGGCGCGCATTCGCGCGACCCGGTAGCTCGCAATGACAGTCTTGGTGGCTATTTTCTTCTAAAATTACCTGCCTGCACTGATTTCGGGTTTCCTGCCCCGTTTTATACGAAATTCATCATTTTAAACGAGGCTGGGAACCCGATGACCGACCAGACCGTAGCAATCGACGCGAGCCCCCGTCCGGAGGCCTCCTTCACCGTGGTGCAGATCGTGGTGCTGGCGGCACTGGCCGCCACCGGTACGCTGGCGACCAATATCCTGCTGCCGTCGCTGCCGCAGATGGCGGCCTCGCTGAAGGTATCGAGCGCGGCGGTCACTTCCGCCATCACGATCTTCCTTGCGGTGTTTGCGGTCGGCCAGCTCGTGGTCGGGCCGATTTCGGACCGTTACGGCCGCCGCTGGCCGGTGCTGGCAGGCTTTGCCGTGTTCTTTGCCGGCAGTGTCTGGTGCGGCCTTGCCACCGACCTGCCTAACCTCCTGACCGGCCGCGTGGTCCAGGCCGCGGGTGCCTGCGCCACCTCCGTGCTGTCGCGCGCGATTGCACGTGACATGTTCTCCGGCGCGGCACTGGCGCGCGCGATGGCACTGATCATGATCGCGATGGCGGCCGCGCCCGGCTTCTCGCCGCTGCTCGGCGGCGCGCTCGATCATTATTTCGGCTGGCGTTCCGAATTCGCCTTCGTCGCGGCCTTTGCTGTGCTCAGCGCGCTCGCCTACGGCAGCGTGCTCGGCGAGACTCATCTCGCGACGCGGGCGCCGCTCGATCCGCTGGCCATTGCCAGAAACTATGTCGGGCTGATCGCCGACCGCCGTTTCGTGGTGCCGGCCGCGACCATGAGCCTGATCATGGGCGGACTGTTCTCGATGTTCACGGCGGCACCCCGCATTCTGATCGAGGCGATGCATTTTTCGCCAATTCAGCTGGGCCTGATCTTCGCGGGCACCGTGATGATCGTATTCGCCGCCGGGATGCTGGCGACGAAGCTGGCGCCGCGTTACGGGCTCGACCGCTCGGTCCGCGGGGGATTGTTCGCCGCCGCCACCGGCAGCGTTGCGATGCTGCTGGTCTCGCTGTACAGCCCGGGCTTCCTGCCGTTTCTTGGCTCGATGAGCGTGTTCCTGGTCGGCATGGGCATCGTCAATCCCTTGAGCACCGCACAGGCACTCTCCCCGTTTGGCGAGAAAGCCGGCGCCGCCTCGGCGCTGGTCGGCTTCTGGCAGATGATGACGGCAGCGATCGGCGTCTGGCTGGCCGCGACGATCTCGCGTGACGCGCTGTTTTCGCTCGGCGTGGTGCTGACGGTGTTTTCGCTTGCCGCGGTCGGGCTTTATACAATGCGGGCCAAACCGAACTAACTCGCCAGGTACCGCTCGTACTTGCCCGCGACGACCTCGTCCGCCGCAATATCCGGATCCAGCGTGTAGAGGTCCTGCGCGCGGCCGATGCCGCGCAGCGCGTAGCGGCCGGTCGAAACCAGATAGTTTCGTCCCGCCGCGTCGAGCCCGGTTCGGAACGCCTGCGAGGTCAGCAATTCCCGGTCGACCGAGCGGCACATCGAGGCGATGCGGCTGACTTCGTTGACGGCCGGCCCCACGACGGTGAAATCGAGCCGGTCCTCGCTGCCGATATTGCCATAAAACACCTCGCCGACATGCAGGCCGACATGGGCCGTCGTCACCGCGACGCCATCCGCGGCGCGGCGGGTGCTGACCTCGGCCATGTTGTGTCGGAAACGATGCTCGGCGCGCAGCGCGGCGCGTTTTGCAACGGCCATGTTCTCATGCGTGAACATCGCCAGCACGCCGTCGCCGATCAGCTTCAACACCTCGCCGCCGGCATCATGTATGGCGTCGATCGACGCCTGCGCATAATCGTTGAGGAACGGAATGATCTGGCCGGGCTCGATGCTCTCGCTGATCGCGGTGGAGCTACGCAAATCCGAGAACCACAGCACTGCGTTGATGCGCTCGGTGACGCCGCGGGACATGCGGCCGCGCAGCACCTGCTCGGACGCGTCGCGGCCGAGATAGACCCGCCCCAGCGTCCGCGCGACTTCGGCCTGCGCAGCGGATTTGATCGCAAGTCCGAGCACCGGGACCAGGTCGCGCAAGGCGGCGAGTTCCGGTTCGGCAAATCCCTCGTCGCGCCTAGTCATCCAGCTCGAATAAAAGCAGTCCATCTGCCCCATGGTGCCGGCTTCGCCGAACCGGTGCACGAAGGTGAGGAAGTGCTTGTGTCCCTTGGCGGCCAAGTCCTCGACCATCGAGAAACCCTGCGCTGCGCTATCGGAAAGATCGATCAGCAGTTCGTCACCACCGGTTTGGAGAAGGTGATAGAAGGTCGATCGCCGCCAATTCTCGGCGGCGGTACCCTCATCGCTCGAGCCATACTCGAAACTGTCGCTCTCGTTGGTCTGGGAATCGTTCCAGCGAAATCCACGACCTTCGAACACCGGATGCAACGTATCGATGACGGCAAGCCCGCGAGACAGCTCCAGCCCATGGGCACGGCAGCTTTCGCAGAAGCCGCGGAGCAGTTCGTTTTCGGGCAGGCCTGTCAGGCTCTGGTTGACCAGCCAGTTCATCAGGCGCAGGCGGGGCGTGAGTTCCATCCCGCCATTATGCCGCGCAATCGTGACGGACGAAAGGGCGGCCGCCCTTTACGATTTCACGGGCGTCACGACCTCGCCGTCCTCTTTCACGAACGTATCGACGGGCCGGTCGAGCAGATCGAGCACCAACTCTGACGGCCGGCACAGCCGCACGCCCTTCGGCGTCACCACGATCGGCCGGTTGATCAGGATCGGATGGGCCAGCATGAAATCGATCAGCTGGTCGTCGCTCCATTTGGGATCGGCCAGACCGAGCTCCGCATAGGGCGTGCCTTTTTCGCGCAACAGCTCACGCGCGGAAATGCCCAGCGCCGTGATCAGTTCGACCAGCCGGGCACGGCTCGGCGGGATCTTCAGGTATTCGATCACGTCAGGCTCTTCGCCGCTTTGCCGGATCATCGCCAGCGTATTGCGCGAGGTGCCGCAGGACGGGTTGTGATAGATCGTCACGCTCATGAGCGAGCCTCCGTGTTCGTTGCGGCCGTCTCGCCTGCCCCGCGCAGCAGCCAGCCCATCAACAGCATTGCGGCGACGGCGCCGCACAGTTCGGCGGCAATGAAGCCAGGCAGATCGGCCGGGCGAATGCCCGAAAACGTATTGGTCAGCGATCTCGCAATCGCGACGGCCGGATTAGCAAACGACGTCGACGATGTGAACCAATAGGCCGCCGTGATGTAGAGCCCGACCAGCCACGGGATCGCCGCGCGGTTGAACCTGACGCCGGCGAGGATGGTTGCGACCAGGCCGAACGCAGCCACGGCCTCGGCCAGCCATTGCGCGCCGCCGGTTCGCACTTTCAGGGACGCATCCATCAGCGGCAGCCCGAACATCGCGTGCGCCAAAATGGTCCCGGCAATGCCGCCTGCGATCTGCGCCGCCACATACGACGCCGCATCGCGCGGCGCCAGCTCGCGCTTGAGCGCAAACACCAGCGAAACCGCGGGATTGAAATGCGCACCCGAAATCGGCCCGAGAATGGTGATGAGCACGACCAGGATCGCGCCGGTCGGCAGCGTGTTGCCGAGCAGCGCCAGCGCAACATCCTTGGTGAGCGTTTCCGCCATGATGCCGGAGCCGACCACGGTGGCGACCAGTATGGCCGTGCCGAGCGCTTCCGCGGTCAGGCGGCGCGGGAGATCGAATTTGGCGAGGGCGGGACTCATGCGCACATTATCTCCTCGCCAAGCACTCGCTGCAATCCTATATTTCCATAATTCTGGAAATACAGTTGACGCCCTGCAATACGGATGTCATGCTGTTGTTATGAAACTCGACGACGCCGCCGCACATCTGGAAGCGCTGGGCAACCCAACCCGGCTGAAAATCTATCGCGCGCTGGTTCGCGCCGGCGATGCCGGAATGTCGGTCGGCCGCCTGCAGGACAAACTGAAGATCGCGCCATCCACCCTCTCCCATCATATCAAGACGCTGATGGTGGTCGGGCTGATCAACCAGGTGCGGGACGCGACCACGCTGGTGTGCCACGCCAATTACGACGTGATGCGAGGACTGGTGGAGTTCCTGGTGGCGGAATGCTGCACCGGGAATGCCGAATGCAAGGATGCCAAGACCGCGGCGTGATTTTGTGCCGCCCGTTATTTCGATAATTCTAGTTTAATGGGAGAATAGCATGAGCGAAGCAAAATCCGTTGCGATCATCGGCGCCGGCCCGGTCGGCCTTGCCGCCGCCGCCCATGTGCTGGAGCGCGGTCTCAGGCCGATCGTATTGGAAGAAGGCGACAGCATCGGGCATTCCGTCCGCCAATGGGGTCACGTGCAACTGTTCTCGCCCTGGGAATACAATATCGACCGGGCAGCTGAGCGCCTGCTCGCCGGCATGGGGTGGAATTCTCCGGACCCCCAACAATATCCGACCGGCGCGGAGCTGCTCGAACATTACCTTGAACCGCTCGCGACCAAGACCGCCCTCGCCGATCATATCCATACGTCGAGCCACGTCACCGACATCAGCCGCTCCGGCTTCGACAAGCTCAAGACCAGGGGACGCGAGGCCGCGCCGTTCGAGATCAGATATCAGAACGGCCAGGGTCCAAAGGTCGTGAAGGCTGACGCGGTGATCGACGCCTCCGGCACCTGGCACTCGCCAAATCCGGCCGGTGCCAACGGCCTCCCCGCCATCGGCGAGATGCAGGCGGCGAACAACATCGCCTACGGCATGCCGGATGTACTGGGAAAAGATCGCTCACGCTACGCCGGCAAGACCGTCGCCGTGCTCGGCGCCGGACATTCGGCGATCGGCACGCTGACCGATCTCGCACGGCTTGCCAGCGAGGTACCGGAAACAAGTCCAATCTGGCTGTTGCGGGGCAGTGATCCCGCCAAGGCATTCGGTGGCGGCGCGAATGACAAACTGGCCGCGCGCGGTGAGCTTGGTGCCGCCTTTGCGGCGCTGGTTACGGCGGGCCGGATCAAGGTTGAGAGCGAATTCCGGGTTTCGCACATCACCGCGAACGGCGCTCACCTCTCCGTCGCGACAGGCGCCGGCAGTTGCTGCCGTCAAATCGTCGTCGATGAATTGATCGTTGCCACAGGCTTCCGGCCGGACTTGAATTTTGTGCGCGAGCTTCGCATCCAGCTCGATCCGGCGATCGAGTGCCCGGTGATGCTGGCGCCGTTGATCGATCCGAACGAGCATAGCTGCGGCACCGTGCGGCCACACGGCGCGCGCGAGCTGGCGCAAGCCGAGCCCGGCTTCTATTTCGCCGGCATGAAATCCTATGGCCGTGCACCCACCTTCCTGATGCTGACGGGCTACGAACAGGTCCGGTCGATTGCCGCCGAAATCGCCGGCGATCACGCCGCCGCGCGCCGTGTCGAACTGGTGCTGCCCGAAACCGGCGTCTGCAGCCGCTCGGCCACGCCCAGCGCAAGCCAGTGCTGCGGCGGACCGGCCCCATCAACTGTTGACGCCTGTTGCACCGAGGATGCAAATGCCAAACAACAAGGCAAAACAGGATGCGGATGCGCGTCTTGAACGAACCGGGGTGAAACGCATTTCCCTCAACGGCCGATCCGTCATCGTCGCGATGTGCGTGGGGCAGCTGGGCAGCCTGCTCCCCCATGTCGTGGTGCCTTCCATTCTTGCAGCGTTTTTGATTCCGGAATGGCATCTCAGCGGCGCGCAGGCAGGACTGCTCGCGGGCTCGGGTGCTGCCGGCTACATGCTGACCGTGCCGGTGCTGGCGACGCTGACCGACCGGATCGACGCGCGCAAAATTCTGATCGCGGGGTCGGCAGTCAGTGCCATCGGTACATTGCTGTTCGGCCTGTTTGCCACCGGTCTGTGGTCCGGGGCGCTGTTCAACGCCATCGCCGGCATCGGCTTTGCCGGCGCCTACATGCCCGGGCTCAAGGCGTTGACCGACCGGCTCGCGCCGGGTGATTCATCGCGCGCAGTCACGCTGTACACGTCGAGCTTTTCGTTCGGCGTCGGGCTATCGTTCCTGGTCTCGCAACTGGTCGCGGACGCCTGGGGCTGGCGCGCTTCCTTCCTAGTGACGGCGCTCGGCCCGCTGGTGATGCTTTCGGTCTGCTTCCTGCTGCGGCCGGTGACGCCGAAGCCCGCGCAAGGCCGCCTGCTGGATTTCGCGCCGGTGTTCCGCAACACCAACGCGATGGGCTTCGTCCTCGGCTATGGCGCGCATTGCTTCGAGCTCTACGGCATCCGGACCTGGCTGGTGGCGTTCTGGACCTTCGTGACGATGCGGAATTCGGACGGCTCGCTCCTGACGCCTGTCGTCGTCAGCGTGCTATTCTCGGTGCTGGCGATGCCCGCGAGCATTCTGGGCAATGAATGCGCGATCCGGTTCGGCCGCCATCGCGCCATCACCGCCGTGATGTTGAGCTCGGCTAGCGTGGCGGTGCTGATCGGCGCGTTCGCCGACAAATCGCCATGGTTGTTGCTGCCGCTGGTGTTGGCCTATGCCATCACGGTGCCCGCCGATTCCGGCGCGCTGACTTCGGGGATGACGATGGCCGCAGATCCCAACTACCGCGGGGCAACGATGGCCGTGCATTCGACCGTCGGCTTCAGCCTGTCGGCTTTGGGAGCCTGGGCGCTTGGCGTCGCGCTGGATGCGGCCGGCGGACCGTCGAACGCCTCCGCCTGGACGGCGGCGTTTGTCGTGCTGGCGGCAGGTATTCTGCTTGGACCCCTGGCGCTCTATTGGTCGCGGCGGACGACCGTTCAGGCATGAACACGCGACGACTTCGTCCAAAAAAACAAGGCTGCTGCCCACCAACAGTCATGGCGTTTGATTTTAAAGTTGTCTATTCTTGTAGACAACTTGATTCCGGCAAGGTGGATATGACGGCAACGCGAATGACAAGCAGGCGCAACGAAAAAGACGGATGCCGGAGCGGATGACGCCGGCACGAAATCAAGTGGCGAACAGGCCATGAGCGCGCGTCCCCTCCCCATCATCATCGCGCTCGGCACCACGCAGACGCTGGCCTGGGCGTCGAGTTACTATCTGCCGGCGATCCTGGCCGATCCGATCGCGCGCGATCTCGGCGTGTCCTCGAACTGGATCTTTGCCGCCTTCTCCGCTTCCCTCGTGATCTCGGCTTTGCTCGGCCCGCGCATCGGCCGGCAAATCGATCTGGTCGGCGGCCGGCCGGTGCTGTCGATGTCCAATGTGGTCTTCGCGGCGGGCCTGACGCTGCTCGGGTTCAGCTATTCCATTCCGGTGATGGTGCTGGCCTGGCTGCTGCTTGGCATCGGCATGACCGGCGGTCTCTACGATGCGGCGTTCGCAGCCCTCGGGCGCATTTATGGCGATACGGCGCGGCGTTCGATCACCGGCATCACGCTGATTGCGGGCTTTGCGTCGACGGTCGGATGGCCGCTGTCGGCTTTAGGGTTGGAAACCATCGGCTGGCGCAACACCTGCTTTGCCTGGGCGGCGGCGCATATCCTGATCGGCCTGCCGATCAATCTGCTGATGCTGCCGGCGGTCAAGGGCGCCAAGGCGGCGGTCGCGAACGCCGTCAAGCCGCACATCCCGATCGACCGCACCATGATCCTGCTGGCGTTCGTGTTCGCGGCGGCCTGGACCGTTACGGGGGCGATGGCCGCGCACCTGCCGCGGATCATGGAAGCGGCCGGCGCCACCACCGCGCAGGCGGTATTCGCCGGTGCGCTGATCGGCCCGGCGCAAGTCGCGGCGCGCATTTTCGAGGCTGGTTTCCTCAGTCGCTTCCATCCGCTGGTCTCGACCAAGCTTGCCTGTCTGACGCATCCGATCGGCGCCGCCGTTCTTGGATTGGCCGGCGGCGGCGCGGCCAGCGCGTTTGCGATCTTCCATGGCACCGGCAACGGCATCCTCACCATCGCCCGCGGCACGCTGCCGCTGGCGATCTTCGGCCCCCAAAATTACGGCTATCGGCTCGGCATCATCGGTGCGCCGGCGCGGATGGCACAGGCCGCCGCACCGCTGCTGTTCAGCCTGCTGATCGACATCATGGGCTCTCGCGTTCTCATCGTCTCCTCCGCGCTCAGCCTCTCGGCGCTGCTGGCGCTGTTCCTGTTGCGCACGAGCCTGCCCCGAACTGAGCCGTAATACGGAATTTGTCCTTCCCTTCGCGTCCGGTTTCGCGCAAAACCGCGACATGGCAAACGAAAACAACCCGACAGGACTCAAAGGCCTATGGCGATGGGCGATCACGCCGCCGCAATCCTATGCGGTGTATCTGATCGGCCTGTTCCTGATCTTCGGCCTGTCATATTTTGCCGGCACGATGAAGCCGAAGAACGCCGTCGGCATAGGCCCGCCGCCGGTATCCGCACCGCGCCATTGATCGGGAAGCGACTGTCATGACCCACGACACAACACCGTCGATCCGGCGCATCAATCCGCCCGAACTCGGCACCCCACCCGGCTATTCGCAGATCGTCGAAGTCAGCCCCGGCCGTCTCGTGTTCATTGCCGGCCAGACCGCGCTCGATCGCGATGGCAATGTGGTCGGCAAGAACGATTTTGTGGCGCAAGCGGATCAGGTGTTTGCAAACCTCACGATCGCGCTGCAGGCCAGCGGATGCACCGCCGCTAATCTTGTCAAACTCACGGTGTTTCTCACCGACATGGACAATCTCGGCCGCTACCGCGAGGCGAGAAACCGCTTCTTCGCCTCCGTCACGCCGGCGGCCGCGCCCGCGGTGACGCTGGTCGAGGTGTCGAAGCTCTATGGGCCTGACTTCCTGATCGAGATCGAGGCCATCGCCGCGGCGTGAGCATCATGCCGGCTTCTTGATGTCAGACGTCGCAATCCAGATCCCGGCAAACACCGCGACCAGTCCGAGCACGAGATTGGGCGTGATCGGCTCACCAACGAGCTGCGTTGCAAGCAATCCCGCCGCGAGCGGATTGACGGTCATGGTGTTTGCCACCCGGGTCGGTGACGCCCGCTCCAGCGCCAGCACCCACAGGATGAACGCCAGCGCGCCGCCGGCGATGCCGAGATAGAGGCCCGCGATCCATTGCGCCGTTCCGAACTGGCTCAGTGTCGCGACGCTTCCGGTCAGGGAGCCGACCAGGATCAGCGCGGCTGCGCCCGTGCCCATACCGACGGTGAGGAAGCCGAGCGCGCTCGATCGCTGGATGAACGGACGGGACCAGACGTTGTAGAACGCCATGCACAGGACGGCGGCCGTCATGATCAGCTCGCCGCGCCACGCGCCCACTGGTGCGCTCGACAGCCCCGATGCGAGGGCTGCGAAGACGCCGAGCACGGCAATGCCAACACCGATCGATTTCCGTTTCGTCGGCGGCTCGATGCCGAGCAAGGCGCCGACCACCATCGTGTGCAGCGGCAGCGTCGCCAGCGCGAGGCTGGCGCGCGCGGCGGTCGTGTACGACATCGCGATGTTGTAGAGCACGAAGAACACGCCGAAGAAGCAGAAGCCCAGCGCGGCGACGGCAGGCCAGTCCCGGCGCTGCGGCCATCGTGCCCTCAGGAACAGCGCGGCGGGAAGCACGCAGCAAAAGCCGATCCCCCAGCGCAGGATCGCCATCGTGACCGGATCGGTATTGCCGGCGAGATAGCGCGTGATCGCCGCCGCGGTCCCGCCGAGGCAGCTCGAGACCAATGCGATCGCGACCCCAACCCACTCGCTGCCCAATGCCGTCTCCCCTCACGCCATCTGTTGCAGCGCGCATGGGACATATGGCCGTGGTGGATCGCACGCGCGAGTCGAAATTGATCGTCGTACGAATCTTTTTGCGAGAATGGCGGCAAGTGTCAGCAGAACGCGCGTCAGCTCTTTTCCTCCGGCGGCTTGATGTGCCGGAACGAAAACAACAGCGCGATGTCGTAGCCGATCTTGAGCACGCCGCAGACGACCAGCGGCAGGCCGGAGAACGCCATCATCAGCAGCGCGCCTGATATCGCCGGGCTGATCGCGGATGCGAGGCTGCGCGGCACGGCGGTGACGCTGGCGGCGGCGGGACGTTCCGCCGGCGTGACGACGGCCATGACGTAGGAGGTGCGGGTCGGTACGTCCATTTGCGACAGCGCCGAGCGCAGCAACAATAATCCCAACGCCAGATACAGATTGGGCGAGAACGCCGCCAGGATCAGGAACACGCTGGAGGGAATATGCGTGAACACCATGGTGTTGACGAGGCCGATGCGTCTGGCGAGCCAGGCCGCGACCGGATAGGAAAAAGCGCTCAGCGTGCTCGACCAGAAGAAAAACAACGCCGCCGCCGACAATGATAGGTCGAAGCGCTCGAACAGCCAGAGCACCAGCAGCGATTGGGCGACGAAGCCTCCCGCGAACGCGTCGATGCTGAACAGCGCCGCGAGCTTGTAGACGGTACCGCGCGAGGGCCCGAGCGGCGTCTGCGGCGCCCTCTCCTCGCCACGCGTGTGCGGGACACGGCGATAGAGTGCTGCGCAGAGAATGCCGAGCGCGGCGTAGGCGTAGAACATCAGGCGGAACGCTCCCAGTTGCGTACTGCCGCCGGCGACGAGGAAATCCGGCAACGACGCCGCCAGCGATCCCGCCGCGGTCGCGAGTGCGCCGATCAGGCTGTAGCGCGCAAAGATCTGCGTGCGGCGTTCGTCGCTCGTGCTGTGCGCCAGCACCGCATGCTCGAGCGGCACCAGCACGCCGAGATCGCCGCCCGACGGATTGATGGTGCCGATAAAGGCGACCAGCACGATCAGCACGAAATGCTCGACGCCCGGGAATGCGATCCCGGTGGCCGCCATCAGGCCCGCGCCGAACATCAGGAGTGGGCGCAAATCATGGCGCGGCGCAATCCAGCCGATGATCAGGGTCAGCAGCGCCGTGCCGAGCAGCGACGCGGTGGCGACGATGCCGACCGCGACGGCGTCGTAACCCAGCAACGTCATGTAGGCCGGCAGGATAATGATCGCAAAGCCGTCGCCGAAACCACGCAGGCCCCGCGCGACATAGAGCAGCCTGATCAACTGACCTGCCGATGAAATTTTCGAATCTGTCGGAATGTTGGCCATCGATCCATGCTTTCATGCGCAACTCGACACCTCGAGCGGTGCGCAGAGCTTGGACGGAACGCCGTCTGACGGGGAGCCTGCTTTGTCCCCGATGCGGAACAGGCTAGGTCGGAATTTGCACCGGCGCAAGGTTGCGAGGTTGACAGTGTCCGTAGCTCGTGATCTGTCGCCTGTTTGTAGCTCGTGAAGTGTCGTGTTTTTGGTGCCCTGGAACAAAGGGGGCACGATGGGCACGGCATCCATTCACGAGGGTGTACGACGGATGCGGTTT